>JAAIGF010343205.1_pt1 | contig 124198 bp, 119 predicted proteins | sample 6487441 | NCBI WGS metagenome assembly JAAIGF01 (sample SAMN13974129, study PRJNA590717) | phyllosphere metagenome | biome: pepper field; feature: multiple bacterial spot infested pepper fields; material: pepper leaves; isolation source: leaves from pepper fields | host: Capsicum annuum ... | reverse complement strand
GGTGGTCCCACCTGACCCCATGCCGAACTCAGAAGTGAAACGCCGTAGCGCCGATGGTAGTGTGGGGTCTCCCCATGCGAGAGTAGGGAACTGCCAGGCATCAAATCAAGCAGAAACCCCCGGTGAAAGCCGGGGGTTTTTGCGTCTGTGCGTTAGAAATAAAACCCACAATTTCCCTGCGCAGGCCCCGGTATTCTGGTGTTCTGTGCAAAAAGACGAGCTATAACTTCAGCCATTGCATAATAAAATCAGCCACTTGTTCTGGCCGATTTAAATCCAGCCAGGGTACATCAACGGTTAACGGCCGATCGCTGGCAACGGCAATCACGTGCTTATCCAGTAGCTCACCAGCATCACGTCCGGTTTCTTCCCGCCAGACGACAATCTTCGGAACGATTTCATCTTTAAAACCTTCCACCAGAACCAGATCCAGTAGCGATGCATCCAGGCGACTGGCCAGAAAATGCAGATCGAGCGGCTGGAGGTTATCCGCTGTTTCTGTCATTAATGCCCAGCGCTGCTGGCTGGCTACCAGAACCTGATCCGCGCCTGCCTTACGCAGACGGTAGCTGTCTTTTCCCGGTGTATCGATATCCATCTGATGATGGGTATGTTTGATTAATCCGCAACGAATCTGGCGTGCTTTCAGCAACGGAATGAGCTGCTCCAGCAAGGTCGTTTTACCGCTGCCGCTCCAGGCGGCAAACGCAATCATGGGCAGCATACTAGTTGTTCTCCTGATAATGGTGCAGATCCTCCGGCGTGTTCATATTGGTAAAACACTGCGGATCATCGTTGAAAATAACAGGTTTTGCGTCGATCCCGGCAAGAAAAAGCATTAACTTTCGATCGCCACGCTGCAGGAAAGCTTCCAATGGTTCAATAGCCTGCCGATGTATCAACGCCATCGTGGGATGGTCACGATCTGCATTGCGCACCCAGACCGCGCTGGCTTCGCCTCGTTGCTGCCATAACTGTTGCGCCAGATGCCAGGGAATAAATGGTGTATCGCAGGAGACAAACAGCGCCCATGAGGTTTTGACGCTTTGCAACGCTGCCAGCATGCCTGCCAGCGGGCCGGCATATCCGGGAATATTGTCAGCAATCACCGGGAAACCGCTCTGCAGGTAGCGTGTCTGATTGCGATTGGCGCTGATACACACTGTCGCCACCTGTGGCTGCAGACGCTGCAAAACATGCTGGTAGAGTGGCTGCCCATTAAGCATCAGCAATCCTTTATCCTCGCACCCCATACGGCTACCGCGTCCACCGGCGAGAATAATGCCGGTTACCTCCGTCAGTGCTATTGTGGTCTGCGCGGTCATGGGCTTAATACCTCTCTTTTCTTGTGGAATTAACCCTGCTAACGTAGCGGGATATCTTGTTTAAGGAACGCCAGTATGAAATGTCATCGTCTTAACGAACTGATTTCACTCCTCCAGCCAGCATGGCAAAAAGAGCCCGATCTCAATCTGCTGCAATTTTTGCAGAAACTGGCTGCAGAGTCAGGTTTCTCTGGCCCAATTGATCAACTGACAGACGATATCCTGATCTATCACCTGAAAATGCGTGATGCGGATAAAACAGAGGAAATCCCGGGGCTGAAAAAAGATTATGAAGAAGATTTCAAAACCGCACTGCTGCGTGCACGTGGCGTAATCAAGGATTAAATCGGAACCTTCAGCGAATCTGCAGGTCTTTTAGTGATATGCTTTATCGCTCATCTGTAGCGAAAATAGCGAACCTGCGCAATGAATCAAGCCGCTTTTAACTTCCAGACGCTGAATCCCGACGCCATTGTTGATGCGTTATGGGACACTGGCTTACGTGTGGAATCCGGGCTGACGCCACTCAATAGCTATGAGAACCGGGTTTACCAGTTCTCGGACGAAGATAAAAAGCGCTACGTGGTTAAGTTTTATCGCCCGCAGCGCTGGACGTCAGCGCAAATCACTGAAGAACATCAATTCGCCGCTGAACTGCTTGCTGATGAAGTGCCGATTGCTGCACCGCTGGCTCTACAGGGGCAGATGCTGCATCAGCGTGATGGATTCTATTTTGCCGTTTTCCCCAGCCTGGGGGGCCGTCAGTACGAGACTGACAATGATGACCAGATGGAATGGGTTGGACGTTTTCTGGGCCGTATTCATCAGACGGGGAAAAAAAGCGCTTTCGCTGCGCGTCCGACCATAGGTCTGCAGGAGTATGTGCACGAACCACGGCAGGTGCTGGAAAACAGCAAACTCATTCCGGCGGTGTTAAAAGTTCAATTGTTACGAAGTCTGGATCGTCTGATCACTACTTTACAAAGCTGCTGGCATACTGACTGGACGCCGTTACGTCTGCATGGCGATTGTCATCCTGGTAATATCCTGTGGCGCGATGGTCCGCTTTTTGTTGACCTTGATGATGCACGCAATGGCCCGGCGGTGCAGGATTTATGGATGCTGGTTAATGGCGATCGTCAGGAGCAGCGCATCCAGTGGGATATTCTGCTGGAAGCTTATAGTGAATTCAGTGACTTCAATGCACATGAATTGTCACTGATTGAACCTTTACGCGCTATGCGGATGGTTTATTATCTGGCTTGGGTTGTGCGCCGCTGGCAGGATCCTGCTTTTCCGAGAAGCTTCCCGTGGATGACGGATGAGGACTTCTGGCGCAGACAAATTTCCATTTTTGATGAGCAGGACAAGCTGTTGCAGGAGCCACCGCTGCAGTTAATGTCTGCATTTTGACGTTGTATTAAGGAGAGATATTCAAGATGAAAAAGATTTGGTTTGCGCTTGCTGGTCTGGTCCTGGCATTCAGCGCGTCTGCTGCACAGTTTAGCGACGGTCAGCAATATGTGACACTGGAAAAGCCGGCTGCGGGTGCGCCGAAGGTTCTCGAGTTTTTCTCATTTTATTGTCCGCACTGCTACCAGTTTGAGCGCGTTTATCACGTCAGTGAGAACGTGAAGAAAAACCTGCCGAAAGACGTCAACGTGACCAAATATCACGTCGAATTCCTGGGCGGCGATATGGGTAAAGCAGTTACCCAGGCCTGGGCCGTGGCAATGGCGCTGGGCGTGGAAGATAAAGTTACCGCGCCAATTTTTGATGGCATCCAGAAAACCCAGACCATCACCTCTCCTGCCAGCCTGAAAGAAGTGTTTATCAACGCTGCAGGTATTACAGCGGAAGATTACGATGCAGCCTGGAATAGCTTTGCCGTGAAGGCACTGGTGGCACAGCAGGAAAAAGCGGCGGCTGACGTTGATCTGCGTGGCGTGCCGGCAATCTTTGTTAGCGGTAAATATATGGTTAACAATGGCGGTCTCGATACCAGCTCCATGGATAACTTTGTTCAGGAATATGCCAACGTGGTCAAATTCCTGGTCAGCCAGAAGTAAATTCCTTTCATCTCTAAACGCCGGTTTTCACCGGCGTTTTTCTTTTTCCCGCTAATCAGCGTCGCTTCTCTGCCGTCAGGAGAAATAACGTTAATACAGACAATATTTAGCCATTGATGTTGTTTTCATGGCAGATAAAAAATATTTGTATCCACACTAAAGCAATTCTGTGCATAGCAAAAAACACCTGGCATCATCTCAATAACTCAATGAAAATATTGGTTTTTAATATGAGATTTAATTCTTAATATTGTAGATAACAATATCTTAGGAAACTTACACACAAACTTATCCACAGTTTGTTATTGGAACATCGCACGCAATTCAGAAATCTTTGCCACTTTATAGGCTGAGTTATTTCAACTTTCAGCCCCAGCTGTGGCATCCTTATGTCCATTCAAATGGCTGACAAAAAATGTGACTTCCTTATGGCGAAAATTGCAGAAAATCCGCTGATCCTGGTCGATGGCTCCTCGTATCTTTACCGGGCTTATCATGCCTTTCCTCCGCTCACCAACAGTGCGGGAGAACCTACTGGCGCGATGTATGGCGTACTGAATATGCTGCGCAGCCTGTTACTGCAGTATAAGCCAAGCCATGTGGCGGTGGTTTTCGATGCCAAAGGAAAAACCTTCCGTGATGAGCTGTTTGAGCACTACAAATCTCACCGCCCGCCAATGCCGGACGATCTGCGCGCCCAGATTGAGCCCCTGCACCAGATGGTGAAAGCCATGGGGTTGCCACTGCTGGCGATCAGCGGTGTGGAAGCGGATGACGTTATTGGTACGCTGGCGTTGCAGGCGGAGAAGCTTGGCCGTCCGGTGTTGATCAGCACGGGTGATAAAGATATGGCACAGCTGGTGACGCCAAATGTTACGCTGATTAACACGATGAATAACACTATCCTCGGGCCGGAAGAGGTGGTGACCAAATACGGTGTTCCACCTGAGCTGATTATCGATTTCCTTGCATTACAGGGTGATTCCTCTGACAACATCCCGGGTGTACCCGGCGTTGGCGAGAAAACGGCGCAGGCGCTACTGCAGGGACTGGGTGGTCTGAACACCCTGTATGATAACCTGGAAAAAATTGCTGACCTGTCATTCCGTGGCGCCAAAACCATGGCGGCGAAGCTGGAGCAGAATAAAGAGGTGGCTTTCCTCTCTTATCAGCTGGCGACCATCAAAACTGACGTTGAACTGGACGTGACCTGTGATGATTTAACGGTGAATGAACCGGCGGCGGAAGAACTGCTGGGACTGTTCCGCCATTATGAATTCAAGCGTTGGATCGTCGACCTGGAAGAGGGTGTCTGGCTGCAGGGCAAAAAGGGTATTCCGGCGGCACAAAAAGCGCTGGCGGAAAAAGTCGAACAACAGCAGGAAGTTGCCAGCGTCCTGTCCGCTGAAGGTTATGTCACCATTCTCGATGAAGAGACCTTTGCGCAATGGCTGCAAAAGCTGCAGTCCAGCGAGCTGTTTGCCTTCGATCTGGAAACCGATGCGCTGGACACGCTGAGCGCCAATATTATCGGTCTCTCTTTTGCTGTTGCACCGGGTGACGCTGCTTATCTGCCTGTCGCCCATGACTACCTTGATGCGCCGCCACAGCTGGACCGCGACAAAGTGCTGGCACGCCTTAAACCGCTGCTGGAAGATGCAAAAGCGCGTAAGGTTGGCCAGAACCTGAAATATGACCGTGGCGTACTGCAGAATTACGGTATTGAACTGCGCGGCATTCAGTTCGACACCATGCTGGAGTCTTACATGCTGAACAGCGTGGCTGGCAAACACGATATGGACACCCTGGCGTCACGCTGGCTGAATCATAAAACGGTGACCTTTGAGGAGATCGCCGGCAAAGGTAAAAACCAGCTGACCTTTAACCAGATTGCTCTTGAGCAGGCTGCTCACTATGCCGCCGAAGACGCGGATGTGACGTTGCAGTTGCATCTGAAGATGTGGCCGCAGCTGGAACAGCAGCAGGGACCACAACAGGTATTTGAAGCCGTTGAAATGCCGCTGGTGAGTGTGATTTCGCGTGTGGAACGTAACGGTGTATTAATCGATCAAAACATCCTTGCCGCCCATTCACAGGAGCTGGCCAGCCGTCTGATTGAGCTGGAGCAGCAAGCGCATGAACTGGCGGGCGAGCCGTTTAACCTCTCCTCACCGAAGCAGCTGCAAACCATTCTGTTTGAGAAGCAGGGCATTAAACCGACCAAAAAAACCCCGGGCGGTGCGCCGTCCACCAGTGAAGAAGTGTTAGCCGAGCTGGCGCTGGATTACCCGCTGCCAAAAGTTATCCTTGAGCATCGCGGTTTGTCGAAGCTGAAATCTACTTACACCGACAAGCTGCCGCTGATGATTAACCCGATCAGCGGTCGTGTACACACCTCTTATCACCAGGCGGTAACGGCGACGGGGCGCCTGTCGTCGAGCGATCCGAACCTGCAGAATATTCCAGTGCGTAATGATGAAGGGCGTCGTATCCGTCAGGCCTTTATCGCACCGAAAGGCTACCGTATTGTGGCGGCCGACTACTCGCAAATCGAACTGCGTATTATGGCGCATCTTTCGCAGGACAAAGGCTTACTGAAAGCGTTTGCTGAAGGTCAGGATATCCACCGCGCTACCGCCGCTGAAGTCTTCGGTATGGCGCTGGATAAAGTGACCGGAGAGCAGCGTCGCAGCGCCAAAGCGATTAACTTTGGCCTGATTTACGGCATGAGCGCTTTTGGTCTGTCGCGTCAGCTGAATATCGGCGCCGGCGAAGCGAAGAAATATATGGATCTCTATTTCGAACGCTACCCGGGCGTATTGCAGTATATGGAAAATACCCGCCAGCAGGCGTCAGAGCAGGGATATGTTTCGACGCTCGATGGTCGTCGTCTCTACCTGCCGGATATCAATTCCAGTAATGCTATTCGTCGTAAGGCGGCGGAGCGTGCGGCGATCAATGCGCCAATGCAGGGTACGGCGGCCGACATTATTAAACGCGCAATGATCGCTGTCGACCAGTGGTTGCTGGCGCAGGACAATCCTGATGTGAAGATGATTATGCAGGTCCACGATGAACTGGTATTTGAAGTGAAGGAAGCCGCAGTGGAAAGCGCCAGCCAGCAGATTAGCCAGTTGATGGAGAGCAGTGTGTCGCTGGATGTGCCATTACGTGTCGATGTTGGCGTGGGTGATAACTGGGATCAGGCGCACTAAGCAATACTAATGATGACCGGACGAGGTCTGATGCGCCTTGCCGGTCAGCGCAGCACAAAGCGAGGTTAATCGTTTCAGCCTTTGCTCTGGCGATGGAATGCGCTAACCACTTCTTCGCTAAACATTTTTCAGGTAATTAAGCTACAGACTGAGCCTGTTTTTGTGACCGAAGTTGGGAAAATGATGTCGTTTGATGAAAATTAACTACAAAAAACGCTTTTTCGGTCAGAAAAAATCAGGTAAAGTTTAAGACGTAGGGTACAGAGGTAAGATGTTCTATCTTTCAGACCTTTTACTTCACGTAATCGGATTTGGCTGAATATTTAGCCGCCCCGGCCATCATATGGCTGGGGCGTTTTTTATTGGATCAAATTCAGGTCTGGTGACCGAACCGGCGTCACCATTGTGGTGTGGACGGTGTCGTAACACCGCCCGGCGGGTGCATTAAGATTGCGCCGCGTCCTCTTCCGTTGCCGGCGGGATGTCGCTATACCAGCTATCGAGTTTCAGACGCAGTTTATCCACGCCAATTTTCTTCAGTGACGAAAACATCTCTACCTGCACATCGCCCATAAACGCCAGTGCCGCTTCACGCACTGTATTCAGCTGCGCCTTGCGTGCGCCGGATGCCAGCTTGTCCGCTTTGGTTAACAGCACCAGCACCGGAATCTGACTTTCTACCGCCCACTGAATCATCTGTTGATCGAGATCCTTCATCGGGTGGCGGATGTCCATCAGCACCACCAGGCCTTTCAGACAGTTGCGCATTTGCAGGTATTCACCCAGTGCGCGCTGCCATTTGCGTTTTAGCTCTTCCGGTACTTCGGCATAGCCATAACCTGGCAGATCGACCAGGCGCAGGCCCTCTGCCACCTGGAACAGGTTGATCAGCTGGGTGCGCCCGGGGGTTTTACTGGTGCGCGCGAGGCTTTTTTGGTTTGTCAGCGTATTCAGCGCGCTGGACTTCCCGGCGTTAGAACGCCCGGCAAACGCCACCTCAATACCGGTATCAGCGGGCAGGTGACGAATGTCAGGGGCGCTGGTGACAAAATGCGTTACGTGATAGTTCCAGCCAGACAAAATAGCAGCTCCAAAGGTCAATATGGCAATGGCGTGATTATACCTGTAAAGCGCGCAAAGCGCCCGGCAGGATGACATCTGATCATTTTGTGAGACATTTGCCATAGTTTATGCCGGTGATTATTAATTTTTATTAAAAATTAAGTTTTTATTTTTTATAAAAATCATATATTTAATGTTAACCACCTAAACTAAAGTCTAATAAGTGTTTTTGACTATCTTGTCTCTCTGACCATTTAGTCTAAAGTAATTCGCAGAACCACGGTGGTTCACTTCAGGATGAAGCACTCAGGGATAGTCAGGATGACAAAGAGTGTGGGAGATCAGGAGTCAGGTTCAGCGGACTGGAACCATAAAGGATAAGGAAGCGCCCGGGATGGGTGGACGGCACACGGAAAAACCGGGATGTTGATTGCATAAATGGATGTAAAGGAAGACTGTCCTTCTACGGAAGGTGCGAAAAAAGGCGACGGGGTAACCTGCCGCCTTTTTTCTTTGTCCGCTTTCTGCTAGATTTCGCCGCAATTCTATCCTTCTGAAGTATTCACGTCGCAGAAAAGCTTGTCTCTCTGCAACCTGACATATGACGGGACTATACTGAACATCTGTTTCCCGAGAGCTGACATCATGAAGCAACCTGCCCGCGCGCCGCAGGGTAAAACCAAAGCGCCTAAAAACAAACGCCAGTCACGCGAAGAGCTGAATCAGCAGGCGCGTGCACAGAAGAAAGATAAAAAGCACCGCGGCAATACCTCTGGCAGCCGTGCTAACCCTGCTGCACCAGCCCAGAAGCAGGGCACCGGCAGCAAAGCGAAAGACCCGCGTATTGGCAGCAAAAAGCCGATTCCACTGGGTGTAAGTGAAGCGGTAGTGCCGAAGCCGGTGAAAGCGAAGCCTGAGGTTGCGGTGAAAAAGCCGAAGCTGAGTCCGCAGGAAGAGCTGTCGATGCTGGAAAACAACGAACGGCTGGATACGTTGCTGGATCGCCTGGAAAATGGCGAAGTGCTGGCGGCGGAAGATCAGGCGTGGCTGGATCAGACGCTGGACCGTATTGACGTGTTGATGGAGCAGCTGGGTATCAATCTGGATGATGACGATGCTGATGAAGAAGCGGATGAAGATATGTACCGTCTGCTGAAAGGCGGCAACTAATCGCGTTACGCAAACCGGTATTCTGCGCAGAATACCGGTTGTGAGGTTTATGCCGATGCTTTGGCCTGGATCAATTTTCGCTTTTTTTCTTACATGTTATCTGTTTTGGCTATTTGTTAAACTACGGCGTCTGTCGCGGCTGAAGTCTCGTTTGCGACGCGATACCGTCAATCGGCAGCTGCTGCAGCGTTCTCCGGCGCGACGGTCTGTACCACGACGACCTGCTAAGGAATAACCATGTCCACGCCTGCGATTGAATGGGATTTGGCCCTGATTCAGAAATATAACTACTCCGGGCCACGCTATACTTCTTATCCCACCGCGCTTGAATTTAACCAGAGTTATAACGAAGTCTCTTTTCAGCAGGCAGCGCAGCGTTATCCTGACCGGCCGCTGTCGCTTTACCTGCATATTCCATTCTGCCACCGTCTTTGCTACTTCTGCGGCTGCAATAAAATTGTTACCCGTCAGCAGCATAAAGCCGACAGCTATCTCGATGTACTGGAGCAGGAGATCCGCGCGCGCGCGCCGCTCTTCGCTAACCGTATCGTTAGCCAGATGCACTGGGGCGGTGGTACACCGACCTTTCTTGATAAGGCGCAAATTACCCGACTGATCACGCTGTTGCGCAGCTGTTTCAATTTTAGTGCGCAGGCTGAATTGTCGATCGAGGTCGATCCGCGCGAGATTGAGCTGGATGTGCTGGATCATCTGCGCGCAGCGGGCTTTAACCGCCTGAGCATGGGCGTGCAGGACTTTAACAAGCAGGTGCAGGAGAAAGTGAATCGCGTGCAGGATGAGGCCTTTATCTTTGCCCTGCTGCAGCGTGCAAGAGAACTGGGTTTCACCTCCACCAATATCGATTTGATCTATGGCTTGCCGGATCAGACGGCGGAAAGCTTCGCCTTTACCCTGCGCAAAGTGGCTGAACTGAACCCGGACCGCTTAAGCGTGTTCAACTATGCGCATCTGCCGGAACTGTTTGCCGCCCAGCGTAAGATTAAAGAGGCGGATCTGCCTGATGCCAGCCAGAAACTGGCAATTTTGCAGCAGACCATTGCCACGCTGACCGCAGAAGGCTATCAGTTTATCGGTATGGATCACTTTGCGCGCCCGCAGGATGAGCTGGCGGTCGCCCAGCGCGAGGGCAAGCTGCACCGCAATTTCCAGGGATACACTACGCAGGGCGACACGGATTTACTCGGTATGGGCGTATCGGCGATCAGCATGATTGGCGACAGCTACGCACAGAATCAGAAAGTGATGAAGGATTATGCCGCCAGCATCAGTCTGCAGGGCAGCGCGCTGTGGCGTGGACTGAGTTTAACCCGCGATGACTGCCTGCGCCGTGAAGTAATTAAGGCGCTTATCTGCCACTTCTCACTGGACTTCACCCGGATTGAACGTGAGTGGCAGATCGACTTTGCCGGTTATTTTGCCGAAGATTTGGCATTGCTGCAGCCACTGATCGACGATGGGCTGGTGGCCTGCGACGGGAAGGGGCTTCAGGTGAGCGCTAAAGGGCGTTTGCTGATCAGGAATATCTGCATGTGCTTTGATCGCTATCTGCGGCTGAAAGCGCGTACGCAGCAGTTTTCGCGGGTGATTTAATTTAATGGAAAGGCCGGCATAGCGCCGGCCTTCTTTTTATTTTTAGCTGAAAAAATTAATCATCACAGCGCAAAGGATCGCTGCCACCGCCGCCTGCGGCGAATGGCCAGCAGAGGCGCTGATGTCAGCACTTTGCGATGCGAATTGCATCAGTGATTCGAGCATAAATCGTTCTCCCGGTAACCGCCCGCAATAATACTGAACGGCACCGGGCTGTAAAGCTGTATGTGTGCAAAAATTGTGCAGCATCGCGCCTTTTTACAATTCTTCCGCCACTTACTCCATGCCCAGCTCTTTTAGCTTGCGAGTCAGCGTGTTGCGCCCCCATCCCAGCAGGCGCGCGGCCTCCTGTTTATGACCCTGGGTATGGCGTAACGCGGTGGTCAGCAGCGTTCTTTCCATTTCCGGCTGAGCTTCCGACAACAGGTTTTGATGACCGGAACGCAGCGCGCGATCCGCCCACTGCGCCAGCAGGGTCGCCCAGCTGTCCGGCAGGGACTGCACCGGACTTTCCGGCGTTGAAGTCTCAAACAGTTCGGACGGCAGATCCTGGATTAACACTTCCTGACCAGCGGCCATCACTGTCAGCCAGCGACAGGTGTTCTCCAGCTGACGTACGTTACCGGACCAGTGCAGACGGGTCAGAGCCGTTTCAGTTTCCGGATGCAGGATCTTTGCTTCCACGCCTAACTCACGCGCCGCTACCTGCAGGAAGTAACGCGCCAGCCGTGGAATGTCTTCCCGGCGTTCACGCAGTGGTGGCAGATGAACGCGAATCACATTCAGGCGGTGGAACAAATCCTCACGGAACTTGCCTTCCTGCACGCGCAGTTCGAGATTCTGGTGAGTGGCGGCAATGATACGTACATCCACTTTCACTGGCGCATAGCCGCCAACGCGATAGAACTGGCCATCTGCCAGTACGCGCAACAGACGGGTCTGCACATCCAGCGGCATATCGCCAATTTCATCAAGGAACAGCGTACCGCCGTCAGCCTGTTCGAAGCGTCCCTGGCGGATCTGATTGGCGCCGGTGAAGGCTCCTTTCTCATGACCAAACAGTTCGGATTCAATCAAATCTTTCGGTATGGCCGCCATATTCAGCGCAATAAACGGCGCTTTGGCGCGTGGACTGTGGCGATGCAGCGCATGCGCGACCAGCTCTTTACCGGTACCTGATTCACCATTGATCAGCACACTAATCGATGAGCGCGACAGGCGGCCAATAATACGGAACACATCCTGCATCGCTGGCGCTTCGCCAATGATGTCGGTCGTGGGGCCACTGACCGGCTGATTGCGCGGCTGTTGCTGTTCCTGATAGTGACTGATGGCACGCTCGACTAACGCCACGGCCTCGTCAATATCGAAAGGTTTTGGCAGGTAGTCGAATGCGCCCTGCTGGTAAGCGCTGACCGCCGCATCCAGATCCGAGTGTGCGGTCATTATGATGACCGGGAGCATCGGGTGACGCTGTTTAATCTGTTTCAGTAGTGCGAGGCCATCCATGCCGGGCATACGGATATCTGACAATAAAACGTCTGGGGTTTTGGTTGCGAGTGCATCCAGCACATCGTTGCCACTGTCAAAAGTGACGCAGCTTAAACCGGCTCCAGTGAGCGCACGTTCAAGCACCCAGCGGATGGAGCTATCGTCATCGACGATCCAAACTATCCCTCGTTGCATAGAAACCTCACTGGCGAATAGGCAGGTAAACCGAGAATTCGGTGTGACCAGGCCAACTGTTAAATTCTATTTTGCCTGAGTGTTGATCAATCAGGCTGCGGGCAATCGACAGTCCCAGACCGGTACCGCCTTCGCGTCCGCTCACCATCGGATAGAACAATGTATCCTGCAGTTGTGCCGGAATGCCTGGCCCGTCATCTTCAATATCGATGCGTGCGACCAGGCGGTAACGCACGCCGTGCAGCGTCAGCTGAAACGCTGTGCGGGTACGTAAAGTAATCGTGCCACCTTCTTCACCTAACGCCTGTAATGCATTGCGTACCACGTTCAGCAATACCTGCTCCAGCTGATCCGGGTCATGCGGTAATTCGGGTAAACTCGGGTCGTAATCGCGCACCAGGGTAACGTTGTCGGGCAGTTCCATCGAGACCAGGTTAACCACACGTTCGGACACCTGATGGATACTCTGCGTCACATGCATCCCGGGTTGTTGCGGTCCTAACAGGCGATCAACTAAATTGCGCAGCCGGTCGGCCTGCTCAATGATCACCCGGGTATATTCGGTTAATGCCGGGTCGGGCAGGGCTTTTGCCAGTAACTGCGCTGCACCGCGTAAACCTCCCAGCGGGTTCTTGATTTCATGTGCCAGACCACGTACCAGATCGCGCGCCGCCACTTGCTGGGCGTGCTGAATCTGCTCCTGGCTGAGACGACGCTGGTTATCCATCGGCGCCATTTCCAGCAGGATAAGGCCATCAGGCAGGCGTTGTGCCGTTAGCGACATGATGTGCGCCCGGCTGTCGACGACCAGTGTCACTTCGCTGTCGGTAAAACCCTGACCGGCGTCGAGACTTTCGCGCATCACCTCAATATTCAGCGAGAAATAGCCCATCAGGTCCGGCAACGGAGTACCAAACAACTTACGCGAACTTTGTGCCAGCAGTTGCTGAGCGGCCGGGTTGGCGTAATGCACCACCAGCTCATTATCGACCAGCAAAATACTGTTAATCAGAGAGTTGAGAATCTGCCCAGCATCGGGCAGCGTGCCAGTTGCCATACAGCTTTCCCTCACCATACTTGTTGTACGCACCAGCATGCCTGAAATGCCAGGCACCATTTTGGTGCATTATAGTCGGTCAGTTAAAAAACCGATGAATTTGTGGAGAAAAAAGCCCATCCGAAGATGGGCTGAAAGTTTCCACGGCAACAAAAAAACGTCAAACCAATTAAACGCTGTAGTAAAGCTCGAACTCTACTGGGTGCGGAGTCATGCGCACGCGGTCTACGTCTGGTTTACGCAGTTCGATGTAAGCATCGATAGCGTCGTCAGTGAACACGCCGCCACGGGTCAGGAACTCGCGGTCTTCGTTCAGTGCGTTCAGTGCTTCTTCCAGAGAGCCGGCAACTTTTGGAATCTCAGCTTCTTCTTCCGGTGGCAGGTCATACAGGTTTTTGTCCATCGCATCGCCAGGGTGGATCTTGTTGATGATGCCATCAAGGCCAGCCATCAGCAGCGCGGTGAATGCCAGGTATGGGTTAGCCGCTGGGTCCGGGAAGCGCGCTTCGATACGACGAGCTTTCGGGCTGGCAACAACCGGGATACGGATAGAGGCAGAACGGTTACGTGCTGAGTAAGCCAGCATGACCGGTGCTTCGTAGCCTGGGACCAGACGCTTATAGGAGTTGGTGGTTGGGTTCGCCAGGGCGTTGATGGCTTTAGCGTGCTTGATAACACCACCGATGTAGAACAGGGCAGTTTCAGACAGGCCGCCGTATTTGTCGCCAGCGAACAGGTTTACGCCGCCTTTAGACAGAGACATGTGGCAGTGCATACCGGAACCGTTGTCGCCAAACATTGGTTTTGGCATAAAGGTCGCAGTTTTGCCGTAGGCGTGCGCAACGTTGTGCACAACATATTTGTAGATCTGAATTTCGTCTGCTTTTTTGGTCATGGTATTGAAGCGGGTTGCCACTTCGTTCTGACCCGCCGTCGCCACTTCGTGGTGGTGGGCTTCAACAACCAGACCCATCTGCTCCATGGTCAGACACATAGCAGAACGGATGTCTTGTGCTGAGTCGACTGGTGGAACCGGGAAGTAACCGCCTTTCAGACCTGGACGGTGGCCTTTGTTGCCGCCTTCGTATTCTTTACCGGTGTTCCATGCTGCTTCGATATCGTCGATAGCAACGTGGGAACCAGACGTGCTGGAACCGAAACGGATGTCGTCAAACAGGAAGAACTCTGGCTCTGGTCCGAACAGAACGGTGTCCGCGATGCCGGAAGCGCGCAGGTACTCTTCTGCACGTTTGGCGATGGAACGTGGGTCACGGTCATAGCCCTGCAGTGTGCCTGGCTCCAGAATGTCACAACGGATGATCAGTGTGGAATCTTCGAAGAACGGATCCATTACCGCAGTGGTGGCGTCTGGCATCAGCACCATGTCGGATTCGTTAATGCCTTTCCATCCGCCGATGGAAGAACCATCGAACATTTTGCCTTCTTCGAAGAAGTCAGCGTTAACCTGATGAGCAGGAATGGTTACGTGCTGCTCTTTACCTTTGGTATCGGTAAAACGCAGGTCAACAAACTTCACTTCGTGCTCGTTCATCATCGACAGAACGTGTTCAGCGGACATACTTAACTCTCCTGGATTTTCATTGTCGTCGTGGTTCGAGAACTTTATTGACGGCTCGCGTCAATTAGCGCGTACACCTGCATAATAAAGAACTCAGACAAGCTATCAACCGTTGTGGAAACTGCCGTTTTTCGCTTAATCACATTAAAGCGAAATCTATGCCAACTTTTTCATTTAGGGCAAAAGGCGCTATTATGCGCCCTCTCGTGAGACGAGTGATGCACCATGATGGATGTCGCGCACCATTGTGGTGCTTTTGAGTGATTAATGGGCACTCTTTTGGTGCAAATTTTCGGCGCAGTGCAATCTTTGCACTGTAAAAGGCTACAAAAGCAATCACGAAAGTGAAATTTCTATGAAATTTGTGATCCTGTTCAGTCCTTCGATTAATCCGTGTACAATAGCGCGCTATTTCTAATGCCTGAGGCAAAGCTGTGATCGAAAAATTGCGTAACATCGCCATTATTGCCCACGTTGACCATGGTAAAACTACCCTGGTTGATAAGTTGCTGCAGCAGTCCGGGACCTTTGATGCCCGCACCGAAGCAACCGAACGCGTAATGGACTCCAACGATTTGGAGAAAGAGCGTGGAATTACCATCCTCGCGAAAAACACCGCCATTAACTGGAATGACTACCGCATCAACATCGTGGATACCCCTGGTCACGCCGATTTCGGTGGTGAAGTTGAGCGTGTCATGTCAATGGTTGACTCCGTATTGCTGGTTGTTGACGCAATGGACGGCCCGATGCCGCAAACCCGTTTCGTGACCAAGAAAGCTTTTGCTAACGGTCTGAAACCTATCGTTGTCATCAACAAAGTTGACCGTCCTGGCGCGCGTCCTGACTGGGTTGTCGATCAGGTATTCGACCTGTTCGTGAACCTGGATGCGACTGACGAGCAGCTCGACTTCCCAATTATTTACGCTTCTGCACTGAACGGTATCGCGGGCGTTGACCACACTGATATGGCGGAAGATATGACTCCGCTGTACCAGGCGATTGTGGATCACGTTTCTCCGCCGCAGGTTGAAGTGGAAGCACCTTTCCAGATGCAGATTTCTCAGCTGGACTACAACAACTATGTTGGCGTTATCGGCATCGGCCGCATCAAGCGTGGTCGCGTTAAGCCGAACCAGCAGGTCACTATCATTGATAGCGAAGGCAAAACCCGTAACGGTAAAGTCGGCAAAGTGCTGACCCACCTCGGCCTGGAGCGTATCGACGCGACGGTTGCTGAAGCGGGCGATATCATCGCGATTACCGGTCTGGGCGAACTGAACATCTCCGACACCATCTGCGATCCGCAGAACGTGGAAGCGCTGCCAGCGCTGAGCGTGGATGAGCCAACCGTAACCATGTTCTTCAACGTCAACACCTCTCCATTCTGTGGTAAAGAAGGTAAGTTTGTGACCTCGCGTCAGATCCTTGACCGTCTGAACAAAGAGCTGGTGCACAACGTGGCGCTGCGTGTTGAAGAAACCGAAGATGCGGATGCCTTCCGCGTATCCGGCCGTGGTGAACTGCACCTGTCCGTACTGATCGAGAACATGCGTCGTGAAGGTTTCGAGATGGCAGTATCGCGTCCGAAAGTTATCAACCGCATCATCGACGGTCGTAATCAGGAACCGTTCGAGAACGTAACGCTGGATATCGAAGAGCAACACCAGGGCGCAGTGATGCAGGCTCTGGGTGAGCGTAAAGGCGACGTGAAAGATATGGTGCCAGATGGCAAAGGCCGTATCCGTCTCGACTACCTGATCCCGGCGCGTGGCCTGATCGGTTTCCGTACCGAATTCATGACTATGACTTCCGGTACCGGTCTGCTGTACTCTACCTTCAGCCACTACGACGATGTGCGTCCAGGTGAAATCGGCCAGCGCCAGAACGGCGTGCTGATCTCCAACGGTCAGGGTAAAGCGGTGGCGTTTGCCCTGTTCAGCCTGCAGGATCGCGGTAAGCTGTTCCTGGGTCACGGTGCGGAAGTGTATGAAGGCCAGATCATCGGTATTCACAGCCGTTCTAACGATCTGACAGTTAACTGTCTGACCGGTAAGAAGCTGACCAACATGCGTGCATCCGGTACTGATGAAGCAACCACCCTTGTGCCACCCGTGAAGATGTCACTGGAGCAGGCGCTGGAGTTCATCGATGATGATGAACTGGTGGAAGTGACTCCAACGTCAGTGCGTATCCGTAAACGTCATCTGACCGAGAACGACCGTAAGCGTGCGTCTCGCGGCAGCAAAGACGTTTAAGTTACGTTAGCCGTTGTAAAAAGCCCCGTTTGACGGGGCTTTTTTATTGCCTTGTTTCCTCTCCGGTACCCGCGATCTGTGACCTTCAGCGCATTTTCGCCCGTAAAATCACGCTACTTATTAATCGCTTTACAACGAATCTTCGAGCGATATTCCGATTTCGCTCATCCTGTCATTTGCCACCTGTTCAGTCCCTGTTTTTGCCGCTACAGTGAATAACTCACCGGAACAAAAGGAGATGACCATGCTGTATATCTTTGATTTAGGTAATGTCATTGTGGATATCGATTTCAACCGCGTCTTAGGGGTATGGAGCGATCTGGGTCGGGTTCCGCTGGCGACGCTACAAAGCCATTTCCACATGGGTGAGAACTTCGAACAGCATGAGCGCGGTGAAATCAGCGATGAGCGCTTTGCGGCGGTGCTGTGTGATGAGCTGGATATCGCCCTGAGCTTCGAACAGTTTGCCGCGGGCTGGCAGGCGATTTTCGTTGGAGTGCGCGCGGAAGTGATTGAACGCATGCACCAGCTGCGTGAACAGGGTCATCGCGTGGTGATTTTGTCGAACACCAACCGGCTGCACTGCAACCACTGGCCATCGCAATATCCGGAAGTACAGCAGGCGGCAGATAAACTCTATCTGTCGCAGGAGATGGGTACGCGTAAACCTGAAGCGGCGATCTATCAGCAGGTGTTGCAGCAGGAGGGCTTCAGCGCGGACCAGGCGGTATTCTTCGACGATAATCTGGCTAACATCGAAGCGGCACGAGCCCTGGGCATTACCAGTATTCATGTTACCGATGCGCAGGTCATCCCGGCGTACTTTGCGCAACAGCAGTAAGGAGTGCCAGTGATTAAACATACGCGTCGTTCGGCGCGGGTGCTGTTTGCCTGGTTAAAACTGCTGTGGCATCGCATTGAACATGACGGCATGACCACCCATGCTGGCAATCTCGCTTTTGTCTCGCTGCTGGCGCTGGTGCCGCTGATTGCGGTGGTGTTTGCGTTGTTTGCAGCTTTTCCGGTGTTCTCAGACATTAGCGTGCAGCTGAAAAACTTTATCTTCGCCAACTTTGTGCCAGCGGCGGGCAGCCAGATCCAGGAATATCTGGAGCAGTTTGTCGCTAACGTCAACAAGATGACGGCGATTGGCGCGGTCGGGCTGATTGTCACAGCCCTGCTGCTGATGTATTCGGTGGATACGGCGCTCAACAGCATCTGGCGCAGCCATAAACAACGTCCGCTGGTCTATTCCTTTGCGGTTTACTGGATGATTCTGACGCTAGGTCCGTTACTGGCTGGGGCCAGTATGGCGATCAGCACCTGGCTGCTTTCATTGCGCTGGGCGGCGGTAACCGGCGTTACCGGTCTCGTGGACCATATGCTGCGCATCTTCCCGTTATTACTCTCCTGGCTGGCCTTCTGGCTGTTGTACAGCATTGTTCCCACCACGCGAGTGCCAGCGCGCGATGCGCTGATCGGTGCGCTGGTGGCAGGTCTGCTGTTTGAGCTGGGGAAAAAAGGTTTTGCGCTCTATGTTACGATGTTTCCTTCGTACCAGTTGATTTATGGTGTACTGGCAGTGATCCCGATTCTGTTTTTGTGGGTGTACTGGAGCTGGTGCATTGTATTGTTAGGGGCGGAGATTACGGTATCGCTGGATGACTATCGCCAGCTGCGACGAAAAGAACAAGAACAACTAAGCCCCGAATAGTCTGGTTTGCGGTGAAATTTGCACCCTGCATCCGGCCTGATTACGGGGATAAACGAGGAATTATGATTGCGTTAATTCAACGGGCGCTGAATGCCAGCGTGACGGTGGCCGGGGAGACCATCGGCGAAATTGGACCGGGATTACTGATTCTACTTGGCGTTGAAAAGGGTGATAACGAACAGCAGGCGCAGCGCCTGTGTGAACGAGTATTAGGTTATCGCATATTTGGCGATGAAAACGGCAAGATGAATCTGAATGTAAAGCAGGCTGGGGGCAGCGTGCTGGTGGTGTCGCAGTTTACCCTTGCGGCGGATACGCAAAAGGGGATGCGGCCAGGCTTTTCCCGCGGCGCCGAGCCTGCAGAGGCGGAACGCCTGTATAATTATTTTGTCGGCTGCTGCCGTGAAGCAGGCATCAACACGCAAACGGGGCGTTTCGCGGCGGATATGCAGGTTGCTCTGGTCAATGATGGCCCGGTCACTTTTTGGTTGCAGGTGTGAGTCAGTTAGCCGAGCGGCTATGGAGTGGCCACGCGAGCTCTGAAAGAGAGAACCACTATATGTATCACCTTCGTGTACCTGAAACGGCAGAAGAACTGGATATCTATTACCAGTTTCGTTGGGAGATGTTACGTAAGCCGCTGCACCAGCCGCAGGGGTCGGAGCGCGACGCCTGGGATGCGATGGCGCATCATCAAATGGTGGTGGATGAACAGGGTAAACCGGTGGCTATCGGCCGCCTGTATATCAATGCCGACAACGAAGCGGCGATCCGTTTTATGGCGGTGCACCCCTCCGTGCAGGGCAAAGGCCTGGGCACGCTGGTGGCAATGACGCTGGAATCCGTTGCGCGTCAGGAAGGCGCCAAACGCGTAGTGTGCAGTGCCCGTGAAGACGCCGTCGAGTTTTTTGCCAAGCTGGGTTACCTCAATCAGGGCGAAATTACCGCACCGCAAACCACGCCGGTACGTCATTTCCTGATGATTAAGCCTGTCGTGACGCTGGATGATATTCTGCATCGCGCCGACTGGTGTGGTCAGCTACAGCAGGCATGGTATGACCATATCCCGTTAAGCGAAAAAATGGGTGTGCGTATAACTCAGTATACCGGGCAGAAATTTATTACCACCATGCCGGAGACCGGTAATCAGAACCCGCACCATACGCTGTTTGCCGGCAGTCTGTTTTCCCTGGCGACGCTGACGGGCTGGGGGCTGATCTGGCTGCTGCTGCGCGAACGCCGCCTGGGCGGCACCATTATTCTCGCCGATGCCCATATCCGTTACAGTCATGCCATCACGGGCAGGCCCGGTGCGGTCGCCAATCTTGGCTCGCTGAGTGGCGATCTCGATCGTCTGGCGCGCGGGCGTAAGGCGCGCGTGCAGCTGGAAGTGGAGTTGTTTGGCAATGAACTGCTGGGTGCGGTGTTTGAAGGGGTGTTTATTGTGCTGCCCGCCGATCCTGATGGACCGCTGGAAGAGGGCGGCAGCGGACTGACGATTAACTGATCTTTGCTCCAGTCCTCATAGGGGACTGTATTCCCCCTCCCCAATAAAATGGCGGAGGGGGAGCAACCAACGCCTCATCCCTTAAGGCTGCAAAGCCCCGTTCACCATATTCTGCTGCACCGTCTTCTGCTCATCGCTGGTCACTGACAGAGTCCCGCTGGCGCTCTGGCGCAGCGGCGTCGCAGCCGCCAGGCTGGCGTTGAGTTTCAGCTGCATATTGCTTTTCCCCTGAAGCGGCACGGCAGGCCAGCCCCAGTTGTGCAGCACATCTGTTGCTACCGATCGCCCGTTCAGCGTCAGCGCAAGCGGGCGGGCCGGTTGCTGCCCGATGGTCGCCAGGCCTTCCAGCATGCCGTTACCGGCAAACGCACTCATCTCGGTAACATTGATCTGATGGTTGTCTGCGGTGACTGCCAGCGAAGGATGACGTAAATCGGTGCGGTTAAAGGTCGCTTCCGCTGCATTCAGATTCAGCGTGCCGGACCAGAAGCCCCACTGGTGGTTACGCGCCAGCAACAGGTTATTGCCATTGCCATCCAGCGCGGTCATCTGGAATGGGAAGGTCGGGTTGATATCGATCACCAGATTACGGCTGGCGGAGAGGCGGCTGACCGTCACACTGTCGAGCCAGCCCGGCAGTTGTTGCATCCAGCGGTCGCGCCAGTTTTCCGGCAGGGTGTATTCAAGGCCAGCGATCACCAGTTCATCCAGCGTCAGGCGTTTCTGCGTGCGATTCCACTGGCCCTGGGTGCGCACCAGGCCATTGACCCAGCGTGAGCTGAACTGGGTAATATTGATCCCCTGCGGCGAGAAGTCCAGATTGGCAATCGGGTCGTTCAGGGTCAGCTGGCCATTAATAAAGTTACTGGCGTTCATCGACAGTGAACCGCCATTGCTCTCCCAGTCGCGATTCCGCAGGGTGATGTCTTTCAGCGTCAGGTCGAGATCGGTAACCGCCCAGTCAGGCCCCTGTAAACGCGCATTGGTAATGTCCACGCGTTCGAAGGTCACTGACGGCAGATCGAGAATCGGCTGTAAAAATTCGCTTAAAGGCTGACTGGACTGCAGGCGAATATCGTTTAGACGCAGATTGGCGATACGCCAGTTACCGGCCGCATCGCGTTCGGCGTTGCCGGTCAGTGAGCCGCGCGCCAGATCGGCGCCGACATTGCTGAACACCAGCCGCTGCTGATCGAGACGCCCCTGCAGTAGCACGTTGTTGCCTGGCACGCCGTTCAGGGTCATCGAACCAGCACTGAGCTGGAAGCTGGCATTGTTGCCCAGCACGTTATTCGCCACCGGTTGCCACGGCATAACGCCGCCGTTTACTCGTTCGGCGGTCACTGGCAGTACGGTATGTGGGCTGGTAACCGCCATATCACTTAACTGCAGGCGGTTCGCCTGCAGCGGCCAGGCTACGCGGTTATCGGACACATCCAGTGTGCCGCCAGTCACTTCCACGCTGTCGAAATGCAGTGGGTCGCTGAATTGTGTCAGGGCAAAGCCCAGGTCGACGCGTTTTGCCACCAGCACCGCCGGTTCGCCATCGTGCCCAAAGGTGACGTCATTCAGGATCAGGTGTGAGGGTTCGGCAAAGCTGTACTCCACTTTGGCGACGGACAGATGGTAATCGGTATTATCGCTGATCCAGCGGCTGGTCCAGTCCGCACCCCAGCGGGTCTGCAGCATAGCAAAAAGCACCACGATCACCAGCAGCGCCAGTAACAGCAGTGTCAGAAGAAATTTTCCAATAAATTTCATCACGTCTTTCCCTATGAATGTCCGATATCCGGTTGTTATGCCTGAATTAGCTGGTGAGCTCAACAGCCGGGATGTAAAGACAGAAAAACTCAATGAAAAGTCGACAGAAATACGGGCGAGGAGTTCCTCGCCCGGGGCAGGTTATTTCTCCTGCGTTTCTGGCGGGAACACCAGGTTCAGAACGATAGCGGTGATACCGCCCGCGGCAATGCCGGAAGAGAGCAGGGTTTTCAGCCAGTCAGGGGCAAACTGCAGGATCAGCGGCTGTTGTGACACGCCCAGACCCACCGCCAGCGACAGGGCGATGATCATAATGGCACGACGGTTTAATGGCTCACGTGAGACGATACGCACACCAGACGCGGCGATGGTGCCAAACATCACAATCGTTGCGCCGCCCAGTACCGGCTCAGGGATATGCTGGACAAAACCGCTCACGGCCGGGAACAGGCCCAGGACGATCAGCATCAGGGCGACAACGAAACCAACATAGCGGCTGGCAACGCCGGTCAGCTGGATCACGCCGTTGTTCTGACCAAAGCAGGAGTTCGGGAAGGTGTTAAACAGCGCGGATACGAAGGAGTTAAGTCCATTGGCCAGCACGCCGCCTTTCAGGCGTTTCATATACAGCGGGCCGCTGACGGGTTGTTCGGAAACATCAGATGTTGCGGTGATATCACCGATGGTTTCCAGCGAGGTGACCATAAACACCAGCATCAGCGGGATCAGCAGGTTCCAGTCGAAGCCGAGGCCATAGTAGAACGGTTGCGGTACGGCGATGAGCGCGCTGTTTGACGGCGCAGTGTTGTCCGGCAGCATGTTCAGCGCCCAGGCCAGTGCATAACCCACCGCCATGGCGATCACCAGTGAGGCGACGCGCAGATACGGGTTGCGCTGGCGGTTCAGGAGAATAATAACCGCGAGGACGGCGCCCGCCAGCAGCAGGTTTTTCGGTGCGCCGAAGGTGTGATCGTTCATCGCGGCAAAGCCGCCGCCGATAGAGGTGAGGCCGACCTGGATCAGCGACAGGCCGATGATCATGACCACAATACCGGAAACCAGTGGGGTGATAATGCGTCTGGCGAGGTGCAGGACGCGTGACAGCAGCATTTCGGTGCAGGAGGCGACCATCAGGGTGCCAAACAGTGCGGCCATCATGGTTGGGATATCTGCGCCGCCGTTTTTCAGCGCCAGGCCACCCATAATCAGCGGGGTGACGAAGTTAAAGCTGGTGCCCTGAATTGACAGTAAGCCAGAACCTACTGGTCCCCAGGTTTTAATCTGCAGAATCGACGCCACACCAGAGGCAAACAGCGACATGCTGATAATGTGTTGCGTATCCTGCGCGGGCAGGCCCAGCGCCTGGCAAATCAGCAGGGCGGGGGTGATGACCGCAACAAACATCGCCAGCAGATGCTGGCAGGCGGCAAACAGGGTTTGCGGCAGCGGTGGACGATCTTCAAGGCGGTAAATCAGTTCACTTTTCGCAGCCGGTTTCGCGGCTGGGCTGGTGCTGGCGATCTCAGTATCGGCGGACATTGTTACTATTCCCGGGGGTAAAAGTGGCGATTTTAATCTTCTGCCGGGTAAAAGCAATCGTTTGCCGATGTTCTGCTTTGATTTAGCAAACGATTAGCTGGGGGTTATGGTCGCTAAACAATATTGTGTAATTAATGATGATGTCTGGGGGCTGTCTGCTGTTGGTTTTTTGGGGGAGACTTAAAAACCGCTGTCTTTGTGATCGAGATACTCGGGGCGACCACCGCGCGGACCTCCGCGGACAAGCCGCTCCGGCGCCATCACGGTGTTTCCCCTAATATCAGGCTTTGGATATGGCTTGTGAGATGCGGCAGCGACCAGGGTGGTTGATGTGGTTGTCTGAAGGAATGGGGCTCAGGCGTTGGTATAACGCTCTGTTTCCGGCAGCCAGCGTTCAATCAGCGCCTGTGCCTGCTCAGGATAGTGCTGGTGGATATGACGCGCCACGCGCTGAACTTCGGGGATCATCGCCTGGTCGCGCAGCAGGTCGGCAACCTTAAACTCGGCATTACCGGTCTGACGCGTGCCCAGCAGTTCACCGGGGCCGCGGATCTCCAGGTCGCACTGGGCAATGACAAAGCCATCGTTGCTGTCGCGCAGTACCTGCAGGCGTTTTTGCGCGGTTTTGCTCAGCGGTGCTTTGTACAGCAGTACGCAATGAGACGCGACGGCGCCACGCCCGACACGGCCACGCAGCTGGTGCAGCTGCGCCAGTCCGAGACGTTCCGGGTTTTCAATAATCATCAGGCTGGCGTTCGGCACATCGACACCAACCTCAATGACCGTGGTCGCTACCAGCAGTTGCAACTCACCCTGTTTAAAGGCCTGCATTACGTCCTGCTTTTGCTGTGGCTTCATGCGGCCATGCACCAGCCCGACATTCAGGTCCGGCAGCGCGGCTTTTAGCTCTTCCCAGCTTGCTTCCGCCGCCTGGGCTTCCAGCAGTTCCGACTCTTCAATCAGCGTGCAGACCCAGTAGGCCTGGCGACCCTCTTCGCGGCAGGCGCTTTTCACCCGGGCGATAATGTCGGCGCGGCGGGTGTCAGGGATGGCGACGGTAGTGACGGGAGTACGTCCGGGTGGCAGTTCATCGATAGTAGAGGTATCGAGATCGGCATACGCGGTCATCGCCAGGGTGCGCGGGATCGGCGTGGCGGTCATAATCAGCTGGTGCGGATGGAAGCCCTGTTCTTCACCTTTTTCCCACAGCGCCAGTCGCTGGTGGACGCCGAAGCGATGTTGTTCGTCGATAATCACCAGCGCCAGCCCGCTAAACTGCACCTGCTCCTGGAAAATGGCATGGGTACCGACAATCATCGACACCTCGCCGCGGACAATCGCTTCCTGCTGCGCCAGACGCGCTTTCCCTTTCTGTTTTCCGGCCAGCCAGCCTACTTCGATGCCTAATGGCGCGAACCACTGGCGGAAATTATTGGCATGCTGTTCGGCCAGCAGTTCCGTTGGCGCCATCAGCGCCACCTGTTTGCCGTAGGCAATCACATTCAGCGCCGCCAGTGCGGCGACCAGAGTTTTCCCGGAGCCGACGTCGCCCTGCACCAGGCGCATCATCGGGTAGTCTTTCGCCAGGTCGGTAATGATTTCGCTTACTACCCGCTGTTGTGCGCCGGTGGGTTTAAACGGCAGGGCGGCCAACAGTTTGTCACTGAATTGTGGCCGGGAAGGCATGGGCAGAGCATGGTAACGCTGTGCACCCGCGCGGACCGCCAGCATACTGAGGTTATGTGCCAGCAGCTCTTCCATAATCAGGCGGAGTTGCGCAGGGTGTTTGCCACTGTCCAGATCGGCCAGCGCCATATCCGGTGGCGGACGGTGCAGCGTAAGCAGCGCCTGCGGCAGGCTGATCATGCCCTGGCTGAGTTCCGGCGGCAGCAGTTCGGCAATCGCGCAGGTTTCCAGCAGGGTTAATGCCTGGTCGGTCAGGTTACGCAATGTTGCCTGGCGCACGCCTTCGGTGGTCGAGTACACCGGCGTCAGCGTCTCCTGCAGTTCGACGCCGCCGTGTTCACCCTGTACGCGATATTCCGGGTGAATAATCTCCGCGCCGCGCTGGCCGCGTTTTATTTCGCCATAGGCGGTGACCCGGCGGCCCGGCGCCAGGCTGTTTTTCATGCCGGCGTTGAAATTGAAAAAGCGCATGGTCAGCACGCCGCTGCCGTCGCTGATCTGGCAGGTCAGCATACGGCGGCGACCAAAGCTGATATCAGTATGCAGCACTTCGCCTTCCACCGTGGCATAGATGCCCGGCAGCAGGTCATTGATGGCGTAAAGTTGAGTGCGATCTTCGTAACGCAGCGGGAGGTGCAGCAGTAAATCCTGCACGGTGTGTAAACCGAGCTTCGCCAGTTTACTTGCCTGGCTGGCGCCGACGCCGGAAAGGGTATTCAGCGGTACGGCATCCAGCAGACGGCCTTTCATTTTTTCACCACGGCCTGCATGGTGGCCCACCAGGCATCGTCAGCCACCACTTCACCGCTGTCGTTGATCAGCGGATAAGGCAGGCTTTTTTGTTTTGCGACACGGGCCAGCACCGGGTAGCCGCCTTCAAACAGCAGACGTTGCTGCTCAGCGTGATCGAGTGTGCTTTCGCTGCGGCTATACATACCGGCATTTTGTCGCTGGCGTTGCGCTTCATACAAAATCAGCGCGGAAGCAACGGAGACATTGAGCGACTGCACCATTCCGATCATCGGAATAATAATGTCCTGGTCGGCCAGCGCCAGCGCTTGCTGAGTAATGCCGGTTTTCTCCTGGCCCATCAGGATACAGGTAGGACGGGTGTAGTCGATTTCGCGAAAATCCACCGCTTTATCAGAAAGGTGGGTTGCGAGGATCTGCATGCCCTGGTCTTTCAGCTGGTGGACGGCATCGGCGATGGTGGGATGCGTTTTCACCTGTACCCAGCTGTTGCTGCCCGCAGCGGCGGACGCCATGGTACGCATCCGGCTGCTTGGCCAGACGGCGTGAACTTCGTGCACGCCCACCGCATCCGCGGTACGAATGACGGCGGAAACGTTGTGCGGCTTATGCACCTGTTCCATGCAGACGGTCAGATCGTGCTGACGCGCAGCAAGCATCTCGCGAATGCGAGCAAAGCGTTGAGCATTCATGGACTAGTTTCGGTTACGGTGAACTTTAATCACATCCGGCATTACGCGGATTTTACGCATAATATTTGCCAGATGGATACGGTCACGGGCGGTCAGGCGAATAAAGGCGCTGTACACCCGGCCATCTTTCTCTTCCGTATTCAGACTCTGAATATTGGACGCGGCGGTGTTGATCGCGGCGGTCAGATTAGCCAGAGCGCCCTGGTGGTTAAACATATCCACCTTAATTTCGGCGACAAACTCCTGATCGGTCGCTTTATCCCACTCTACCGCCATGAATTTTTCCGGCTCTTTCTGGTAGCCACGGATATTACGGCAGGATTCGTGGTGCACCACCAGCCCTTTGCCTGGGCTGACGTGGGCGATAATTGGGTCGCCCGGAATCGGCCGGCAGCATTTGGCGAAGGTAATCAGGACGCCATCCGCGCCTTTAATCGGCAGTTTGCTGCGTGACGTGCTGTTCGCGGACGGTATTGGCGCGACCTGCTCGTTTTGCTGCAGATTTTTCGCAATCACCACGCTCATGGCGTTGCCGAGACCAATTTCCGCCAGCAGATCGTCAAGAGTCGCGAGTTTCATGCGATCCAGTTCTTGCTGGATATTCTCCGGCGGAATTTCCGCCAGTTTGCGGCTGCCGCCCAGCGCATGGTTCAGCAGGCGACGGCCCAGGCTCACCGAATCATCACGCTTCAGGTTTTTCAGCAACTGGCGGATTTTGGCGCGCGCTTTCGAGCTGACGACAAAGTTCAGCCACGCGGCATTCGGCCGTGCGCCTGGAGCGGTAATGATTTCGACGGTCTGACCACTGGTCAGCGACTGTGACAGGGGATACGGCTGGCGATCGACGCGTGCGCCAACGCAGGCGTGACCGATATCGGTATGCACGGCATAGGCGAAGTCAACCGGCGTGGAACCCGCAGGCAACTCGACAATACGGCCTTCCGGGGTGAAAACGTAAATCTCATCCGGGAACAGATCGGATTTGACGCTCTCAATAAATTCAAACGAACTACCGGCGCTCTGCTGCAGCTCCAGCAGGCTTTGCAGCCAGCGCTGGGCGCGGATTTGCGCGGTAGTGCTGCTTTCGCCCTGTTCTTTATATGCCCAGTGTGCAGCGACACCCATCTCCGCCATCTGATCCATATCTTCGGTACGGATCTGTACCTCCACTGGCACGCCGTGTGGCCCGATCATGGACGTATGCAGCGACTGATAGCCGTTGGCCTTGGGAATGGCGATATAGTCTTTTACCCGTCCCGGGCGCGGTTTATACAGGCTGTGCATCTGGCCGAGTACGCGATAACAGGTATCCACATCGCTGACGATCACGCGGAACGCATAGATATCCATGATCGAGTGAAAACGCTGCTCTTTGAGATGCATTTTGCAGTAGATCGAGTAGAGATGCTTTTCCCGGCCACTGACGCGGCAGGTGATTCCCGCTTCCTGCAACCGTCCTTCAATTTCAGAGAGGATTTTCTGGATCATCTCTTTGCGGTTGCCGCGCGCCGCTTTCACCACTTCTTTAATGACGCGGTAGCGGTTCGGGTACAGTGCTTCAAAACCCAGCTCTTCAAGCTCGGTTTTCAGATGATGAATACCCAGGCGGTGGGCCAGAGGACTGTAAATCTCCAGCGTTTCCAGCGCGATGCGGCGCCGCTTGTCCGGGCGTAACGAGCCCAGCGTGCGCATATTGTGGGTACGGTCGGCCAGCTTGATCAGAATGACGCGGATATCCTGCACCATCGCCATGATCATCTTGCGAAAGTTTTCTGCCTGCGCTTCTTTCTTGTCGCGGAACTTCAGTTTGTCCAGTTTGGAGACGCCTTCCACCAGTTCAGCAACGCTTTTGCCAAACAGCTGTTCCATGTCCTGGTACGTAGCGGGAGTGTCTTCAATCACGTCATGCAGAAGCGCGGCCATGAGTGTTTCATGGTCGAGCTTCATTTCCGCAAGAATGCAGGCGACGGCAACCGGATGGGTGATATAAGGTTCACCGCTGGAGCGTGTCTGTCCCTCGTGGGCATCACGTGCAACAAGATAAGCTTGCTTGAGGCGCTTAATCTGGTCCTCAGGCAAGTATTTTTCAATCAGCTGATTGAGGCTTTCAAACAGATACAAGGCGAGCCTTCTGGCAGCTAATTAACGACGACCTTCAGCGATAGCAGTCACAGCCTGCAATTCAGCGGCTTCCTGCTCTTGCTGTTCCTGACGATCACGCACATCCAGAATCTGGTTGGTGATCAGGCCTTCTTCGATCTCACGGAGAGCGATAACAGTTGCTTTATCGTTTTCTTCCGGAACCAGGGCATCTTTACCGCCAACCTGCATCTGACGTGCGCGACGTGCAGCGACCAGAACCAGGTCAAAACGGTTGCCAATTTTCTCTACTGCGTCCTGTACGGTTACGCGTGCCATATGTGTGCTACTCCACGGGTGACGAAATGACTCGGCATAATACTGAAACTGTCTTCAGTCTGCCAATAGTTTGCTGATTAAAGCATCATGACGAGCCTTTTGACGGCTCATACGCAGACGCTCAGCACGAATAATGTTCTTCAAATCGGACAGCGCCAGATCAAAATCATCATTCACAATTAAATAATCGTACTCGGCGTAGTGGCTCATTTCCGCGACGGCTTGCGCCATACGCTTCGCGATCACCTCTTCGCTGTCCTGCCCACGGCCACGTAAACGGCGGTCGAGTTCATCTTTCGATGGCGGCAGAATAAAAATACTGCGCGCCTGCGGCATTTTTTGCCGAATTTGCTGCGCGCCCTGCCAGTCGATATCCAGAAACACATCCACGCCAGTCGCCAGCACTTGCTCGATCGCTTTACGTGAGGTGCCGTAATAGTTGCCAAAAACTTCAGCATGCTCAAGGAAAGCATCTTCCGCAATCATCGTCTCAAATTCGGCTTTTGAAACGAAGAAGTAGTGCTCACCGTGATTCTCGCCGGGACGAACATTACGCGTGGTATGCGAAATGGATACCTGCGTGTCGTACAGTGGCTGCGTTTTCAGCAGTGCCTGAATCAGACTGGATTTACCCGCGCCACTCGGTGCGGAAACAATAAAAAGTGTGCCTTGCGCCATGATTATTCTTGAAGTGTCTTAAAATGCGGAGTCTGTTTCCTGCACAGTATACACAGCTTCCGTCTGCCATGCAGCGTTTGCGCCTTACCGCCGCGTTTTTTCTTTATTAATGGAACATATTACGCGCTGTTTTTTGCGATTTTCACTGTTTGCAGAGAAAAGTTGCGCAGTGCTTTCCACGCCTGAAAACCACCGCTGGCTTTTCCCGCCGTGCCGCCGTTAACTGACCGCAAATGTCTGGCGGAGAAAAAACATGGCAGGGATGCGATGGGGGTTGATTGCGGCATGGTTGTTCAGCGCTGCCGGGTGGGCTATTTGTCCGGTCTGGGCGCCCGCGACGGCCAGCGAAGAGATTCAGCGGCTGGAGAAACAGTTAGCGCAGTGGGATGAAGAATACTATCAGCAGGGAGCCAGTCCGATTGATGATGCGCTGTATGACGGTCTGCACCAGCGCTTACAGCAGTGGCAGCGCTGCTTTCAGGCGGCCACAACGCCGCGCGAACCGCAAACCGGCAGCGGCACGCTCAACCATCCGATTGCCCATACCGGATTAAAAAAGCTGGCGGACAAGCAGGCAGTTGCCCGCTGGATGCAGGATAAAACGCCGCTGTGGCTGCAGCCGAAAGTGGATGGCGTGGCAGTGACGCTGGTCTATCAGCACGGCCGGCTGACAGAAGCGATTAGCCGCGGCAGCGGGTTGCAGGGCGAATCCTGGCTGGAAAAGGTACGGCAAATCAGCGCTGTTCCGCAGCATATCGCCACGGATCGCACGCAGGTGATCTTGCAGGGTGAGATCTATCTGCCGATGACCGGTCATCAACAGGCGACCATGGGCGGCGTCAATGCCCGTGCGCAGGTGGCGGGTGCGCTGATGCGCCAGCGCCATTCGCCGCTATTGCCTTCACTGGGGATTTTTATCTGGGCGTGGCCTGATGGCCCGGAAACGATGGCGCAGCGATTGCAGCAACTGACCCGCTTTGGTTTTGAACATGAAGCCCACTGGACACAACCCGTCACCACCGCTGAGGATGTTGCGCGCTGGCGTGAGATGTGGTTCCGCCAGCCGCTGCCTTTTGTCACCGATGGCGTGGTGATCCAGCGCGAGCAGCGCTCAGCGGGCAGGCACTGGCTGCCCGGTCAGGGGGATGACGTTGCGGCATGGAAATATACGCCGCCGGTGATAACCAGTGAGGTGTTATCGATCGATTTTCCGGTGGGGCGTACCGGTAAAATCGCCGCAGTATTGAATATCCTGCCGGTAAAGCTGAATGACAAAACCGTTCGTCGCGTCAACCTGGGGTCACTGCGCCGCTGGCGGGAAGCGGCTATTGTGCCGGGCGATCAGGTGGCGGTGAGCCTGGCAGGGCAGGGGATCCCACGCTTCGAACGGGTTGTCTGGCGGGTGACGCAGCGTGAAGTACCACCTGCGCCTGATCCGGAACAGCACCACGCTCTGAGTTGTTTGCGTCCGGTGACAGGCTGTCGCGAGCAGTTTCTCGCGCGTCTGGACTGGCTGAGCAATAAAGACGTGCTGGATATCCCGGGACTGCGCCGTGCGGGCTGGCAGCAACTCTTGTCGCTGGCGGAATTTGAGCATCTGTTTTCCTGGCTGCATTTTACTCCACAGCAGTTGCAGCGCGTGCCGGGCATCAGCGAAAAACGGGCGCAGCAGCTCTGGCATCACTTTCAGCTCAGTCGCCAGCAGCCTTTGCAGCGTTGGGTAAAAGCGCTTGGTGTACCGCTGCCGAAGGCGGCTTTAAATGCTTTACCTGACCGCAACTGGCAACAGCTGCTGACGCGAGATGAAGCCAGCTGGCGACTATTGCCAGGTATTGGCACCGGACTGGCGGCACGTATCGTCCAGTTTTTGCAGCATGATGAGGTCGGACAGCTGATTACGTTTTTGCAACTGGAGCTGGGTGAGACCCTAAGCCAGAGCAGGCGGGTCGGCCTGCCTGCCCCCGCGCTTAATGCTCAGGATGAGGATAGTTAAAAACAGGCAGGCCCAGTTTGTAGCGTAGCGCCAGCAGACGGGCAAGAAAGCCTGCCAGCAGGGTGATAATAATCACCAGTTCATGTGACAGCGGCGTTTTCAGCAGCAGGATATACACCCAGCTGGCGGCAAAGGCGATACCCGCGTACAGCTCTTTCTGAAAGACCAGAGGGATGCGGTTGCAGAACATATCACGCAACACACCGCCAAACACACCGGTGACTACGGCGCTGATGGCGGCAATGATCGACGCATGGCCCATATCGAGCGCCACCTGGGCGCCAATAATGGAAAACACCACCAGCCCGAGCGCATCCAGCACCAGGAACACTTTGCGTAAGTGGGTCATCAGGGGAGCGACCACGGTGGTCACCACCGCTGCTGCTGCGACGATCATAATATATTCGGGATGCTTAACCCAGCCGAGGGGGTAGTGCCCGAGCAGGATGTCGCGGACTGAACCACCGCCAATGGCAGTAACGGAAGCAATAATAATGACGCCAAACATATCCATCTTGCGGCGGCCTGCCGCCAGTGCGCCAGTCATCGCTTCTGCAGTGATACCGATGATGTAGAGAACGGTCAGTAACATGGTCAACTCCTGAAAAGTTGCGGGCAAGAGTAAGCTTTTTAGACGCTGCATACGACTGAAATTTTCTCAGGGAAATCTGTTCGGATTAGCAGATTTAATAACAGGAACCATTTATATGATATCTTCGATTATTTAGAAAAGTTTCTTTATTATCAATCTTATTATTGTTTTCTCCGTTAATTATGGAAGGGGTATTTATTGTCCATTAATCTGAAGTATAGAAAATTATAAAATATCTGCTTGACCATTTAGCTTTCGTTGAAAAATGCCACGTTAATTATATAGCGCACAGTTGTAGCTTTGATACGCCTGCATCATAAAAATACTTTCCTAATTATTCATTGTTTATCATTGATGACCTCTGCTGCAACTGCTTATGAGATGGATTTCAAATTGATTTTAATCAGGAAGATACACAGGGATTAACAGTACGATGAAAAGTCACAAGTATGACATTCTCTTCTTTTCTTCTGATTCTCTGGCGGAAACAGGGCTTCATCACCTGTTGCGCTCCTTGCCGGTGACCTTAAATGCGTTAGCAGTGGAGAAATTACCTAATCTTCTTGCCTGTTGTGAAAAGTACCGACCGAAAGTTATTATCTGTTTATTTCATGATAACATGCCATTAAGTGGTGTTTTGCAGAGCCTTTATTCACACCATCAAAACTATCCGGAGACTCGCCAGCTGGTAATTACAGACAGGTTGCTGCCGGTATTTGGCGCATTAAAGCGCTGGTTAACGTCGATTAATGTGGTTTCGCTGAGAGCTTCACTGGCGGAGTTATCATGGGTCATTACCGCCGATTTAATGGGTGTGCGCAGTCAGAAGCCAGCCATTCATTATGCCGATATCATGTTGCCAGAGCGGCAACTGCGTGTGCTGCTGATGCTTTCCTGGTCGTACAGCGCAGAGCAAATCGCTTACCGGTTAGGGATTAGCGCTAAAACCGTGTATGCACATAAGCTTAATGCATTGACTCGCCTGCAGATTCATACTAAACATGACCTTGCTGACTTGTATGCCATTATCGATGAGTTACGAATGATTGTGACCTTATTGCGTCATCAACGAAAGGATAAAGAAAATGGCGGTGCAGGGGAGAAATATCACCCTCCTAATCTGAGCTGGAAACTTTAAAAAAAAAAGTGCCGTCACGACGGCACGAAAAGGAGAGCATTACCGCTCTGCCAGCAGACATTACGCTTATCATACCCGTCATCTTTAAGGTTGGCTCGGGGTGGGGGTTATCACCTTGCCACAACCTGAATTATTCAGGGTAGTGTATTTCACTGCTTTCGACTGCGCTATCGAATTTAAACGGGTGTAACGTCGCGTCTGAATCCAGGCAGGCCATGTTCGGCGCGCCAGAGTTTGATAATATCAACCATGCTTTGCGGTCCGCTGATATTAAATTCTTCCGGATAACAGATCAAATCGGTGCCTGCAGGATGTTCGGATATCTGCAGGAATTGGGTGGCGGCAGCGATCAGCTCTTCCGTGGTGGGGAATTCCGCCTGTAATATTTTTTCTGCTAATGCAATAAACTCTTGTTCTGAAAATTGTGGCAAGGTTTTCTTTTCCATGGTGATATTTCCTGGAATTTATATAAGAGGTATTGCTATGTTTAAAATGAGTTATACCTCTTTTTTAAACAACAAACACCATCAGGAAACTCTGATATTTAAGGTCGCAGATCCAGTTATTACTATGTTATTAAGTCTGTTTTTGTCAGGATTATCCTGCTGCTACGGCGTTAAGTGAGTGATCTTATTTATTGCCCTTTTTCGGGGGATTAAGATGACTGGCTAAAAAACTGGCCCTGACGCTATTGCAGAGCCTGTGGATACGCGGTGATAAAGTACGTGGTCGTCAGGATGTCATCAGCGTATACAGCGTCTGCAGATCGCGCTCTATCCACCTGATATCCTGTTCAAACTTCTCATCGGACATCAGTGGCTGACGGAATACGGTTACCACGATTTCAGCCCCTTCCTGATTGGCGATCACCCTCATTGGCACATAAATCTCTTTGCCCAGACCGGTATCGACATAGTGATCCATCACGCCCAGCAGGTTGTGCGGGGTAAAGCGCACTTTAATACTGCCTTCCGGCCCTTTCCCTTTCCACACATTGCCTGCATTTACCAGCGGCGCATGGCTCAGCCCTGAAGCCCATTTAGGAAAAAATTCAGGTTTCCAGATGCTTTCATAGAGATCCAGCCAGTTACGCGGAATTGTAAGGCTAATGGTTCGTGATGGCAGCATGTTACCTCCTGAAAATACACCGTTAATCGATTTAAGCATTGCGGCGCTCAGAAAGAAATAGAATAAGCAGCTTTTACCCGGAGTAGTGAGCTGGCGCACATCTGGCGTCAGTACGTCACGGTGACGGTATCCGTATAACTCCCTGCAGGCTGGTTGTCCTGATCGGGGTTAACCACCGCACTGTAACTGAGGATCTGGCTGGCTTCCGTACCCGTGGTGCTGAGATCGTTGCTGCTGGTCCAGGTCGTGCCGTCTGCCTGATATAACTGATACTGCAAATATTTCGTGCCGCTGGTTCCGCTGGCGACCATTTGTCGCCAGTTGCCCGATGAGCTGTTAATGCTCGTCAGATCAACGCTGTAGCTGGCATTTTTGGTGCAGCTCACGCTCAGTGAACTGCGGATACTGACAACATCCGCTGGCTGCGCCGCACTACCAAAATCCACATCCGGAGCGCTGTTGATGGTGCAGTCATTGGTAACGATCATGTTTACCGTAACGGTGGAGGTCGTGGTGGCGGTGGTGAGGCTCAGATATAACAGGCTGCTGGAGCAGGTGGTGTAGGTCCAGGTAATGGTGAAGGTGTCGGTATAGGTACCGGCGGGCACATTGCTGCCGGTGGGAGTCACCAGATAAATCGGCGCTGGCAGCTCACTTTACTCTGCTGCCTGGCTGGCCGGCATCGCGGCAAACAGCAAATTGACCACTACCGTGTGGCGACCCGACAGGGACATTTTCTTCACTGGGATCACTGGGCGATAGCAACTGGTACGCTGTTATCTGTCAGCTGAGCCCAGAGGGTGTTGCCGAGTGGCGCTGCGGTGTGTGATGCGCTGGCGCCAGTGAGGAACAGCGGCAGGACATAGCGCATCTGTAATTTCAGTCCGGCGCTGTCTTTGGCCGCAGTGGCATCTGCTGCTGGCACTTCATCAATGATGATACGGAAGGATTTTTCACCTTGTGCGCGAGGATGACTGGTGCGGATCAGCTGGCGCTGTCCCGGCGGAACGGTGGCAAAGGGTGCGCTGGCCACCACCTCATTCTGATCGGCATATTTATCGCGATACTCCTGCTGCTGCCAGGCCAGCGTGCGGAGTTGCAGTGTGACAGGTCGCTGGTGCAGGTAACGGTCATTGCACTGCTGCCATCAGAGCCAACAGCTGCGCCATCAATAATATTCGGCAGGTCGGCATAAGTGCCGAAGCTGATGCTGCCCCACTGGTTATTACTGCCGGATGAATCGCCATTGCCGACGGAGCATCCCTCGCAAATAACGACCTCAATGCCCACCTGGCCAGTGAGTGTTCCTGCTGCTGATGCGGTAAGTGCGATTGAAAAAGCAGTTATGCCAAGAAACGCAGAGATAATGACAGGCTTAAGCTTCATTTTTTTCACTCCATTAATGACTGGCAAAAACGGCGATGCGATAAATGTCAGAGCCTGGTGAAAGATTGCCGGAAAAAAATCCGCTTAACGTTACGACTGTTTTTTTTATCTTTTTAATGGTACGTGCGCAGCTAACCACCTAAAAATACAGGGTGATGTTATTTTTTCATGGCGGGTTTTTAGTTAACCTGGTCTTAATTATGAGATAAATAAACCGGTCATTAAGACTTATCTCAAATTAAGTGTTTATCACTTTGTTATCTTTCAGCTGGAACATTTAAATTCTTTTAAAGATGGCAATTTTGGCTGTTTATAAAAGGCTTAAATACTTTGAAAAATATTTCTTTCATAAAAATTACAATAAACTGGTAATAAATTTTCAGAAGGCGAGATTTATCCATTAGCGACAGACGCGAAATGATGAATGTTTTTGTTATAGGGGTTATTGAGGACTACAATTCTCTTTATTAGACGATGAATCACCTTTAACCCAGCAAAGCAATGTTAATAGTTGCCTGACTGAGGGATGCTGGTGGCACTGGCAATAACATTGAATGATTCTGTGGGATTGCCCAGTGCCTGACCAGAGAAAAAGTCCCTTTCTGCGTGGTTTTTCCCCGGCAGCCGGCGAGGGAGGGAGATTGTGGTGAATTCCCTCTGCGATTTCTGCTGCTTTTTTCAAAAAAATTTTAATGGCAGGTATTTTTTTAAATGTAACAACTGAACGTGATTTCAATAGATAATCTAATGTTTTTATGGTGCTTACCTATGCTGCTTAGGTGTTACTTTATGATTGTATTGTTTTTTTTATCAAAAAGTGAAATGGAAGTATTAAAAATCATTAATTTAACTTAATGATGCAAATAAGGTTATTCCTATTTACAGTCTTTATGCATTAATTTCTTTATTTGGTACTTGATAAGTATTAGCGTGTTAAATATATTCTCTTCCGAAATCAGTCCCAGGAGCAATTAAAATGCAATCAGCAATGTTGCTATCATTAGCTATAGTAATGTTTTTGTTGGTGCTTTACTCATTTTTCAAACATGTAAAAACTTCTGCAGAAAAAAAAGTCGGATATAAAAGAAAACATTAAAAGGAATAAGAGGCCATCAGATGGTGATTGTGGAACTCGATTATTATATTAAAAAAAATACAATGGTGATATAACCCTCTACGCCCGTATTCAGGGCGAGACGGTTAAGCATGTCAAAAATTTAATCGACAGTGGCGCTATTGTCATTAATGATAAGGTTTATCTTCCTGTCAGGCATGCCAGCAACTGAGCACGGTGACCAGGGTTTGGGGTATGGTATGTACAGCATCTATTCCAATGATGATTTGCTCAAACTATCAATTGCATCTTTAATTTCTTCTTTGCGGCATTCACCTGCAGAAAAGACGCTCAGGGACACTATTTACTTTACCGATCAGTATTATGATGCTTTTGAGCATGTGGTCAGCCGGTCGTTGCAGGATGACGGTGCTATCATTGTTATTTTTACTCATCAGCCCCACGAACCGATCAATATCGGCAATCGTATTGCACTGATTAGTATGAAAACATCATTGTCGGTAATATGTCAGTTTTTATCGCATATCATTTCCCGCACTCTGCTTACATTAAAAGAGGTTAGCCTGTCCGAAACGGAAATGCTGTTTTTATTTATGTATTATAAAAACTGGAGCATATCAATGATGTCGGGTTTGCTGCGATTACATGAAAAAACCATTACCAATACTAAACACTTTTTAAAGAAAAAGTACGGTATTAAAGATGACATTATGTTTGCCACCCTGTCGAAGAGTTTCTCCGTGTATCTTAACAGCCTTGCCTGACTGCGTTTACACCCCATTATCTGCATGGCGTGAGAGTGAAAAAAAACCCCAGTATTTCTTAACTTTCGCTGTTGCCTCAACGGCGATGGACAAATAAACACGGTAATTTCATCTTTTATTGCGGCGTTAGCTAAGCTGCTTATTGCTAAGCTGTCTCCTCAGCTATCTCTCTGTGACCTGCCGCAATAACGTAACGCCTGGAACAATAAGGATTTTAGGGTGAAAAGATCGTTTCTGATAAAACTGCTTATTCTGCTTTCATGTGTGGCGGGTGGAACTATCTATGCTGCTTCATTACATAATGTGCAGTCAGATCCGATGATCGGCGGTATGAAAGATTCCCGGCCCAGCCCGGCGCCACAGGCAGTAAAAGCGTTACTGGAGAAAAATAGCGGCAGAGTGGCAAGACTGGGTTTTACTGAAGCACAGCTCAAATCGATTATCTATGTCAGCTGGAACTGGGGGCAGGATTATAACCGTTACTCCACGCTGGAAGAGTATCTGGCGCTGATGTATGAATTGCCGAATTTCAAATCGATCACCCGCATCGATGACGGCCATTACTTTGGCTTTAAGGTAAAACTTTCCGGCCAGCCCTATACCGGCTTTGTGTTCCGCATGTATGGTGATGAACTTTACCTCGAAGGTTCTGTTGCGGGCGATGAGATTATCAATGACAAAGCCCAGGGCGAGCTTACCAATGAGTTTACTCGTGATGCCGCCTGGGTACTGGCGCACCGCGAAAGCGCGATTTAACTGACTATAGCGGCGGTGGTAAACCGCGATCTGCAGCGGCAGGTGATGTCAGCGCCGTGCAGGCTGATGCTATGCCGCGTTTCTGGTGGCGAAGATTTCGCAGTAATATGAAGCGTTAATTCTCTCTAATTTCCTCAGGGACTCCGCTCATGACTACCGCACTGATGATTATCGATATGCAAATGCTGATGCAGGAACGCATCAATAACGGACGTGAGTATGTTAATCATCATGCGCCAGCGAAAATAGCAGCCCTGCTGGCGACGTTTCGCGCCGCAGGTCAGCCAGTGATTCATATCCGTCATGCCGATGCCGATCCTGCTTCGCCGCTGGCGTACAATGCCCCGGGTTATCAGGTGATGCCGTGCGCGCAGGAACTGGCGACGGAGCCGTTATTTATCAAATCCTCTTCTTCGGCCTTTGCTACCACGGCGCTGGAAAACTATCTGCACGATAATGGCATTTCTCATCTGCTGGTGACTGGCGCGGTGGCGGGATTTTGCGTCAATTCCACGGTTCGTGCAGGCGCCGATCTCGGTTTTCAGATGACGGTAGTTCAGGATGCGGTGCTTGGTTTTGATGTGCCGCCTTCGCCGCTGTCTGCGCAAACTCTCTTTGACGCCACCATGGCGCTGCTGGCGGCGGATTTCGCGACGTTGACTGATACAAACAGTGTGTCTGAGCTGCTCGGTCAGTAACGCCCGCTTTCAGGCGGTGGCTAAAGAGGGTTAATCAACATAGGCTGGCGCAACGGCGTTATCCCTTTCACTCCTGGCTATGTTAGGTTGTTATCACCCTTATATAACAGAGAGATATTGCTGATGCTGGTCAGGACATGGCACGGTTGCGTTCCCTTGCAACACGCCGAGGGATTTGCCCGCCACCTTAAGGTCACCGGAGTGGAACATGCGCAATGCACGCCCGGCAATCTCGGCGCGGCGGTGCGCAGAGAAACCCAGGGAGAGTGGGAACACTTTTTCCTCGCGACTTACTGGCAGGATATAGCGGCAGTGAAAGCTTTCGCGGGCGAAGATTATCAGGTGGCGGTGACTTATCCCGATGATGAGCAGTTTGCGCTGCTCTCCGATCCTTATGTATTCCAGCATGAGGTTGAGACCATTTCTCCTCTTTAACTGCAGAACAACGGCTCTGCCCGTTCAGAGCCGTAGTAACCAACATTACATTTTTCGTCATGATTAATTGTGCTGTTTTTATTTCAATTTTTTTGAATGATAACAGCAAATCGTTCAGCTTTTATCCGCGCATGTTCAGGTCTATTATTTCTCACATCGAGGCAATGCGGCCTCTTCTGATAAAAAATCACTGAGGAATATAACCATGAAATCAATCAAAACTTTCGTTGCAGTTTCTGTGCTTTCTCTGATCTCCTTCGGCAGCTTCGCCCAGACCATCAGCGCAACTGGCCTTAGCCTCGACGAAGCCGAGTCTGCGATTGCTGCTAAAGCGCAGGCTGCTGGCGCCTCTGGCTACCGTGTTATCGGCGCACAGGGTCAGAATCAGGTCTATATGACTGCTGAACTGACCAAATAAGTATGATGATACTGCTGGAAAGGCCGTTGCAAAGCGGCCTCCTGTCAACGACGGGATAAAAAACCGCCCTGTGCTGCACAAGGCGGTTTTTTTGTTTTTACGCAATATGATTGAAAAGCCATTAAAAACGATGTTAATAAAAGGTTGTTCTCAGCGTAAATATCACCAACTGCAGAGACGGACCCTATGCCGGATAGGCTGCGCGTGCCGATAATAGTTGACGACTGAGCCGTGTTGCGCCTGATAAATCTGAGCCAGGAGGGATCCCCGCATGTCATCTGAAGTCAGCGATCAAACCAGAGTGTCGTGGGTTTTTATCGCGTTTTCCGTCGCTACCTTTATTTCGTTTGTTGGTACTTCGTCGATTTCCTATTTCTCCGTGATGCTGGCGGATAGCGGCATGAGTAAGGCCACCATTGGCTGGGTATTGTCCTCTGCACTGCTTTCTACCGTGCCCGGTATTTTGCTGTGTGGCGGACTGCTGTCGCGCTTTAGCGCGCTGCAACTGGCGGTGATGGGTCAGGGGATTTCGCTGCTGTCATACGCCAGCTTTATCGTCACCTTTAGTCATCCGTTACTGGCGGCGCTGTCGCGCTTTATGGTTGGGGCGGGTTTCGGCCTGTTTTTCCCTGCTGCGCTGCTGTATGCGCGCACCCTGATTTCCGGCCCTAATGCGGTATTTTTATTTGGCCTTTACTCAACCATGATCCCATTGCCGAACCTGATTGGTCCCGGGCTGGCTGAGGCGATTTATCAGCACGCCGGGATTCAGCCTGTGCTCTGGACATTTACCGCCTGCGTGGCGGTGGGATGGGGGTTAAGCCTGTTGTTGCCAGCGATGCCGAAAAGTGAACGCGTCGCAGCCCCGCTCAGTTACTGGCGTGTTTTATTCAATAAACAGGCGTTGCTGCCGCATCTGGCGATTGTAACGGTGGGATTGCTGTGGGGCTTTATGCTGTCTTTTATTGCCCTGTATCTGCATGCTACCGGCATCAGCGCGACCATTTTCTTCTCGACTGCCACGCTGGCGATGGTTGCCTCACGTTTTACCATTATGGCCTGGCTGGGACGCCATTCCCGTTATCTTGTCTCCGGACTGGGGCTGCTGCTGATGTCCGGCGGATATATTATATTGCCCTGGGCGCCGGATGAGGTGGCTGTGGTGTTCAGTGCGGCATTAATTTTTGGCTTAGGGTACAGCTTTGCGTTTCCGGTGCTGAGTCTGTGGGCTACGGATCATTATCCGCAGGCGGAGCGTGGCCGCCCGATGGCAATCTTTACGGCTTTGTTTCAGGGCGGGATTTTCGCGATTCCTTTGCTGGCAGGGGTATTCAGTGAGGCCCTTTCGCTTGATGTTATTTTGCATCTGCTGGCTGTGGTATCAGGGATGCTGGCGTTGCTGGTTTTTGTTCGTGGCGCGATGCACAGAAACAAAAATGCCCTGTAAGACAGGGCATTTTGCTGGCGGGAGACGTTAAGTGGGCGTGTTTATTCGATGTTTTGGATCTGCTCGCGCATCTGCTCAATCAGCACTTTCAGCTCAATTGCTGAAGCCGTCACATCCGCATTAATCGATTTTGACCCCAGCGTGTTTGATTCGCGGTTGAACTCCTGCATCATAAAGTCGAGACGGCGGCCCACCGCTTCTTTCTTCTTCAGGATGTTATAGGTCTCTTTAACGTGCGCTTCGAGGCGATCCAGCTCTTCCGCCACGTCGATACGCTGCGCCATCATCACCAGCTCCTGCTCCAGACGGTTGTTCTCCAGCTGAACTTCCGCCTCTTCCAGTTTGGCGACCAGGCGTTCACGCTGCCATTTCAATACCTCTGGCATCTGCGCGCGCACTTTGATCACTTCATTGCTGACACCTTCCAGACGCTGTTCAATCAAGCTCTTCAGCGCCGCGCCTTCGCTTTCGCGCGCGGCGATGAAGTCATCGATAGCGCTATCCAGCGCACTCAGCAGTTGTGCGGTAATTGCGTCAAGATCCTGATCTTTCGCCGACATCACTCCAGGCCAGCGCAAAATATCCAGCGGGTTAATTTCACCTTCATCGCTCTGCAGTTTCACCCATTGCGCCGCTTTCACCAGCTGTTTCGCCAGCGGTTCATTGAGAATCAGTTCGCCCTGGGAGCCCGGGTCAGCATCGAAGCGCAGGTTGCATTCGATTTTACCGCGCGTCAGACGGGTGCGCAGACGCTCGCGGATCACCGGCTCTAAGCTGCGGAACTGCTCCGGCAGACGAATATAGGTCTCCAGGTAGCGTTGGTTAACGGAACGGAGTTCCCAGGCTGCGCTGCCCCATTCGCCTTTCGTTTCACGCCGTGCATAGGCGGTCATACTGCGGATCATTTTGCTTACCCGAATCAAAGAGAGATAACGGAATTATAGCGATGCCCGGCCTGGGGTAACAGGAAAAAGAGGAATGATGCGGCGAAAAACTATTATCTTGCATAGCGTTTTTGTTCTTAGCTTTTATTATGGGTTAGCGGCCAGTGTTGCCGTGCAAGGGTGATAGCTCATTCATTTAATAAGGGATGCAGATGCAAAAAATAATCAATCCACAGCGGGTGAAAGTGCTGCTGGTCGCCAGCGCGTTACTGCTTGGCGGCTGTGTTGCGCCAGCGAAAAAAGTGGCGCCACCGCCTGCGCCTGCGCCGGTTTGCACGCAGGGCGATGCCATGACGCAAACGACGCTCTACTTCGGTTTAACCCGCCCGGGCGGCGCGCCAATTACTGCTGCTGAGTGGCAGGCATTTGTCGATAATGATGTGACGCCGCGTTTTAAAGAGGGGTTGTCAGTATTTGACGCCAAAGGACAGTGGCTGAACCGTGATGGCAAAGTGACGCGTGAAGACAGTAAGGCGCTGATGCTGATTCACAGCGTGGGTAAAGAGAGTAACGAGCGTATCGACGCGCTGCGCACTATCTACAAACAGCGCTTTGCCCAGGAGTCAGTCATGTGGGTAGATGCGCCGGTGTGTGTGGCGTTTTGATTACACGATCTCCGGTCGTGTTTCCTCCCCGATAAAATGCGGGAGGGTCAGGGAGGGGAGCCAGTGGCACGGTGTCGCTAGTCCCCATCCCGGAAGAAAGGGCAGCCCCGGCAGGTCCGGGTTGCCCTGAACGATCGTGTTACAGCATCAGTCCGGCAAACGCGGCGGAGAGCATGCTCACCAGCGTGGCGCCATACACCAGCTTCAGGCCAAAGCGTGACACCACATTACCCTGCTGCTCGTTCAGACCCTTAATCGCGCCGGCAACGATGCCGATGGAGGCAAAGTTAGCGAACGACACCAGGAACACGGAAAGAATACCTAAACCACGCGGCGTCATCTCGGCGGCGATTTTCTTCAGCTCGATCATCGCGACAAATTCATTGGCAACCAGCTTGGTGGCCATAATACTGGCGGCACGCAGAATGTCTGGCCCAGGAATGCCCAGCAGCCAGGCGAACGGATAAAACACGTAACCAAGGATTTGCTGGAAGCTGATGCCAAATATTGTGGAGAACAGCGCATTCACGGCGGCGATCAGCGCAATAAAGCCAATCAGCATTGCCAGAATAATCATCGCCACTTTAAAACCGGCGAGAATATATTCGCCAAGCATTTCAAAGAAGCTCTGATCTTCGTGCAGTTTTTCCAGCTTCACTTCAGGCTCATCGCCCGCTGGCGTCGGGTTGATAATCGACAGCACAATAAAGGTACTGAACATATTCAGAATCAGCGCCGCCACCACATAACGGGCGTCGATCATCGTCATATAAGCACCAACAATCGACAGCGATACGGTCGACATTGCCGCCGCCGCCATTGAATAGAGACGACGCTGGGAAATGTCGGCCAGTACGCCTTTATAGGCGATAAAGTTCTCGGACTGGCCGAGGATCAGGCTGCTGACCGCATTAAACGATTCCAGTTTACCCATACCGTTCACTTTCGACAGCAGCGTGCCGACGATGCGAATGATAATAGGCAGAATACGCCAGTGTTGCAGAATACCAATCAGCGCCGAAATAAAGATGATCGGGCAGAGCACGCCGAGGAAGATAAATGCCAGTCCGGCTTTACTCATGCCGCCAAAGACGAAGTCGGAGCCTTCTGCGGCGTAGGTGAGCAGTTTTTCAAAGAAACCGGCGAAATGGCTGACCAGCCAGGTGCCGCTGTCGGAATGTAAAAAGAACCACGCCAGCGCGCCTTCAATCACCAGTAATTGCACGATATAACGCGGGCGAATTTTTTTGCGGTCACTACTGACCAGCAACGCCAGGGCGAAAATCACCACCAGCGCCAGAATAAAATGGATAAGGTTCGACATATTGCATTCATTTTGCGGAAGAAAGACGCATTTATACACAGCTGGCGCTTTTTTTCATTAAATCTCTGGAGCGGAATGAAAAATAATGCGGCGTAAAGGGTCGGTAGGCAGCAGGGCGCTAAGCCCGTATAATGCGCAGCCAAACATTTAGCAAGCCGGAGAGAAACCATGCGTCCAGCAGGCCGTCGCGCACATCAGGTGCGTCCCGTCACCATCACCCGCCACTACACCAAACATGCCGAAGGCTCTGTGCTGGTTGAATTCGGTGATACTAAAGTGCTGTGCACCGCCACTATTGAAGAAGGCGTGCCGCGTTTCCTGAAAGGTCAGGGCCAGGGATGGGTGACGGCGGAGTACGGTATGCTGCCACGAGCTACCCACAGCCGTAACGCGCGTGAAGCGGCGAAAGGCAAACAGGGTGGACGCACGCTGGAAATCCAGCGACTGATCGCCCGTTCACTGCGCGCCGCGCTCGACCTGAAAGCGCTGGGCGAATTCACCATCACCCTCGACTGTGATGTGCTGCAGGCCGATGGCGGCACCCGCACCGCGTCGATTACCGGTGCCTGTGTGGCGCTGGCCGATGCGCTGAATCATCTGGTGGCGCAGGGTAAACTGGCTGCCAACCCGATGAAAGGCATGGTAGCGGCGGTGTCTGTGGGCATCGTCAACGGTGAAGCGCTGTGCGATCTGGAGTATGTCGAAGACTCGGCGGCAGAAACTGATATGAATGTGGTGATGACCGAAGATGGCCGCATGATTGAGGTGCAGGGCACTGCAGAAGGTGAGCCGTTCAGCCACGATGAGCTGTTGCAGTTGCTGGCGCTGGCGCGCGGCGGCATCGATAGCTTAATCCAGGCGCAGAAAGCAGCGCTGGCAAACTGATTTTTACAGGCGACCGCAGAGTCGCCTTTTTTTTCGTAACCGTTTTGAGGAAAGAGTGATGAAAGACTGGCAGCGTCAATTTATCGAGTTTGCCCTGAATAAGCAGGTTCTGAAATTTGGTGAATTCACCCTGAAATCCGGCCGTAAGAGCCCTTACTTCTTTAATGCTGGTCTGTTTAATACCGGACGCGATCTGGCGCTGCTGGGGCGTTTTTACGCCCAGGCGCTGGTGGATTCCGGGATCGATTTTGACCTGCTGTTCGGCCCTGCCTATAAAGGCATTCCGATTGCCACCACCACCGCCGTGGCGCTGGCCGAACATCATGAACGCGATGTGCCATACTGCTTTAACCGTAAAGAGGCCAAAGATCACGGCGAAGGCGGCACCCTGGTCGGCAGCCCGCTGGAAGGACGCATTATGCTGGTGGATGATGTCATTACCGCCGGTACTGCGATCCGGGAGTCGATGGAAATTATCGCCGCCCATGGCGCCACGCTGGCTGGCGTATTGATTTCGCTGGATCGTCAGGAGCGTGGACGTGGCGATATCTCTGCGATTCAGGAAGTGGAGCGTGATTATCAGTGCAAGGTAACGGCCATTATCACGCTGAAAGATCTGATCGCGTATCTGGAAGAGAAGCCTGAAATGGCGAATCATCTGGTGGCAGTACGCGCTTATCAGCAAGAGTTCGGTATCTGACCATCGCCGCAGGCTGGCGCAGAGGAGAGCGCGTGGAAAACCATTTATTTGCTGGTAAAGCCGCCACCGCGGTGGGGCGCGCCGTACGGCGGCTGCAGGCGCAGGGGGACATTTCTGCGCCTGCCCACCATGCCATCTTGCAGGTTATCGGCGCGCGTCCGGATGCGCAGGGCTGGTTACTGTTTTTACGCGTGACCTTCGCGCTGGCCGGTTTGCTGTCGCTGGTCTGCGGTATTATTTTCTTCTTTGCCTGGAACTGGCAGGCGCTGCCAAAGCTGCTGAAGTTTGCTCTGCTTGAGGGGGCGATTATCGCGCTGGCGGTGATCGTCTGGTGGCGCTGGGCGCAGATCGGCGCCCGCCTCGCGCTGCTGGCTATCGGCATGTTAATCGGTGTGTTATTTGCCGTGTACGGCCAGGTTTATCAAACCGGCGCCGAGAGCTGGACGCTGTTTCGCGCCTGGGCGCTGGCATTAGCGCTGCTGGCCTGTTTTGCGCGCATGACGACACTGTGGTTTTTCTGCTGGCTGGTAGCCAATATCGCTTTTCTGCTGCGACTGGATGGCTGGCTGGATTTCCCTTTCAATAACACCATTAGCCTGCTGTATCAGGTGGCTTTGCTGGCTGCGCTGGTGGTCTGGTATGCGCTGACACGCTCCCCTGACGGGTTGTTCCGCGTGATGCTGTTCTGGACGCTGGCCATCCTGACGCTGGCGTGTGGCAGTAAAATTTTCGATGATTATCAGTCGGTCAGCTGGCTGAGCGTGCTGCTGTGGTGTGCGTCGCTGCTGACCGGTTACTGGCTGTTTTATCGCCGTCAGCGCGATCTGTTTATTCTGACCTGCGGCCTATTCAGCATCAGTTTTTTACTGGTGGCGGGTGTGATGCGCATGCTGATTGGCGTCGATATTATTCTGACCTTAGTGGTGGCGCTGGTGGTGCTGTGCCTGTGTGCGGCACAGGCCAGCCGCTGGGTAGTGAAATGGCGCGCGCAGAACCCTGACGGTTTAGCGCCAGACGATAACGCTGAGCTGCAGTACCTCTGGCAGCGGCTGCAGCAGCAATCGTTACTGACCCCGCAGCAGGTGGCGCATCTGCAGCAGGATAAGGTGAGTGAACTGCCATGGTATGTGCATGTGGCGCTGGTCATCAGTGGCTGGTTTGCCGGCATCATCGCCTTTGCTCTGCTGGTGCTGGCCTGTTTTCTGTGGGGGTTGTTTGATGAATTCACCATTACGACCTTTGTTTTCATCGCCCTGATCAGTGGTGTACCGGGCTGGCTGTTATTGCGTCAGCCGGGACTTGCCCGTCGTCAGATGGGCCTGTGCTGGGCCATCGCCTGTACGTTCAGTAGCTGCACCGCGGTTGCGCTCTGGGTGGATGAGCGCAGCTGGATCAGCGGGCAGATGTGCCTGGCGTTTGTCCCGGCGCTGGCGCTGCTCTTTATGCTGTTTCGCGACACCTTCTACCGTTTTCTCAACAGCGCCGCGCTGATCTTTTTCCTTGTCGGCGGTTTAACCTGGCTAAACAATTTCTTGCCCGTGACGGCCTCAGCAGCGATTACGGTCGCTGTGATCCTGGCAGCGATTGATGACCGCTATGCCTGGCGACTGCGGCCATGTCTGCTGGGTGCCAGCGTGGGGATGATGGCGCTCTGCTTCTGGGGGTCGGTGCCGCTGCAGAGTCTGGCGCTGATTGATGAATTTGCGCCGCGCGGTGGTGATTTCTCGACGCTTAATGAAGGGATCACCGCTGGCCTGATGATCGCTGCTTTGCTGCTCGGCCGCCGCGACCGCATGCCCGGCGCATGGCCATTACTGCTGATTGCCACCGTGCTGGCGGCGATCAGCCTGGTCGCGCCGGGCATTGCGCTGGCGTGGTTGCTGCTGTTGCTGGCGCGTTATCAGAACAGTAAATCCCTGATGCTGACCGCTGCTGCGCTGCTGGTGTTGTATACCCTCGATTGGTACTACTTCCTCGGAATTTCGTTGCTGGATAAATCGCTGATGCTGTTCGCCGCTGGCGTGGTGTTGCTGCTGATTTCATTGCTGGCACACTGGCGCTTACAGAGGGGGGAGTATGCGTAAAGTATTGGTATGTTGCGCATTACTGCTGATTTTACTGGCAACCAACCTGGCGATTTATCAGAAAGAGCAACTGCTGGCGCAGGGCAGCGTAGTGAGGCTGGCGCTGGCGCCGGTTGACCCGCGTGCGCTGTTGCAGGGTGACTATATGGCACTGAACTACGCGCTGAACAATCAGCTGTCGCTGGATGAGCAACCTGAGAACCGCCGCTTGATTGTCACGCTCAATGCACAACGTGTGGCGGTCGATGCGGTATGGGATCATGGGCAGCCTTTAGCGGACAACCAGCACTATCTGCAGACGCACCAGAGCAATCATCAGCTGGATGTGGCCAGTGACGCCTGGTTCTTTGAGGAAGGACATGCAGATGATTATGCGGTGGCGCGTTATGGCGAATTGCGTGTCGATCAGGAGGGGACGGCGCTGCTGGTGGCATTGCTGGATGAGCAATTACAGCCATTAACCACAGCGCCGAAATGATTACACCAGCTGTGCCGCCAGCAACGGCCAGCGTGCGTCAAATTCCACGGTAGGACGATAGCGGAACTCTGAGCGCACAAAGCGCGACAGCATTCCTTCACAGAAGGCCAGCAGCTGGCTGGCCAGCAGGGTCTCATCGGTAGTGAATCCTGTGCCTTCACGCATTTTGCGTTCACGCATCACCTGGCGTAACTGTACTTCAATACGTTCGAACAGCTGGTTGATACGGCCCTGCAGGCGATCCTGTTCAAACATCAGCGCATGACCGGTCAGGATACGCGTCAGGCCGGGATTTTTTTCGCCAAAGCCGAGGATCAGCTGCACAATCAGACGCAGACGAGCCATCGTCTCTTTTTCATCATTTAAAATCAGGTTGATGCGCGATGTCAGACTGTCTTCGATAAATTCGATCAGGCTGTCAAACATCCGCGTCTTGCTGGGAAAATGGCGGTAAAGTGCCGCTTCAGAAACGCCGACGCTGGCAGCCAGCTTGGCGGTGGTAATGCGCTGGCTACCATCACTCGATTCCAGCATCTGCGCCAGAGCCTGTAATATTTCTTCGCGACGATTCCCTTTCGCACTCTTTTTTTCTGCCATGACTTCAAAGACCCCTGAAAATTCACGATAAACGGGCAAATACCCACGCAACATCCGTGAGAGGGTGTCTCACGGCATTACGCTTTGATGACTTAAGTTGCGAGGGCTGTACGTTTTGCGTTACTGGCGGCCTGAGTGGCCAAAGCCACCTTCACCACGCGCGCTGGCATCGAAATCGTTCACCAGATTAAATTCGGCCTGCACCACAGGGACAAACACCATCTGTGCAATGCGTTCACCGGGCTGAATGGTGAAGCTGTCCTGGCCGCGGTTCCAGACGGAAACCATCAGCTGGCCCTGGTAGTCAGAATCGATCAGACCCACCAGGTTGCCCAGCACCACGCCGTGTTTATGACCAAGGCCAGAACGTGGCAGGATAACGGCAGCCAGCGTCGGGTCGGCGATATGAATCGCTAATCCGGCAGGAATAAGAGTGGTTGCGCCCGGCGCCAGCTCAATGGCGGCATCCAGGCAGGCGCGCAGGTCAAGACCTGCTGATCCCGAGGTAGCGTACGTTGGCAGCGGGAATTCGTTACCGACACGCGCATCAAGAATTTTAACGTCGATTTTTTTCATCATAACGGCTGACAATCTCGTCTATTAACTGTTGGCCAAGGAGTGACTTATCGCTCAGCGGTAAGACTTTATCTCCCTCCTGCCAAAAAAGGTGAAGAGCATTGGTGTCGCTATTGAAACCCTGCCCGGCTTTTGACACATCGTTGGCGCAGATTAAATCCAGATTTTTTCGCGCACGTTTTTGTTGGGCGTATTCTTCCACATTCTGGGTTTCAGCGGCAAATCCTACCACAAAGGGTCGGCCTTCTGTCAGTGCACCAACGCCCGCCACAATGTCGGGATTTTTTACCATGGTGAGTGTGATTTCATCACCCTGTTTTTTAATTTTTTCTCCGGCAATTGTCGCTGCCCGGTAGTCCGCCACGGCGGCGCTGCCAATAAAAATATGCTGGCGCGTCACATCCGCCATCACAGCCTGCTGCATCTCCAGCGCGGTAGTGACATCGATCTGCTTTACCCAGGCCGGCGTCGGCAGGCTGACCGGACCGGCGACCAGTGTCACGCTGGCACCACGCGCGGCGGCGGCGGCGGCAATCGCAAAGCCCATCTTTCCTGAGCTGTGATTGCTGATATAGCGTACCGGATCGAGCGCTTCGCGCGTCGGACCGGCGGTAATCATAATGTTGAGATGTTGCAGGTCGTTGACGGGACTGGCCCACTTCACTGCGTGGTCGACAATCGCCAGCGGATCGAGCATCCGGCCCGGGCCAATATCGCCACAGGCCTGGCTGCCGCTGTCGGGTCCCCAAATCAGCACGCCGCGTTCCGCCAGCGTTTGCAGGTTATGCTGGGTCGCAATGGCGCGGTACATCTGCTGATTCATGGCAGGTACGACGGCAACCGGCGCAGCGGTCGCCAGGCAAATCGTGGTGACGAGGTCATTCGCCATACCGGCGGTGACACGAGCAATCAGGTCGGCGGTGGCGGGCGCCAGAATCACCAGGTCCGCCCATTTACCCAGTTCGATATGGCCCATTGCGGCTTCTGCCGCAGGATCGAGCAGGTCATCATAGACCGGAAAACCGGAAACCGCCTGCAGGCTAAGCGGAGTGATAAACGCCTTTGCTGCTTCGGTCATCACTACCCGCACTTCCGCACCGCGATCGCGCAGGCGGCGTACCAGCTCAGGTGCTTTATAAGCAGCGATACCGCCACTTACGCCCAGTACGATGTGTTTCCCGGTTAATCCCGTCATAGTGTTATCCGCCATCATTACATTCAGTCCGACGCACGGCCGCGCGTCACGATTTGCGTATTTTATCACACTCTGTGTGCACAACCCTTTAGCATCCCGGCACCTTTGCGAGCTGCCTCGAAAGACAATACTTTATCACTACTTGCCGGTGCATGGGCATAGCATACTGTATTTTTAACCAGTAGGAGAGCGGTTATGAATGCGTTATGTCCCCACATCATGCCCCGTGAGAAGTTACAACTGATGGGCGCGGAAGCACTGTCTGACGTCGAATTGCTGGCGATTTTTTTACGCACCGGGTCGGTAGGGCAATCGGTGATGGCGCTGGCGCAGCAGCTGCTACACCATTTTGGTTCCTTGCGCCGGGTTATGTCGGCAGACTGGCAGGAGATTGCTGCGATAAAAGGAATGGGGGATGCCAAACTGGCACAGCTGCGCGCGGTGTCAGAGCTGGCGCGCCGGGTATTTCGCGAGCATCTGGCGCGGGAAGACGTGCTGGCGAATCCACAACTGACCCATGAGTTCCTGCTGGGGATGCTGGCGCATCAGGAGCGGGAAATTTTTATGGTGATTTTTCTCGATAACCAACACCGGGTGATTGTGTCGCGAGAAATGTTTGCCGGAACAATTAGCAGCGTTGAGGTGCATCCGCGTGAAATTGTGCGGGAAGCGTTAAAAATCAATGCGGCAGCGATGATTCTGGCGCACAATCACCCCTCCGGCATGCCGGAGCCCAGTCAGGCCGATCGTGATATCACCCGGCAGATTATCTCTGCATGTTTGTTATTGAATATCAAGGTATTAGATCATCTGGTGGTGGGGCAGGGCAACTATGTCTCCTTTGCCGAGCGTGGCTGGATATAAAGTGTGCGATAAGCCTCGCTGACGACTGTTTTTCTGACCAGCTGCGGCTATTTTGCGCGATCCAGCGGGATCTTTATCTGTTCGGGACTTGAGCACTGACGCTACAGGGCGTATACTACGCCACCTTTGAGAATCTCGGGTTTGGCGTTTGGGCCTGCTCAGCGGGTTCACATAGAACTCGCTTGGATGGGCTAAGAGCCTGACGAGGCGGCCAAAACCTTATTTTTAAAGCTCGAGCTGATTTGATTTTTGGAGAATAGACATGTCACGAGTCTGCCAAGTAACTGGCAAGCGTCCGGTGACCGGTAACAACCGTTCACACGCAATGAACGCGACGAAACGCCGTTTCCTGCCGAACCTGCACTCTCACCGTTTTTGGGTTGAGAGCGAAAAGCGCTTCGTTACACTGCGTGTATCTGCTAAAGGTATGCGTGTAATTGATAAAAAGGGTATTGACGTTGTTCTGACCGAACTGCGTGCCCGTGGTGAGAAGTACTAAGGAACTGAATCATGGCTAAAGGTATTCGTGAGAAGATCAAGCTGGTTTCTTCTGCTGGTACAGGTCACTTCTATACCACCACTAAGAACAAGCGCACTAAGCCGGAAAAACTGGAACTGAAAAAATTCGATCCAGTTGTCCGTCAGCATGTGATCTACAAAGAAGCTAAAATTAAATAATTTTAGTGACTTAAGAAAAAACCCGGCTTCGGCCGGGTTTTTTTGTTTTAGCAGAGCGTAAAACACAAGGAGTTGGCATGCCTGAATTACCTGAGGTAGAAACCAGTCGTCGTGGTATTGAGCCGCATCTGGTCGGCGAAACGATTTTGCATGCTGTGGTGCGCAATGGCCGCCTGCGCTGGCCGGTATCACAGGAAATTCATGCACTGAGCGATCAGCCGGTGTTAAGCGTGCAGCGCCGTGCCAAATATTTGTTGCTGGAGCTCCCCACTGGCTGGATCATCATTCATCTCGGCATGTCCGGCAGTTTGCGGGTGTTACCGGAAGAGATCCCGGCGGCGAAGCACGATCATGTCGATCTGGTGATGAGCAATGGCAAAGTGCTGCGCTATACCGATCCACGCCGTTTTGGCGCCTGGCTCTGGAGCGTTGATCCGCAGGCCAGTAATGTGCTGGCGCACCTCGGGCCGGAACCCCTCAGCGAAGCGTTTAATGGCGATTATCTGTTTGAGAAATCGCGTGGCAAACGCACGGCGATCAAACCCTGGCTGATGGATAATAAGCTGGTGGTAGGCGTGGGGAATATCTATGCCAGCGAGTCACTGTTTGCCGCCGGGATCCTGCCCGATCGACTGCCAATGTCACTGAATAAAGGGCAGTGTGCACTGCTGGTCGAAACCATTAAAGCGGTATTGCTGCGTTCGATTGAGCAGGGCGGTACGACGCTGCGTGACTTCTTACAGACGGATGGCAAACCGGGTTACTTTGCGCAGGAGTTACAGGTGTACGGGCGGGCGAACGAACCCTGCCGGGTGTGCGGCACGCTGATTGAGAGCGCGAAACACGGGCAGCGCAGCACCTTTTTCTGCCGCGGCTGCCAGAAATAACCCCCACCGCGTGAGCGCGGCGTCTGGGTCAGGCCTGCAGTTTGTCCATCAATGCCTGATGAACGACTGCGGGCAGAAAGGCCTGCACATCACCCTGATGGCGCGCCACCTCTTTGACCAGTGATGAAGAGATAAACGAAAACTCTTCCGATGGCATCAGAAACACACTTTCCAGCGTCGGCAGCAGATGACGGTTCATATGCGCCAGCTGCAGCTCATATTCAAAGTCTGACACCGCGCGCAAGCCGCGCACCAGTACATTGGCTTGCTGCGCTTTGGCAAAGTTGGCCATCAGATCGCTAAATCCCACGACCTCGACATTTTTAAGGTGCGCCGTGACCTGCTGCGCCAGCGCCACGCGCTCGTCCAGCGAGAACATCGGCTTTTTACTCGGGCTGGCGGCAATCGCCAGCACCAGTTTATCGAACATCAGCGCAGCGCGCGTCACAATATCGAGATGACCATTGGTCATCGGGTCGAAAGTGCCGGGATAGATCGCTTTGGTGTTCATAAGCTACCTTTGTTTGCTGACTGGTTCAGCGCCCACAGCGCCGCATATTTATTAAAGGTGTACTGTGCATTCACCGTCGCCAGAATCCAGCCCTGTTTGCCATCGAGAAAACCGGCGCGCAGCACCAGTGTTTTCATAAAGGCGCCGATCGTATGCCCGAAGATGGAAAACACCGAACACGTTTTTCCCTGCTGATGGCGTTGTCTGGCCCAGGCTTCTGCATAGGCAAACTGTTTGCGCTGGAAGGCCGCGAAGTCGCGACAGGTGAGATGCTGCAGGTCGCCGCGCAGCGGCACCATGTGCGCATCACGGCTTTCCAGCGACTCGTGCACCTGATGATCATTGTAATGGTAATCGCGCGGATAAAGGCGGGTAACGCGATCCGGATACCAGCCGCTGTGGCGCATAAAGCGCCCGAGAAACAGGTTGCGCCGCGCGATGCTGTACACCGTATGGGGCTGCGGTGCGGCCAGAACGCGCTCAATCGAGGCGCGCAGCTCGGGCGTGACGCGCTCGTCGGCATCGATCATCAAAATCATTTCACCGCTGGCGTAGCTTTGCGCCTGCTGGCGCTGGCGGCCAAAGCCGGGCCAGCTGTCCGAATGATGAACCTGGACGTTATGCTGTCGCGCGATTTCTGCGGTGGCATCGCTGCTGCCGGAGTCGAGCAGAATGATTTCGTCCGCCCAGCTTACTGACGCCAGGCAATCGGGCAGCAGTTCCGCCTCATTTTTGGCGATCATCACCACCGATAGTCGTTGGCGAGTGCTCATTTAATGATTCCGTGGGGGTAAATGGGGTTCGAGTAACTGTAGCAGACGCTGCAGCGCGCCCTGGTTCTGATGCAGCACCTCAACCGCATGACGGCCGTAATAGCGGCGATAGTCGTCATCGGTGAGCAGGTTACCGATCTCTTTATCCAGCGATGCGGCATCAGTCACGGTGATCAAACCGTCCGCCTGCTGCAGTTTGCTGCAGATATCTTTGAAGTTAAAGGTGTGAGGGCCCATCAGCACCGGAATCGCATGCGCGGCTGGCTCCAGCGGATTGTGTCCGCCACGTTCCACCAGGCTGCCGCCGACAAACGCCAGATCGGCAATGCCATACAGCAGCATCAGTTCGCCCATGGTATCCGCAATCACCACCTGGGTACTGCCGGAAGGAATTTCACCGCTGCTGCGCAGGGTGTAGCTCAGACCCGCTTTTTGCGCCATGTCGCGCGCCGTGTCGAAGCGTTCCGGATGACGTGGCGCCAGAATCAGCAGCAGATCGGGAAAACGCGTCAGCAGCAGGCGGTGCGCCTCGAATACTACGCTCTCTTCGCCTTCGTGCGTGCTGGTGGCAATCCAGACCGGGCGACGCGGTGCCCACTGGCGGCGTAAGGTGACTGCCCGTGCCGCCAGCTCTGGCGTCACGGAGATATCAAACTTCAGGCTGCCGGTGATGGTAAGATGTGAGCGCTTTAAGCCGAGGCTGATAAAACGTTCACCATCTTCCGCGTTTTGCGCGGCAATCAGGGTAATTTTCTGCAACAGTCGTTGCATAAATTTGCCCAGCTTTTTATAACCTGCCGCAGAGCGCTCGGAAAGGCGCGCATTGGCGATCACCAGCGGAATGTTACGCTGATGCAGCGCGCGGATAATATTGGGCCACAGCTCGGTTTCCATAATAATCACCAGTTTCGGGCTGGTGGTGTTCAGGAAGCGGTTGATGGCGCCGGGCAGGTCGTAAGGCAGATAAACGTGATGGACATCTTTGCCAAACGCCGATTGTGCACGCTCAGAACCGGTAGGCGTCATGGTAGTGACGGTAATCGGCAGTGTCGGATAGCGATGACGCAGTGCGCGCACTAAAGGTACGGCAGCAAGGGTTTCGCCCACGGAAACGGAGTGCAGCAGGATACCGTCCGGCTTCACCTTGCCCTCACAAAAACCATAGCGTTCCGCCCATCGTTTACGATAGGCAGGGGCCTTGCGGCCGCGCAGCCAGAGGCGCAACCAGATCAGGGGCTGAATGAGGTAGAGCAGGGCGGTATAAATTGTCGTCATACTAATTATTTTTGCGACACAAATGCGTCAAATAGTAAACCGAAAAACAATGCGGCATGTTAGCAGATAACTTGCTCATGCTCATCTTACTTAATCATGCTGTTGCAATACTTGTTGATACAACGCATGTAATTCCGAGGCCAGGCGCTGCGGCGAATAAGGCAGAATTCTGGCGCGTGCAGCATCGCCCATCGCTGAATCGTTAGATTTTAGCGGAATCTGTTTTACAGCCTGGTTTAACGCGTTGATATCTAATGCGTCACAGACAAAGCCTTCCTGGCCTTCACGAATAAATTCCGCGCCGCCGCAACCGAAACTGGTAATCACCGGCAATCCACACGCCATCGCTTCCAGTATCACATTCGGGAACGGATCATACAGCGTTGGCAGGATCAGACCATCGGCAGCGTGGTAGAAAGAGACAACATCCTGCTGAACGCCAACAAAGCGGATGCGATTCAGGCAGTTAAGCTGATTCGCCAGTTGCTGGTAGCGGCTTAGTTGCTTATCCTGGCCGACCACAATCAGGTAACGGTCACTATCGGCAATCGCCTGAATCGCGGCGCGCAGGCCTTTACGCTCGAAACCGGAACCGACATAAATCAGCGTGCAGGCTTCCTGCGGAATGCGCAGCTGCTGGCGTGTGGCATGGCGTGTTGCTTCAGTCGCGGGCTGAAAGCGCTGGGCATCAATAGCGTTATAGATAACGGCAATCTTCTCTTCCGGTAGCTGGAAGCAGCGAATAATATCCTGCTTCACCATCTCCGAGTTACAGATGATTTTTTTCAGCGACGGCGAGCGAAACATCTCCTCTTCCGCCTGCATCACGTAGCGATGATACGGGCTTAAGCGCGTCACCAGACGCTGCAGCGGAGTGATAATGCGTGCGCGCTGTTCCAGCCAGACGCGGTGTACGCCATCACCCGCGCGAAAGATATCGCAGCCTGCGATGCGTTCGTGGCTCTGTACAATATCAAACTTCTCCTGCTGCCAGCAGGCGCGCGCAGCAACGGCAAAACCGCGCTCACGCGAGATGCGACCCCATTTTTTGGGGTTGCAGATATGCAGATGCCAGTCTGGATTGGGTTTCCCCTGCCAGCTGCGGGTAATAATATTGAGATCAAGCTGATCGCTGTCGAGCGCTTCCAGCGCGCGTGAGATAAAGCGTTCTGCACCGCCGTCAGGGCGATACTTCTGTCTGACGATGGCGAGGCGGACTTTATTCATGGAGGGTGCTCCTTGCTGCAGGGGTTAGAGGGTCTGGCTCAGCGCCAGATATTGCTGGCAGATAGGATCAATATCATAACCCGCCAGCGCCTGCTGATTAATGACAGGTGGATGCTGCCAGATTGTCGCCATTTTTTCCGCCAGCGACTGTTCATTCATCTCCGCCAGCGCCTGTTCCAGTCCCGCGTTATGCAGAATTTCAGCAGGGCCACCCGGACAGCGTGTGCTGACGACGGGCGTGCCGCACAGCATCGCTTCAACCAGTACATTCCCGAACCCTTCGCTATCAGAGCTGAGCACCAGCATACGGGCATGTTTAATCCACGGAAAAGGATTAGCCTGAAAACCGGCGAAAACGACGCGATCTGCCACATCAAGCTCGACTGTCAGTGCTTTTGCCTGCGCCAGTTGAGCATCGCTGCCTGTGCCCAGCAGAACCAGCGGTGCCTGAATGCCGGAGAGCGCATAGGCTTTTATCAGCCGATCATGGCGTTTATTGGGATGAAAGCGTCCGACATGCACCAGATAGTCACTGCCTTCACGCTGGCAGGGTTCATTCGATTGTTGCCGCAGTTCTTTGATATCAAAAGGGTTATTAATCACGGCAATATTAGCTGGGGTGACGCCGATATGGTTTTGCAGGTCGTCACTGATCGCCTGCGATACCGCGACAATATTTTTCCCCTGGTAGATGCTGGCCATTTTGCGCTGTTTCAGCCAGCGATCGAATCCCTGGCGGTGGCCGAGGTAAGAAGTGGAGAGAATGCCGTGAATGCAGAACCAGAGTTTTGCCGGGTTGATGCTGCGACAACGTGTGACAATACGATCGGTTTTATGCAGGTTTGAAAATACCAGGTCGAAGTCACCATGGCGCTGCTGTTCAGCAATAATCGCCTGATCCAGCGCGTTAGCCCGGCGTGTCAGTTCTGTCAGTTTACGCCAGGGCGAGCGGCTGTCGCTCAGCACTACCTGATAGTTCACCCCTTCCGGGATCGCGTAGTCGCATTTCTTTGCCAGCGAGAACAGGCTGACAGTATGCCCCATCTGCTGCATACCCTGGCACAGGGTGAGCACGACTTTTTCTGCACCGCCGCCCGGCAGGCCATCAATAATCATCAGGATACGCATACATTAACCCATGGTTGGAAAGGAACACTGCGGCAGGTCATGCCAGCAGTTTACGAGCTGCATTCAGCACCGTCTCAATGGGGATGGCGTCAAGATAACGCTCACTGGTAGCGGTATCCACCTGATCCGGATCGGGCAGCGGCCCGAAGTCACCGGCCCAGATGACCTCGCCTTTTACCTGCCATGGCCGCCAGAATACCAGTTTTGATGGGCCGAACAGTGCCACGCACGGCGTCTGCAGTGCCGCCGCCATATGCATCGGCACCGAGTCGACGCCAATGAACAGTCGGGCGTGGTCAATTACGGCGGCCAGCTGCGGCAGGGTCAGTTGGCCGGCCAGTGAGATCACGCGATCGCTGGTACTCATCTGATTGATAATAGAGGACACCATCTCCAGCTCGCGCTGATCAGGACCGGAGGTCAGCACCAGGGTATGGCCATCATCATGCAGAGCCTGCAGAGTGGCGGCAAATTTTTGCTCATCCCAGCATTTAAAGAACCAGCGCGATGTAGGTTGTACCACAATGTACTCCCCCGTAGCGCCCAGCAGAGTCTGTATTTTTTCACGATCGCTGGCGGAGTAATGCATCGCTACATCGGTGACCGGTTCAGCCAGCTGCAGTGGCGCCAGTACAGAAAGATTCTGCTCTACCGTATGCAGACTGCCGTGATTATCGGTGGGAACCAGCACGGTATGGCACATGCGCCACCAGGCATTGCGGCGACGAGGAAAGTCAAATCCCACGCGACAGGGTGCGCCGGTAAAGCGGGCAATCATGCCGCTGCGTGATTGATCGGCAAGGTTAATCACCAGCGAATAGTGCTGCTGGCGCAGCGTTTTCATCAGTCGCCACTCCTGGCCGAGCTGATGGCGTATACCCTGTTTCTTCCATTTACGGTCAATGGCGTAAATCTGGTTGATATCCGGATGGTTCGCCAGCATTGGACGCGTCTCTTCGTAAAGCAGAACGTCGATTTTCGCCTGCGGGTACGCTTTACGCAGGGAGTGGATTACCGGTGTCGTCAGCAGCATATCGCCGTGATGGCGAAATTTGATCACCAGAATGCGTGTCACACTAGACGGAGTAAGAGGGGGCGTCAGACTCATTAGTTATCGCTATTTATTAAGCCAGTAGCTGATTCTAAAGGAGTGACCGGGGGATGGCTAGTCGGTGCGTATTAAGCCCCCTGATATGAGTGAATTAGCTTTGCGCTTTTGATCCCTGCTACGTACCATAGCCTATCTCTCAATATGATGACAGGAAACGCAATGGGGAAGCCCGCTTTTATCATTACAATCGATACAGAAGGCGATAACCTTTGGCAAAATCACGATAAAATCCTGACTGAGAATGCAGGGTATTTGCCTCGTTTTCAGCAGTTATGTGAAAAGTATGGTTTTAAACCCACCTGGCTGACCAACTATGAAATGGCGGTCGATCCTGTCTATATCGAATTCGCGAGTGATGTGATTGCCCGCAATCAGGGAGAAGTGGGTATGCACCTGCATGCCTGGAACAATCCACCACTGCATGATTTGACTGGAGATGACTGGCGTCATAAGCCTTATCTGATTGAGTATCCAGGAAATATTCTGCGCGACAAGGTGCAATACATCACACATCATCTGGAAGATACGTTCCAGGTAAAAATGCGCAGCCACCGTGCGGGGCGTTGGGCGTTCAACGAATTGTATGCACGGGTGCTGATTGAACAGGGCTATCAGGTGGATTGCTCCGTGACCCCACGTGTTGACTGGCGGAACTCTCCTGGAGCACCACAAGGTAACGGCGGTTCGAACTACAGAAATTTCCCCGATCATGCTTATTTTATTGATGAACATGATATTGCCCGCGCCGGAAGTTCAACGTTGCTGGAAGTGCCGATGACGATTCAATATAAGCATTCCGCGCTGATTAATTCCATTAAACAGGGCGTCGACCGCTTACGCGGCAAGCAAAGAGGGCCATCGGTGAACTGGCTGCGTCCGAAGCGTGGAAATCTTGAGCAGATGAAAAGCGTGGCTGAGAAATCGTTGCAGCAGGGCGCGGATTACGTCGAATTTATGCTGCACTCCTCTGAGTTTATGCCTGGCGGGAGTCCGACATTCAGGGATAAAGCAGAAATAGATAAACTGTATGACGATTTAGAACAACTGTTTAGCTGGTTAAAATCGTATACCTTGGGTATGACACTGAGTGAATATTACGGGCACTTTAAGGGCGTTAAATGAAGAAGAGTTGGAAGTTTAAGGTCGTTGATCTTTTTTTACGTCTATATACCAGAAGTAAAGGGCTGGAGATATCGCGAGAGACTTTCACCGCTGAACAGCAGTTCAATAATATAGTGATTTACTCAACAACTGCGCTCGGCGATTTCTTGATGAATACACCTGCAATCCGTGCGGTACGTCAACGTTTCCCCAACGCTTTGATTACGCTTGTGATCCACCGTAAGTTTGAGGGGTTTATTGACGGGGGAAAAGATTGGGACCGCGTGGTTTACTGGAATAGTAAAGTTAAAACAGTGCCAGATTTACTTAAAGAATTAAAAGTTAAGGGGAAACCTGATTTAGCTTTGATATTGCATTCTCATGAACCCTATGATTATCTCAGTGCTGTAATGTCTGGAGCGAGTTATATTTTTCGCGACAATTACTTCGATAATATTCCCTCGCGTGATCGCTGGCTGACAAATTATGTCTATGGTTTTAAAGGTCATCTTATACAGCGAAAATTGGAGCTGGTAGCGCCATTAGGTTGCGATATCAGCAATGTAGAAATGAAACTTCCCTATTCTCCAGCGCCCAGGATAGCCAAAACTCGTAATAAAAGAGTAATTGGTTTTCAAATGGGTGCTTCTACTCCAGAACGTTGCTGGCCTGTGGAATACTTTGCCAGGGTAGCGAGTGCACTGCTAAAAAATAATCCAGATATCTATGTGGTCCTGATTGGTGGGGCTGGAGAAAAACATCTTCATCAACCGTTTCTGGAGAATGTAGATACGGCTTTACATGGTCGTATTGAAAATCTGATTGGTGAAACAACTTTATTGCAACTAGTTGATAATATTAATAATTTTGATCTTTTGCTCACGGGTGATACAGGGCCATTGCATATCGCTGTTGCACTAAAGGTACCGACACTCAGTTTATTCGTTACAGCCGAACCGGATTCAACTGGTCCTTATCAAAACAGAGATATTCATCGGGTGCTATATGGTGTGCGCATGGCAATTAAATCCGAATCGCTTACTGATGAAGCAATGAAAACGATTGAACCAGGGGAAGTTATCGACTGTTTATATGATGACTTTAAAATCATCTGTAATTCAAATAATTAATAAAAAAGGATAGTTATGTATTTATCTGCAATATTAAGCAATCATCGTCGCAGCATTTATTTTGTGGTTCTTACTCTAGCATTGCTGTCAAATTTGACGATGTTTTTTGATGCCAAACTGGCTAAAGTATCCTTTTATTGGGCATTCTATTTTTCTTTAGCAGGGGTTTTTTTTGATTTTCAACGTCTGCAGAAAAAGTACTGGCTCCTTATCGCGCCAATATTTTTGTTGGGACTAAGCGATGTAATATGGTTTTCCTGGTTTTATATTGGAAATCCTGATTTCGATGAGTTTAATGGCTATTTAAATGCCGGTAAACGATTATTACTGGTTTCTATTATTGGTTATTATGTGCTCAGTGTGATGCATGGGTATCGAGAAAAAAACGAAATACTGATACGTAGTGGCTTAGTGTTAACTTTTCTTACGGCTAGTATTTGTGGCATTTATCAACACATCTTTTTTGACGGGCGGGTCGATTTCTTTGTTTTACTGGCAACCGGTGCCGCTTATTCTTATGCTGCTCTCTCAGCAGCGCTAATATTTGTATTGCTTACTGGAAATCCTGGCCGAAAAATAATGTTTGGCTGTTTGGTTATTTTTGCTGTCTCATACTACATCATATTTCAAACCGAAACACGTAATGTAATAGCCAGTTATCCTGTAATTATTATTTTTGTTGGTATTCTTAAGATGCGCCACATCGGCTGGAAGCCTCTGTTTTTTGCTTTGGCTTGCATAAGTGCTGTCACATTAATGAGCTATGAACATGTGATTAAACCAAAGTTTAATGCCACTGTTCAGGAACTTAGCCTGTATGAAAAATCAAATGGTAATGAACCAGGTTCTCTGACGAGCCGCTTAGCTATGTGGAAAATTGGCATCAATGAGATAGTCGATCATCCACTTGGGAATAGTATTGAAGGTCGATGGAAGTATGCAGTTGATTATGTTGAGAAAAATAATAGCGACAGGAGCGGCCTGCCTTTTATTAAAGATGTTCATCTGCATAATGAAATTATCGACGTCGGGAGCTTAATGGGAGTGCCGGGTATAATTGTACTGGTGGTGTTTTATTTGTCCTTGCTGAGTTTCGCTTATTACAATCATAATTCACCTATGCTAGTTGTTATATTGAGTTTTATTGTCTTTGGATTAACTGATGTACTTTTTAGTAGTCGTGAATTAACAATAATGCTGACTTTACTTGTTATTTCTATTGTTGTCTGGTCTGAAAGTTATCAAAAGCGGATGAGTCATTCTGGTTAAATTATTCATTATAAAGCAGACGAAGTTAATTCGTCTGCTTTATAAGTTTGAGATACTTGCGTTTGTAGCTTATTCTTACGCTGAAATCAGATAAAAAAGACCATTTCGGAATAGCAGAGATCCTTTTTTTGGTTTTTTCCAGTATAATCTTGTCAGACATTTCATCACGATGACGATTAAATAGATCAAGCCAGTGGCAACTAATTAAATTAGTCAATTCACTCGGTAATTTTTTATCCATGTTTTCCAGTGTTTGAAAAAGATAATTTATTTTTTCTTCACCAATTTTACTGGAAAGACTGCCCGGTCTTTTAATGTAAAAATAGAAGCTATTACGTGAAAATATTATTTTCTTGCATTTATAGAGTATCAATGGAAATACCCATGAATCTTCATAGCAGGTAAATTCTGGATAAGGTACTGATGCAATAATTTCACGCTTAAAAAATTGTCCTGCTGTGTGTGCCTGGAAGTCTCGATGAATTAAGTAGCGCTTTAAGGCATCTGATGATGATAAAAATTTATCTTTTGTTATTCGGTGTGCAAATAATTTGTCATTCTCTTTAATTTCAGTAAGCTTGCAAATTAAAATATCAGGGGATTTTTCCTGTAAAATTTTAACCTTTTCAGGTAGGCTTTTTTCTAAAAGAAGGTCATCACCATCAATCATAAGGATATATTTTCCTCTGGACTGACTAATGGCGAAGTTACGTACTTTCCCAATGTTTCCAAACTTCAAATTAAAAAATTTACAATTGGCGTGATGGTTTGCGAAACGCTCTATTATTTCATGGGTATTATCGGTGGAATTATCATTAGTCAGCATAAATTCACAGCATGAAACCGCATCATCTAATGCGTTGATCACGCTTTTCAGTGTATCTTCCAGGTATGACGCGCTATTATGCGCAGTAATAATCAGGGTTAGTAGCGGTGGATTATTCATAATGATTTCGTCGCTGGGCGTTACAGAATGTCGTTTAATTTTAGCGCAACATCAGATGCCACTATCGCACCCATATTGCTTCCATCGGCTGGCTTCAGCACAAACTGATTCTCCCCATACCCCCCAATCAACCCCGGGTCTGTAGGGCCATACAGCGTAATATTCGGTCTATCGAGCGCCGCGGTTAAATGACTTAGCCCGGTATCCACTGAAACCACTGCTCTGGCTCCCGCCAGCGTACGGGCAACCTGCTCCAGCGTCAGTTTGGGCAACACTTCGACGTAATCAAAACCCTCAGCCAGGCGCTGCGCACGCTGATGCTCATGCTCCGCGCCCCACGGCAGTTTAATCTGTAATCCACTGCCCGCCATCAGACCGATCAGCTCACGCCAGTGATCTTCCGGCCAGTGCTTGTTGTCGCGCGTGGTGGCATGCAGAAACACCAGATATGGCCGCTCATCCACCGGCGGTTCCGCGAGAAAATGGCGCGCAATAGCATAATCGCCCTGCGTGCCGGGTTTGTCATAGCCCAGACTTTTTGCGAACAGTTCCCGCGTACGCTCTACGGCATGCTGCTGTTTATTGATGGCGTGACGTTTGTCATACCACCAGCTGGCGAAAGGCTCACGGGCGCTGCGACTATCCTGACCATGCTTCACCCCTTTTGCCAGGCGGGTCACCAGCGCTGCACTTTTAATTAATCCCTGAGCATCGATCACCACATCATACTGGCGTGACTGCAGCGCGCGTTTAAACTGCACGCGTTCTTCACGCTGCCGGGGACCAAACCAGTGCTTACGCCAGCGGCGTATCGCCACCGGTAATACCCGGTCAACTGCCGGATGCCAGGAAGGGATCTGCGCAAAGCCTTCCTCCACAACCCAGTCGAACTGGATACCTGGAATGGCATGCATGGCATCAGTCAGTGCAGGAAGGGTATGCAGCACATCCCCCATTGAAGAGGTCTTAACAATCAGGACGTGCATTAACTCTCCTGGTTCTGTGCGAGCAGGTTATCCAGCTCAGCCATCACGCGCGCCGGAGTGATATCGATCAGGCTTTGATGATAGCCCTGCTCTGCATCGCCCTTACGCACTTTGTGATAGCCGGTAATCAGGCGGATGACTCGCGCCTGCTGCGACAGCGGCGGCGTAAAGTCCGGGCTGCTTGGGCCGTACAATGCCACCAGTGGACGATTCAGCGCGGCGGCGATATGCATCAGACCTGAGTCGTTACTCACCACGGCATGGCAGTGCGCCAGCAGAATCACTGCCTGCTCCAGCTGGGTTTCCCCCGCCAGATTACGGCAGAAGGGGCGGGCCGCTTCCGGCAGTGCCTGCAGGATTTGCTCGCCGGTCGCGTGATCTTTGGCGGAGCCAAACAGAATGATCTGTTTACCCTGTTCGATCAGCTGCTGCGCCAGCGCAGCATAGTGATAGTGCGGCCAGCGTTTAGCCGGGCCAAATTCGGCGCCGGGGCAAAAACCGATCGCAGGACGCTGGTCGTTCAGGGCGAAAGCCGCGGCGGTCGCTACTTTTTCCTCTGCACTCACCTGCAGTTGCGGCCATAACAGCGGCTGCGGCAGGTCACGCGCAGATTTAATCCGATCTTTGTCATACGCCAGCGCAACATAACGCTCAACCATCAATGGAAACGCGGGCTTATCCAGTACGCGCACATCGTTTAGCAGGCCGTAGCGCATTTCGCCGCGCCAGCCCACGCGCTGTCTGATACCGGCAAAGAACGGCACCAGCGCGGACTTAAACGAGTTCGGCAGAACATAGGCGCGATCGTAACCGCGCGCGCGCAATGACTTGCCCAGACGACGACGTTCACCTATCTCAAGCGCGCCGTGACCCAGCGGCATCGCCAGCGCCTCGTTCACTTCCGGCATACGCGAAAGCAGCGGACGGCACCACGCGGGCGCCATCACATCAATTTGCGCGTCAGGATGGGCTGCTTTTAACGTGCGATACAGACTTTGCGACATCATCATGTCACCGACCCACGATGGCCCGATCACCAGAATTTTCATTGATGGCATCGCCTTCCTTAAGCGTCGCGGTTCAGCCAGGCCATATACTCGGTTACGCCTTCGGCCACGGTTTTAAACGGTTTGTCATAGCCAGCGGCACGCAGATTGGTCAGGTCCGCCTGGGTATAGGATTGATAGCGGCCTTTCAATTTTTCCGGGAACGGGACGTATTCGATGCTGCCTTTCTGATGGTATGCCAGCGCGGCATCTGCCACGGCCTGGAACGATTCGGCACGACCGGTGCCGCAGTTGAAAATACCGGAAACACCGCTTTTCCAGAACCACAGGTTCACTGCCGCGACATCTTCGACATAGATAAAGTCACGCTTAAAGCCGTCACTGCCTTCAAACAGTTTCGGATTTTCACCGTTATTCAGCTGGGTATTCAGGTGGAAAGCGACGCTCGCCATGCTGCCTTTGTGGCCTTCACGCGGTCCATAAACGTTGAAGTAGCGGAATCCGCAAATTTGCGAATCGGCTTCCCGCATGATTTCACGCACATAGTGGTCGAACAGCATCTTGGAGTAGCCATAGACGTTTAACGGCTGCTCATATTGACGTTCTTCAATGAAGTGGTCGCTGCGGCCGCCATAGGTGGCCGCAGATGAGGCGTACAGGAACGGGATTTCGCGCTCAAGGCAGAAGTGCAGCAGATCTTTAGAGAACTGATAGTTGTTATCCATCATGTACTTGCCATCCCACTCGGTGGTGGAAGAACAGGCGCCTTCATGGAATACCGCTTCGATATGACCGAAATCGTCGCCTGCTAAGATGCTGCCAATAAACTCTTCTTTATCCATGTAGTCGCTGATATCCAGATCAACCAGATTGACGAACTTGGTGCCGTCTTTCAGGTTATCCACGACCAGAATGTCCCTGAATCCTTCGTTATTCAGAGCCTTAACAATATTGCTGCCGATAAAGCCAGCGCCGCCAGTCACGATAATCATGAGCTTACCCTTCACCTTAAACAGAGGTATGAAACGGAGGGTTCCATACGCTTATATCTCACATCATAACATTTCATCGTCAGGCAGACAGCAGGATGAGTCCGTAATGGAGTGTAACGGAGTCTGAATGACGTGATATCTGCTGCAAAAATAATATCTGTTTCGCTTAATTTACGGATTCAGAGGCTATTCTCAGAAAAATGTTCCGAACAGTGGTGGGTTATGGAGGATAAACATGTCTGAGCGTTTTTATCGGCAAATCAATCATCAGCTGGCGCAAACCCGCCAGGAAGGACTGTTTAAACAGGAACGGATTATCACCTCGCCGCAGCAGGCCCGGATTGAGGTCGGTGCAGGACATCAGGCGATCAACTTCTGTGCAAATAACTATCTGGGACTGGCGAATCATCCGGCGCTGATTCAGGCAGCGAAACAGGGCATGGACACGCACGGCTTTGGTATGGCGTCGGTGCGTTTTATCTGTGGCACCCAGGACAATCATAAGTTACTGGAACAGCGGCTGGCGGAGTTTCTTGGCATGGAAGACGCCATTCTCTACTCCTCCTGTTTTGATGCCAATGGTGGCTTATTTGAAACGTTACTGGATGAGAACGACGCCATTATCTCTGATGCCCTCAACCATGCATCGATTATTGATGGTGTGCGTCTCTGTAAGGCGCAGCGCTATCGCTATGCCAATAACGATATGCAGCAGCTGAAAGCACGGCTGGAGGAGGCTAAAGCCGCCGGTGCGCGCCATATCATGATCGCCACTGATGGCGTGTTCTCGATGGATGGCGTGATCGCCAGCCTGCGCGCTATCTGCGATTTGGCGGACGAATATGGCGCACTGGTGATGGTGGATGACTCCCATGCGGTCGGTTTCGTCGGAGAGCATGGGCGCGGTACCCACGAATACTGTCAGGTTATGGGACGGGTCGACATTATTACCGGTACGCTCGGCAAAGCGCTGGGCGGCGCTTCAGGGGGTTATACCGCAGCAAAAAAAGAGGTCGTGGAGTGGCTGCGCCAGCGTTCGCGCCCCTATCTGTTCTCTAACTCACTGGCGCCAGCGATTGTCGCTGCGTCACTGCGTGTGCTGGAGATGCTGCGCGAAGGCGCTGGTCTGCGTCAGCGTTTATGGGATAACGCCCGCCTGTTTCGCCAGCAAATGACCCTGGCGGGCTTTACCCTTGCTGGTGCCGACCACGCCATTATTCCGGTGATGCTGGGTGAGGCGGCGGTGGCACAGGAATTTGCCCGCCTGCTGCAGCGTGAAGGCATTTATGTCACCGGCTTTTTCTATCCGGTGGTACCAAAAGGCCTGGCGCGTATTCGTACACAAATGTCGGCGGCGCATACGTCGCAACAGATTACCTGCGCAGTTGAGGCCTTTACGCGTATCGGCAGGCAATTAAACGTTATCTCCTGAGGGCGCCACGATGAAAGCCTTAGCGAAACTGCATGCACAACCGGGGATTTGGCAGACTGACGCGCCCGTTCCGCAGCCGGGTCACAATGATTTGCTGATTAAAATCCGTAAGACTGCTATCTGCGGTACCGATGTGCATATCTATAACTGGGATGAGTGGTCGCAGAAAACCATCCCGGTACCGATGATTGTCGGTCATGAGTATGTGGGTGAAGTGGTGGCGGTGGGTCAGGAAGTGAGTGGTTACCAGGTGGGTGACCGGGTGTCTGGCGAGGGGCACATTACCTGCGGGCACTGCCGTAACTGTCGCGCCGGGCGCACGCATCTGTGCCGTAATGCTATCGGCGTCGGCGTGAACCGTCAGGGGTGCTTTGCGGAGTATCTGGTGATCCCGGCATTTAATGCCTTCAAAATCCCCGACAATATTCCCGATGAGCTGGCGGCGATTTTCGATCCTTTTGGCAATGCGGTGCATACCGCACTCTCTTTTGACCTGGTGGGTGAAGATGTATTGATCTCCGGCGCCGGGCCGATTGGCATTATGGCTGCGGCGGTGTGTAAACATGTGGGCGCGCGCCATGTGGTGATTACTGACATCAATGATTATCGCCTTGAGCTGGCGTGCAGCATGGGCGTGACGCGGGCAGTGAATGTTAGCCGGGAAAATCTGCAGCAGGTGATGGACGAGCTGGGGATGACGGAAGGGTTCGATGTCGGGCTGGAGATGTCCGGTGCGCCAGCGGCATTTCGCACCCTGCTGGCAGTGATGAATCACGGTGGGCGCATTGCGTTGCTCGGAATTCCGCCAGCGGAGATGTCTGTTGACTGGCATCAGGTGATTTTCAAGGGGCTGTTTATCAAAGGGATCTACGGCCGCGAGATGTTTGAAACCTGGTACAAAATGGCGGCGCTGATTCAGTCCGGTCTCGATTTAACGCCGGTAATTACCCATCGCTACCCTGTCGATCAGTTTCAGCAGGGGTTTGATGTGATGCGTTCCGGGTTGTCTGGCAAGGTGGTATTAAGCTGGGATTAAGCCGCCTGTGAGGCTTGTCACAGGCGGCTCAGGCTGCCTGTCAGAACAGGCTTTTCACAGTTTTCAGCGGATAACTCTCGGCGATACCGTCGCCAATCACCGTCAGCGCACGGGTCGCCGGAACCGGCGGCAATGGTTTCGTGCTTACGCACACTTTATCGCCGCGGAAGGGGTTACGCGGTGCAGCGGGTTTCGTTTCCGCTGGCAGAGGCGCATTGCTGGTATGCTGTGGTTCGTTCAGCAGCTGGCTTGGCCGCACCAGCGTAATATCTGCGGGTAACGTGGGCAGCATCTGCTGCAGCACTTTTACCGTCGTGGGATGCGGGTGACCAATGGCAATCGCTGAACCGTCGCGCTGAGCGAGGCGTACCGCGCGGGTAAACTGCTGGCGGATTTGTGCCTCATTCTGGCTGTCATCAAGGAATACGCGACGTTTAATCACTTTCACCCGCGTGCCAGCGGCGGCGCGCGTGGACTGGCTACCGGCAATGGTCATGCTGTCGAGAAAATAGAGATTGTACTGATCCAGCGCCTGCATCACTTTCTGCATACCAAACAGGCTGGAGGTCATCGCACTGCCCATATGGTTATTTAAACCCACGGCATACGGCACATCCTGCACGGCTTCGCGAATAATACGTTCGATTTCTGCACTGCTCATTTCCGGGCGCAGGGTGTCTTTTTCCAGCGGCTGTTTGCTGAGCGGCGCCATCGGCAGGTGGATAAGCACTTCATGACCGCCCTGGTGCGCTTTGATCGCCATTTCCCGCGCGTGGGGCGCATTAGGCAATACGGCGACGGAGATCGCTGATGGCATCTGCAGTATCTGGTTTTCCTGGCTGGGACGATAACCGAAATCATCGATAACGATGGCCAGTTTCCCGGCCCAGGCTGAGCAGGCCATTAATATGCTGCTCAAAAACACGGTGAGTTTTACGCTCTGAAACAAACTTATTTTCCTAACCACGGCAGTGGGTTGACGGCTTGTCCCTGTCGTCTGATTTCGAAATAGAGTGAAGGCGTGCCCCGGCCGCCACTGGTTCCCACCAGTGCGATTGGCTCTCCTGCCTTAACCTGGGTTCCCACGCTCACCAGCGCACTTTGGTTGTAACCATACAGGCTCATATCGCCTTTGCCATGTTCGACCACCACCACCAGGCCATAACCTTGCAGCCAGTCGGCCATCAAAACCCGACCATCGGCAATGGCTTTAACTTCGGTACCTTCCGGCGCATCAATCACCAGCCCTTTCCAGCGTAGCTCGCCTTGCAGCGCTTCGCCAAAGCGATGTTCAATGCGACCGCGTACTGGCCACAGCGCCTGGCCACTGGCGCGACCCAGTCCACCCGTGCGCGCCATCAGTGAGCGCTCGCTTTCGGTTGGGGTATAGGTGGTGCCTTTACTTTTTGCCTGCTGCTGGCGGGCGCGAACACGTTCTGCTTCTTTCGCCTCGCGTTCTGCCCGGGCGCGTGCTTCGCGCTCGGCTTTGGCGATTTTTTCCTGCAGTCGCGCCTGGTTCTGGCGCAGTTCCGCCAGTTGCGCCTGATCTTTTTCCAGCGACGATTCCAGTGTGGTAATAGTTTTTTGCCGCGCGCTGCGCGCCTGTTCCAGTTTACCCTGCTGGGTTTGCTGCTCGTTCAGCAGTGACTTCTGTTGCGCCTGCTTATCGACCAGCGCGGCTTTTTGCGCCGTCAGTTCACTGCGGGTTTGTTGCAGTTCATCGATATTTTTTTGCCGCGCTTCGTTGAGATAACCGAAATAGGCAAGAATGCGTTCACTGCGCTGACTCTCTTCACCGCTGAGCACCAGTTGCAGGCCATTGTGCTGACCCTGGCGGAACGCGGCGTCGAGCTGTTGCGCCAGCAGGGTTTCCTGCTGCGCCTGCTGGGTTTGCAGTTTGCTGATGGAGGCATTGAGCGCGGTAATTTCTTTATTCAGCGTCGTCAGGGAAATTTCGGTGCTGCGTAGTTTGCGGCTGGCTTCGGCAATCGCCTTTTCCTGCGCCTGCAGCTGGTTCAGCAGCTTGCTGCGTTGCTCTTTTTGCAGCTGGACGCTTTTCTCTTTCTCAGCAATATCTTGCTGGATTGATTTGAGCTGAGATTGACTATCGTCTGCGGCGTGGCTGTAAACCGGCAGCAACAAAACGCCAGCGCACAATACGCTGGCGGACAGAGTGGACCATCCTGGTCGCAACGGCTTGCCTGTGGCGCATCCGTTACTCTGGGTCCGTAGATCGAGCACTGCCGCTTTTTTCCTCATAGGGAGAGATTATTCCACGATGAACAGCGGCTTACCAGTCATCTCTTCGCGGATTTCCATTTCCGGAAGTGACAAAACAAACGCGTTAATGTCGCGAAGTTTCGCGTTTCGCTATGCTTTATGGCGCTTAGCAGCATTTTTTTTGGAATCTGCCGCATAAAACGTAACTCTGACGGCATCGCGACTGTACATGAGAAGCAGCACAGGTATACTCAGAAACCTTATTTTCGCTTATTAACCCAGTCGTCGGGAGTTGTTACCCCTCATGCAAGAAATTATGCAATTCGCAAGCAATCACCCAATATTATGTATGGCGTGGGTTGTTTTGCTGGTTTTGGTGATTGTAACCACTGTTAAAGGCACGTTTTCCAAAGTAAAAACCATTAGCCGTGGCGAAGCGACGCGTCAGATCAACAAAGAAGATGCGGTTGTGGTTGATGTCCGTTCGCGTGACGACTACCGCAAAGGTCATATCTCCGGCGCCCTGAACGTGGCGGCGGCGGATATCAAGAAAGGCAGCCTCGGCGAACTGGAAAAGCATAAAGCTCAGCCAGTGATCGTGGTGTGTGCTACCGGAACCTCCGCTGCAGAATCGGCTGCTCAACTGAGCGCGGCCGGATTCGCCCAGGTTTCCGTGCTGAAAGAAGGTATTGCGGGCTGGAGCGGCGATAACCTCCCTCTCGTCCGGGGTAAATAATCTTTTTCGGGGTACTGTAAATGGCTAACGTAGAGATCTATACCAAAGCGACATGTCCATTTTGCCATCGTGCAAAAGCCTTGCTGAATGATAAGGGTGTGACATTCCAGGAAATTCCGATTGATGGCGATGCCGACAAACGGGAAGAGATGATTAAACGTAGTGGCCGGACAACGGTGCCTCAGATCTTTATTGATGCGCAGCACATCGGCGGCTGCGATGACCTCTACGCGCTTGACGGCCGTGACGGGCTGGACCCTTTGCTGCAGTAACGTCCCGTCAGCGAGATGATGGATTATTAACGAACAGGATTGACCAGAATGTCAGAACAAAACAACACTGAAATGCAGTTCCAGATCCAGCGTATTTACACCAAAGATATCTCTTTCGAAGCGCCGCACGCGCCGCAGGTTTTCCAGAAAGAGTGGGAACCAGAAGTGAAACTGGATCTGGATACCGCCTCCAGCCAGCTGGCTGATGAAGTGTATGAAGTGGTTCTGCGTGTTACCGTTACCGCGACAGTAGGTGAAGAGCCTGCTTTCCTGTGTGAAGTCCAGCAGGCGGGTATCTTTACCGTCTCCGGTATTGCAGACACCCAGCTGGCACACTGCCTTGGCGCATACTGCCCGAACATTCTGTTCCCTTATGCCCGTGAGTGCATCACCAGCCTGGTTTCCCGCGGTACTTTCCCGCAGCTGAACCTTGCCCCTGTTAACTTTGATGCGTTGTTTATGAACTATCTGCAGCAGCAAGGTAGTGAAGCGCCTCAGGATGCCTGATGACTAGCGCGTCTATGACCGTTCTCGGTGCCGGCTCGTACGGCACCGCCTTAGCCATTACGCTGGCACGTAATGGTCACCGCGTAGTGCTGTGGGGACATAATCCGCAACATCAGGCGCAGCTTCAGGCCGACCGCTGTAACGTCAACTTCCTGCCCGATGTTCCCTTTCCTGACACGCTGTTCATTGACAGCGATCTCCAGCGCGCCATCGCCGCCAGCCGTGATTTACTGGTGGTGGTCCCGAGCCATGTGTTTGGCGATGTGCTGACCCAGATTAAGCCGTACCTGCGTGCCGATTCGCGTATCGTTTGGGCGACGAAGGGGCTGGAAAGAGAGACAGGTCGTCTGCTGCAGGATGTGGCGCGTGAGATCCTCGGTGACGCGATCCCGCTGGCGGTGATCTCCGGGCCGACATTTGCCAAAGAGCTGGCCGCAGGCTTGCCTACCGCCATTGCGCTGGCAGCGACGGAACCGCAGTTTGCCGAAGATTTGCAGCAGTTGCTGCACTGTGGCAAAAGCTTCCGCGTATACAACAATCCCGATTTTATCGGCGTGCAGTTAGGCGGCGCGGTGAAAAACGTCATTGCGATCGGTGCGGGAATTTCTGATGGCATCGGTTTCGGTGCTAACGCACGTACCGCACTGATTACCCGTGGACTGACTGAAATGACCCGCCTGGGTACGGCGCTGGGTGCTGATCCCACCACCTTTATGGGTATGGCCGGCTTAGGCGATCTGGTGCTGACATGTACCGATAACCAGTCGCGCAACCGGCGCTTTGGCATGATGCTGGGGCAGGGCGTGGACGTGACAACTGCCCAGAGCAATATCGGACAAGTTGTAGAAGGCTATCGTAATACCAAAGAAGTCAAAGCATTAGCAGCGCGTTTCGGCGTCGAAATGCCAATAACCGAGCAAATTTATCAGGTACTGTATTGCGAAAAAAGCGCTCGCGAGGCAGCATTGACGTTATTGGGGCGCGCACGTAAGGACGAAAACAGCACGCGCTGAGACAGGAAATCAGGCAGATTCACCAGTGGCGTGCCGGTTAGTCCGGGCGCTGTTTTTTTATGGGGAGCAAGGTAATGTCGTCAGAAGAGTTAGAACTGGTCTGGGAGAACATCAAAGCAGAAGCACGTGAGCTTGCTGACTGTGAGCCGATGCTGGCCAGTTTTTACCATGCGACATTGCTTAAGCATGAGAATCTTGGCAGCGCGCTCAGCTATATGCTGGCGAATAAACTGTCTAATCCCATTATGCCGGCCATCGCCATCCGTGAAATTGTGGAAGAGGCCTATCGCCACGACCCTTCCATGATTGCGTCTGCAGCCAGCGATATTCATGCGGTACGTCAGCGTGACCCGGCGGTCGATAAATATTCGACGCCACTGCTCTACCTGAAAGGCTTCCATGCGCTGCAGGCGTACCGTATTGGCCACTGGTTGTGGAATGAAGGTCGTCGTGCGCTGGCGGTGTATCTGCAGAATGAAATTTCCGTCTCCTTTGGCGTCGATATCCACCCAGCCGCCCGCATTGGTCATGGGATCATGCTCGATCACGCCACGGGGATTGTGATCGGCGAAACGGCGATCGTGGAGAATGATGTCTCGATCCTGCAGTCGGTAACGCTGGGCGGTACCGGTAAAACCAGCGGCGATCGTCATCCGAAGATCCGCGAAGGGGTGATGATTGGCGCAGGCGCCAAAATCCTCGGCAATATCGAAGTTGGACGCGGCGCAAAAATTGGTGCCGGCTCCGTGGTATTGCAGCCTATCCCACCGCATACCACCGCTGCTGGCGTCCCGGCGCGTATTGTCGGTAAACCGGGCAGCGATAAACCCTCAATGGAAATGGATCAGCACTTTAATGGCATGGTGTCCGGTTTTGAGTTCGGAGACGGCATCTAAAAGGGCTGGTTTCACGGCCCTTTGCAAGCATTACTTAATTAACGCCCCGGCATAATCCAGCTGCCGCCACGCCTCATACACCACCACCGACACCGCATTGGATAAATTCATACTGCGGCTGTCCGGGTGCATGGGGATGCGAATTTTTTGCTCTGGCGGCAGGGCATCAAGGATCGATGCTGGCAGTCCGCGCGTTTCCGGGCCAAACAGCAGGTAGTCCCCTTTCTGATAACTCACGGCGCTATGCGCAGGTGTACCCTTGGTGGTGAGCGCGAACAGCCGTTGTGGCGCTTCTGCAGCAAGAAACGCGGCGTAATCCGCATGGCGTGTCACCCGGGCAAATTCGTGATAATCCAGCCCGGCACGACGCAGACGCTTGTCATCCCAGGGAAAACCCATGGGTTCAATCAGGTGGAGCTGGAAACCGGTATTCGCGCACAGGCGAATAATGTTGCCGGTATTAGGCGGGATTTCTGGTTCGAATAAGACGATATTTAACATCAGTTGCGGCCCTCAATAACGAGGGCCGCAGGATAGCAAAATATCAGCGGCTGGAGTACAGCGGCAGCCAGATTGTCAGACGCAGGCCCCCCAGCGGGCTGTCATCGGCTTTCACCCAGCCGCGATGCTGCTGAATGGCGGTTTCGACAATCGCCAGCCCCAACCCGGTGCCGCCAGATTCACGATCGCGCGCTTCATCAGTACGGTAGAAGGGACGGAAAATCTGTTCACGATCTTCCGCGCTGACGCCAGGACCATCATCATCCACATGCACCGTAATACCCTGATTATCCACCGAAAAACTCACAGAAATTTGTGAATGTGAGTAGCGCAATGCGTTACGCACAATGTTTTCCAGCGCACTGTCCAGCGCATTAGGGTTTCCATACAGTGGCCATGGACCCGGCGGATACGGGATCTCCAGCGTTTTGCCCATTTGCTCGGCTTCAAATTTGGCGTCGTCCAGCACGCCAGCCCATAGCTGATTGGCCTTCATCGCTTCGCTGACCAGCGCGTTCTTATGCTGAGTGCGCGACAGCACCAGCAGGTCATTGATCATGCCATCAAGCCGCTGCGCTTCCATTTCAATGCGCTCCAGCTCTTTGCCTTCACCGTGGCGGCGGCGCATCAGCGCGGTCGCCAGCTGCAGGCGTGTGAGCGGTGTGCGTAACTCATGAGAGATATCCGACAGCAAACGCTGCTGCGCGGTCATCATCCTTTCCAGCGCGCTGACCATCTGGTTAAAGCTGGAACCGGCGGCAAGAAACTCCTGTGGACCGGCTTCCAGTTCCGGGTGCTGGCGCAGGTTGCCGCTGGCGACTTCATCCGCCGCATGTTTCAGCTTACGCGCCGGTTTCGCCAGGCTCCAGGCGAGCCACAGCAGCAGCGGAGAGCTGACCAGCATGGTCACAATCAGCAACAGCAGCGGGCGGTCAAACAGCAGGTTGATAAAGTCCAGCTGTGAGCTGCCTGCCGGGCGAATCATGTATAGCTGATAGTTATCTTCGCCATCTCGTACCGAGAAGGGGCCAACCATCTCGACGCGGCCATATTTCTTTTTCTGCGGATGATCGGCGTTATCCGACTGGCCAATAAAGTTGCGGATCACCTGCATTTCATTATGCTGCGCGCCAATAACACGGCCTTCACTGGTGACCAGCAACAGGCGCTGGCCGGGCGGTGCCCACTTATCAATGGCGCGGAACAGACGTCGCCACCACATTAAATCATTGGGCGGGTCCTGCGTCAGTTCGGCTTCGACATGCTGCTGGATCATAATGCCCTGACGCTGCTCACTTTCGAGCAGCGAGGTCATCTGGCGGGAGTCGAGTTTGGGCACCATTAATACCAGCATCAACACCAGTGCCAGGGTTAACCAGAAAATGGCGAAGATGCGGGTGGTCAAACTACTTATCATGTTGCTGAAACCATCAAATACCCGCGTCCACGTAGAGTCTTAAACCACGGGTGTCCGTCACGACGATCGGGCAATTTCCGGCGCAGATTGGAAATATGCATATCGATGGCGCGATCAAATGGCGTCAGACGTTTACCTAATACTTCCTGACTCAGATGTTCACGGGACACGACCTGACCCAGATGCTGTGCCAGCAAATAGAGCAGGGTGAACTCAGTGCCGGTTAAATCGAGCGCCACGCCATCGAAACTGGCTTCCTGGCGGCCCGGATTCAGCCGTAACTGATCGACTTCCAGCGTTGGAGAACTGTTATCATGTTGCTGCTGTTGCTCGCTCCAGTTGGAACGGCGCAAAATCGCGCGTATACGTGCCACCAGTTCACGATCGTTAAACGGCTTAGGCAGATAATCATCTGCACCCAGTTCAAGCCCTAAAACGCGATCCAGCTCGCTGCCGCGCGCGGTCAGCATAATCACAGGCGTCTGGTGTTGCTGGCGCAATTCTTTCAAAGTGTCGATACCGTTTTTCTTCGGCATCATCACGTCAAGCAAGAGTAAATCAATGGAGCTGTCCAGCACATTGAGCGCCTGCTCGCCATCACTGGCGACCACCACCTCAAAGCCTTCCATTTCCAGCAGTTCTTTGAGCAGCGAAGTCAATTCGCGGTCATCGTCAACCAACAGGATTTTATTCATTTTTTAATTCCCTCCGCAGGCAAAATACCTTGATCCCATGGCCTCAATCCATCGCTTTACGTAGTTTTACACCCCCTGACGCTAGTTTGCAGCTCACTCCGTATAGTGAACCTCGTTGAATCGAAATACGGAAAAAGAACCGGGAGTGAACGATGCGCAACTTAACCGCCGTCGTCCTTGTTTCAGCTCTGGTAGTCACGGCTTCCAGCGTATGGGCAGCAGACGTAACGACGATTGACGAGATGCATCAGGATGACGGATTAACGAATCGCAGTATGACGCAAAATCCGCAAAGTCACATGTTTGATGGCATCAAACTGACAGAGCAGCAGCGACAGCAAATGCGGGATTTGATGCAGCAGGCGCGTCATGAGCGTTCTCCGGTAAGTATTAGCGATTTAGAGACTATGCATGACCTTGTCATTGCAGACAAATTTAACGAAGCGGCTGTTAAAGCTCAGGCGGAAAAGTTAGCGCAAGCGCAGGTGACGCGGCAGGTCGAAATGGCCCGGGTGCGCAATCAGATGTATCACCTTCTCACGCCAGAGCAACAGAACGTTTTGCAAAAGAGACATAAGCAGCGCATGAGTGAATTGCGCAAGCTAATGAATATGCAGCAGTTTTCTAACGCTGCAGGCAGTGAGAGTAGTACCGGCAGTAACCAGTAACACCAGTAACATAGTATCCCTGTTTTCCTTGCCATAGACACCATCCCTGTCTTCCCCCTCATGATGAGGGGGTTTTTTTTGACCAGAATTCAGACTGTTAACAGTGTCGCTACGACTGCGGGCTACGCCTCTTTCCCCGGCTCCACCGTTCGTTTCTCCCTGGCCGTTTTGCGGGAGATACTGAAACCGTTTTTGCCGTTTCTTTTGATATCGTAAAGTGCATGGTCGGCGTTACGCAGCCATTCGGAGCTGGAAGAGGCAGACTTCGCCGCGGCAATGCCCATACTGATGGTACAGCGATAGACTTCATCACTGGGCAGGCGAATATTCTCCACGCGCGCAATCATCTGGCGCGCCAGCTGGGCGACGTCGCGCTCATTGCTGTCGTACACAATCACCGCCAGTTCATCGCCACCAAAGCGCGCCGGTACGTCTTTACTGCTAATCACATCGCGTATCGCTTCGGATACCTCAGCGAGCAGGAAGTCGCCCGCTTCATGACCGTAGTTGTCATTGACCTGTTTAAAATCATCCACATCCAGCAGAACCAGATACGCAGAAATGGTGCCACGCTGCGTCTGCAGCAGGGTGCTGGCGAGCCGTTGTTCAAACAGGCGGCGATTAGGAATATGCAGACGCGGGTCCAGCAGTGCCACGCGCTCCAGTTCACGCGTTTTATTGCGCAGCCTGACTGTCAGATGACGGGAAAGGATACTCAGCGCCACCAGGTAGACTGTCGCCAGCGGAAGGCTCAGCCACACTGTTTGCGCGCTAAATGTCAGTCTGACAGGGTAACCGCAGATCGCCCAGGTAATAACAAACGCCACAAAAAAGGCGAACAACGCTGGCCTGAGCTGTTTCCATCCCCCTGCGGCATAACGGTCTGAAATCTGAATCGCGAGGATAATCAGTGATGGAATCGGGCTGATACCCATCATCGCTACCCAGATTCCGCCCCAGATAGTGTCGATGGTCAGACTGAGCTGTTCAACTTTCACCAAATCCCGCGATTTCACGCTCGCCATATAGGCTGTCGCAGGCCACAGGAAAGCATTCAGCGTCAGCAGCAGCAGAGTGAGATCGCTGGCGGACTGCTCAAGCAGAACGGATAAGATAGGCAGAAAACAGAGAAAGGTTCCCAGCTGACGCATGAGAAACATGCGACGCACAAAACGCAAACTGCGGATTCTTAAATATTCGTCATCAGTGGAAAGCCAGGGCATGACAGCGGCCTGCAGTTTGCGTTAAAGAGTTGTCAATGTAGCAAAAATCTGAAAAAAGGGGGATGGATAACCAGCAAAATGCATACCATTTTTCAAATTGAAAATATGCAGGACTTTTCTGGTTTTAACAATTGATTTTCTTTCAACTATCGCGGCAGCTGGCGAGCGGTTACCGTAGCGTAGAAAAACTTTATGTATACTGACAGGCAATTGTCCTGCGGGGTGCAGTATGAATCCACAATACGCGCAGCTGGTGAACCGGGCGGCGATTGCTGCTACGGTGCTGGCGTCTTTACTGTTAATCATCAAAATCTTTGCCTGGTGGTATACCGGCTCGGTGAGCGTGCTGGCGGCGCTGGTTGATTCGCTGGTGGATATCGCCGCTTCGCTGACCAATCTGCTGGTGGTGCGCTATTCCCTGCAACCGGCGGATGCAGAACATACTTTTGGCCATGGTAAAGCCGAATCACTGGCGGCGCTGGCGCAAAGCATGTTTATTTCCGGTTCGGCACTGTTCCTGTTTCTTACCGGCATCCAGCATCTGGCGCGTCCGGAAACCCTGCATACGCCGCTGATCGGAATTATCGTTACCGTTATCGCGCTGTTTTCAACACTGGTGCTGGTGACGTTTCAGCGCTGGGTGGTGCGCAAAACACGCAGCCAGGCGATCCGCGCAGATATGCTGCATTACCAGTCTGATGTGGTGATGAATGGCGCGATTCTGCTGGCGCTGGGGTTAAGCTGGTATGGCTTTGCGCGCGCCGATGCGCTGTTCGCGCTCGGTATTGGCGTCTGGATCCTCTACAACGCGCTGCGCATGGGTTATGAAGCGGTGCAGTCGTTGCTGGATCGCGCCTTACCGGATGAGGAGCGCGATGAAATCATTGCCATTGTCTCCGCCTGGCCGGGCGTTCATGGCGCACATGAGTTGCGCACCCGGCAGTCCGGGCCGACGCGCTTTATCCAGCTGCATCTGGAGATGGACGACCATTTGCCGCTGGTACAGGCGCATCTGGTGGCTGAACAACTGGAGCAGGCGCTGCTGCGTCGTTTTCCCGGCGCGGATATCATTATCCACCAGGATCCCTGTTCCGTGGTTCCCTCTAACCGGCAGGGTTTTTTTGAGATATAAGCCAACAATATTAAGCGGATAGACGATGAAATGATTACCGCATGCAAGTAAGCAAAAATATTTGCCGAAACTTGCCTGACCTGAATCAATTCAGCATAAAGTGTTTGATATACTATGTGTCATTATTAGTCAGCTGGCTCACATTGCTGTCCCCGCGCGTCGCGAGCTGCTGGCGCACTGAATTCATCATTTGGTATCAACAAGTTCAGAGGTTGTCATGATTAAGAAAATCGGTGTACTGACGAGTGGCGGCGACGCCCCAGGCATGAACGCAGCCATCCGTGGCGTTGTCCGCGCAGCGCTGAGTGAAGGTCTGGAAGTGGCTGGTATTTATGACGGCTACCTGGGCTTGTATGAAGATCGCATGGTCAATCTGGACCGCTACAGTGTCTCCGATATGATTAACCGCGGCGGCACCTTCCTGGGTTCAGCGCGTTTCCCTGAGTTCCGTAATGAAGATGTGCGCGCGGTCGCCATTGAGAATATGAAGAAGCGCGGCATTGATGCGCTGGTGGTGATTGGTGGTGACGGCTCCTATATGGGCGCCAAACGCCTGACCGAAATGGGCTTTCCGTGTATTGGTCTGCCAGGCACCATCGATAACGACGTTGCGGGTACGGACTACACCATTGGTTATTTCACCGCACTGGAAACTGTGGTGGAAGCGATTGACCGTCTGCGCGACACCTCCTCTTCGCATCAGCGTATCTCCATCGTGGAAGTGATGGGCCGTTACTGCGGCGACCTGACGCTGGCGGCAGCGATTGCCGGTGGTTGTGAGTTTATCGTCCTGCCGGAAACCCCTTATACCCGTGAAGAGCTGGTGGCTGAGATTAAGGCCGGTATTGCCAAAGGTAAAAAACACGCGATTGTGGCGATTACCGAGCATATCTGCGATATCGATGAGCTGGCGAAGTTTATCGAAGCCGAAACCAAACGTGAGACGCGTGCGACGGTGCTGGGTCATATTCAGCGCGGCGGTGCACCGGTGGCTTACGACCGAATTCTGGCGTCACGTATGGGTGCTTACGCCATCGAACTGCTGCTGCAGGGTTACGGTGGTCGTTGTGTTGGCGTGCAGAACGAGAAGATGGTGCACCACGACATCATTGATGCCATCGAAAATATGAAACGTCCATTTAAACGTGACTGGCTGGATACGGCGAAAAAACTCTACTGAGTTTGCGTTTCGCAAAAAAAAGGCGCTGCTGGTCAGCGCCTTTCTTATGCATGCAGATATTCACTTTGGTTATAAAAGCTACTTTTTAATTCTTTAAATCATCAACGCGTTTGTGTCACGCTTCACCCATAACAATCCTGGGAGAATGTGCAATGAATAAGTGGAGTGTGGGTTTTACCCTGTTACTGGCTTCAACGGGTGTGCTGGCTAAGGATATTCAGCTGCTGAACGTCTCATATGACCCGACGCGCGAGCTTTACGAACAGTACAACAAAGCTTTCAGTGCGCATTACAAGCAGGAAACTGGCGACAATGTGGTGATTCGTCAGTCTCACGGCGGTTCCGGTAAACAGGCGACGTCCGTGATCAACGGCATTAAAGCCGATGTGGTGACGCTGGCGTTGGCTTCTGATGTGGATGCGATTGCCGAGCGTGGCAGCATTGATAAAAACTGGATCAAACGTCTGCCGGACAACTCCGCGCCTTACACTTCCACCATCGTTTTCCTGGTGCGAAAGGGCAACCCAAAACAGATTCACGACTGGCCAGATCTGGTAAAACCCGGTGTGGCAGTGATTACGCCGAACCCGAAAACCTCCGGCGGCGCACGCTGGAACTACCTGGCGGCATGGGGTTATGCGCTGGATAAAAACAACGGCGATCAGGCAAAAGCGCAGGAGTTTGTCAAAGAGCTGTTTAAGAACGTAGAAGTGCAGGATTCCGGCGCGCGTGGCGCTACCAACACCTTCGTTGAGCGTGGCATCGGTGATGTGCTGATCGCCTGGGAAAACGAAGCGTACCTGGCAGTGAACAAACTGGGTCAGGACAAGTTTGAAATCATTACCCCGAGCGAATCGATCCTCGCCGAACCGACCGTGTCTGTCGTGGACAAAGTGGTGGACGAGCGTGATACGCGTAAAGTGGCGGATGCTTACCTGAAGTATCTCTACTCAAAAGAGGGCCAGGAGATCGCGGCGAAGAACTTCTACCGTCCACGTGATGCGGAAGTGGCGAAAAAATATGCCAGCACCTTTAAACCGGTCAACCTGTTCACTATCGACGATAAATTCGGTGGCTGGACGGCAGCACAAAAAACCCACTTCTCTGAAGGTGGCAGCTACGACCAGATCATGAAGCGCTAATCTTCATCCCCAAAGCGGCAGCGAAACTGCCGCTTTGTCTTTTTTCCTCTGCGTAACATCCTTCCTGATACCTCCTTCACTCTGTCACAGATAACTTTTATGCTGGCTGCGGCGATTGTTTTGCTGTCCAACGTAAGAGAAGGGAATGCCGATGCAGGGAAAAAAACGTGCCGTAAAGGTCATTGCGCTGCTGCTGATTGTGCTGGTGTCCGGCCTGACGCTGGCCGCCTTTCATTTTCACAATAACGCCGATGCGCTGTGGCAGATTGTCAGTGAAAAGTGTGTGCCCGGGCAGCAACAACGCGGTAATCCTGCTCCCTGCAGCCAGGTCGATACTGCCGAAGGCTATGTCACTTTGAAAGATCGCAACGGCCCGCTGCAATATCTGTTGCTGCCGGTGGCGAAAATTACGGGTATGGAAAGTCCGCAATTGCTGGATCCACACACGGCCAACTTCTTTTTGCTCTCCTGGCAGCATCGCCACCTGTTGGCAGAAAAGCGCACCGCACCGATAGCTGACAGCGCGATTTCCCTGACGATTAATGCGCAGTATGGCCGTACCCAAAACCAGCTGCATGTGCATATTTCCTGCCTGCGCGGCGATGTGCGGCAACAGCTTGATCAGCTGGCGCCGTCGCTGAACGAACGCTGGCAGTTGCAAACACTGCGGAACCATCCTTATCTGCTGCGTACGCTGACGGCTGAACAACTGGTGTCAGAGACGGTTTTTATCCGCCTGGCGAACGAAGTGCCAGGGGCACGCACACAGATGGGTCAGTATGGTATGGCGCTGGCCGCGTTGCCGGATGGGCGTCTGGTTCTGATGGCGGTGGAACGCAACTGGCTGAAATTAAATCGTGGTTCGGCGGAGGAGATTCAGGACCACAGCTGTGAGATTTTGCAGCAGAGTGATTAAGCGTATTTTCAGGCAACTAAAAAGTCAGCTATCAGGGGAAACATTCCGATGGTTTCGCAGCGGCTCGTCCGCGGGGGGCGCGGGATGGTCGCCCGTGTGTCTCGATATGACAGACAACAATTTGGGGACCTTCTGGTCCCCAAACAGAACATTACTTCTTCGCTGCCGCAGCCGCTTTAACGATAACTGCAAACGCATCCGCTTTCAGTGAAGCACCGCCTACCAGCGCACCATCGATATCTGGCTGGGTAAACAGTTCTGCTGCATTTTTATCGTTAACAGAGCCGCCGTACTGAATGATGACCTGCTCAGCGATAGCCGCATCTTTCTTCGCGATATGATCACGAATGAATTTATGCACGGCCTGTGCCTGTGCAGGGGTAGCGGACTTGCCGGTACCGATCGCCCAGACTGGCTCGTAAGCGATAACCACGCCTTTAAAGGCTTCCGCGCCCTGAGTTTCCAGCACTGCATCAATCTGACGAGCGCACACTTCTTCGGTCTTGCCTGCTTCGTTTTCCGCTTCGGTTTCACCGATGCACAGTACCGGGATCAGACCAGCCGCTTTCAGCACCGCGAATTTTTTCGCGATAAACTCATCGCTCTCTTTATGGTAAGTACGACGCTCAGAGTGGCCGATAATGATGTATTGTGCGCCGACATCTTTCAGCATCTCTGCAGAGACTTCACCGGTAAATGCGCCGGACAGGTTTACGTCAACGTTCTGCGCACCCAGTGCGATGCGGCTACCGGAAATGGCGTGTTTAGCCTGATCCAGATACATCACCGGTGGTGCGATCGCTACGCCGCAACCATCAACGGTGCTGAGCTCTTTACGCAGACCTTCGATCAACTCGTTGACCATGTGTTTGTTGCCGTTCAGTTTCCAGTTACCCATCACTAATGGATGTCGCATCATATCCTCCACGCTTAACGTGATACTTTTAAATAGCACTGCCTGACGGCAGTGATGTCTGCCAGACAGTATAGAGATCAAAATCCTGAAAGGCTTTGCTTTTCGTCATATTTGACGGCGTCGTTACGGCTCTGCCAGCGACAGTTTTATCGGCTCTACGGCGAAAGTCAGGCCTTTTTCACCATTATCCGCCACCACAAAGCGCAGAGCGCCCTCCGTCTGGGCGAAATAGCGCGATCCTTTACCTTTATTCAGTAACGTATTCAGCCGCTTAGTAGCGTCATCAGCGGAAATGTTCGGGGCAAAAAAGCGCAGCATTGCCACCATATAAGACAGGGCTTTATCGCGCGCGCTCTTCTCTTCCGGCCCGGGGATCGGCAGCCAGGTAATCTGTAATGTTTTGATTTTCCCCGTGCCCTGCTCCAGCGCGGTGGAGGCATACAGATTCTCATTAATCTTGCTGGCGGCGCGCGTCAGAGTGCTTTTGTCACCGCGGTTATCAACGGCGCGATATTCGCTGATCGGCAGCGCCGGATTCGCCAGATTATATTTCTCGCGAAACTGGGCAATGGTCATATCGAACGTTGGCGCACCGGCCAGCAGGTAAGGGGCGGTGGGCATGTGTTCGGACCGGTCCTGTAGCTCAGGATCGGCCCAGGCGGCTTGCCAAAATAAACATGCAGAGAGTAACGCAATGCTGCGCGCTTTCTTCATTTTGTCGACCCTAACCAGTAAACTCAGGCAACGATTAGAACGGTTTTTACCCGCGAAAGTCAAAAGCCGCGGTCTTAAATTCTTACTTTTTCTGGGTTGTTTACATGACATTACAACAATGGTGTTTTTCCTTTCGTGGTCGTCTGGGACGACGCGATTTCTGGGTGTGGCAGGGCGTGTGGCTGGCCAGTATGGTGCTGCTGTTTACCCTGGCGGACAACGGCTTACTCGATACACAGATGGCGGCCTTTGGCGTGGTCTGCCTGCTATGGCCATGCAGCGCGGTGATCGTGAAACGTTTGCACGATCGCGACCGCAAAGGCTGGTGGGCGTTACTGCTGGTGGCCGCCTGGATACTGCTGGCGGGCAACTGGGCGGTGCTGGGCAGTGTCTGGCCGTGGATACTGGGCCGCTTTATTCCGGCTTTGATTCTGGCGACCCTGCTATTCGATTTGGGCATTTTTACCGGCACGGCAGGCGACAACCGTTTTGGCAGCGCGGCGCGTCCGGTAAATTATTTTGCCCGTGTTGATCACCAGTAGTTTTCGCTGGAGATATGGCCCGGTTTGCGGCGCAGATGTTTACGCATTTCGCGCGTCTCTTTCAGCAGTTGCTGAGTGTCGCGCACCATCTCCGGGTTACCGCACAGCATGATATGGCTGGTTGCCGCCTCCATTGGCAGTCCCACCGCCTCCTCCAGCTGACCACTGGCGATCAGCGCCGGGATGCGCCCTGTCAGTGAACCTGCCGCTTCTTCACGGCTGACCACGGTCTGGATACGCAGCTTGCCGTTATAACGCTGCTGTAACTGTTGCATCAGTGGCAGATAGCTGAGGTCAGAGGCGAAGCGGGCGGCGTGCACCAGCACAATATGGCGGAAGCGCTCAAGGTCTTTGCCCTCCTGCAAGATGGAAAGGTAGGGGCCGAGACCGGTGCCGGTCGCCAGCATCCACAGGGTTTCACACTCAGGAACCTCTTCCACCACAAAAAAGCCCTGGGCTTCTTTGACCACCTGTACCTCATCACCTTCACGCAGCGCAAACAGCCGCGGACTCAGCCTGCCTTCCGGTACGGTGACCAGGTAAAACTCAAGGTTTGGGTCGCTGGGCGCATTGACATAGGAGTACGCGCGCTGCACGCGTTCGCCATCAATTTCCAGCGCCAGCTTGCCGTACTGACCCGCGGTAAAGGGGGCAACAGGGGCGTTGACGGTGATGCTGAACAGATTCTCTGTCCAGTTGGTCACGTTGGTCACTTTTCCGGTGAGCCATTCAGCCATAGACACTCCTCAGGGTTTGCGGGTGGTTCGCGATGCTTGCGTATTGTCATCTTCGCCAGGGTGTGAGGATTTTTCCACCCCCTGGCAAGCGGCAAAGCTCATATCGACAAATCTGTGCCCTCAGTAAGCAGTGGTTCGTTACAGAATATACTGATGCAGTTCAGCGTCTTTACGATCGAGATAATGAATGGACTGAATACGGCGAATGGTGCGCGATTTGCCACGGATCAACAGGGTTTCGGTGGTCGCCAGGTTACCGCTGCGGGTAATGCCTTTCAGCAGATCACCGCTGGTAATGCCGGTGGCGGAGAAAATAACGTTATCGTTACGCGCCATCTCACCCAGTTGCAGCACGGCGCCCGCCTGAATACCCATTTGCTGGCAGCGCTGCAGTTCCTCTTCGCCAATGCGACGGTTTTCCGCGCTGTCGCCTTTCACCACATGGCGTGCCAGCAGACGGCCCTGCATATCGCCATCCAGCGCACGGATCACTGCGGCGGAGACCACCCCTTCCGGCGCGCCGCCGATACCGTACAGCACATCCACTTCGCTGTCCGGCATACAGGTCAGAATCGATGCGGCGACATCACCGTCAGGAATGGCGAAAACACGTACGCCGAGTTGCTGCATCTCGCGGATAATCGCGTCATGGCGCGGCTTCGCCAGAATCGTGACAGTGAGCGTCGTCAGCGGCTTGTTAAGCGCCTGGGCGATACGCTGCAGATTGTCCGCCAGCGGCAGATTAAGGTCGATGCTGCCTTTCGCGCCAGGGCCGACAATCAGCTTTTCCATATACATATCGGGTGCGTTGAGGAACGCGCCTTTTTCGCCTACTGCCAGCACCGCCAGCGCGTTTGCCTGGCCCATTGCGGTCATGCGTGTGCCCTCAATCGGGTCGACGGCGATATCCACCGCATCACCGTGGCCAGTACCCACTTTTTCACCGATATACAGCATCGGCGCTTCATCAATTTCACCCTCGCCAATCACGATTTGCCCGTCAATATCGACTTTATTCAGCGTGATGCGCATGGCATGCACTGCAGCGCCGTCGGCGCGATTTTTATCTCCGCGTCCTAACCATTTGTAGCCTGCCAGAGCGGCGGCTTCGGTAACACGGGAAAATTCAATGGCGAGTTCTCGTTTCATGGTATGCCTCGGGGAAAAGATAAGGCGGGCAGTTTAACACATTCGTTCAGGTCGCCAGGCGGCTGTGATCAACAAGGGCGGCATAATGCCGCCCTTTGGGATGAGAAGGGAGCCATGAATGACTCCCGATGGTGCGCAATTAGCTGTCCTGATCTTCCCAGGCCTGAGCGCGGGCAACCGCTTTTTTCCAGCCAGCATAACGCACGTTACGCTCGGTGGTTTCAATGCTCGGACGGAATTCACGCTCAATAACTGATTTCGCGCGTACTTCATCCAGGTTTTCCCAGAAGCCTACCGCCAGACCAGCCAGGTAAGCCGCACCCAGCGCGGTGACTTCACGCACTTCCGGACGTTCTACCCGGGTACCGAGAATATCGGACTGGAACTGCATCAGGAAGTTATTGGAAACCGCACCGCCATCCACGCGCAGTGACTGCAGTCGCATATCGGCATCAGCCTGCATCGCTTCCAGAACATCACGTGTCTGATAGGCGATAGATTCCAGTGTGGCGCGAATAACATGGTTGGCGTTAGCACCGCGCGTCAGACCAAACAGTGCACCGCGGGCATACGGGTCCCAGTAAGGCGCGCCGAGACCGGTAAAGGCAGGCACCATATACACGCCGTTGCTGTCTTTCACTTTGGTGGCGAAGTATTCGGAGTCCATGGAATCACTGAACAGTTTCATCTCGTCACGCAGCCACTGGATAGAGGCGCCAGCCATGAACACGGCGCCTTCCAGCGCATAGTTCACTTCACCGCGCGGACCGCAGGCGATGGTGGTCAGCAGGCCGTTTTTCGATGTCACTGCTTCAGTACCGGTGTTCATCAGCATAAAGCAGCCGGTGCCGTAGGTATTTTTCGCCATTCCCGGCTGGACACACAGCTGGCCATACAGCGCAGCCTGCTGGTCACCAGCGATACCGGCAATCGGAATACGTGTGCCGCCTTTACCGCCAATGTTGGTCTGACCGTAAACTTCCGAGGAGTGACGTACTTCCGGCAGCATTTCACGCGGGATATCAAGGATATCCAGCATGCGCTGATCCCACTCCAGCTTGTGGATATTGAACATCATGGTACGGGAAGCATTGGTAAAGTCGGTGATATGCACCCGTCCCTGCGTCATTTTCCATACCAGCCAGCTGTCAACGGTGCCGAACAGCAGCTCGCCACGTTTGGCACGGTCACGTGCGCCTTCCACGTTGTCGAGAATCCACTTCACTTTGGTGCCGGAGAAGTACGGGTTAATCACCAGGCCGGTGGTGTCACGAATGTAATCTTCCAGCCCCTCTTTTTTCAGTTTTTCGCAGAAGGACGCGGTGCGCGGATCCTGCCAGACAATGGCGTTGTAGACCGGCTTGCCACTCTCTTTGTCCCAGACGATGGTGGTTTCACGCTGGTTGGTGATACCAATCGCGGCGATTTGATCGGCAGTGATATCTTCGTGTGCCAGCACTTCGACCAGCGTTGAACTCTGTGATGCCCAGATCTCCATTGGGTCGTGCTCAACCCAGCCTGGCTTAGGGTAAATCTGGGTGAATTCGCGTTGTGACACGGCAATGATATTGGCGTCATGATCCAGTACGACGGCACGTGAGCTGGTGGTGCCCTGGTCGAGTGCGACGATATATTTTTTCTCAGTAGTCATAATCTATTCCTGATGTTCAAAGGATCACAGTTACGCTTTACGTTGTTCAGTGCTGGCGACAGCTTTTTCAGCTTTCGCGTCTTCGGTGACGCAAACATCGCATGGCAGATGGCGGCCAATCAAGGCGCGATAACCAAATGCTCCGAGGCTGGCGCCGACTAACGGTCCAAAAATCGGTACGAGGAAGTAAGGAATGTCGCGACCACCGGTAAAGGCTACCTCGCCCCAGCCTGCTAACCAGGCAAAGATTTTTGGTCCGAAGTCACGCGCCGGGTTCAGGGCGAAGCCGGTCAGTGGACCCATGGATGCGCCGATCACGGCAATCAGTAAACCAATCAGCAGCGGTGCCAGCGGCCCACGCGGAATGCCGTTGCCGTCATCGGTCAGCGCCATAATCAGCGCCATCAATACTGCAGTAATCACCATCTCCACCAGGAACGCCTGGCCGACGCCGATATGCGGGTTAGGGTAGGTGGAGAAGATGCCGGCAAGATCCAGACTCTCGACGCTGCCGCGAACCATCTGATGAGTTTGCTCGTAATCGATAAACAGATTGTAGTAGAGGCCATACACCAGGGCGACAGCGCAGAAAGCGCCTGCGATTTGCGCCAGGATATAGGGCAGGACTTTACGACGGTCAAAACAGGCGAACAGCCAGAGGGCGACGGTGACCGCAGGGTTCAGGTGAGCACCGGAAATCGCGGCGCTCATGTAGATCGCCATCGATACTCCCAGTCCCCAAATCACGCTGATTTCCCACTGTCCAAAGCTGGCGCCCGCCAGTTTCAGCGCCGCCACACAGCCTGCGCCGAAGAAGAGGATTAAACCGGTGCCGAGAAACTCGGCGATACACTGACCTTTCAGTGTGGGTGTTGCTGTCTGGCTCATAATGACGTTCCTGAAGGCGAGTTAAATGTTGTCGTTGATTGTTTTGTATAATCGGTCGCCCCGATCTGATGTAGGGCTGATGTGAATTTATCGTTAACGAGCGTTTTCGAGAAATAGCGAAATCAAAAACTGTGTACCCTGTCAAAAAAATGCGCGCTTTCGCGCCTTTTGGCTTTCCAAAAACATCATTGAAGCGGTTGATAATTACTCATCCGCCAGGCTGGACCGTTTTTAGGCATAAGCTGAAAATTGTTACAGACTGCACTCCACAAGGGTTCGCTGCTGGACTTGGCGCACAGCGCTACATACAATCGGGGAATCGTTGCCGGACGCGCGATTTTCGCGATATTCGCGTGCAGTGTCCCGCATCATCAACGCCTTGCGATTAGGAGAGGTCACAAAGATGTCATTTGAAGTATTCGAGAAACTGGAAGCGAAAGTACAGCAGGCGATTGATACCATCACCCTGTTGCAGATGGAAATTGAAGAGCTGAAAGAGCAGAACAATACCCTGCGTCAGGAAGCCAGCCAGGTCGCGGGCAACACCGAGTCACTGGTGCGTGAAAACCAGCAGCTGAAAGAAGAGCAGCACGTCTGGCAGGAGCGCCTGCGCGCTTTGTTAGGTAAGATGGAAGAAGTCTGATCGCGGTGTGATGACCGAATCAAAAACGGGCGGCAGTCGCGCCCGTTTTGCTGTGTCAGCCAGCTTATTCGATATCGAGCGGATCTTCTGACAGGATAATACCGGTGTTATCAGCATACAGATGGTCACCGGAGAAGAAGGTGACGCCGCCGAAGTTGACGCGCACATCGCTTTCGCCAATGCCTTCACCTGCTGCCCCAACCGGAATCGCGGCAATCGCCTGAATACCGAGATCCAGCTCTTCCAGGTCGTCAACCTGACGCACGGAACCGTAGATAACAATCCCTTCCCACTCGTTTTGCACCGCCAGACGCGCCAGAGCGGCGTCGACCAGCGCGCGGCGCACCGAGCCACCGCCATCCACCAACAGCACGCGGCCACGACCATTCTCTTCCAGCAGATCGTAGAGCAGTCCGTTGTCCTCGAAACATTTCACTGTGGTGATTTGACCACCAAACGAGGTGCGCCCACCAAAGTTTGAAAAGAGCGGTTCCACAACATTCACTTCTTCCTGATAAATGTCGCAGAGTTCGGAAGTATCGTATTTCATAGGAGTTTCGTCTGTTGGCCACAGGAGCGCTAAGTATATCGCTTTATGGCGGATGTTGGCAAAAGCATCAATTCGTCAGGCCGGAGATTAACTCAGCACCAGCCCAACCGCGAACAGAATATTAACCAGAAGCGCCATCTTCACCGTTTTCTCCAGCATCGGACGCATCGCCAGCGCAGTGGTTTCCCGCAGAATATAGTGTCCCTGACGCACGATCAGCGGCAGCGCCAGCATAAACAGCCAGCTGCCCGCGGATTGCACCGCAAACAGGGCGAACGCGGAGAAGCACAGCATGGCGCCGGCTAACAGCATGGCGTGATAACGCCGCGCATTCACCGCGCCAAGGCGCACCGCCAGCGTATATTTGCCGTTCAGCCGATCGTTGTCGATATCGCGCATATTATTAACGTTCAGTACCGCCGCTGCCAGCAGGCCGCAGGCGGTGGCGGGCAGCAGGTCACTGAAGGTCAGCAGGTGACTTTGCAGATACTGGCTGCCATTCACCCCCAGCCAGCCGAAAAAGATCAGTACCGACAGATCGCCCAGCCCGAGGTAACCATACGGCTTTTTCCCCACGGTATAGGCAATCGCCGCCACAATCGCCAGCGCGCCCAGGGCGATAAAAGCGAGCATATCGCTCAGGGAGCGGCAGGCCAGCACCACCAGCGCCATGCCACAGAAAATAGTGATCACCGAGGTCAGCACCAGCGCGGAACGCATCTGCATCGCACTGATGGCGCCTTTCTGCATGCCACGCAGCGGGCCAATACGATCCGGCGTATCGCTGCCTTTCTGCGCGTCACCGTAATCGTTGGCCAGATTGGACAGAATTTGCAGCAGGGCAGTGGTCAGCAGGGTGAGCAGGGCGATGCTTAAGGTAAAATGTCCCTGCCAGTAAGCGAGTGCGGAGCCATTGATAATCGACGCCAGCGCTAACGGTAAGGTACGCAGGCGTAAGCTTTCCAGCCAGGCGCGCGGCGCGCTAAGACGTGGCGCCAGTTGAACATGTTCCATAATGACCACCCCAGAGTGACAACCTTAGGGTGAGTGTAAGTGGCTGCTGCCGGAGAAAAGTTAATCTCCGTCAATTCCGCGCGAGATAACGCCGGAAAGTGAGTGCGATTGCAGATCAAAAGCGGGTACAGAGCGAAATGAATCGGGGCGACAATCGTGCCGCCCCGGAAGGGATAACGTGAAGCGAGAGCCGGTTATTACAGGATAAAGCGGCTGAGATCTTCGTCGGCCACCAGCTCATCCAGATGCTTGCCAACATAGGCGGCATCGATGGTGACGGATTCACCCTGGCGATCGCTGGCGTTATAGGAGATCTCTTCCATCAGACGCTCCAGCACGGTATGCAGACGGCGCGCACCGATATTTTCGGTGGACTCGTTCACCTGCCATGCCGCTTCAGCGATACGACGGATACCATCTTCGGTGAAATCGACATTCACGCCTTCAGTGCCCATCAGCGCTTTGTACTGCACGGTGACAGAAGCGTTCGGCTCAGTCAGGATGCGCTCAAAGTCATTGACCGTCAGCGCCTGCAATTCTACGCGAATCGGCAGACGACCCTGCAGTTCCGGGATCAGATCGGACGGGCTGGCTACCTGGAATGCGCCGGAGGCGATAAACAGGATATGGTCGGTTTTCACCATGCCGTGTTTAGTGGAAACGGTACAGCCTTCCACCAGTGGCAGCAGGTCACGCTGCACGCCTTCGCGGGAAACATCCGGACCGGAAGACTCGCCGCGTTTACAGATTTTGTCGATTTCATCGATAAACACGATGCCGTGCTGCTCGACGGCTTCGATGGCATCCTGCTTCAGCTCTTCCTGATTGACCAGTTTTGCCGCCTCTTCTTCAATCAACAGCTTGATCGCTTCTTTGATTTTCAGCTTACGCGGCTTCTGCTTCTGACCACCCAGGTTCTGGAACATGGACTGCAGCTGGCTGGTCATCTCTTCCATGCCTGGAGGCGCCATAATTTCAACGCCCATCGGTGCTGCTGCCAGATCGATTTCAATCTCTTTGTCGTCCAGCTGGCCTTCGCGCAGTTTTTTACGGAACGACTGGCGCGCTGCTGAAGGTTCTGCGCTGGCTTCCGGCTGGCCCCAGTTGTTTTTCGCCGGAGGGATCAGCACATCAAGAATGCGCTCTTCCGCCAGCTCTTCTGCGCGGTAGCGATTTTTCTCGATGGCCTGAATGCGCACCATTTTCAGGGCAGCATCGGTCAGATCGCGGATAATCGAATCCACTTCTTTACCGACATAGCCCACTTCGGTGAACTTGGTGGCTTCGACTTTGATAAACGGCGCATTGGCCAGTTTCGCCAGACGACGGGCGATTTCGGTTTTACCGACACCGGTCGGGCCGATCATCAGAATATTTTTCGGCGTGACTTCATGGCGTAACTCTTCGTCCAGTTGCATGCGACGCCAGCGGTTGCGCAGGGCGATAGCCACAGCACGCTTGGCGCCGTCCTGGCCGATAATAAATCTGTTCAGTTCGCTGACGATTTCGCGCGGAGTCATTTCAGACATAATTGGGATCCTTACGCTTTGGACGGTAATTCTTCGATAGTGAGATTGTGGTTGGTGTAGATGCAGATATCCCCTGCAATGCCCAACGCTTTTTCGACGATATCGCGTGCGCCGATATCGGTATTTTCCAGCAGTGCGCGTGCAGCTGCCTGAGCGTAAGGACCACCAGAGCCGATGGCAATCAGGTCGTTTTCTGGCTGAATCACATCACCGTTACCGGTGATAATCAGCGAGGCGTTTTCGTCAGCGACCGCCAGCAAGGCTTCCAGCTTGCGCAGCATACGGTCGGTACGCCAGTCTTTTGCCAGCTCTACTGCGGCTTTCACCAGATGACCCTGATGCATTTCCAGTTTACGTTCGAAGAGTTCAAACAGGGTGAAGGCATCTGCGGTGCCGCCAGCAAATCCGGCGATCACTTTGTCGTTGTAGAGACGACGCACTTTTTTAACGTTGCCTTTCATCACGGTATTGCCGAGAGTAGCCTGGCCATCGCCGCCAATCACTACCTGGCCGTTGCGTCGTACACTTACTATTGTTGTCACGGGCAGACCCCTTGTTGCTGTGGGAAGAGCGCCCCATACCTGGCGGTACGGGGCATCATGCAACCTGATATGGGGCGGGTTTGATGGGTTTCAACCCCCAACGGCGAGAGGAATGCAGTTTGAATGCCCGGAATTGCGCAGACGCTTCAGCGTGCTGTCAGCGCTGGCGCGGCTGTTATACGGCCCCACTACCACGCGGTTCCAGCCGCCACCGCTGGAAATGCGGCTCTCAAAACCTTCGAACGCCAGCGCGGCGCGCACGGATTCGGCCTGGTCGGTGCCTTTAAAGGAACCACACTGCACCATCCAGCTCTGCGCCTTCGCTTTCTCTTCTTTCGGCTTCTCTTCCTTCGCTTTCGCGGTTTCCTGCGGTTTCGCCGCCTGCTGGGCAGGAGCGGCGCGCGTTACCGGCGCAGTCGGCTGCGTCTGCTGTTGTGGCAGACGTGACTGCTGCTGCAGCTGGTTCTGCGGCAACATATGCTGTTGCTGTTGCTGCTGCTGGCGCTGAATCGTCTGCTGGCGCTGCGCCGGGGTCTGATCGTTCCACGGCACTTCATTCAGCTGCGTCGGTTGCTGGCGCATATCTGCCTGCATCTGTTCCAGCAACTGTCGCTGTTCATCGGTCAGCTGAGTTTGCGAATGAATTTCACCACCGGCAGAAGGTTCTGTCGGCGTCGGCACGCCGATCTGGCGGTTTTCCAGTTCCTTAATGTAGCGCCAGCGCTCTTCAGGCTTCGGCGGCAGACCATTTCCCGTCGCTTTATGATTCGGGATAATCGGCGTGTCCTCTTTTTTATGGTTCGCCAGGAACCAAAGACAACCGACGAAGGCCACCAGCACCGCGACGGCCAGCACCACCATAAATTTGGAGACTCCGGAACCACTGCTGCGTTTTTTGCTGCGGCTGGTGCTCTTTTTGCGACGCGTCCCTGTCGAACGCCCGCGGCTGACATAATCTCGTTGTGCCACTATCGTTCCGCTAATATCAAATTAGAAAGTACAGCCGGGCAGAAAATCCGCAATTGGCGCAAATATCAGCACCTGAATGATTCCGGCTGGTAGCCCGCCATGTTACTTAAGGGCTGGAAGTTTGACCAGCAATGAGTGGTCCAGGAAAAAGCTGAAACTCAAATCCCCGTCATAATTTGCGCTGCAGGTGCGTTGGCTTTGCTACTCGGACCTTACCAGGTCCTCGCCCCGTTGGGGCCGCCGCAAGCGGCGTTCAAATCAGCCTTTGGCCGATTTGTCGCTCACCCCGGTCACTTACTGGTGTAAGCTCCCGGGGGCTCGCTGCGTCGCCGCCTTCCTGCAACGTAAATTATTTAGGGGATTATCAATTCTCGTCATAATTTGCGCTGCAGGTGCGTTGGCTTTGCTATTCGGACCTCACCAGGTCCTCGCCCCGTTGGGGCCGCCGCAAGCGGCGTTCAAATCAGCCTTTGGCCGATTTGTCGCTCACCCCGGTCACTTACTGGTGTAAGCTCCCGGGGATTCGCTGCGTCGCCGCCTTCCTGCAACCTGAATTATTTAGGGGATTCTTAATTGCCGTTATTTCCGCCGTGCGCTGCTGGCGCGGATCTTTAATTCTGAATCCAGCAGTCGTGAGCCATTGCTGACATTTTTCCCCTGCAACTGCTCCAGCAGCAGCAACATCGCTTCCTGGCCGATGGCGAAACGCGGCTGCGCCACGGTGGTGAGTTGCGGGTCGCTGTACCGTGCGAGTTCGATATCATCAAAGCCGACCAGCGAAAAATCCTGCGGCACGCGCAGTCCCTGGGCTTTGGCCTGCGACAACGCGCCCAGCGCCATAATATCGCTGTGGCAGAACAGGGCGTCAGGCGGCTGTGGCAGCGCCATTAACTGCTTCAGCGCTGCGGCGCCTGCTTCAAAACTAAAATCGCCGCGTACAATATATTCCGGTGCGACCGTCAGGCCGTTACGCCGCAGCGACTGGATATAGCCCTGCAGGCGATAGTGGCTGAGCGGCATCTGCTCTGGCCCGGCGATGCAGGCGATGCGGCGGTGTCCCAACTGATACAGATGGTTGACTGCTTCAAATGCGGCGGTGAGGTTATCGATATGCACTGTCGGCAGTTCCAGTTCCGGGGCAAATTCGTTCGCCATCACCATCGGCGGCAGGTTGCGTTGCTCCTCGACGCCGGTATCGAACGGCAGTTGCGAACCGAGCAGCACCATGCCGTCAATCTGACGCGTCAGCATCAGATTCAGAAAGGATTTCTCCTGCTGATTTTGATGGGCGCAATCGCCAATCAGCACCAGATAGCCTTCCTGCGCCGCAGTGGTTTCAATACCGCGGATGATTTCGCTGAAAAAGGGATCGCAGATATCCGGCACAATCACCAGAATAGTACGCGACTCGCTGCGCTTCGCATTGCGCGCCAGGGCATGCGGCGAGTAGCCGACATCAATCACCGCCTGTTCGACTCTCTGACGCGTCGCGGCGGAAACCTTCTCCGGATTCATCAGCGCGCGTGACACGGTGGCCGTTGATACGCCTGCTCTTTCAGCCACATCCTTCATCGTGGCTGCCGCTGTCTCTTGATTGTGCTCCAACGCTTCTCTCCTCACGCCAGCAGAGCTGGCCTGACCAACGGGAATATTCTTCTGTGTATCAATGCCCTGACAATCATGCGGGCCTTAGCGAATGGTCATCACATTCTTATCAGATTGTCTGCGGATGCTGTTACTTAATTTGCATAAAAATTGTGACTTGTGCGACTTTTTTCGATCCTGCTCGCACAACCATTGCTGTTGAGAGGAAGCAATCAACTTTCAGTGGGATCGACGTCGAGCGTCCATTTCACCTTGCGCGCCAGCGGCAGGGTGCCCACCAGCGGCAGACTGCTTTTCAGCAACCGCTGTAACAGCGCGCGTGACGGATGCTGCAACAGCAGCTGCCAGCGGTAGCGTCCGCTGCGCTTCGCCAGCAAGGCAGGCACCGGCCCCATCGCCCACAGCGCGTCATCCTTCAGCGGGCTGGCTTCCAGCAGATTACGCAGCTGCTGCAGGAAGGCCGCTGCCTGCTGATTATCATTATCCTCAGCGCGGAACAGCACATGGCTGGTAAACGGCGGCAGGAATACCGTCTTGCGCTCCTGCAGGGTCTGACGCGCGAACGCGTCATAGCCGTGATGCAGCAGGATTTGCAGCAGCGGATGGTCAGGGTGGTGGGTTTGCAGCAACACTTCGCCCTGTTTTCCGGCGCGTCCGGCACGTCCTGCCACCTGGATATACAGCTGAGCAAAACGTTCCGCGGCGCGGAAATCGGCGGAGAACAGCGCGCCATCGACATCCAGCAGCGATACCAGCGTGACATCCGGGAAGTGATGACCTTTCGCCAGCATCTGAGTGCCAATCAGAATGCGTGCCCCGCCACGGTGTACCTCATTCAGCTGCTGTTCCAGCGCGCCTTTGCGGCTGGTGGTATCGCGGTCAATACGCGACAACGGCACGCCGGGGAACAGTGCCGCCAGATTCTGTTCCAGCTGCTCGGTGCCCAGCCCCACCGGCACCAGGTTGGTGGAACCGCATTGCGGGCAGTGATGCGGGATTGGGCGCTGGCTGTCACAGTGGTGGCAGCGCAGCTGGCGCTGTTGCTGGTGCAGCGTGTAGTAGTGATCGCAACGCTGGCATTCGGCGATCCAGCCGCATTCATGGCACAGCAGTGCCGGTGAGAAACCCCGGCGGTTGAGGAACAGCAGTACCTGATTATCCGCCTGCAGGTGCTGGCGCATTTTCGCAATCAGCGCGGGCGCGAGGCCGCCCTGTAGTTTCACACCCTTGAGATCAATGAGTTGCTGTGTCGCCTGGCGCGCATTGCCGGCGCGCTTGCTGAGACTGAGCTGGCGATACTTGCCAGTTTGCACATTCTGCAGTGTTTCCAGCGCCGGCGTTGCCGAGCCCATCACAATCGGAATGTCCTCTTCGCGCGCGCGGAACACCGCCAGGTCACGCGCCTGGTAGCGCCAGCCCTCCTGCTGCTTGTAAGAGCCGTCATGCTCTTCATCGATGATGATTACGCCAAGGCGCGCAAAGGGGGTAAACAGTGAGGAACGCGTACCAATGACAATTGCGGTTTCGCCACTGCGCGCGCGCAGCCAGACGGCAAGGCGTTCACTGTCATTCAGTGCAGAGTGTAAGACGTCGATTGGCGCATCGAAGCGCTCGCGGAATCGGGCGATGGTCTGCGGCGTCAGGCCAATTTCCGGCACCATCACCAGCGCCTGGCGACCGCTGGCCAGCACGTTTTCCAGCACGCTGAGATACACCTCAGTTTTACCGGAACCGGTGATACCCGCCAGCAGCCAGGCGGCAAAATGGTCGTCTTCGCTGCGAATTGCACCGACGGCGGTGGCCTGTTCGGTGTTCAGGCGCAGGCGTTCGCCTTTTACGGCATAAGTGGTGCGCCAGTCTTCTGTTGCGCGCTGATGCTCGCGCAGGTCGCACAAGCCTTTGGCGCGCATCGCCTGTAAGGTGGCGTCGGTCATGCCCTGCTGCGTGACCTCATGACGATAAATCGGGCGCTGCAGCAGTGCGGCCAGCGCCTGTTGCTGCTTTGGCGCGCGTTTCAGGCTTTCTGGCGGCGTGGCGCGGCCCTGCTCGCTGATGCACCACTGCCACAGCGGCGTCTCTTTCGCCGCCTTCCCCTGGCGCAGTAACACCGGAATGGCATGGAATAACACCTCGCCTAACGGGTAGTGGTAATAATCGGCGGCCCATAACAGGATGCGCCACAGCGAGGGCGGGAACAGCGATTGCTCATCCAGCACATCGTGCACGCTTTTCAGCTGGTCGGCAGAGAACTCGCTGTGTTCACCGATCGCCACCACAATGCCAATCGCTTTCCGCTGGCCAAAAGGCACGCTGACGCGAGCACCGGGCGCCACCTGAAAATGGGCGGGTAGCAGATAATCAAAGTTGCGGGCAAGTGGAACGGGCAGGGCGACCTGAACAACGGGCATGAATTCATCCGGATGAATAAAATGACGAGATAGTGTACACTGTGTCGCCTGAAATGTGCGGATCCGATTGCACCAGCTGGCGATTTTCTGTATAGTTCGCCGCCTTTGATACCGCATTTTCAGTATCAATGACACTTAATTTATTTAATCTTCGTGTGGTGCCGGTGCAGGAAATATCCTGGCACGGGAGAGCGACACGGCCTTAACAGAGGTTTCCCATGCAGAAAGATATTCACCCTAAATACGCTGAAATTACTGCAAAATGTTCTTGCGGTAACGAAATCAAAATCCGCTCTACCGTGGGTCGCGATCTGAACCTGGACGTGTGTGGTGCATGCCACCCATTCTTCACTGGTAAGCAGCGTGATGTTGCCACCGGTGGCCGTGTTGACCGCTTCAACAAGCGTTTCAGCATCCCAGGCAGCAAATAAGAATGCCTGTTCAGCGCTGCCTTTCGGTGGCGCTGGCACGAAAAAACCCGGCTCAGGCCGGGTTTTTTTATGGCTGAAAGACGCTTAGTACTCCCAGGTATCGGGATCGACACCCAGCTCACGCATGATCACTTTCGCTTCTTCCGGAATCTCATCGCTACGCTCTTTGCGTAAATCCACATCATCCGGCAGTGGCTGACCGGTAAACGCGTGCAGGAAAGCCTCACACAGCAGTTCACTATTGGTCGCGTGGCGTAAATTGTTTACCTGGCGACGAGTGCGCTCGTCGGTCAAAATTTTTAGCACTTTCAGAGGGATAGAAACAGTAATTTTCTTAACCTGCTCGCTCTTCTTACCGTGCTCAGCGTAAGGGCTGATATATTCGCCGTTCCATTCAGCCATGGGGTACCTTAATCATTGTCATTTAATCGTGAAATTGCCGAAAGCCGGCCAATTATGCCCGATGTTATCGTTACTCACTAATAAATGTCAGTTTCAGCTGTCAGATATCAAATAGTGAGCACCCTATACCGCGTAATCTTAGCGGGTATTGTGTCTTTGCTCAATCTATACGCAAAGACATTTAGATGTCCAGATGTATTGACGTCCAATTCATTGATGCTATTCTGTCACTCTCTTTCTATTTAGTCAGGAACAGTGAGCACCATGACGCGTAAACAGGCAACCATCGCAGTACGCAGCGGTTTGAATGATGACGAGCAATATGGCTGCGTTGTCCCACCGATTCATCTCTCCAGCACTTATAACTTTACCGACTTCAATGAGCCACGTGCCCACGACTATTCACGACGCGGCAATCCGACGCGTGATGTGGTGCAGCGCGCGCTGGCGGAGCTGGAAGGCGGCGCAGGTGCCGTGATGACGAATACCGGGATGTCGGCGATTCATCTGGTGTGCACGGTGTTCCTGAAACCTGGCGATCTGCTGGTGGCGCCGCATGACTGCTATGGCGGCAGCTATCGTCTGTTCGACAGCCAGAGCAAGCGCGGCGCGTATCGCGTGAAGTTTGTCGATCAGAATGACGCTGCGGCTCTGCAGGCGGCGCTGGCGGAAAAACCGAAGCTGGTGCTGATTGAAAGCCCAAGCAACCCGCTGCTGCGCGTTGTCGATATCGCTGGTATCTGTAAAGCCGTGCGCGAAGCAGGCGCGCTGAGCGTGGTGGATAACACCTTCCTCAGCCCGGCATTGCAGAACCCGCTGGCGCTGGGCGCGGATCTGGTGATCCATTCCTGCACCAAATATCTCAATGGCCACTCAGACGTGGTGGCTGGCGCGGTGGTGGCTAAAGATGCGGCAACCGCAACCGAACTGGCATGGTGGGCGAACAACATCGGCGTGACCGGCGCGGCGTTTGACAGTTACCTGCTGCTGCGCGGTATGCGCACCCTGGCGCCGCGTATGGCGGCGGCGCAGCGTAATGCGCTGGCGATTGTCGATTATCTGAAACAACAACCGCTGGTGAAAAAGCTGTATCATCCTTCACTGCCGGAAAACGCCGGGCACGAATACGCGCTGCGTCAGCAGCGTGGCTTCGGCGCGATGTTAAGTTTTGAGCTGGATGGCGATGAGCAGACGCTGCGTCGCTTCCTGAAAGCGCTGGAATTATTTACTCTGGCAGAGTCGCTGGGGGGTGTGGAAAGTCTGATTTCGCATACCGCGACCATGACCCATGCGGGCATGTCAGCGCAGGCGCGCGCTGAAGCGGGTATTGCAGAAACGCTGCTGCGTATTTCTGTCGGAATTGAGGATCACGAAGATTTAATAGCCGATCTGGATAATGCATTCCGGGTTGCGGCCGAGAGGTAATCATGAGTATTTCAGCAGTAGCAGGGACGCAGAACGCGCGGCAGTTACATAAATTTGGCGGCAGCAGCCTTGCCGACCCGAAATGTTATCTGCGCGTAGCCGGTATTATGGCGGATTACAGTCAGCCGGGCGACCTGATGGTGGTGTCCGCCGCCGGTAGCACCACTAACCAGCTGATTAACTGGCTGAAACTGAGTCAGAGCGATCGTCTGTCGGCTCATCAGGTGCAACAGGCGCTGCGTCGCTATCAAAGTGAATTGATCACGGGTCTGCTGCCTGCTGAAGATGCTGAACCTCTGCTGAGCGCGTTTATCCAGGATCTGGAGAAACTGGCGGCGCTGCTGGATGGCACGATTACTGATGCGGTGTACGCGGAAGTAGTGGGACATGGTGAACTCTGGTCGGCACGGCTGATGGCGGCGGTGCTGAAACAGCGTGATATGGATGCTGCGTGGCTCGATGCGCGCAGCTTCCTGCGCGCAGAACGCGCGGCGCAGCCGCAGGTGGATGAAGGCAAATCATGGCCGCTGTTACAGCAGCTGATGGCGCAGCATCCGCATCAGCGCCTGGTCGTGACCGGTTTTATCAGTCGTAACGATGCGGGTGAAACGGTACTGCTGGGACGTAACGGTTCTGACTACTCCGCCACGCAAATTGGTGCGCTGGCTGGCGTGTCGCGCGTCACTATCTGGAGCGATGTCGCCGGGGTGTACAGCGCGGACCCGCGTAAAGTGAAAGATGCCTGTTTGCTGCCGCTGCTACGTCTTGACGAAGCCAGCGAGCTGGCGCGTTTAGCTGCGCCGGTATTGCATACCCGTACACTGCAGCCGGTGTCCGGCAGCGATATCGATCTGCAGCTGCGCTGCAGCTATCAGCCAGAGCAGGGCTCGACGCGTATTGAGCGTGTGCTGGCGTCAGGGACGGGCGCGCGGATTGTCACCAGCCATGATGATGTCTGCCTGATTGAGTTCCTGGTGCCGCCGCAACATGATTTTGTGAAGCTGCAGAAAGAGATCGATCTGCTGCTGAAGCGTGCGCAGGTGCGTCCGCTGGCGACCGGCATCCATGCCGATCGTAACCTTATTCAGCTGTGCTACACCTCGGAAGTGGTGAACAGTGCGCTGGCGATTTTGCAGGACGCCGCGCTGCCGGGTCATTTGCAGCTGCGCGACGGCATGGCGCTGGTGGCGCTGGTGGGGGCTGGTGTCAGCCGTAATCCACTGCACAGCCACCGTTTCTGGCAGCAGATTAAAGATCAGCCAGTGGAGTTTGTCTGGCAGTCGGAAGAGGGCATCAGCCTGGTGGCGGTGCTGCGCGTCGGACCTACCGAGCATCTGATCCAGGGCCTGCATCAGTCGCTTTTCCGCGCGGAAAAGCGTATTGGTCTGATGCTGTTTGGCAAAGGCAATATCGGTTCGCGCTGGCTGGAGCTGTTTTCCCGCGAGCATGAAACCCTTTCCGCGCGTACCGGTTTTGAATTTGTGCTGGCCGGGGTGGTGGACAGCCGCCGCAGCCTGCTGAGTTATGACGGACTGGATGCCAGCCGTGCGCTGGCGTTCTTTGACGACGAAGCCGTGGAGCGCGATGAAGAGTCGCTGTTCCTGTGGATGCGCTCGCATCCGTTTGACGATCTGGTGGTGCTGGATGTCACCGCCAGTGAGCCGCTGGCTGAGCAGTACCTCGATTTCGCCAGCTATGGTTTCCATGTTATCAGTGCCAATAAGGTCGCAGGTTCTTCCGCCAGCCAGCAGTGGCGCCAGGTGCGTGACGCCTTTACCAAAACCGGTCGTCACTGGCTGTATAACGCCACGGTGGGCGCTGGCCTGCCGGTTAACCACACGGTGCGTGACCTGCGCGAGAGTGGCGACAGTATTCTGGCGATCAGCGGCATTTTCTCCGGTACGCTCTCCTGGCTGTTCCTGCAGTTTGATGGCACGGTGCCGTTTACCGAGCTGGTGGATCAGGCATGGCAGCAGGGGTTAACGGAACCCGATCCGCGTGTCGACCTCTCCGGCCAGGACGTGATGCGCAAGCTGGTGATTCTGGCGCGTGAAGCGGGTTATGACATCGAGCCGGATCAGGTGCGGGTCGAGTCGCTGGTGCCGGCGGGCTGTGAGCGTGATTCTGTTGACCATTTCTTTGAGAACGGTGACGCGCTAAACGATCAGATGGTGCAGCGGCTGGAAGCGGCGCAGGAGATGGGGTTGGTACTGCGTTATGTGGCGCGTTTTGACGCTAACGGTAAAGCGCGTGTTGGCGTGGAAGCGGTACGCCCGGAGCATCCGCTGGCGGCGCTGCTGCCGTGCGACAACGTATTTGCCATCGAGAGCCGCTGGTATCGTGATAACCCGCTGGTGATCCGCGGGCCGGGCGCGGGACGTGACGTCACCGCCGGGGCAATTCAGTCGGATATCAACCGGCTGGCGCAGTTGCTGTGATGGCTGGGAGGGCACAGGCGGCATCGTGCACCTCCTCTGCTTCCAGGAAGCAGCGCTAGTGTATTTCCTCTCCCCCATGCCAGCCTTCCCCCGCTGGCGGGGGAAAGAGCCGTCCGTGCCTGTCTGATATGTGGCTACATAGTCACTGCTAACTGCTGCATTTCCTGCTTCACTCCCCATCATGAATTTCCTTCACCCTGAGTGAGTATTTGTCACGCGGGTTGATCATTTTTCTGTTGACGCTTTAACCAGAATCGTTCATTTTGAGTGTCTGGACGTCTAAACGGATAGATGTTCAGTCTTGGCTACTATAATCACGACTACTGCAGCGACTGATGAGGTCTCAGATATGAGTTTTTTCCACGCCAACCAGCGCGAAGCGCTGAACCAGAGTCTGGCAGAGCTGAACGGGCAGATTAATGTCTCTTTTGAGTTTTTCCCGCCGCGTACCAGCGAAATGGAAGAAACCCTGTGGAACTCTATCGATCGTCTGAGCAGTCTGAAGCCAAAATTTGTTTCGGTCACCTACGGCGCCAACTCCGGCGAGCGTGACCGTACGCACAGCATCATCAAAGGCATTAAAGATCGCACTGGCCTGGAAGCTGCACCGCATCTGACCTGCATCGATGCTACCCGTGACGAGCTGCGTACTATCGCCAGAGATTACTGGGATAACGGCATCCGCCATATTGTGGCGCTGCGCGGTGACTTACCGCCAGGCAGCGGCAAGCCGGAAATGTATGGTGCGGATCTGGTGGCGCTGCTGAAAGAGGTCGGTGATTTCGATATTTCTGTCGCCGCCTACCCGGAAGTGCATCCGGAAGCGAAAAGTGCGCAGGCTGACCTGATTAACCTGAAACGTAAAATCGACGCGGGTGCCAACCGCGCAATTACCCAGTTCTTCTTCGATGTGGAGAGCTATCTGCGTTTCCGTGACCGCTGCGTCGCCACCGGGATTGATGTCGAAATCGTGCCGGGTATTCTCCCGGTATCAAACTTCAAGCAGCTGCAGCGCTTCGCCACCATGACCAATGTGCGCGTGCCGGGCTGGATGACGGCGATGTTTGAAGGGCTGGATGATGATCCGGAAACGCGCAAAATGGTCGGCGCGAATATCGCGATGGATATGGTGAAAATCCTCAGCCGTGAAGGGGTGAAAGACTTCCATTTCTACACCCTGAACCGCGCGGAAATGAGCTACGCAATTTGCCATACGCTGGGCGTGCGTCCGGGCGCTCTGGCCTGATAAGCAGGGAGTCGTTCAGTTCTGTCGGCTCCCTGTTACTGATTCCTGTGAACAGGTGTGGCGAAAAGCATCTTAGCGAGTGCGTTTCCCGGCCAGCATCGTGATAAAGTCCGCAGCTTCTTTGTCGCCATTATCTTTAACAGTGAAGAATCCTATATGGCGGTTGCGTTTTTTTCAGCATCAGCAACAGACAGCAAAGTAAACGCTCTTCTCATTGCCTCTGCCTTTGTCATACCGTTCGCTTGCGCAAAAAAAGGGAGCCTCGAGGCTCCCTTGCTGTTTTAACCGGTATTACGCATTCCCGCCGCAACACCCGCAATCGTCACCATCAGCGCCTGCTCGACGCGTGGATCCGGCTCACTGCCGCTGGCTTCCAGCTGGCGGGAACGGTGTAACAGTTCTGCCTGCAGCACGTTCAGCGGGTCGGTATACACATTGCGCAGCGCGATAGATTCGGCAATCCATGGCAAATCCGCCATCAGATGCGAGTCATTGGAGATCGTCAGCACCACGTTAATATCGGAGGCCAGCTGTTCGCGCAGCTGTTTGCCCAGCGGCCACAGTGATTTATCTACCAGGCGCTGGTCATAATATTCCGCCAGCCACAGGTCCGTTTTCGAAAATACCATCTCCAGCATGCCAAGACGGGTAGAGAAGAACGGCCAGTCGCGACACATATTTTCCAGCTCATCCTGATGACCGTCTTCCACCGCTTTCTGCAGCGCCGCGCCAGCACCCAGCCAGGCAGGCAGCATCAGACGGTTTTGCGTCCAGGCGAAAATCCATGGGATGGCGCGCAGCGTTTCAACGCCACCGGTCGGACGGCGTTTCGCCGGACGTGAACCCAGCGGCAGCTTGCCCAGCTCCAGCTCCGGGGTGGCGGAGCGGAAGTACGGTACGAAGTCGGCATGTTCGCGCACATAACCACGGTACATCTTGCAGGACACCGCCGACAGCTGGTCCATAATGTCGCGCCACGCTTTCTTCGGCTCAGGCGGCGGCAGCAGGTTGGCTTCCAGAATCGCACTGGTGTACAGCGCCAGGCTGGAGGCGGCGACTTCCGGCAGGCCGAATTTGAAGCGGATCATCTCGCCCTGTTCGGTGACGCGCAGACCGCCTTTCAGGCTGCCCGGCGGTTGTGACAGCAGCGCCGCATGCGCCGGTGCGCCACCGCGACCAATAGTGCCGCCACGGCCGTGGAACAGCGTCAGGGCGATGCCCGCTTTTTCGCAGGTTTTGATCAGCGCATCCTGCGCCTGGTATTGCGCCCAGGAAGCAGCCATCACGCCCGCGTCTTTTGCCGAGTCAGAATAGCCAATCATCACCATCTGTTTGCCCTGAATAAAGCCGCGATACCAGTCGATGCTTAACAGCTGGCTCATCACGTCATTGGCATTGTTCAGGTCATCAAGGGTTTCAAACAGTGGTGCGACCGGTAAGGCATACGCAATACCGGCTTCTTTTAACAGCAGATGAACCGCCAGCACGTCGGATGGCGTCTTCGCCATCGAAATCACATAGGCAGCGATAGAGCCTTTTGGCGCTTCTGCGGCGACGCGGCAGGTATCCAGCACTTCACGCGTTTCAGCGCTCGGCTCCCACTGACGTGGCAGCAGCGGACGCTTGGAGTTCAGTTCGCGGATCAGGAATGCCTGTTTGTCCGCTTCGGACCAGCTTTCATAATCGCCAAGGCCGAGATAGCGCGTCACTTCCGCCAGCGCTTCAGTATGACGGGTGCTCTCCTGACGCAGATCGATGCGCACCAGCGGCACGCCGAAACACTTCACGCGGCGCAGGGTATCGAGCAGCTGGCCATTGGCGATAATGCCCATGCCACACGCCTGCAGTGACTGATAGCAGGTATACAGCGGGTCCCACAACTGGTCGTTGGAGATCAGCAGATCGGCTGGACGTGGCGGACGTTCACCTTTCAGGCGCTGGCTCAGATAGTTCTGCGTACTGAGCAGCTGCGCGCGCAGATGCTTCATAATTTCACGATACGGCTCCACGGCTTCCGGATCGCCACACAGTTCGCGCACTTCTGCAGTACATTCAGACATCGACAGCTCGGAGACCAGCACGCCGATATCACGCAGGAACAGGTCAGTGGCTTTCCAGCGGCTCAGCTGCAGCACATGACGGGTGATTTCTGAAGTGACGTTCGGGTTGCCATCGCGGTCGCCACCCATCCACGAGGTGAATTTCACCGGGACAAAATCGACCGGCAGCTTGTAACCGAAAGAGGCTTCCACCTGCTCATTCAGCTCACGCAGGAAATTCGGCACCCCTTCCCACAGGCTGTTTTCCACCACTGCGAAGCCCCATTTGGCTTCGTCGATCGGCGAAGGGCGGTATTTACGGATTTCATCGGTATGCCAGGCCTGTGCCACCAGCTGGCGCAGACGGCGCATAATCTGGTTACGGTCATAGTCTGACAGATCGTTGTGATCGAGCTGTTTCAGGCAGGTGTTGACTTCCACCAGCTTGTGAATCAGGGTGCGACGTGTGATTTCGGTCGGGTGCGCAGTCAGTACCAGCTCCAGCGACAGCGACTCCACCGCTTCGCGGATGGCATTGTCGTTCAGCTCGGGCAGCTGTTTCAGCCGCTCAAACAGTTTTGCCAGCAGCTCCGGATTATTCGCACCTTCACCATTAGGGGAGATGCTGTGGTACTGCTCGGCGGTGTTAGTCAGGCTCAGGAACTGGCTGAAGGCGCGCGCCACAGGCAGCAGTTCATCATTAGACAGATTCTGCAGCGTGGTCAGCAGCTCCTGACGATGGGCGTCATTTCCCGCACGGGATGACTTGGAGAGTTTGCGGATAGTTTCCACCCGGTCGAGGATGTTCTCTCCCAGCGCATCCTTAATCGTATCCCCGAGCAGTTTGCCGAGCATACTGACATTACTTCGCATTGCGGAATATTGTTCGTTCATATGACCCCTGACACCCTTCCTAATCTCATTTTTGTAACTTTCTTACCCGTCGTCATTCAACCTGCCGATGCGTTGGCTGCGTCCGCTCACTCCGGTTACATAGTTATCTATGCTACCGGGAACGCGCGGACTTGCCGCCTTCCTGCAAATTGAATGACTTAGGGTATATCTGTCTTGATGGCATAACCTTGCCTTTTATCTAGCCATGTATCTATCCATTCGTCAAATGACTTAAACACCCGATATCCTGCCGCTAAATAGCGGTAATTTATGAAATTTAATTACATCAAGGCGAGATAAGTTATTCTTATTAACAATTACGCTACAAATTTGGGGTAATGCATTGTATAGCCAGCGAATTACCCCAAAAGCGCGTTAGTGATGGCAGAAATGGTGCACAACCTGCGTAATCAGTTCGCGGGTCGGTTTAATAAACGCGGTATCAATATATTCATCGGGCTGGTGTGCCTGGTTAATCGATCCCGGCCCCAGGACCAGCGTCGGGCAAACCTGCTGGATAAACGGCGCTTCGGTACAGTAATTGACGATTTCTGTCGGCGTGCCCAGCAGTTTTTCCACCACCTGCACCAGCTGATGGTCCGGCGGGCATTCGTAACCCGGAATCGGCGGATGCAGTTCGTCAATCGTCAGTCGCCCAGGCCAGCGCGCGCTGACCGGCGCCAGTGCTTCCTGCAGCAGACCATCAAGATCGCTCAGCGTTAGCCCCGGCAGCGGGCGGATATCCATATGCAATTCGCAGCAGGCGCAGATACGGTTGGCCGCATCGCCGCCATGAATATGACCAAAGTTCATCGTTGGATAGGGAATCGCGAAGCCGTCATGGTGATAACGCTCTTTCAGCGTGTTGCGCAACTGCATCAAATGCGTGATGGATTCATGCATCAGTTCGATGGCGTTGACGCCGCGCCCCGGATCGCTGGAGTGGCCTGACTGGCCCTGAATACGAATCGCCTGTGACAGATGGCCTTTATGGGCGCGCACCGGCTTCAGCGAGGTCGGTTCGCCGATAATCGCGCAGTCCGGCCGCAGGGTGGTGGAGCTGGCGAAATAGCTGGCGCCTGCCATGGTGGTCTCTTCATCGGCGGTGGCGAGGATATACAGCGGTTTTTTCAGCGTCGTCACATCGACATCACGCAGCGCATCAAGAATAAAGGCGAAGAAGCCTTTCATATCCGCGGTGCCGAGCCCGTACAGCTTATTGTCGTGCTCGGTGAGGGTAAACGGATCGCGCGTCCAGCGGCCATCATCATAAGGCACGGTATCGCTATGGCCGGCCAGCAGCAGGCCGCCCGTGCCCGTGCCGCTCTTCGCCAGCATATTAAATTTATGACGTGTACCGGGTACGGGCTGCACTTCCACACTGAAGCCAAGGTCACGGAACCAGCCAGCCAGCAAATTGATTAAAGTTTCATTACTCTGGTCGAGGGCGCTGTCGGTGGCGCTGATCGACGGTATGGCGATCAACTGGCGGTAGAGTTCGATAAAAGGGGGTAATTTTGTCTTCACTGTTGACAGTCCTTGAGTTAGGATAGTATCAATATTCATGCATTAATAGTGAATAAAAATACATTAACGCCAGGCTGAAGGGAACGGTTTATTGGTTCCTGGATAAAAAAACGCCTGACTTCGTGGGAAGGAGCCTGCCGGCTGCAACCCGGAACTTTGTGACGGTAAAAGGTATACAGTCTGATGTTGAATACGCTGATTGTAGGTGCCAGCGGATATGCTGGTGTAGAACTCGTAACCTATCTGAATCGCCATCCACATATGAACATAACCGCTTTGGCGGTTTCAGCGCAAAGTCCGGATGCCGGAAAGTTAATTTCTGACCTGCACCCACAGCTGAAAGGGGTGGTTGATCTGCCACTGCAGCCGCTGAGCGATGCGGCGCAGTTCGCCGATAGAGTGGATGTGGTATTCCTGGCGACCGCTCATGAAGTCAGCCACGACCTCGCGCCAGAGTTTCTGCAGGCGGGTTGTGTGATGTTCGATCTCTCTGGCGCTTTCCGCGTCAACGACGACAGCTTTTTTACCGAATTCTACGGCTTCAGCCACAAGCATCCAGAGTGGCTGGAAAAAGCCGTCTATGGTCTGGCCGAATGGCAGCACGACAAAATCAAAGACGCGCAACTGGTTGCCGTACCGGGGTGCTACCCAACTGCCGCGCAGCTGTCGCTGAAACCGCTGATTGCGGCTGACCTGCTGGATAACACGCAGTGGCCAGTGATTAACGCCACCAGCGGTGTGAGCGGCGCGGGCCGTAAAGCCAGCCTGAACACCAGCTTCTGCGAAGTCAGCCTGCAGCCGTATGGCATCTTCAACCATCGCCATCATCCGGAAATCGCTGCGCATCTCGGTATTCCGGTGATTTTCACTCCGCATCTGGGCAACTTCCCGCGCGGTATCCTGGAAACCATCACCTGCCGCCTGAAGCCGGGCGTGACCCGGGAAGATGTGGCGGAAGCCTTCCATAACGCCTATCACGATAAGCCGCTGGTGCGTCTGTATGACAAAGGTGTACCCGCGCTGAAATCAGTAGTGGGCCTGCCATTCTGCGATATCGGTTTTGCGGTGCAGGGCGAACACGTGATTATCGTGGCTGCCGAAGATAACCTGTTGAAAGGTGCATCTTCCCAGGCGGTGCAGTGTCTGAATATCCGTTTCGGCTTCCCTGAAACGCTGTCACTTATTTAACCGGCGAGTTGGCGAACATTATGACCAATCCATTAATTATCAAACTGGGCGGTGTGTTGTTAGATAGCGAAGAGGCGCTGGCGCGTCTGTTTGACGCACTGGTGACTTACCGTGAATCCCATCAGCGTCCCTTGCTGATCGTGCACGGCGGCGGCTGCCTGGTGGACGAACTGATGAAGAAGCTGGCGCTGCCGGTGCAGAAGAAGAACGGCCTGCGTGTCACTCCGGCAGACCAGATCGACATCATTACCGGCGCACTGGCCGGTACGGCGAACAAAACGCTGCTGGCATGGGCGAAGAAGTATGCTATCAATGCTGTTGGCCTGTATCTCGGCGATGGCGACAGCGTCAATGTGACTAAGCTGGATGAAGAGCTGGGTCATGTCGGCAACGCGACCCCAGGTTCCCCGCTGCTGATTAATACGCTGTTGTCCGCAGGCTTCCTGCCGGTGATTAGCTCTATCGGCGTGACGGCGGAAGGCGAACTGATGAACGTCAATGCTGACCAGGCGGCGACGGCGCTGGCGGCGACCCTCGGCGCGGATCTGATTTTGCTGTCTGACGTCAGCGGCATTCTCGATGGCAAAGGCCAGCGTATCGCCGAGATGACCGCAGAAAAAGCGGAGCAGCTGATTGCTCAGGGCATTATTACCGATGGCATGATTGTGAAAGTTAACGCTGCGCTGGATGCCGCACGGACGCTGGGCCGTCCGGTGGATATCGCCAGCTGGCGCAATGCGGAGCAACTGCCCACTTTATTTAACGGCGTGTCCATTGGCACCCGGATTCTTGCATAACGAAACGCTTTAAATTCAAGGATTACAAGATGCAAACTCAAGGCATTAAAAAAATCGTTCTGGCTTACTCCGGCGGTCTGGATACTTCAGCGATTATTCCATGGCTGAAAGAGAACTACGGCGGCTGTGAAGTGGTGGCGTTTGTCGCCGATATCGGTCAGGAACGTAGTGACCTGGAAGGCGTTGAGCAGAAAGCGCTGCAGTCTGGCGCGTCTGAGTGCCACGTGGTGGATCTGCGTGAAGAGTTTATCCGCGATTACGTCTACCCGGTGCTGCAGACTGGCGCACTGTATGAAGGCACCTACCTGCTGGGTACTTCCATGGCGCGTCCAATCATCGCTAAAGCACAGGTTGAACTGGCGCTGAAAGTAGGCGCAGACGCGCTGTGCCACGGTGCGACCGGCAAAGGTAACGACCAGGTGCGTTTTGAAACCACCTACACCGCACTGGCGCCACAGCTGAAAGTGGTTGCGCCATGGCGTGAGTGGAACCTGCGTTCCCGTGAAGCGCTGCTGGACTACCTGAAAGAGCGTAATATCCCGACCACCGCGTCGCTGGAAAAAATCTACAGCCGTGACGAAAACGCCTGGCATATCTCTACCGAAGGCGGCGTGCTGGAAAGCCCATGGAACGCACCAAACAAAGATTGCTGGGTGTGGACCGTTGATCCGCTGGAAGCGCCAGACCAGCCTGAGCAGGTCACTGTCACCGTGGAAAAAGGCCGCGTCGTGGCGGTAAACGGTGAAGCCCTGAGCCCGTTCCAGTGCCTGGAAAAACTGAATGTGATCGGCGCGAAACACGGCGTGGGTCGTATCGATATCGTGGAAAACCGTCTGGTGGGCATTAAATCCCGCGGTTGCTACGAAACCCCGGGCGGCACCATTATGGTGAACGCACTGCGTGCGGTTGAACAGCTGGTACTGGATCGCGACAGCTTCAAATGGCGTGAGCAGCTGGGCCTGGAAATGTCTTACGTAGTTTACGATGGTCGCTGGTTCGCCCCGCTGCGTAAATCCCTGCAGGCCTCTGCTGAGGCGCTGGCGGAAGAAGTGAACGGCGAAGTGGTACTGCAGCTGTACAAAGGCCAGGTGACAGCGATTCAGAAGAAATCAGCTAACAGTCTGTACTCTGAAGAGTTCGCCACCTTCGGCGAAGATGAAGTGTACGATCACAGCCATGCGGGCGGCTTTATCCGTCTGTTCTCGCTCTCCTCACGCATTCGTGCGCTGAACGAGAAGAAGTAAGCCTCTTGCCCTGGTGAGGATGGCGAGATTTTCTCTCTGTCCTCCCCTGTTATGGGGAAGTGATGACTTTGCTCCTTCCCCCGCCTGGCGGGGGAAGGCCGGGATGGGGAGCCGACGACTCATAATCGCTTACTCCCCCTCCCCAACTCTCCTCCGCCACGCGGGGGAGGGGGCTGTAACGGGCAGTAAATTGACATTAATTTTATCAAACGGAGCACTTAACATGGCACTTTGGGGTGGACGGTTTACTCAGGCAGCAGATCAACGTTTCAAGCAATTCAACGACTCGCTGCGCTTTGACTATCGTCTGGCGGAACAGGATATCGTCGGCTCCGTCGCCTGGTCCAAAGCGCTGGTAACGGTTAACGTGCTGACCGCTGATGAGCAGCAACAGTTAGAGCAGGCATTAGGCGTATTGCTGGAAGAAGTGCGGGCGAATCCGCAGCAGATTCTGGAAAGCGATGCCGAAGATATTCACAGCTGGGTGGAAGGGCGTCTGATTGAGAAAGTCGGCGCGCTGGGTAAAAAACTCCACACTGGCCGTAGCCGTAACGATCAGGTCGCGACTGACCTGAAACTGTGGTGTAAAGCGCAGGTCGGCGAACTGCTGGCCGCGACCCGCAGTCTGCAGCAGGCGCTGGTAGTGACTGCTGAAGCCAATCAGGATGCCGTCATGCCGGGTTATACCCATCTGCAGCGCGCGCAGCCAGTGACCTTTGCTCACTGGTGCCTGGCGTATGTGGAAATGCTGGCGCGTGATGAGAGCCGTCTGCAGGATACCCTGAAGCGTCTGGATGTCAGCCCGCTGGGCTGTGGCGCACTGGCGGGCACGGCCTACGCCATCGATCGTGAGCAACTGGCTGGCTGGTTAGGTTTCGCTTCCGCCACCCGTAACAGCCTCGATACCGTCTCCGATCGTGACCATGTGCTGGAACTGCTGGCGGATGCCTCCATCAGCATGGTGCACCTGTCGCGCTTTGCTGAAGATCTGATCTTCTTCAATACTGGTGAAGCAGGCTTTGTTGAACTGTCCGATCGTGTCACCTCCGGCTCCTCGCTGATGCCGCAGAAGAAAAACCCGGATGCGCTGGAGCTGATCCGCGGTAAATGTGGTCGCGTGCAGGGCGCGCTGACCGGCATGATGATGACGCTGAAAGGTCTGCCGCTGGCCTATAACAAAGATATGCAGGAAGACAAGGAAGGACTGTTCGACGCGCTGGATACCTGGCTGGACTGCCTGCATATGGCGGAACTGGTGCTGGATGGCATTCAGGTGAAACGTCCGCGTTGCCAGGAAGCGGCGGAGCAGGGCTATGCCAATGCCACCGAACTGGCGGATTATCTGGTCGCCAAAGGCGTGCCGTTCCGTGAAGCACACCATATTGTCGGTGAAGCCGTCGTGGAAGCGATCAAGCAGGGTGTAGCGCTGGAAGCACTGAAGCTGGCGGATTTGCAGAAATTCAGCAATGTGATTGGTGACGATGTCTATCCGTTCCTGTCACTGCAGTCGTGCCTGGAACAGCGTAAAGCCAAAGGCGGCGTGTCACCACAGCAGGTCGCGCAGGCGATTAGTGATGCGAAGCAGCGTTTAAGCTAAGTTGCGGCAAAATCAATAAAGCGGGCTGAGGCCCGCTTTTTTATTGTTAGCGATCAGGGTACTGGACACATTGACAGCAACGCACGAACTCAAAGCGCAGGGAACACGGTCAGCGGAGGAAAGCGTCCCGCGCCATGGACGGCGCGGGCCGAGCGGCCATGGATGGCGGCTTTTGCGTCTTTCCGGAGCTGACCGTGCTCCCTGAGCAGGCTCGGTGTCACAGCCCGTTTTTTTGAGTTATGCGCTGAGGAAATACTGTTCCAGGTCATCGCTGCCACCAATATGGCGACCACCGATAAACACCTGCGGCACGGTTGCCCGGCCAGTCATCGCACGCAGGCTGACGGTGGTTGCGTCCTGACCCAGCACAATCTCTTCATACTGAATACCGCGATCCAGCAGCATCTGTTTTGCTTTGGTGCAGAACGGACAACCTGGTTTGGTGAACAGGGAAACGGATTCCTGCACTTTAAACTCTGGCGCCAGGTAGCGCAGCATGGTGTCGGCATCAGACACTTCAAACGGGTCGCCTGGCTTGTTGGGTTCGACAAACATCTTCGCCACCACACCGTCGCGCACCAGCATGGAGTAACGCCATGAGCGCGGACCAAAGCCCAGTTCAGCTTTTTCCACCAGCATCTCCATACCACGGGTAAACTCGCCGTTGCCGTCCGGGATAAAGGTGATGTGGTTCGCATGCTGATCGGCTTTCCACGCATTCATCACAAAGGTGTCATTCACCGAAACGCAGAGAATACTGTCCACGCCATGCTGGGCGAATACGCCCGCCAGCTCGTTATAACGTGGCAGGTGGCTGGATGAGCAGGTCGGCGTAAACGCGCCGGGCAGTGAAAACACAATTACGGTTTTATTTTTAAACAACTCACCAGTGGTTACGTCGACCCATTGATCGCCCTGACGGGTGTGGAACGTAACGGCTGGGATGGACTTACCTTCCTGGCTTGCAAACATAAAAAACCCTCATGATGAATAAGTTAATGTGATCACTGACTGAATGCTGCACATTATTCTTAACTCTGCTTGATAGGGATAATCGTTGATTGCTATCCTATCTATCGCCACGGGCTATCGTGGTTCGGAGGATAAGATGAATATTCGTGATCTGGAATATCTGGTGGCGTTAGCCGAGCATCGGCACTTCCGCCGAGCAGCGGATGCCTGCCATGTCAGTCAGCCCACGCTGAGTGGACAAATTCGTAAACTGGAAGATGAATTAGGCGTGATGTTGCTGGAGCGTACCAGCCGCAAGGTGCTGTTCACACAGGCGGGTTTGCTGCTGGTGGATCAGGCGCGTACGGTATTACGTGAAGTGAAAGTGCTGAAAGAGATGGCCAGCCAGCAGGGTGAAACGATGTCCGGGCCACTGCATATCGGCTTGATACCGACCGTGGGGCCATATCTGCTGCCGCAGATTATCCCGATGCTGCACCAGACCTTCCCCAAACTGGAGATGTATCTGCATGAAGCGCAGACGCAGCAACTGCTGGCGCAGCTCGACAGCGGTAAGCTTGACTGCGCCATCCTTGCGCTGGTGAAAGAAAGTGAAGCGTTTATCGAAGTGCCACTGTTCGATGAGCCGATGAAACTGGCGATCTACGCCGATCACCCGTGGCATGAGCGCGATCGTGTGCCGATGTCCGATCTTTCCGGTGAAAAGCTGCTGATGCTGGAAGATGGTCACTGCCTGCGCGATCAGGCGATGGGCTTCTGCTTCCAGGCGGGCGCGGATGAAGATACCCATTTTCGTGCCACCAGTTTAGAGACGCTGCGAAATATGGTGGCGGCAGGCAGCGGTATTACGCTGCTGCCGGCGCTGGCGGTGCCGAAAGAGCGTGTGCGTGATGGCGTCTGCTATCTGCCGTGCTACAAGCCGGAGCCGCAGCGTACCATCGCGCTGGTGTATCGTCCGGGTTCGCCGCTGCGCAGCCGTTATGAACAGCTGGCAGAGGCGATTCGCGAACATATGCAGGGCTATATGGGCAACAACTTAAAACAGGCGGTTTAAGCCGTTTAGCGCCGCTACCCGATAGGCTTCGGCCATGGTCGGGTAATTAAAGGTGGTATTCACGAAGTACTCAATCGTGTTGCCACCGTTTTTCTGCTCCATAATCGCCTGGCCGATGTGAATGATTTCGGCCGCGCGCTCACCAAAGCAGTGAATACCGAGGATCTCTTTGGTTTCGCGATGGAACAGGATCTTCAGGCTGCCCACATTCATACCGACAATCTGTGCGCGTGCCAGATGTTTAAACTGTGCACGACCCACCTCATAGGGCACTTTCATCGCCGTCAGCTGTTGTTCGGTTTTGCCGACGGAGCTGATTTCCGGAATGGTGTAGATACCGGTCGGGATATCTTCGATCAGATGCGCAGTGGCTTCACCTTTGATAATCGCCTGTGCAGCGATGCGTCCCTGATCGTAGGCGGCTGAGGCGAGGCTTGGATAGCCGATCACATCGCCGACCGCGTAAATATGTGGCTGAGCGGTCTGATACATGCTGTTGACCTTCAGCAGGCCACGTCCATCCGCTTCCAGCCCCACATTTTCCAGCGCCAGCGAATCGGTATTACCGGTACGGCCGTTGGCGTATAGCAGACAATCGGCCTTCAGCTTTTTGCCGGATTTGAGGTGCATAATCACCCCATCCTGCACGCCTTCGATGCGCTCAAACTCCTCGTTGTGACGGATTACCACGCCACTGTTCCAGAAGTGATAGGAAAGCGAATCGGACATCTCCTGATCGAGAAACGCCAGCAGACGATCGCGGGTGTTGATCAGATCCACTTTCACGTTCAGTCCGCGGAAGATCGATGCGTATTCGCAACCGATCACCCCGGCGCCGTAAATGATCACATGGCCGGGTTCATGGTGCAGATTCAGGATCGAATCGGAATCGTAGATACGCGGATGGCTAAAGTCGACGTCTGGCGGATGATAAGGACGGGAGCCGCAGGCGATAACGAACTTATCCGCCGTCAGCCGCTCGGTAGTGCCATCATGGAATTCAATTTCCACGATGTTGGCATCAATAAAACGGGCGTCGCCCTGAAACAGCTCACAATGATTGCGCTCGTAAAATCCCTGACGCATGCGTGTTTGCTGGCTGATCACGTTTTCGGTGTGGTTAAGGATGTCAGCAAAGGAGGAGCGAAGCAGGCGGCTGTGGTCACTGTAGAGGGGGTTTTGATTGAACTCGATAATGCGGCTTACTGCGTGTCGTAGGGCTTTTGACGGGATGGTTCCCCAGTGAGTACAACCGCCACCGATATTATGGTAGCGCTCGATCACGGCAATACGCGCTCCCTGTTTCACAAGGCCCATCGCCGCGCCTTCTCCGCCGGGGCCTGAACCAATGACAATGGCATCGTAATCGTAAGAATGTTGCATACCAGTACGCCTTTTTAATTTATCTACATTTTTACAACGTTATTCTAACATCTTGTGGCGCACATCCCAATAATATCCCTGGCTTTTGCCGTGAATTGCCAAAGCGATGATGTTCACAGGCGCTCACAAACTTGATCAGACTGTACGCTGAAAAGTTTGCTATAGTTCGGCTTCAGCGGGAGAAAAAGGCGGAAACATGGGCGTCAGGGCACAACAAAAGGAACGTACACGGCGTTCGCTGATTGAAGCTGCGTTCAGTCAGCTGAGCGCGGAAAGGAGTTTCGCCAGCCTGAGTTTGCGCGAAGTGGCGCGCGAAGCCGGTATTGCGCCAACGTCATTCTATCGTCACTTTCGTGATGTAGATGAGTTAGGACTGACCATGGTGGATGAAAGCGGCCTGATGCTGCGCCAGCTGATGCGTCAGGCGCGTCAGCGCATTGCCAAAGGCGGCAGCGTAATTCGCACTTCGGTCTCCACCTTTATGGAATACATTGGCAGCAACCCGAATGCTTTTCGCCTGCTGTTACGTGAACGTTCCGGAACATCGGCAGCGTTCCGTGCGGCAGTGGCGCGCGAGATCCAGCACTTTATCGCTGAACTGGCGGATTATCTGGAAAAGGAAAACCACATGCCGCGCAGCTTTACTGAAGCGCAGGCGGAAGCGATGGTGATTATCGTCTTTAACGCGGGCGCCGATGCGCTGGATATCGATGATGAACAGCGTCGGCAGCTGGAAGAGCGGCTGGTGCTGCAACTGCGTATGATCTCGAAAGGGGCATACTACTGGTATCGCCGCGAGCAGGAGAAGCTGGCGGTCACGCTGGAATCGAACAACCGGGCAGGCTGACAAGGAGAATGATATGACTGAACTGACGCAGACTCATCGCGACAAAGGCACCCTGGTGTTAGCATTTATCACCGGGTTAGCGATAAATGCCTCCTTTTCTGCGCTGTTTAGCGCGATTGTCCCTTTCTCCATATTCCCGCTGATCACCCTGGCGCTGGCGGCCTGGTGCCTGCATCAGCGTTACCTGAACCGCGCGATGCCTGAGGGCATGCCTTCTCTGGCGGCGGCGTTCTTCCTGCTGGGTATTTTGCTGTATAGCGCGATGGTGCGTGCCGAATATCCGGATATCGGCTCCAACTTTGTTCCGACCATTTTGATGGTGGCGCTGATTTTCTGGATTGGTTTACGGATTCGGGCGCGGAAAAGTAGTTAAAAGAAGAAGGGAAACGTCTGGCTGATCGCGATTCCCGGGGCGACCACCCCGAGGTCCTCCGCAGTCTGGCCGCTCCGGAACCACCGGGGTGTTTCCCCTAAAATTTGATTTTGTTTGTTGCCTTTAGCGGCGAGTCAGCAGTACCCCACACTCCATATGATGGGTATACGGGAACTGATCGAACAGCGCCAGTTTGCTTACCTGGTGGGTTTCCGCCAGCGTCTGCAGGTTGTCGCACAAGGTCTGCGGATTACACGAAATATAGAGAATCTGCGGATACGCCTGCACCATCTTCACCGTTTCATCATCCAGCCCGCTGCGCGGTGGATCGACGAAAATGGTTTCACATTGATAGCTGGTTAAATCGATACCTTCCAGTCGGTTAAAGCTGCGCACGCCGTTCATCGCCTGAGTGAACTCTTCTGCCGACATACGAATGATTTGCACATTATCGATCTGGTTGACGGCTATATTGTATTGCGCGGCGGCAACGGACGGTTTGGCAATTTCTGTCGCCAGCACCCGGCGGAAATTGCGCGCCAGCGCCAGCGAGAAGTTGCCGTTGCCGCAGTAGAGTTCCAGCAGGTCACCCTGGGAATCTTTCGTCACGTTCAGCGCCCACTCCAGCATCTGGATATTCATCGCCGCATTTGGCTGGGTAAAGCTGTTTTCCACCTGGCGGTAGATCAGTTCACGTCCACCTACCGGTAAACGCTCATCAATAAAATCCTGATCGAGACAGATTTTGGTTTTGGTGGCGCGGCCAATCAGATGCAGGTCGAAACCTTCGGCGCGCAACGCATCACGCAGCGCGGCGGCTTCCTGTTGCCACTCTTCAGTCAGCGCGCGGTGATAAAGCAGCGATACCACCACCTGATTACTCATGGTCGACAGATAATCAATCTGGAACAGCTTATGGCGCAGCGTGCGATTGCCGCGCAGTGCGTCGATCATCCGCGGCATCAGGCGGTTAATCAGTTCACTGGCAGCCGGGAAACTGTCAACGCGGATACGCTGGCGCGTCTGCTGATCAAAGATAATGTGGTAAATATCGTCGCCGTCATGCCACAGGCGGAACTCCGCACGCATGCGGTAATGACTGACCGGCGAACGAAAGACCTCCACCTCAGGCGCGGCGAATGGCGACATCATCCCCTGTAAACGGGTGACTTTTTCCGCCAGCTGGGCGTCGTAGTGTTCAATGGGTAATTGTTCGGGCGTCATGGGCGTTCCTGGTTGAATAACAGACTTGCCGGGCGATTGTAGGGATTCGATCCCCGATGTCCAGTATTGTTAGCAAAAGTGTGGTTTTAGCGCTCTGGAAGTCTGGACTTCCATTATCCTTGCCCGTAGTATGCGCTTTCCGGCCTCCTGACGAGTTAAAAGGGAATCCAGTGTAAATCTGGAGCTGACGCGCAGCGGTAAGGATAGTCGTGGCGATTGCGAATGCAGACACTGTCTTGATGATGGGAAGTCTTCGCCAGTAAAACGACGCCAAGCCCGAAGACCTGCCGGGGTACGTCGCAATTTGTACGATCATCGCGTGCTATCGATCGTATACCTGCGGCATCCTGGTCTATTCGTTTGGATGCTTGAACTTATTATGATTAAAACAAAACCTTCGCTGCTGGCGCTGAGTGTCGCAGCCGTTTCTCTCTGGGCGCAACCTGGCTTTGCGCAGCAAAATGATGATCAACTGGTCGTCACCGCTAACCGCTTTGCGCAGCCGGTGTCTTCGGTGCTGGCTTCGACTACGGTGGTAACGAAAGAAGAAATCGATCGCTGGCAGGCGAAAAACCTGGTGGAAGTGATGCGTCGCTTGCCGGGTGTGGATATCGCGCAGAATGGCGGTATTGGTCAGAGCGGTTCGATGTTCATTCGTGGTTCTGAAGCGCGTCATACTCTGGTGCTGGTGGATGGTATTCCGCTGGCTAAGCCGGGTATCACCGGCGTAGCCGATTACAACCAGATCCCAGTCTCTCTCATTCAGCGTGTTGAATATATTCGTGGGCCGCGTTCTGCGGTTTATGGGGCAGATGCGATTGGCGGCGTAATCAACGTAATTACCCAGTCAGAAGAAGATAAAAACAACCTGACTGCAGGCGCAGGTTCTAATCATTATCAGGAATACAGTGGCAGCATTAATCAGCACATTACTGATAACACGCGCGTGACGCTGGCGGGTTCCTATCAGGATACGAAGGGCTTCAATGTGAAGCCTGAGTCTGCTTACAGTGTTGATCGCGATCGTGATGGCTGGAGCAATAAAGCGTTTTGGGCGGGAGTGGAACATAAGTTTAATCAGGAGCTTTCAGGCTTTTTCCGTGGCTATGGCTATAACGCGCATTCTGATTACGATGCTGAATATCAGGGCTACAGTGATGAACTGCAAATTTATAATCACACCTATGACACGGGGTTGCGTTTTACCCAGGGGGATTATGCAACTCAGCTGATTGCCAGCTATCAGAAATATAGCTATCTCAACTATGACAGCACCGCAGGGCGTTACAGCGACAGTAACAGCCTCGATGAGATGGAACAGCGTAACCTGCAATGGGGTAATACTTATCGGTTAGGTCATGGGATGGTCAGCGCGGGTCTGGACTGGAAACAGCAGCGGCTGACATCTTCAGGCACCAGTTATAATACGGGTTCCCGTGAGAGCAATGACTATAAGCAAGATAACAGCGGTGTATATGTTACAGCACAGCAGCAGTTTGGTACTGTCACGCTGGAAGGCTCTGCGCGTGGTGATGATACGGAGAAGTTTGGCCGCCATGGTACCTGGCAGGCTGCTGCGGGATGGGCATTTTTACCTGATTATCGTGTCACACTGTCTTACGGCACCGGATTCCAGACACCCACGCTGGGACAGCTATACGGACAAAAACGCTTAGATATCATTCCTAATGAAAACCTGAAACCGGAAGAATCTAAGCAATGGGAAGCTGGACTGGAAGGGTTGACTGGCCCACTGAACTGGCGTTTGTCCGCATACCATAATCAGATCGATAACCTGATCGATTATTACTCTGATCCAGTAACGTTTGTGGCAGGTTACTACAACATCAAAGCTGCGACGCTGAAAGGTATTGAGTGGACGGGTGAATTTGATACCGGCATTTTTAATCATCAAATTACATTGGGCTACCTTGATGCACGCCGTGATTCAGATAATGAAGTATTAGGACGTCGCTCAAAGCAACAAGCTAAATACCAGCTGGGCTGGAAGATATATGACGTCGATGTTGACCTGAGTTATCAGTATTTCTCAAAACGCTACGATAACAACACCAGCGTATATGTTAGCGAGCAGCGCCGTTTACCGAGCTATAGCCTGGTCGATCTCGCCGTTTCGTATCCGGTCACATCCCAGCTTACCGTTCGTGGTAGAATAGCCAACCTGTTCGATAAAGAGTACGAGACAGCGTATGGCTATCCAACTGCAGGAAGGGAATACTACGTTAACGCCAGCTACACCTTCTAATCTACAACCCACCGTGCTGGTATTTGATTCCGGCGTCGGTGGGCTTTCCGTTTATGAAGAGATTCGGCAACTGTTGCCGGATCTCCACTATCTTTATGCCTTCGACAATGAAGCGTTCCCCTACGGCGAGAAAAGCGAAGAGTTTATCGTTGAGCGTGTCGTGGCTATCGTCACTGCAATTACTCAACACACTCCGCTGTCTCTGGTGGTCATTGCCTGTAACAGCGCCAGTACTGTCACCTTACCCGCCTTGCGCGAACGTTTTGCTTTTCCGGTGGTGGGGGTGGTGCCTGCAATTAAACCCGCGGCGCGCTTGACCCGTAATGGTATTGTCGGTTTGCTGGCGACACGCGGCACAGTCCGTCGTCCATATACCCATGAGCTGGTGGCGCGTTTTGCCCGTGAGTGTAAAACCGAAATGCTGGGGTCGGCGGAGCTGGTGGAAATGGCCGAGGCGAAGCTGCATGGCAAACCGGTGCCGCTGGAAGAAGTGAAACGTATCCTGCAGCCGTGGCTGCGGATGGCGGAGCCACCGGATACGGTAGTGCTTGGCTGCACTCACTTTCCTCTGATTAGTGAAGAGTTGCAGCAAGTGTTACCGGAAGGAACGCGTTTGATTGATTCTGGCGCGGCGATCGCACGACGTACTGCCTGGCTACTGGAGCACGAAGCACCCGTTGCACTCTCTTCCGAAGGGAATACTGCTTACTGCACCACATTTAACCAGGATACTGAGCAATTATTGCCCGTTTTACAACGTTATGGCTTCGAAAAGCTCGAAAAACTGGCGCTTTGAATAAAAAAACAACGCTTGAAAAGTTTTTTGCATTTAACACTTGTCAGCCGTCAGGAACTCCCTATAATGCGCCTCCACTGACACGGAACAACGGCTTCACAGTCGGCCGGTTCAGGAAGAGAAAGTTAAATAACAACTTGACTCTTCAGCGGTAAAGCGTAATATACGCAACCCGCGCCACTGAAGAATGTGGCACTGCTCTTTAACAATTTATCAGACAATCTGTGTGGGCACTCGCAGGATTGATATCGCAACGTTCCTCGGAACGAAAAAATTGATATATCAAGTCTTGAAGAGTGACTACTAAATTCATTACGAATACAGTTTTATTC
>JAAIGF010058511.1_pt1 | contig 124626 bp, 102 predicted proteins | sample 6487441 | NCBI WGS metagenome assembly JAAIGF01 (sample SAMN13974129, study PRJNA590717) | phyllosphere metagenome | biome: pepper field; feature: multiple bacterial spot infested pepper fields; material: pepper leaves; isolation source: leaves from pepper fields | host: Capsicum annuum ... | reverse complement strand
GGTAAGCTTTTTCCGTTTTCTCTAGAACGAAGGACATCGTCGCCAGCAGCGCCGCCGCCCTCGTCAGTGAGCGGACTTATAAGAGATACCCACGAAACAAGTCAACACCATCCATGACAGATTTTTGAAGAAAATCGTAAGTGATTGGACTTTATATGGTATTCTCGATTTACGCCCTGTGCATGGAGGAAAATCGTTGTTTTGAGGCTTCTTTCGTCGCCTGCAGCGATTCGACTCACTTCAAGGAGAAGCCTCCGATTGCTAAGCTTCAGCGAAAGAAGCAGAAGGGGAAGTTGATGCTCGTTCTTAATGAGGAAGAAACACGCAATGCGCTGGACTGGCGCGACCTTATCGACGCGATCGAAACGATGTTTCGAAGTGGTTGCGAGATGCCGGTGCGACATCACCACGATGTAAAAGTGCCCGGAGAGAGCGATGCGACGCTGTTGATGATGCCCGCTTGGGTGCCGGGGTCCTACATGGGTGTGAAGATACTTTCCGTCTTTCCCGATAACAGCACGCGGTCCCTGCCCGCAATTTTCGGAACCTATCTACTGTCTTCCGGCAAGACCGGTGAAATGCTGGCTGCGATAGAAGGTGGGGAACTGACGGCGCGGCGGACGGCGGCGACGTCTGCACTCGCCGCAAAGTATCTTGCCCGCGCCGACGCATCCTCGATGCTGATGGTCGGAACCGGGCGCCTTTCGCTCAACCTTATGCAGGCTCACTCGACGGTCAGGAAGATTTCCTCTTTTCATATATGGGGACGCAATGCTGCGTCGGCGGAGAAAGCGGCTGAAGAGGCGAGAGAACTGGGTTTGAATGCCGTGGTCTGCTCCGATCTTGAGGCAGGTGCCCGTGAGGCCGACATCATCTCCTGCGCAACGCTTTCCCATGAACCGCTCATCAGGGGTGATTGGCTAAAGGCCGGTGCGCATCTCGATCTTGTCGGTGCTTTCAAGCCATCGATGCGTGAAAGTGATGATGCGGCGGTGAGCCGATCCAGCGTTTTTGTCGATACGTTCGATGGTGCTCTGAAAGAAGGAGGAGACATCGTCCAACCTTTGGACGCGGGCGTGATTGGGCGTAATGACATCAAAGCAGAGCTTGCCGATCTCGTCTCAGGCCGTCAAAAGGGCCGGGAGAACGACAATGAGATCACGCTATTCAAATCCGTGGGTGCTGCGCTGGAAGATCTGGCTGGCGCCATTCTGGCCTATGAGAGCGTGACGCGACGAGCAAGCTGACATTCATGACGAGCAATATAAAAGCGGCAAAGAAGGACCTTCCTGCCCTTCCGGTTACCGAGGTGCTTGCCGAAATAGGCGAAGCGCTGGCAAAGACGGGGAGAGTTGTTCTCTCAGCTCCCCCAGGTGCCGGTAAGACGACCATCGTGCCGCTTTTTCTTCTCGATCAGCCATGGCTGGGCGGAGGCAAGATCATTCTGCTGGAACCGAGACGGCTTGCAGCGCGCGCTGCGGCAAGCCGGATGGCGTCTCTTCTAGGGGGGGCGGTGGGTGAAACCGTCGGCTACAGGATGCGTCTCGATAATCGCGTCTCTGCAAAGACGCGGATCGAGGTGGTGACGGAAGGCGTGTTTGCGCGGATGGTTCTGGACGATCCGGAGCTTCGCGGCGTGTCTGCCGTCATATTCGATGAGTTTCACGAAAGATCGCTGGATGGCGATTTTGGTTTGGCCCTGGCGCTCGATGTACAAGGGGGATTGCGTGAAGATTTGCGAATTCTCGTCATGTCGGCGACGCTGGATGTGGAGCGCATCAGCGCCCTTCTCGATCAGGCTCCTATTGTAAAAAGCCTTGGGCGCAGCTTTCCTATTGAAGTGAGATATGACGAGCGACCGGGACAGGAGCGCGTTGAGGACAGGGTTGCGCGTGCAATCATGGATGCGCACGCTTCCGAAACCGGATCGATCCTGGCATTTTTGCCCGGCCAAGCGGAAATTACGCGCACCGCCGAGAGGTTGAACGGGAAGTTCGGCACCGATACGGACGTCATTCCGCTTTACGGCAACCTTTCGCAGAAAGAGCAGGACGCTGCGATCAAGCCATCGGAGGCTGGTAAGCGCAAGATCGTGCTGGCGACCTCGATTGCAGAAACCTCCATCACCATCGATGGCGTGCGCGTCGTTATCGATAGCGGGCTGCAGCGCCTTCCCGTTTTCGAACCATCGACAGGTATTACCCGGCTGGAGACGGTGAAAGTGTCACGCGCTTCGGCTGAACAGAGAGCAGGCCGCGCCGGGCGAACGGAGCCGGGCGTGGCCATCCGGCTATGGCACTCGGGACAGACGGCAGCGTTGCCCGCTTTCACGCCGCCGCAAATTCTGGCCAGCGATCTTGCGGGATTTGCGCTCGATCTCGCCCATTGGGGCGTGAGCGACCCAACTGCGCTGAAATTCCTCGACCAGCCTCCTCAAGCGACGTTGAAGGAAGCAACCGCTTTGCTTCAAAGCCTTGGCGCGATGGATCAGGCAGGCAGCATCACCGCGCGTGGAAAGCTCATGCGAGGATTGGCGCTCCCCCCTCGCCTTTCCGCGATGGTTCTGGCGGCGAATGAACAGGGATTTGCTGACGATGCGGCACTGCTTGCCGTTCTGCTGACGGAACAGGGGCTTGGCGGGAACGATATCGATCTGGAAGAACGGCTGCGTCGGTTCAAAAACGAAAGAGGTGAGCGCGCTACGGCTGCGAAGGGTCTGGCGAAGCGTCTCGCTTCCGGCCTTCCCGGCAAGACAACGGTAGCAGCAGCAGGGGCGATAACGGTTGGGCAGCTTTTATTGCACGCGTTTCCGGACCGCATCGCTTTGCAGCGTGGGGCGCGTGGTCGATATGTGATGGCGAATGGCCGGGGTGGCGAGCTTGCCGAAACGGAGCGCCTGGCGGCTGAGAAAATGCTGATCGTCGCCGATATCGTTGGACGCGCTGCTCAGCCACGCATTCTGGCCGCCGCCTCTATCGACAGGGCGGATGTCGAAGCCTTTTTGCCCGAAGCGATCAGAAAGGAAGATCAGCTTTTCTTCGACAAGGCGAGCGGCCAAGTCCGCGCACGGCGTGTGACGCGGATTGGCGCGATCATTCTGGATGAAACGCCGCTTGCGCGACCAACGGGTGAGAAGGCGGCACAGGCTTTGGCCAATGGCGTGCGCGAATATGGCCTCGGCATCCTGCCTCTATCGAAGGAAGCAAAGCAATTTCGCCATCGGCTTGGTTTTCTTTACCGCAGTGTCGGTGAGCCATGGCCGGATACGAGCGACGAAGCCCTGATCGAGCGGCTGGATGATTGGTTCGTGCCTTTTCAGCATGATGCGAAGACAATTCATGAGATCAGCGGCGGAAATATTATCGAGGGCTTGCGGTCACTGGTTCCCCATGAGGAGCAGCGCAATCTGGGCAAGCTTCTTCCCACGCATTTCGAAGCGCCGACGGGGCAGAAACACCCGATCAGTTACGAAGGCGAAGAGCCGACGCTGACTATCCGCGTGCAGGAGCTGTTCGGATTGAAGGAACACCCGAGTGTGGCGGGCGGCAAATTGCCACTGCTGCTGGAATTGACCTCGCCTGCCCACAGGCCGATACAGATGACGCGGGATTTGCCGGGCTTCTGGGCCGGGTCGTGGAAAGATGTTCGTGCGGATATGCGCGGCCGTTACCCCCGCCATCCCTGGCCGGAAGATCCGGCATCGGCACAACCAACGCACCGCGCAAAACCACGCGGCACATGACCAACGGAGACGGCAAATGGCAGCCCAGCCAGTAGAAACCACGAGGTTCGGTCGCGCCAGCCGTCAGATTCGCCTGCAAACAATCGTCTGGCTGCGCTGGCTGGCCGTGGTGGGGCAGAGTGTCACGATACTGATCGTCGCTTTCGGTCTGGGCTTTCCTCTGCCGTTGCTGACCTGCGCTGTCCTGATCGCCGCGTTGGCTGTCGCCAATCTGTTTCTCTCTGCGCGCTTCCCTGCGACCTACCGACTGGAGCCATGGGAAGCGACGCTTCTTCTTGCTTTCGATTTGCTGCAACTCACCGCGCTGATCTACATTACCGGTGGTCTTTCCAACCCGTTTGCCCCATTGATCTGCGTGCAGGTCATCATTGCCTTTGCCTCACAGCCGCTGAAGCATTCTCTTATATTGCTGTCCTTCGCGATTGTTTGCGTTACTGCCATCGCCTTCTCACCTTTTCCTGTTCCATGGTACCCGGGCGAGGAACTGCCGATCCAACTCATCATCCATGTGGGAATCTGGTGTTCCATCACTGCGATGATGTTTTTTGCGGCTTTCTATGCCTACCGCGTGTCCCACGAGGCAAACCAGCTGGCAGATGCTTTGGCGGCAACGGAACTTGTGCTGGAACGGGAAAAACATCTTTCGCAACTGGATGGTCTGGCAGCAGCCGCAGCGCATGAGCTTGGTACGCCACTCGCCACCATCAGCGTCGTCGCCAAGGAAATGGAGCGGGAGCTTGGAAAGGATGCCCGGTTTGGCGAGGACGTTGCCCTGCTGCGCAGCCAGAGCGAAAGATGCCGTGATATATTGCGTCGGCTCACTTCTCTTTCAGCCGAGGGTGACGAGCACCTGCGCAGGTTGCCCCTTTCCTCGCTCATGGAAGAGGTGATGGCGCCGCATCGTGAGTTTGGCGTGAAACTGCATCTGGTGGAAAAATCAGGCCGCGCGAACGAGCCGGTCGGTGCGCGTAATGCCGGAATTCTTTATGGGCTCGGCAACCTCATCGAAAACGCCGTCGATTACGCGACCGGGATCGTGACGATTACCGTCGAGCACGATCAGCAGCAGGTCAAAATCATCATTGAAGACGACGGCGACGGATATGCGCCTGACATTTTGACCAGAATTGGCGATCCTTATGTCACCAAACGCCACAGCGATACGACGGCGGGCGGCTTGGGTCTCGGTCTTTTCATTGCGAAGACTTTGCTGGAACGATCCGGGGCTTCGCTGAATTTCGAAAATCGTGGACCAAATGCCGCAGGTGCGCGGGTCACGGTGATCTGGCCTCGTTCAGTCATGGACGATAATAGAGGCTGACGATCTTACACTTACCGAGCGTGAGCGTTAGTATCCGTGCAAGTGACATGGCTGGAGGTTTGAGGATGAGCGACGACGATCAAAGTCAGAATGCAAGCGTGGTGGCGACATCAGATGCAATCGGGCCGGACAAATCGCTGCTGATCGTCGATGACGACGGACCCTTCCTGCGCAGGCTCGCCCGCGCCATGGAAACCCGTGGCTTCGTGGTGGATACGGCTGAATCGGTCAGCGAAGGTATCGCGAAATCAAAAATCGCGCCGCCGAAATATGCCGTGGTCGATCTTCGGCTGGGCGATGGTAACGGTCTCGAAGTGATAGAAGCCATTCGCCAGCATCGCGACGACACGCAGATCGTGGTGTTGACCGGCTATGGAAACATTGCGACGGCGGTGACTGCCGTGAAGCTTGGCGCTCTGGATTATCTGGCTAAGCCTGCGGATGCGGACGACGTGTTCAACGCGCTGACGCAGCGCGAGGGAGACCGGATGGAAGTGCCGGAAAACCCGATGTCTGCCGACCGGGTGCGGTGGGAGCACATTCAGCGCGTCTATGAGATGTGCGAGCGCAACGTGTCCGAAACGGCAAGGCGCCTGAATATGCATCGCCGCACCTTACAACGTATTCTGGCAAAGCGCGCGCCGAAGTAAATCTAATCGGAATAGCTGGTGCCCGTGGACCATTCCGCCATCATGAGGCGGCGGGCGGCGGTTCGGGAGAAATCCAGCATGACCGATTTACGGGTCGCCGGTGGCAGGCGGTGTTCAGGCGCTTCTCTCAAAAGATGCGCGCCGTAACCATCGGAGACGAAAAGCCCGCATTCTTCCGGAAAGATATCCAGCGGCACGCCGGCGTGCGTGGCGAAGAACAGCCGGTCGCAATGCAGGCGGTAATCCGGCCATTTGCGATCCACGCGGAAATCCTCGATAGAGGATTTGATCTCGATGATCCAGATTTCACCCTTGACCGACAGGCTGATCAGGTCCGCCCGCCTGCCGCTTGCAAGCGGAAGTTCAGGCAAGACCGAATGGCGCATCTCATTGAGCAACACCTGTACGCCGCGGCGTACCAGCATGGCTTTTTCTGACTGACGACCGTCGATTAACGGATTGTTGTTGGTAAGCGAAAGAATAGTCATGGATAGGCCCTGGAAAACGCCCCCTGAGATTGTTGCAAAAACACCATGAAGCAGCAATTTTGCACGGTCTGCAGTCTTGCTGCGGTGCAATGGCTTGCCAAGACAAGCTTAATCGAAAATAACCCGATTATTCAATATCGCTTCATGCATCGCTTATATAAGCGAATTTTTCCGCGAGAACACCCATGCGCATTCGCACTTCATTGACTGCACTCGGCCTTTTGTCCGCCCTTGCACTGGCTGGCTGCGCGTCCACGACGACCGAAACCGCCTCTGCCCGTCCTGCTGCTGCTCCTGTTGTGGTTGAAACCACACAGATTTTCGGTGACGAGGTTTATGGCGCGACCACGGACGCCGGATACGCCCTGCCTGCTATCCCGATCAACCGCGTGGACAAGAAGTTCCACCGCCAGATCGTGAACTTCGAAACCCCTGAGAAGGCGGGCACGGTCATCGTCAATACGCGCGAGCGTTTCCTTTATTACATCCTGCCCGGCGGCAAGGCTGTTCGTTACGGCATCGGCGTTGGCAAGCAGGGCTTTGCCTGGGCCGGTGAAGCCTATGTTGCCTGGAAGCAGGAATGGCCAATGTGGCATCCGCCAAAGGAAATGGCGCAGCGCAAGCCTGAAATCGCCAAGTATGTAGAAGCGGGCATGGGTCCCGGCATCACTAACCCGCTTGGCGCGCGTGCTATGTACCTCTTCAACGATAAGGGCCAGGACACGCTGTTCCGCATCCACGGTTCGCCTGAATGGGCGTCTATCGGTACGGCTGCTTCTTCCGGCTGCATCCGTATGATCAATCAGGACGTGATCGACCTTTACAGCCGTATCCGTCCGGGCCGTACATCCAAGGTTATCGTGATCCAGTAAATCTGGAGCACATCGAACACGAAAAAGCCGCCGAGGATTTTCCCCGGCGGCTTTTTTGTTTGGTCACAAGAATTAGGCGCCCTGTTTGGCCTTCAGCTCAAGGCGGCGGCGGTGGAGGACCGGTTCGGTGTAGCCGTTCGGCTGCTCCCTCCCCTTCAGCACAAGCTCGATTGCAGCTTGGAAGGCTACCGAATCATCGAAGTTGCCAGCCATCGCACTATAGGCGGCGTCTCCGGCATTCTGCTGATCCACGACTGCGGCCATCCGCTTCATTGTTTCGACAATCTGCTCTTCGGATACGACGCCGTGGCGCAGCCAGTTGGCCATGTGCTGGGCGGAGATGCGCAAGGTGGCGCGGTCTTCCATCAGGCCGATATTGTTGATGTCGGGCACCTTGGAGCAACCCACGCCCTGATCGACCCAGCGAACGACATAGCCGAGAATGCCCTGTGCGTTATTATCGAGTTCGCGCTGAATGTCTTCCGGCGACCAGTTCGGGCGAACGGCAACCGGGACCGAGAGGATATCGGCAAGCTTGGCGCGTCCGCGGCTCTTAAGGCCTTCCTGAACGTGAGACACGTCCACTTTATGGTAATGCGTGGCGTGCAGCGTCGCAGCGGTTGGCGATGGCACCCAGGCGGTGTTTGCGCCCGCCTTTGGATGCGCGATCTTCTGGTCGAGCATCGCCGCCATGAGATCCGGCATGGCCCACATGCCCTTGCCGATCTGCGCGTGACCGGAGAGGCCGCATTCCAGACCGATATCGACATTCCAGTTTTCGTAGGCTGCAATCCACGCGGCCTGCTTCATATCACCCTTGCGGATCATCGGACCCGCTTCCATCGACGTGTGAATTTCATCGCCGGTGCGGTCGAGGAAGCCGGTATTGATGAAGACGACGCGATCCTTGGCGGCGCGGATGCATTCTTTCAGATTGACCGTCGTGCGGCGCTCTTCATCCATGATGCCCATTTTCATGGTGTTGGGCTGCATTCCGACCAGCGCTTCTACCCGCGTGAAGATTTCGGCAGCAAAAGCAACTTCTTCCGGGCCATGCATCTTCGGCTTGACGACATACATGGAGCCCGCGCGCGAATTCTGATGGCGGCCATTCGGGCCGACATCGTAGAGCGCAATCAGGCCAGTGATGACCGCGTCCATGATCCCTTCAGGGACTTCAGCGCCATCACGATCCAGAATAGCCGGATTCGTCATGAGGTGGCCGACATTGCGCACCAGCATCAGCGAGCGACCGGCAAGCGTCAGCGCCGAGCCGTCGGGTGCCGTATAATTGCGGTCCGGGTTCAGGCTGCGGGTAAAGCTTTTTCCGCCCTTGGACACCTCTTCCGTCAGATCACCGCGCATGAGGCCAAGCCAGTTGCGATAGACGACGATCTTGTCTTCCGCATCGACGGCTGCGACCGAATCTTCGCAATCCATGATCGTCGTCAGGGCTGATTCGAGAATGACGTCGGAAATGCCAGCTGCATCGCTCTTGCCGATGGCGGTCGTCGAGTCGATGACAACCTCGATATGAATGCCATTCTTCTTCAGAAGAATAGCGGATGGCTCGGAAGCCACGCCGTTGAAGCCTGCGAACTGACCCGCATCATTCAAGCCAACAGCGCCGCCATCGACATCCAGCTGCAAGACGCCGTCAACGACCTTTATGCCGCGAACGTCAGACCAGCTTCCTTTGAGAAGCGGCGCAGAATCATCGAGGAAAGAACGAGCCCAGGCGATAACCTTCTCGCCGCGCTTCGGGTTGTAACCCCTACCCTTTTCGGCACCGTCCTCTTCTGAAATGGCATCCGTGCCGTAAAGCGCATCATAGAGCGAACCCCAGCGCGCATTGGCGGCATTGAGAGCGTAGCGTGCATTCATGACGGGAACGACGAGCTGCGGACCGGCAAGTTCGGCTATCTCGGGATCGACATTCTGCGTGTTGACCCGGAAGGCCGAGCCTTCGGGCACGATGTAGCCGATGTCGCGAAGGAAGGTCTCGTAGGCCGCAAGGTCTGATGGTGCGCCGTTTTCACGGTACCAGCTATCGAGCTTTTCCTGAAAGGAATCGCGCTTTTCCAGCAACTGCCTGTTCTTCGGTGCTAGATCGTGAACGATTTGGGAAAAGCCGCTGAAGAAGGTGTCCGCGCTCAGCCCGGTCTCCGGCAGAACCTCGTCCTTCAGAAAATGAAAAAGCGCTTCGTCAAACGAAAGTCCGTGGTTTTCGATGCGGCTCACCTGATGTCTCCCTATGGGTGTTTGCCATAGAGTGACCAGTGAACGGCCCCCACGTCAACCGCAGAGGCGCATCAAAGATTTTTTCCATAATGGAAATAATCAATCCGGACCTGTTCCGATTAAAGAAGCTTCTGCAGCTCTGGCAACTTCTCGTTCACCCACCAGCCATAGTAGTTTTCTTCAGGCAAAACAGTTCCGCCGCTCTGGCGATTTTTCTGTGCAAGGGCAGCTGCGCGTTGGCCGGAGCCACCGAGATTATAGAGCGTAGAGGTCAGACCGGGATTTTTTGAGATATCCATATCGGCAATCGACTTGTAGTCATCGATCGACTTGCGGATGGCAGCGGCCATGAAGGCGAGCGAGTGATCCGGGTCCATGATGGAATTATAGACGCCAGCGGCATCGTTCTCATCAAGCTTCTCATAACCGGACACGCGCGTCACCATATCGGACAGCATGAGCGCGGTCAGAGGGTTGATCTGGCCAAGCCCGAAGGTCTGCCCTGCATAAAATGGCTGGAAGAAGACCGCGCTGAAGCGATTGTCAGGATAGCTGACGCCATCGACCTTTTTGCCACGGAAACTCGCTTCCCAGACATCGTCACGGCAATTCCAAAGGCTATAGGAATCGCTCTTGGATTGGCACTTGGAAAACTGCGAATGCGTCAGAAACTGCGCAATCGTCTCATCCTTGTAGCCGAAGCGGAAGCTGTTTCCGGCGTAGGAGGCTGCTTTCACATAATAGGATTGCAGCCGGTCATAGGCGTCCACATTATAGGTATGTTCGCCAACGATGGCACCGATCATGTGGATGGGGTCGATACCATAGCGGCTGGCCGTGGACTTGATTTTGGCGATGAGCTGTTTGTCGCTGGAAAGAAGGTCGTAAACCTTCTGGTATTTCCGCTCATAGGTGGAGTTGGATCCTTTCGTGCGCCTGGCCGAAGCTCCGGGCACATTCGGCTGCTCCGCATTGCGGTTGCCCGGCGGCACGACGGTTGCCGCCTGCGCATAAGAAGGAGCGACAGTGCCAATGGCCAAAGTGGCGGCCAATGCCAGAAGAATTTTACGCACGAGCGGATGCCTTTTCCCTTGCCGACGTCACGCCGGGATAATCCACAGGATCGACTTTCAGGACTTCCTTAACGAAAAGAAAGGCCGGATGTCGAGAGAAGGCGGATAAAATAAGAGTGCGGCAATATTTGCCGCACTCATTAATATTTTAGAGGATGTAGCGAGACAGGTCCGTATCGGCGGCAATATCCCCCACATGCTTGCGCACATAGGCCTCATCGATATTGACAGAAGAACCCCCACGATCCGGTGCATTGAACGAAATTTCGTCCAGAACGCGCTCCATCACCGTCTGCAAGCGGCGCGCACCGATGTTTTCGACCGAAGAGTTCAGGTGGACCGCGACATCCGCCAGCGCGTCGATGGCGTCATCGGTGAACTCAAGATTCAACTCTTCCGTCGCCATCAGTGCGATATATTGTCTGATAAGGCTGGCTTCCGTCTCCGTCAGAATGCGGCGGAAGTCTTCCTTGGTCAGCGGCTTCAGCTCGACGCGGATCGGCAGACGGCCCTGAAGTTCCGGCAGCAGATCGGATGGCTTGGCAACATGGAAAGCACCAGAGGCGATGAACAGGATATGGTCGGTCTTCACCGGACCATACTTCGTCGAAACCGTCGTGCCTTCCACCAGCGGCAGCAGATCGCGCTGCACGCCTTCACGGGAAACGCCAGCGCCCATGCCGCCATCGCGGGCGGCGATCTTATCGATTTCGTCAAGAAAGACGATGCCGTCATTTTCGACCGACTTCACCGCCTCGCGCTGGATCAACTCATTGTCCAGCAGCTTGTCGGATTCGTCGCGGATGAGGTCTGCATAGGATTTCTCGACCGTGGTGCGAACCTTCTTCGTTCGCCCGCCCATGGCCTTGCCGAACATTTCCGACAGGTTCAGCACGCCGATATTGGCACCCGGCATGCCCGGAATTTCGAAGCCTGGCATGCCGGAGCCGGTATCGGCCACTTCGATATCGATTTCCTTCTTGTCCAATTCGCCGTCGCGCAGCTTCTTGCGAAAGCTCTCGCGCGTGGCAGGTGAAGAGGTCTGACCGACCAGCGCGTCCAGCACACGCTCTTCGGCGCTCGCATGAGCCTTTGCCTGAACATCGGCGCGCATTTTTTCGCGAACCAGGCCGATACCGATTTCCACGAGATCGCGGATGATCTGTTCGACATCACGACCGACATAACCGACTTCTGTAAACTTCGTCGCTTCCACCTTGATGAATGGTGCACCGGCAAGCTTTGCCAGACGGCGGGAGATTTCGGTCTTGCCGACACCGGTCGGGCCGATCATCAGAATATTTTTCGGCATCACCTCATCACGCAGGCTCTCATCCAGCTGCTGACGACGCCAGCGATTGCGCAGTGCGATGGCAACCGCGCGTTTCGCATCATGCTGACCGATGATGTAGCGGTCGAGTTCCGAGACGATTTCCCGGGGAGAAAAAGTGGTCATTTCGATCCTTTCGGCTTCCTGTTGCGGCCAGCCATAAGGCCCGGCCCGCAGGAACCATGCGTTTGCCAGCGCTTATTCGGCGTCCAGCGTTTCGATCACGAGATTATGGTTGGTATAGACGCAGATATCGGCAGCGATATCGAGCGATTGACGGGCAACCTCCTCCGCCGACTTTTCCGAGTCCATCAGCGCGCGGGCAGCCGCAAAGGCGTAATTGCCGCCGGAACCGATGGCGATTGCGCCATGTTCAGGCTCCAGCACGTCGCCATTGCCGGTAATCGCCAGCGTAATGGACTTGTCCGCCACGAGCATCATCGCTTCGAGATTGCGCAGATATTTGTCGGTGCGCCAATCCTTGGCAAGCTCGACGGCGGCACGCATCAGCTGGCCCGGATATTGCTCAAGCTTTTTTTCGAGACGGTCGAGAAGGGTGAAGGCATCGGCGGTCGCGCCTGCGAAACCGGCAATCACTTCGCCCTTGCCGATGCGGCGCACCTTGCGGGCGTTACCCTTCATCACGGTCTGGCCGAGACTGACCTGTCCGTCGCCAGCCATGACGACCTTTCCGCCCTTGCGCACAGTAATAATGGTTGTCATCAAACACCTGTCTGCCCTGTCGGGCCTTCCATATGATTGTCTTGCGAGCCTCAAGCGCTGCTCTCTTCGCAATCTATGTAAGTCCGGTTTCGGCGATTGCAATCTCATCGGCCCGACGCCACCGGGGGTCATATTCAAGACAACGGCAAGGTGATGGAATGACTGGATATTTGTAAGGGGTACTGATAAGGAACGGCGATATTTTCCAAGGAGCAGCTGCAATGGCAGAGCGCACAGCCGAGATTTCCCGCAAGACCAACGAGACCTCCGTCTCTGTCGGCGTGAATATCGACGGAACGGGTACGGCAAAGATTTCGACGGGCGTCGGCTTCTTCGACCATATGCTGGACCAGCTGAGCCGCCATTCGCTCATCGACATGGAGATCGACGTGAAGGGCGACCTTCATATCGATGATCATCACACCGTCGAAGACACCGGCATTGCCATCGGTCAGGCCATCGCCAAGGCGCTTGGTGACCGTAAGGGCATCACCCGTTACGCCTCGCTCGATCTCGCCATGGACGAGACGATGACGAAGGCTGCCGTCGATATTTCGGGGCGTCCGTTTCTCGTCTGGAACGTCAATTTCTCCGCGCCGAAGATCGGCACCTTCGATACCGAACTGGTGCGTGAATTCTTTCAGGCGCTGGCGCAGAATGCCGGTATCACCCTGCATATTCTGAACCATTACGGCGCGAACAACCATCATATCGCCGAGACATGCTTCAAGGCGGTTGCCCGCGTGCTGCGCAGCGCCACCGAAATCGACCCCCGGCAGGCAGGCCGCATTCCTTCGACGAAGGGCATGCTGGCCTGATCCCTATGAAACAGTTAGAGCAATCGGGACGTTGAACCCTTTCCCTTGCTCTTGATGTCGTCAGGAACGCCAATGATATCTTATCTGGTTTTCGAAGCACCGGGCGGCCCTGACAGGGATCACCGCACCACGCGGTTCATTCCAGACAGGTTCTCTTGGCTTGCGCTGTTTTTTCCCTGGCTCTGGTTCGCGATCCATCGGGTCTGGTGGGTGGCAATCGCAATCGTCGTCCTTCAGATCGCCGCCGGGCAGGTGTCCCAGCTTGAAGGCTTTGGCGTTACCGGTCTGCTCATGGCGGTGGCGATTGGACTGATAGCCGGATTTGAAGGGCGCAATATTTTTCAGCACAGCCTGACGGCCAAGGGCTGGACCTTGAAGGGCATGGTTGTCGCCCCCAGCTTATCGGCAGCGGAAGACATGTATTTCTCCAACCTCCCGACAAGCGAACAGCCGAATAATCTGGTCCCTCAGCCCGAGTGGAAAACAAGGGCCACCACGGGTGGTTTCATGACGAACGATCCGGCTGGTTCGTTTCAATTCGATTTGAATGGAAGGCGCTGACATGCGTGTGGCAATTATCGACTATGGCTCCGGCAACCTGCGCTCCGCCACCAAGGCGTTCGAGCGTGCGGCACGTGAAGCCGGTATCGATGCGACGATAGATCTGACCGACAAGCCCGAGCGTGTTGCATCCGCAGACCGCATCGTACTGCCGGGTGTCGGCGCTTATGCCGATTGCCGGGCCGGTCTTAGCGCCGTCGATGGCATGCATGAAGCGCTGCTGGATGTGGTAGAAAAAAAGGCCCACCCCTTCCTCGGCATCTGCGTCGGAATGCAATTGATGTCATCGCGCGGGCTTGAAAAGACCACCAGCGAAGGTCTCGGCTGGATCGAGGGCGACGTTGTCGAGATGACGCCTTCCGACCCAGCTCTCAAAATTCCGCAGATCGGTTGGAATACGCTGGAACTGCACCACCCTCACCCGCTCTTCGATGGTATCAAGACCGGTGCCGATGGCCTGCATGCCTATTTCGTCCACTCCTATCATCTGGCGGCAAAGCACGCTCAAGACGTCATCGCCACCACCGGTTATGGCGGCGCGATGACGGCCTTCGTCGGTCGTGACAACAAGGCTGGCGCTCAGTTCCACCCGGAAAAGAGCCAGACGCTCGGCCTCGCCCTCATCTCGAATTTCCTGCGCTGGAAGCCCTGACATGATCCTTTTTCCCGCAATCGACCTTAAAGACGGCCAGTGCGTTCGCCTGAAACTTGGCGATATGGACCAGGCCACCGTCTACAACACAGATCCCGGCGCGCAGGCGAAAGCCTTTGAAGATCAGGGTTTCGAGTGGCTGCATGTGGTGGATCTGAATGGTGCCTTTGCAGGCCAGACAGTCAACGGCGAAGCAGTCGATGCCATTTTGAAATCCACCAAGAACCCGGTGCAGCTGGGTGGCGGTATCCGCACGCTGGATCATATCGAGGCGTGGCTGAGCCGTGGTCTTGCCCGCGTTATTCTCGGCACCGTTGCCGTGCGCGATCCGGTTCTGGTTCTGGAAGCCTGCAAGCGCTTCCCCGGCCAGGTCGCCGTCGGTATCGATGCCAAGGGTGGCAAGGTTGCGGTGGAAGGCTGGGCGGAAGCGTCCGAACTCGGCGTTATCGAACTTGCCAAGCGCTTCGAAGGTGCGGGCGTTGCCGCGATCATCTACACGGATATCGACCGTGACGGCATTCTGACCGGGATCAACTGGTCCTCCACATTAGAGCTTGCCGATGCAGTTTCGATCCCCGTCATTGCCTCCGGTGGCCTTGCCTCTATCGATGACATCAAGCGTATGCTGGAGCCGGATGCGGCCAAGCTAGAAGGCGCGATTTCCGGTCGTGCGCTCTATGACGGCCGGATCGATCCGGCTGAGGCGCTGGCCTTGATCAAGGGAGCGCGCGCATGACGCTGAAAGCTCGAATTATTCCTTGTCTTGACGTCAAGGACGGTCGCGTTGTCAAAGGCGTCAACTTCGTTGACCTCATCGATGCAGGCGATCCCGTTGAGGCGGCAAAGGCTTACGACGCTGCTGGTGCAGACGAGCTTTGCTTTCTCGATATCACCGCCTCCTCCGACAATCGCGAGACGATTTTCGACGTGGTTTCGCGCACGGCAGACCATTGCTTCATGCCGGTGACGGTTGGCGGTGGTGTGCGCGCAGTTTCCGATATTCGCAAGCTTCTGCTCTGCGGTGCCGACAAGGTCTCGATCAATTCAGCAGCGGTGAAAGACCCGGATTTCGTGGCGCAGGCCGCCGACAAGTTCGGTAACCAGTGCATTGTCGTTTCCATCGATGCGAAAAAAGTTTCGGGTGCGGGCGAAGCGGATCGCTGGGAAATCTTTACCCATGGCGGGCGTCAGCCAACCGGCATTGATGCGGTCGAGTTCGCCATCAAGATGGTCGAACGCGGTGCTGGCGAATTGCTCATCACCTCGATGGATCGCGACGGCACCAAGAGCGGTTACGACATCGCGCTGACCCGCACCATTGCCGATCAGGTTCGCGTTCCCGTCATCGCCTCCGGCGGTGTCGGCACGCTGGACGATCTGGTTGCTGGTGTGAAGGACGGTCATGCGACCGCGGTTCTCGCCGCTTCCATCTTCCACTTCGGCACCTATTCCATCGGCGAAGCCAAGGCCTATATGGCCGATCACGGCATCGCCATGCGTCTCGATTGATCAAGGATACGAAGCATGAGCGGGTTTTCCCTTTCCGATCTCGAACGCATCGTCGCGGAACGCGCCAGCGCCTCGCCTGACAACTCCTGGACTGCCAAGCTCTTTGCCGCGGGCCAGAGCAAGGCGGCCAAGAAACTGGGCGAAGAGGCCGTTGAAACAGTCATCGCGGCGATCTCCAACGACCGCAAGAACCTGACCGATGAGGCGGCAGACCTGCTCTACCACCTCCTCGTCGTGCTCAAGATCGCCGATATTCCCCTGACCGAGGTTTTCGCCGAGCTGGAGCGCCGCACCGGCCAGTCCGGCATTCAGGAAAAAGCATCAAGGCCCCAGGCATGACTACAATGGCACGCACGGGGGGACAAGGCATGCCAACAACACTCGATCATTTCCGGCCAGACGAATATTCGCCCTACCACTTTTTCAGTTCTGAGGAATGGTCGAAGTTTCGCGCCGATACGCCGCTGACGCTCTCCGCCGACGAAGTCAAACGACTTCGCTCTCTGAACGACCCCATCGATCTCGATGAAGTCCGGCGCATCTATCTCTCACTGTCGCGCCTGCTGTCTTCGCATGTGGAGGCTTCGCAGCTGTTGTTCGCGCAGCGTAACCGCTTCCTCAATATGGGGAATGTGAACAAGACACCCTTCGTTATTGGCATTGCTGGTTCGGTGGCTGTCGGCAAATCCACCACGGCGCGTATTCTGAAAGAGCTTCTGGCGCGCTGGCCATCCAGCCCCAAAGTCGATCTCATCACCACGGACGGCTTTCTCTACCCGAACGATGTCCTGCGGCGCGAGAACCTGATGGATCGCAAGGGCTTTCCGGAAAGCTATGATATCGGCGCACTGCTGCGCTTCCTCTCCGCCATCAAGGCGGGTCAGCCGGATGTTCAGGCGCCGCGTTACTCGCACCTCGTTTACGACGTGCTACCGAACGAATTCACCACCATCGACAGGCCTGATATTTTGATCTTCGAAGGCATAAATGTGCTTCAGGCGCGTAATCTGCCAGCTGGGGGACGGATCGTGCCAATCGTGTCGGATTTCTTCGACTTCTCCATCTATATCGATGCCGATGAGAAGATTATTCACAACTGGTATGTGAACCGCTTCATGAATTTGCGAAACACCGCGTTCCGCGACCCGTCTTCATACTTCAATCGCTATGCGTCGATTTCAGAAGCGGCGGCCCTAGCCATTGCAGAAGGGCTTTGGGAAAACATCAACCTGAAGAACCTGCGTGAAAACATCGTTCCGACGAGGCCGCGTGCGGACCTTATTCTCCGCAAGGGCGAAAACCACCTGATCGACATGGTGGCGCTGAGAAAGCTGTAGGCTTTTCACGGCCTCGTCTGAGCACAAAATGGTTTAATCAGAACCGGGCTTGCCGCGCATCTTCTTGATATCGGAACGACCGGATTTCGCTTTCAATCGCCTTTCGACTGAACCCTTGGTCGGCTTCGTCGCTTTGCGCGGCGGTGGAGGTGGCTCGGCTGCTTTGAGGATCAGCTCTTTCAGCCGCTCCCGCGCATCTTCGCGATTACGCTCCTGCGTACGGAACTGGTTGGCCTCAATCATCAGCACGCCCTCTTTCGAGACGCGCCTGCCGCCGAGTTTGATAAGATTGGTCTTGATACGATCCGACAGGGCCGGACTATCCGTCACGCTGAAGAACAGCTGCACTGCCGTCGAGACCTTGTTGACATTTTGCCCGCCCGGCCCGCCAGCCAGCACGAATTGTTCCGTCAGTTCCCATCCGGCAATCGTAATTCTGCTGCTGATATAAAGCGGGGCGCTGGCCATGTCGTTCTCCGGCAGGCGTGATGCCACATCAGGCGCCAAATGAAAACTGCCTGTTCAAACGAAAAACCCGGCGCGAGGCCGGGTTTCACGTGAATCCAGAATTGGAATTCTCTTATTCGGCAGCGGCCAGCAGGCCTGGGGCTGCATCGCGCACGGTGCTGTCAACATGGTCTTCGAACTTGGTGAAGTTCGTCACGAACATGGAAACCAGCTTCTTTGCCTGTGCGTCGTAAGCTGCGCCATCGGCCCAGGTCGAGCGTGGGTCGAGGATGCTGTTGTCGATGCCTTCGAGCGAGGTCGGAACCGCAAAGCCAAAGTTGGCGTCGGTGCGGAACTCGGCGTTCTTCAGTTCGCCGGTCAGTGCGGACGTCAGCAGAGCGCGGGTTGCCTTGATCGGCATACGTTTGCCGATGCCGTAGGCACCACCGGTCCAGCCGGTGTTGACCAGCCAGCAATCGACATTGTGCTTGGCGATCAGATCGCGCAGCAGGTTGCCGTATTCCGCCGGGTGGCGCGGCATGAAAGGAGCGCCGAAGCAGGTCGAGAAGGTTGCTTCCGGCTCGGTCACGCCCTTTTCCGTACCGGCAACCTTTGCCGTGTAACCGGAGAGGAAGTGGTACATGGCCTGCTCAGGCGTCAGTCGCGCAATCGGAGGCAAAACGCCGAAGGCGTCAGCCGTCAGCATGATGATCGTCTTTGGATGACCGGCAATGCCCGTGTCCGATGCATTCGGAATGAAGTGCAGCGGATAGGCGCTGCGGGTGTTTTCCGTCAGCGAGTTGTCGTTGAAGTCAGGAACGCGGTTCTCATCGAGAACGACGTTTTCCAGAACCGTGCCGAAACGACGGGTTGCGGCGTAGATTTCAGGCTCGGCTTCGGCCGAAAGCTTGATGGCCTTTGCGTAGCAGCCGCCTTCGAAATTGAAGATGCCGTGTTCGCCCCAGCCATGCTCGTCATCGCCGATCAGCGTGCGGGCTGGATCAGCCGAAAGCGTGGTCTTGCCGGTACCGGAAAGGCCGAAGAAGACAGCCGCATCGCCAGCAGGGCCGACATTGGCCGAGCAGTGCATCGGCATCACGCCCTTGGCAGGCAGCAGGTAGTTCAGCACGGTGAAGACGGACTTCTTGTTTTCACCGGCATAGGACGTGCCACCGATCAGGACGAGACCCTTGGTCAGGTCGCAGGCAATTACGGTTTCCGTGCGGCAGCCATGGCGGGCCGGATCGGCCTTGAAGCTGGGCAGATTGATGATCGTCAGCTTCTGGCTGAAGTTTGCAAGCGTCTCGCGCGCAGGGCGGATCAGAAGGTTGCGAATGAAGAGGCCGTGCCAGGCAAGCTCAGTCACAACGCGAGTCGGAAGAGCGTTCTCTTCGTCGGCGCCGCCGATCAGATCCTGAACGTACAGCGTCTTGCCGGCTGCGTGCGCCAGCATGTCCTTGTGCAGGATTTCGAAATGTTCGGGCGAAAGCGGCTTGTTGTTATCCCACCAGATCTTGTCTTCGGTGTTGCCATCGCGAACGACGAATTTGTCCTTCGGCGAACGACCGGTGTGCTGGCCGGTGACTGCGCGAAGTGCACCATCCACGGTCACGTCTGCTTCACCGTTACGGATCGCTGCTTCGTACAATTCACTCTCGATGAGGTTGTAATGCACGAAAGCGGCGTCGCCCAGACCGAGTGCAGATACCCCGTTTTCAGGATTGTGTACTCCGAGTTCCTTCATGGCGCATTCCTTTTTCTTGAAGACAAAGCCGTTGAAATTTTCTCGGAAACTAAATGCGGAGCTTAGAAAAAGCAAGACGTGCACTTAGAAAAATGCAATAAATTCAATATATTAATCGATTTAAAAGATTTTATTCCATTTTAAATCGGTTTAGTTCTGATTAAAATATCCGGTTCTTAGCCGTGGGAGAAAATACTCCCAAAGTTGAAGCGATAATTGGCGCTTGGCCTTTGCCACAATTTGTTCCACCTTTATACTCATGAGAATGGCTCACGGCGCGCACAACCTTGGCTGGGGTGGATGTCGGGAGTAAAAGATATAATGACGATGGAGACCAATTTTATGCAGACAATTGCGCTAGTAGACGACGACCGGAATATTTTGACTTCGGTTTCGATCGCGCTCGAAGCGGAAGGCTATAAGGTCGAAACGTACACGGATGGCGCATCTGCGCTGGATGGGCTGATTGCGCGTCCGCCGCAGCTGGCGATCTTCGACATCAAGATGCCCCGCATGGACGGCATGGAGCTCCTGCGTCGTCTGCGCCAGAAGTCCGATCTCCCCGTGATCTTCCTCACCTCCAAGGATGAGGAAATCGACGAGCTGTTCGGCCTGAAGATGGGTGCGGACGATTTCATTACCAAACCTTTCTCGCAGAGACTTCTGGTGGAGCGCGTCAAGGCCATCCTTCGCCGCGCGAGCAGCCGCGACGCAGCCATTCCCGGCGCAAGCCCGCTCAAGCCAACGGCGGACCAGCAGGCGCGCACGCTGGAGCGCGGACAGCTGGCCATGGACCAGGAACGCCATACCTGCACCTGGAAGGGTGAGCCCGTGACGCTGACCGTCACCGAATTCCTCATCCTTCATTCACTGGCCCAGCGCCCCGGCGTGGTAAAAAGCCGTGACGCACTTATGGATGCGGCCTATGATGAGCAGGTCTATGTGGATGACCGCACCATCGACAGCCACATCAAGCGGCTTCGCAAGAAGTTTAAGCTGGTCGATAACGAGTTCGACATGATTGAAACCCTCTATGGTGTGGGCTATCGCTTCCGCGAAGCGGCGTAACCCCAGAATCAGGGACCGACGCTGCGGGTTAGCAGCGCTGAGGAAAGCAATTGTTGAACAAGACGCAGGATATCGTATCGGATATTTCCGATGCCGACGAACGCGAGAGCGGGCGGCGGCACCGGATTCATCCTTTGACGATTATCCGGCGCATCTTCGGCAATGCCGTCTTCTCCAGCCTTACCCGCCGCATCCTGTTCTTCAACGTTGCCGCGACCGTGGTTCTGGTTGGCGGTATTCTCTACCTCAACCAGTTCCGCGAAGGTCTGATCGACGCGCGCGTCGAGAGCCTGCTGACGCAGGGCGAAATCATCGCCGGCGCGATTTCGGCGTCCGCATCCGTCGACACCAACTCGATTACCATCAACCCTGAGAAGCTGCTGGAACTTCAGGCCGGTCAGAGCATAACGCCTGTTCCAAATGACGAGGATTTGAGCTTTCCGATCAATCCGGAACGGGTCGCGCCGGTCCTTAGACGCCTGATCTCCCCTACCCGCACACGCGCCCGTCTTTTCGACGCGGACGCGAATATGCTGCTCGATTCCCGGCATCTCTATTCCCGCGGTCAGGTACTTCGCTACGATCTTCCGCCGGTTACGCCTGAAACCCAGACGTGGAGCGACTGGTTCGCAAGCCTGTTCAACCGCATGCTTCAGCCAAGCAGCCTGCCGCTTTACAAGGAAACGCCGGGCGGTGACGGATCGATCTATCCCGAAGTCATGAACGCCTTGACCGGTGTGCGCGGCGCTGTGGTGCGCGTTACCGAGAAGGGTGAGCTTATCGTTTCGGTTGCCGTTCCGGTGCAGCGCTTCCGTGCGGTTCTGGGCGTGCTGCTTCTCTCCACGCAGGCTGGCGATATCGACAAGATCGTCCATGCGGAGCGTCTCGCGATCATGCGCGTTTTCGGCATTGCGACATTGGTCAATATCGTGCTGTCGTTGCTCCTGTCCTCCACCATCGCCACACCGCTGCGCCGCCTGTCTGCTGCGGCCATTCGTGTTCGCCGGGGTGCCAAGGCGCGTGAGGAAATTCCGGATTTCTCCGCGCGTCAGGATGAAATCGGCAATCTTTCCATTGCCTTGCGCGAAATGACCAATGCGCTCTACGACCGCATCGATGCCATTGAAAGCTTCGCAGCCGATGTGAGCCACGAGCTCAAGAACCCGTTGACCTCGCTTAGAAGCGCCGTTGAAACGCTTCCCCGGGCAAAGACGGAGGAATCCAAACAGCGCCTGACGGAAATTATTTTCCACGATGTTCGCCGTCTGGACCGTCTGATCAGCGATATTTCCGATGCCTCGCGCCTCGATGCCGAACTTGCCCGCGCCGACTCCTCGCCGGTCGATCTGGAAGTGCTTCTCAACAGCCTTGTTGAAATCTCCCGCCAGATCAGCGCCAAGAAGAAGAGCGTCACCATCGATTATGTTGCCGACCATAAGGCTGGTGTCAAAACCAGCTATGTCGTCAACGGCCACGATCTGCGCCTTGGTCAGATCGTTACCAACCTGATCGAGAACGCCCGCTCCTTCGTTTCGCAGGATGGTGGGCGTATCTTCGTTCATCTGCTGCGCCAGAAGGATCGCTGCCTCGTTCGCGTCGAGGACAATGGCCCGGGCATTCAGGCGGAAGATATCGATCGGATTTTCGAACGTTTCTACACCGACCGCCCGGCAAGCGAAGGCTTCGGCCAGAATTCAGGCCTCGGCCTCTCCATCAGCCGCCAGATTGCCGAAGCCCATGGCGGTACGCTGAGAGCAGAAAACATCATCGACAAGTATGGTGTGATTTCCGGTGCCCGTTTCACGCTGTCCCTGCCAGCCGCGCATACGCATGAGCGCTGATCGCACCAACGTCCATGGCACAGCCATCGTCATTGGCGATACCGGCCTTCTGTTCGTAGGCCCTTCCGGAAGCGGCAAGAGCGAGCTGGCTTTCAGTTTTCTGACAGAAGCGGAGCGTTGCGGATTGCGCGCTGCCCTCATCTCCGACGATCAGGTGTTCATTTCATTGCAAAATGGCGCGGTTCTTGCCGAAAGGCCGGAGGTGATTGCCGGGCTGATGGAGCTGCGTGGCAGTGGCATCGTTTCGGTCAACAGCGTTCCGTCTGCCGCTCTTCACTACGCGATAACGCCCGTGCCTCACCCTCAGAGCCCGCGTCTTCCGCCGGAAGAGGAGTGGCTGGAACTGCCGTTCGATACCCGGCTGCCACTGATCCGGATTCCGCTTGCCAGCATCACGCCCTATGGAAAATTTGCTGCACTTGCTCAGAATCTCTTCAAGGCAAAGGGAATGTGAACGAAAATACGGCATTTTGGGGCTTGCGCTTCCCATTTTCCTCATCAAGATGAGCTCCCACCAATGGACAGTATTGCGGCATTGCGATAGTGCCCAATGAGAGTGCGTGTGTAAGGGAGCATTTCATGATCGGACTAGTGCTTGTCACTCATGGCAAGCTGGCTGAGGAATTTCGCCATGCTGTCGAGCATGTGGTCGGACCTCAGAAGTTGATCGAGACCGTGTGCATCGGCCCCGAGGACGACATGGATCAGCGGCGGCAGGATATTATCGATGCCGTAACACGCGCCAATGACGGCAATGGCGTCATCATCCTGACAGACATGTTTGGCGGCACACCCTCCAATCTCGCCATCTCCGTGATGAGCAGCGGCAGCGTGGAAGTCATTGCTGGCGTCAATCTTCCCATGCTGATTAAGCTTGCGGGCATTCGCAGCGAAGACAATATGGAGAAGGCCTTGCAGGAGGCCTCGGATGCTGGCAGAAAATACATCAACGTCGCCAGCCGCGTTCTCAGCGGCAAATAAAGAAAAAGCCGAATGTCATCTCTTTCGCGGGAACTGCTGATCATCAACAAGCGCGGCCTGCACGCGCGCGCATCCGCGAAGTTCGTACAGATGGTGGAGGGCTTCGACGCCGCCATTACCGTATCGAAGGACGGCATGACCGTGGGCGGGACTTCCATCATGGGATTGATGATGCTTGCGGCGAGCCCCGGCTGCACCGTTCTGGTCGAAGCCAGCGGCAATCAGGCGGAAGAAGCGCTTGCCGCGCTTGAAGCACTCGTTGCCGACCGCTTCGGCGAAGAACTTTGATAACCATCATATAAAGACATAAAGACTTCTTTATATCATTATTGCCAGATCGATCTTTGCCTGTTAGAACCGCAGCCTGAGTTTCAAGGCAGCGGCATGGTTCCCTGCCATCTTTGAGCAGGAGATTTTTATGAGCGCTGACAAGGACTACATCGTCGCCGACATCAACCTTGCCGACTACGGTCGCAAGGAACTGGATATTGCCGAAACCGAAATGCCGGGCCTGATGTCCTGCCGTTCCGAATTCGGTACGAGCAAGCCGCTCAAGGGCGCGCGCATCTCCGGTTCGCTGCATATGACGATCCAGACCGCCGTTCTGATCGAAACCCTGAAGGAACTTGGCGCCGACATTCGCTGGGCATCCTGCAACATCTTCTCCACGCAGGATCACGCTGCTGCTGCCATCGCCGCCGCTGGCATTCCGGTCTTCGCGGTCAAAGGTGAAAGCCTCACCGAATATTGGGAATACACCGACAAGATTTTCCAGTGGGCCGATGGCGGCGTTTCCAACATGATCCTGGATGATGGTGGCGATGCGACCATGTACATCCTGCTCGGCGCACGCGCTGAAGCTGGCGAAGACGTTCTTTCCAACCCCGGTTCGGAAGAAGAAGAAATCCTCGTCGCCCAGATCAAGAAGCGCCTTGCCGCATCTCCGGGCTGGTTCACCAAACAGCGGGATGCCATCAAGGGCGTTACCGAAGAAACCACCACGGGCGTTCACCGTCTTTACGACCTCAGCAAGAAGGGCCTTCTCCCCTTCCCGGCCATCAACGTCAATGACAGCGTGACCAAGTCGAAGTTCGACAACAAGTATGGCTGCAAGGAATCGCTGGTGGACGGTATCCGTCGCGCAACCGACGTGATGATGGCTGGCAAGGTTGCCGTTGTCTGCGGTTACGGCGATGTGGGCAAGGGTTCCGCCGCTTCGCTTCAGGGCGCAGGCGCACGCGTCAAGGTCACGGAAATCGACCCGATCTGCGCGCTTCAGGCTGCCATGGATGGTTTTGAAGTCGTTCGCCTGGAAGACGTCGTCGCGTCTGCCGACATCTTCATCACCACCACCGGCAACAAGGATGTCATCCGCATCGAGCATATGCGCGAGATGAAGGACATGGCAATCGTCGGCAACATCGGCCATTTCGACAACGAAATTCAGGTCGCTGCGCTGAAGAACCTCAAGTGGACCAACATCAAGCCTCAGGTCGACATGATCGAGTTTGCCAAGGGCAACCGCATGATCCTCCTCTCCGAAGGCCGCCTGCTGAACCTCGGCAATGCTACCGGTCATCCGTCCTTCGTCATGTCTGCCTCCTTCACCAATCAGGTGCTGGGCCAGATCGAACTCTTCACCAAGCAGGGCGAGTACAAGAACGACGTTTACGTGCTGCCGAAGCACCTTGATGAGAAGGTCGCACGCCTTCACCTCGAGAAGCTGGGCGTGAAGCTGACCGAACTTTCTGACGTCCAGGCAGATTATATTGGCGTCGATAAGCAGGGTCCGTTTAAGGCTGAACACTACAGATATTGATATTATAGTTAATATCCACACATAAAGCACTAGATGTAGGCATCGCGGACTTGACAAAGTCCGCGATTTCTTTTTGGGCGCCTCCCTTCCCGGAAATTTGCTGAGGCGGTATTGTCTGAAGACTTGATTCGTATGCGTCGAGATGCGTGCGAAAATGGGATGTCTTGTCGAAGATGCGGCACATAGGACGGAGACAGACCGGGGATGACGGTACAAAAAGCAAACTCGCTTCCGCGGGTTAAAGACGATATGGACGCGGGCAGCGACGAGGCGCCCGTTCTTGGACGAATGCGCTCAAAGCTCGCTTTCATGGCGGCCGGTGTGCGCCGGAAGGTCTGCGCCCTTTCCGCCCTGCTGGCAGGAACTGCTCTAAGCGGCTTTTCCTCTGTCGCACAGGCACAGGATGGCACGATGCTGCAGAGGGGCGAACGTCTCTTCTCGTCCAGCGAAACCATCACCTATTCGCTCGTCATCGGCATCATATCCGCGACGCTGTTTTCCATCGTCTGGCTGGTGCGCCAACGTGGAAACATCGAGAGCGAAGTCAACGAATACCGGACCGCACTTTCCGAAGCGCAAAACAAGATTTCCAAATACGAAGCGCTGATTTCCGATAAATCCCGCCGCATCGTGGTTTGGGAAAATGCCGGTGAGCGTCCCGAGTTCATTGGTCAGCTTCCCATCGAAACAGGCGTTCCGTCTGCCGATTCCGACTTTCTTGCCTTTGGTCGCTGGCTGCGCCCGGCCTCTGCCGCTCCGTTGGAAAAGGCCATCGAAAAGCTTCGCAGCCACGCACAAAGCTTCGATCTCACGATTGAAACGCAACGGGGCGAAGTCATCGAAGTTCAGGGGCGGGTTTCCGGCGGTAAGGCCTTTGCCCGTTTCATCGCGCTCAACAATATGCGCGCCGAACTGGCGGAGCTTAAGGTGGAGCGCGAGCGTCTGCTGACCTCCATGTCCACATTTCAGGAACTTCTCGATTCCATCGAGCAGCCCGTCTGGCGCAGAAATGCCGATGGCGAGCTGATCTGGGTCAATCATGCCTATGCGCAGGCCGTCGATGCAGCGACACCGCAGCAGACGATTGAAGAACAGCGTGAGCTGCTGAACACCGTTACACGACAGAAAATCCGCGCCAGCGCTACACCCGAATCGCCCTATCACGACCGGATTTCGACTGTCGTTTCCGGTAACAGAACCTTCTTCGACGTGGTCGATATCAAAACGCCAAGTGGGTCGGCTGGTATCGCCATCGACGCATCGGATGCAGAGACGATCAGCGAAGAGCTGAAGCGGACGCTGAAGAGCCATGCCGAGACGCTGGATCACCTGGGAACCCCGGTCGCGATCTTCGACGGGCAGCAGCGTTTGCAGTTCTACAATCAGGCTTTCGTCAGCCTGTGGGGGCTGGATCTCGTTCTTCTGGAATCCAAGCCGGACAATTCCGAACTTCTGGATCGCCTCCGCTCCGCAGGAAAGCTGCCGGAACAGCTAAGCTGGAAAAGCTGGAAGGAAACCGCCCTTTCCGTCTACCGCTCGCTGGATACAAAGACCGACCTCTGGCATCTGCCGAACGGACAGACGCTGCGCGTCATCGCGACGGCGCATCCGCAGGGCGGCGCCACCTGGGTTTTCGAGAACCTCACAGAACAGGTGGATTTGCAGACGCGTTACAATACGCTGGTCAAGGTTCAAGGCGAGACAATCGACCACCTAGCCGAAGGCGTTGCCGTGTTCGGCGCAGATGGGCGTATCCGCCTGTCCAACCCCGCCTTCCGTGCGCTTTGGGCCATCACTGCGGACGATGCAGAGGCGGGCAAGCACATTCGTTCCATCGAAGCGGCCTGTGCGCAATCCTATGAAAAGCCGGATGGATGGCGGGCTTTCAGCCAGTTTATCACTAGCTTCGATGACGAGCGCCTTTCGAAACAGGGAACGCTCGAGCTTCTTTCCGGCCTCGTACTGGATTACGCCGTGATCCCGTTGCCCGATGCGCAGACCATGCTCACCTTCGTCAATATGACCGACAGCGTGCGGGCAGAGCGCGCCTTGAAGGAAAAGAACGAGGCGCTGCGCAAGGCCGACGAGTTGAAGAACGATTTCGTTCAGCACGTCTCTTACGAGCTGCGCTCACCACTGACCAATATTATCGGCTTCACCGATCTGTTGAAAACGCCCGGCATGGGCGATCTCAACGACCGTCAGTCGGAATATCTCGATCATATTTCGACGTCTTCCTCGGTTCTGCTGACGATCGTGAACGATATTCTCGATCTCGCGACAGTCGATGCCGGCATCATGCATCTGAACTATACAGAAAACGATCTGAACGAGTTGCTGGACGACGTATCGGTGCAGATCACGGATCGTCTTCAGGAAAGCGGCGTATCGCTTGAAATCGTTGCGCCTGCCCATCTTGGTTCGATCATTGCAGATCATCAGCGCCTCAAACAGATTCTCCTGAAGCTCCTGACCAATGCTACGAATTTTGCCCCGGAAGGCACGGCGATCCGCCTGACCTGCCAGAGGACCGAGGGTGATTTCATATTCTCCGTTGCCGATCAGGGGCCGGGAATTCCCGAAGACATGCTGCAAACGGTGTTTGATCGTTTCGCGACCCACAGCAATGGTGGCAGGCGCAGTGGTGCAGGCCTTGGCCTTTCCATTGTGGAAAGTTTCGTCAGCCTGCACCACGGCAATGTCACGCTAGAAAGCCGCGCCGGTGAAGGCACCGTCGTCACCTGCCGCATTCCTTCCGGCGCCCGCCCGCAATCCATCGCCGCAGAATGACCGCTGAGACGACCTATTTTTCCATCCATCTTGCCGATGAAGCCGAGACGATCCGTCTCGGTGAAGAACTGGCGCTTGTCGTCAAACCCGGCGATGCGGTTGCGCTGATCGGCGATCTAGGCGCCGGGAAATCGACGCTCGCCCGCGCGTTGATCCGTGCGATTGCGGATGATGCAGAGCTTGAAGTTCCAAGTCCCACCTTCACCATCGTCCAATCCTATGCCTTGCGGTTTCCGGTCGCGCATCTCGATCTCTACCGTCTTTCAGACGCCTCGGAACTGGATGAGCTCGGTATCGATGAAATGCTGTCGGAGGGCGTTTGCCTGATCGAATGGCCCGAGATGGCGGCGGATGTTCTTCCCAAAAACTCCACCATTATCATGCGGCTGACCCATGAGGGCGACGGCCGCCTCGCGACAATCGAGGCATCCCCACGCCATATCGCAAGGCTTCAACGCGTGCTGGCCATTCGGGCGTTTCTGGAAAAGAACGGCAAGGCCAATGTCTCTCGGCGTTACTTCAGCGGGGACGCGGCCTATCGCACCTATGAATTGCTGCGCGAGTCGGGCCACCAGTTTCTGCTGATGGACTGGCAGCCTCAGCCACACGGCCCTGTTCTTCAAGACGGCAAATCATACGCTGAAATCGTGCATCTTGCCCGTACCGTCGAGCCTTTCGTTGCAATCGATCTTTATCTCAGACACGAAGGCTTCACCGCACCAGAAATACTGGCGCAGGATATGGAACAAGGCATTCTGCTTCTCGAAGATATGGGTCGCGACGGCGTACTCGATGCTACGGGCCAGCCTCTCGAAGAGCGCTATATTGAAAGCGCGGCTTGTCTTGCCGCTCTGCATCAAAAACCTGCGCCAGAGAAAATCAGCCTGCCCAACGGCGCGCAACATCAGGTTCCGCCGTTTGACGCAGATGCGATGAAGATCGAGGCTTCTCTCTTGGTCGATTGGTATCTGCCCCATATCCACGGCGGAAAACCGACCGATGAAGGGCAAAGACAAGCGTTTTTTGCCGTCTGGGATGAAGTCATCGCAAAGCTTTCCGATGTCGAAACCGGCCTTCTGCTGCGTGACTTTCATTCGCCGAACATCATCTGGCAGAATAATAAATCCGGCATCCAACAAGTGGGTATCATCGACTTTCAGGATGCGATGATCGGCCCGACCGCTTACGATCTCGCCTCTCTGGTGCAGGACGCGCGCGTGACGATATCGCCGGATTTACAGGCGAAAATGATGCAGCGCTATCTCGACATCCGCCGCAGTAACCCGAATTTCGATGAAAAGGCGTTCCTCAAGGCCTTCGCGATCATGTCGGCGCAACGCAATTGCAAGCTGGTCGGCATCTGGGTTCGGCTGATGAAGCGTGACGGCAAGCCGGGCTATATGAAGCATATGCCGCGCACCTTCACCTATCTGCGCGACGCCCTTGCTCATCCGGAACTCAAGCCACTTGCCGACTGGTTTGTTCAAGCAGGTATAGACCTCAACTCCCAATGAAGCGTTCGATATGACGATCAGACAAGCGATGGTTCTGGCAGCGGGTCTCGGCACAAGAATGCGTCCGATCACCGACACGATCCCTAAGCCGCTGGTAAAGATCGCCGGCAAGCCGATGATCGACTACGTGCTCGATCTTCTGGTGGCTGCAAGCGTGGAGACCGTCTCGATCAACGTGCATCACCACGCGGACCAGATGGTTTCGCATCTGAGCCAGCGCAACGATATCGAGGTCCTGATCTCGGATGAGCGGGCAGAGTTGATGAATTCCGGCGGCGGCCTTGCCAAGGGGCTGAAATTGCTGAGGCCCGGCCCGGTTCTCGTCATGAATGCCGATCTCTTCTGGGTCGGCGAAGAGGCGGGGCAGCTATCCAATCTGGAAAAGCTTTCGCGATTTTTCGAGCCCACGCGCATGGATATGGCGATGCTCTGCGTCGATATGGACCGCACCACCGGTCACAACGGCAAAAAGGACTTCAACCTCGCAGAAGACGGCCTCCTGACCCGTTATCAGGAAGGCGAGCCGCACCCGGTCGTCTATGCTGGCGCAATTGCGATGGACTCGCGGCTGCTCGATGACGCGCCCACCGACGCCTTCAACCTCAACATCTATTTCGACCGCGCCATTGCGAAAAACAGGCTTTTTGGCGTTTCCCTGGACGGTCAATGGATTACGGTCGGCACACCGGATGCTATAGAGGATGCGGAGCGAACCATCGCTTCCACCCTATAGCAGCAAGAAAGTCGAGCCATTGGCGCATGCCAAACGCATCCTGACCATCGCGCCGGGAACCCCGTTTCTTAAAGTACTGGCAAGGAGCCTCTGCGATGGCTCTCTGGCGCAGGGTTACGCCTATGATCCTGCCGATCCGCTATCACTTGCCAAGGTCACGATCTATGTGCCGACGCGGCGTTCCGCGCGCGTGCTGCGCTCGGAATTCGTCGATATTCTTGGCGGTCGCTCCGCCATTCTGCCGGTTATCCGTCCGCTTGGCGAAACGGATGATGATAGCGGCTATTTCGATATCGAGACGCCTGCAACGATCGATCTCGCCCCGCCGATTTCCAATACGGCACGACTGGTGGAACTGGCGCGGCTGATCCTTGCCTGGCGAAACAGCCTGCCAGATGCGATCCGTGCCGTGCATTCCGATTTCCCGCTCGTCGCTCCGGCCAGCCCTGCGGATGCCATTTGGCTTGCGCGTGCATTGGCCGAAGTCATCGACGCGATGGACACCGAGGACAAGGATTGGGAGGCTCTCGCCAAACTGGACACTGCCGACCATGCGCAATGGTGGCAGCTGACGGCGGATTTTCTCAAGATCGCCAGCGTCTTCTGGCCAGCCCGCCTTTCCGAACTCAACAAATCATCCGCCGGGCGGCACCGCAATGCAATCCTACGCGCCGAGGCTGAGCGTCTGGCGCGGATCGGATCGTCTGACCCGATCATCGTTGCCGGTTCTACCGGCTCCATTCCTGCCGCTGCCGATCTCATCGCCGCCGTCGCCTCGCTCCCTCAGGGTACCATCGTTCTGCCAGGTCTCGATCTCGACATGCCGGACGAGCAGTGGGAGGCGATCAACGAAGCTCCGGATGACGCATCCAGCCGCACGCATTCGCAGTACGGCCTTTTCGTCCTGTTGCAGAAACTCGGTGTGCTGCGGGACGGTGTCGAGCGGATCGGTACGTTGGACGCTGATCTTCAAAACCGCGCTGAAATCTTCTCGACGGCGCTTGCGCCTGCCAAAGCCACGGCGGAGTGGAATGCCTGGCGCGCGAAAAAATCCGAGGAATTTTTCGACAACGCCTTTTCTTCCGCCGCCATGATCGAGGCTGCCAATGAGCGGGAGGAGGCAACTGCCATTGCGATTGCCCTTCGCCTTGCACTTGAGGAACCCGGCCAGAACGGACCTTCCCAGGCGGCACTGATTACGCCGGATCGTGGCCTGGGACGACGCGTGGCGACCGAGCTTGCGCGTTTCGGCATCGAGGCGGATGATTCCGCCGGTACGCCGCTTTCCGCAACCCCGCAGGCGGGGCTTTTGCAGCTTGCGCTCGAAGCGATCCTCCGGCCCGGCGATCCCGTCGCCATCATATCCCTGCTGAAACATCCGCTCAGCCGCTTCGGCCTTGCTCTGGAGGACATGACACAGGCAGCGGCGGCTATGGAGCTTATCGGCTTGAGGGGCGGACGCGAGGAAACCACGCTTGGCAATCTCGGTAGCCTTCTCGCGCATCAGCTGACATTGCACGCGGATGACAGACATCCACCGAAATGGCGCACCGCACTTTCCGAGGACGCGCCTCTTGCTGCCGCTGATCTCGCCGCACGTATCAAGGTTGCCATCGAACCGCTGGAATCGGCCTTCATCCACCGCGATCCGATCAAAGGACGCCTTACCTCCCGCCTGGCGCTGGCGGATTGGGCGGAGCGTACAGGCCGCGTTATCGAAGCGATTGCTGTGGATGAGGCGGGCGATCTTGCCAGCCTCTGGTCGGGCGAAGCGGGAGAGAAGCTCTCGGGGCTTCTGGCGGAATTGATGGAATGCGGGCAGGTTCTGGAGGCGGACGGTCCGCAATGGATCGACATCGTCGCGGCATTCGTGGCGGGTGAATCGATCAAGCCGCGCGCCATGCGCCACCCACGCGTCTTCATCTTCGGTGCGCTGGAAGCCCGTCTCCAGAGCGTCGATACGGTTATCATCGGTGGTTTGAACGAGGGTATCTGGCCGGGGCAGACTGCCAACAACCCGTTTCTTTCCCGCAACATGAAGACCGCAATCGGTCTCGAGCCGCCGGAACGGCGCGTCGGGCAACTTGCGCATGATTTCGAGATGGCGAACGGCACACGGCATATTTTTTACAGTCGTTCGCTAAGGCAGGGCTCGACGCCTGCTGTCGCGTCCCGCTGGCTGCAACGGCTTCTGGCACTTGGTGGGGAAAATTTTGCCGGGACGCTGAAGGCTCGGGGTGAATCTTATCGGCATTGGGCAAATATGCTGGACGATGGCGACATTCAGGATGCCGCCAAGCGCCCTGCCCCGACACCGCCCGCCGAACTTCAGCCGAAGAGCTATTCTTTCAGCGAAGTCAGCCGTCTGCGACGCGATCCTTATTCGATCTATGCGCGGCGCATCCTGAAGCTCGATCCGCTGGATGAATTCAACCGCGATCCGGGTGCTGCCGACCGCGGTACGCTTTATCACCGCATCATGGAGCAATATTCCCGCGAGGAGCATGTGCCCGGCACGCCTGCGGCGGAAGAGGCCATGATGAGGGTACTGAATGCCTGTTTCGACGCGGAAAACCTGCCGTCTCACATCGACGTCGTCTGGCGACCGCGCTTCGTTGCCGTGGCCCGTGCCTTCCTGATTTGGGAAAAGAACCGTCGACAAATCGTTCGCCGCAGCCATATCGAAGTGCGGGCAGGCCAGGAGATACCGGAAGCGGGCGTACGGCTCACCGGTGTTGCCGACCGCATCGACATCAAGAGTTCCGGCAAAGCGGATATTATTGACTACAAAACCGGTCTTTCTCCCTCTTTGAAACAGGCAAGATCGCTGCTTGATCCGCAGCTCGCTTTGGAAGCGGCGGCATTGATGCGTGGAGCATTTAAGGATGCTGGATCGCCACTCCCGGAAGATTTGATCTACGTTCGGCTACGACCCGGCGAGCGCTTCAATGGTAGTGACGTCGTGAATAATGAACACGCCAAGGCGACAGCAAAGACGGTGCCGAAGAGTGCGGTAGAGTTAGCTACCGACTCTATCGATCAGCTTTCGAAGTTCATCATTTCCTTGCGCGAGAGAAAGAACGGCTTCGTCTCCCGCCTGATACCCGAGGAACAGCAGAGCTATGGTGGAGAATATGACCACCTCGCCCGGGTTTCCGAATGGTCCACGGCAGAACCGGGAGATGGCGATGCGGAATGAGCCGATGTACCCTGTAGACGACCATGGTCCCGAAATCGACGATCCGAAAAACTGGATCGACTGGACGACGCGGCAGCAGACCCGCGCTTCGGACCCCAAAAGTTCCGCATGGGTGTCGGCCAACGCCGGTTCCGGCAAAACGCATGTGCTGACGCAGCGCGTTATCCGGCTGCTGCTTGCCGGTTGTCGCCCTTCGGCCATTCTCTGCCTCACCTATACAAAGGCGGCAGCGTCCGAAATGTCGAGCCGCGTCTTCGATAGACTGGCCGATTGGGCAACGCTGACCGATTCCGATCTGAAGGATCGCATAACAGCCATCGAAGGGCGCGTGCCGGATGCCATCAAGCTGAAGGAAGCGCGCCGCCTCTTTGCCAAGGCGCTGGAAACGCCGGGTGGCCTGAAAATCCAGACCATCCACGCCTTTTGCGAAGCGCTGCTACACCAGTTTCCGCTGGAGGCGAATGTCGCGGGTCACTTCTCCGTTCTGGATGACCGCGCCGCAAGCAGCCTTCTGGCCGAAGCGCGCCGCAGCCTGCTGACAGCCGTTTCGCTGGAACATGATACGCCGCTGGCGCAAGCACTCGCCTATGTCCTCGATCTTGCCGATGAGACGGGTTTGGAAGCGCTGCTCAGCGCCATCATTGCCAACCGCAATCCGCTACGCGGCTTTCTCGAAACGGCAGCGCGCACGGGCGGAATAGACGCTACCCTGCGAAAACGCGCTGACATCGGCCCGGAGGAAACGCAGGAAACGGCAGCTGCGGCCTTCTGGCCCCTGCCCGGCCTCTCCGGTCTTTCGCTGGATACCTATCTGACGCTTTCTGATGAAATCGGTGGTTCACGCACCCACGATGTATCCTACGCATTGCGTGAAGCCACCCGCGAACGCGATGTCTTCAAGCGCATCGACTTCATCGAGGCAGCGCTTCTCACAGCCAAGGGCGAGAAAAAGTCCGACGCGTACGTCATCAACAAGGCGATGCAGGGCGCGGCACCGGGTCTGCTGGATGATCTGACGCTGGCGCGAGACCACGTCGTCGCCTGCCGTGACCGTTATCGCACCCTGCGAATGCTCGAAGCGACGAAGCATGCGCTGACCTTGGCGGATCGTCTGATCGGTGATTTCGAAGACCTGAAGAAGCAGAGAAGTCAGCTCGATTTCGAAGATCTGATCGAGCGCGCGGCGACGCTGCTCAACAGGGACACCGCAGGCGCGTGGGTTCACTACAAGCTGGATCAGGGTATCGATCATATTCTGGTCGATGAGGCGCAGGATACCAGCCCCGTACAGTGGTCGATCATCCAGTCGCTGGCCGCCGATTTCTTCCATGGGGAAACGGCCCGCCTTGGCCTGCGCACCATCTTTGCCGTGGGCGATGAAAAGCAGTCGATCTACTCCTTTCAGGGCGCGCGACCGGAGCGGTTTTCGCAAGAGCGCGAGGAAACGGCGCGGCGCGTGACTGCTGTCGAGCAGGTGTTTCATCCCGTGCGACTGCCGCTCTCTTTTCGCTCCACGGCAGATGTTCTTGCGGCGGTGGATCAGGTCTTCTCAACAACGGAAAATGCCGAAGGCCTCAGCGCCCAGAACGAACCCGTCGAGCACCGCTCCAACCGGCTTGGCCATGCGGGCACGGTGGAAGTCTGGGGCATGGTTGCCGCAGAACCGGTGGAGGACGAAGAGGATTGGACGGCACCCTTCGATGCTCTGCGTGAAAGCGCGCCGCCTGCCATCGTCGCACGGCGGATTGCGGCCCGCATCGCGGAGATGATCGGCAAGGAGACCGTGGTCGAGAAAGGCGTGGAGCGGTTTATCGAGCCCGGCGATATTCTGGTTCTGGTGCGCAAGCGCCACGCTTTCGTCAACGCGCTGACCCGCGAGCTCAAGCAGCGCAAGAATATTCCCGTTGCCGGTGCCGACCGCCTTCGCCTGACGGACCACATCGCCATTCAGGATTTGCTGGCACTTGGCCGGTTCGTTCTCTTGCCGCAGGATGATCTGTCGCTTTGCGCACTGCTGAAAAGCCCGCTGTTCAATCACGATGAAGACGATATTTTCGACCTTGCCGCACAGCGCCCGGAGGAGACAAGCGTCTGGGAGTACTTGCAGCATCTTGGCCGCGAAGATGGCAGCCGTTTTGCACATACTCACAAGCTGCTTTCCACCCTCATCGCGCTTTCGAAAACCGCAACGATCCATGATTTCTATGCCGCCGTCCTGACCATCCACGAGGGCCGCAAGAAGTTCCTCGGTCGGCTCGGCAATGAAGCCAGCGACGTTCTGGACGAGTTTCTCTCCTTCGCTCTCGATCATGAAAAGACCGGCCTTCCCGGCCTGCAATCCTTCATCTCGGTGCTGGAAACCGATGCTCCCGAGATCAAGCGTGAGCAGGACAAGGAACGCGGCGAAGTCCGCATAATGACGGTTCACGCCTCCAAAGGTCTTGAAGCGCCCGTGGTTTTTCTGGTCGATGGCGGCTCCAAGGCCTTCATCCCAAGCCATGTGCCGAAGCTTCGTTTTCTTGAGGCTTCCGCAACGTCCTTCCCGATCTGGCTTCCGGGCAAGAGCTTTGACAACGCGCTGATCGACCGAGATGACAGGCGGCTGAAAGACTCTGCCGAGCAGGAGTATCGTCGTCTGCTCTATGTTGCCATGACACGTGCAGCCGACCACTTGATCGTCTGCGGCTATCGAGGTCCGCGGGAAAACCCGGATTCCTGGCACGCGATGATTAGGCGCTCACTTGGAGCCGATGAGAACCGCAGTCGCACCCACCAGTTTACGGCAGGCGGAGAGGAATGGGACGGCTTGCTCTGGCATTCCAGCACCCGTTCCCCACGGCTCATCGAAAAGACGGAACAAGCGCATCAACCGGGCCCCGCTCCCCTACCCGCGTCTCTTATGCAGCCGCTGCCGCCAGCGCCCGCCCTTCCGCGCCCTTTGAGCCCTTCCGGTGCTGGCACCATTATCGATGACGGTGCCGAGGATTTGCTGGTCACATCACCGCTCTTTGCGAAGCCGGAAACGTCATCCGGTCTTGCGCTTCAGCGCGGGCGTCTCGTTCACCGCATGCTGCAAACTTTGCCGGATTACCCCGAACACGAGCGCGAGGCTGCAGCGCATCGCTATGCCGAGCGCGCGGCGAAGTTCTGGCCGGAGAAGGAACGCCAAAGCCTGATCCACTCAACGCTCGCCGTTCTTTCCGAACCCGCGATCCAGCCCGCATTCTCCGCAAATAGCAGGGCTGAAGTCTCGATCATGGGGACGCTTCGTCTCGGTCGTCAGGAATTCGCCGTGTCCGGGCGCATCGACAGGCTGGCGGTCGAGGGTGATCGGGTCATTCTGGTGGATTACAAGACCAATCGCGTACCGCCAGAAGACGAGCGGCGCATTCCTTTTGCCCATACGGCGCAGCTAGCCATCTACAGGGAAATCCTCAAACCGCTCTATCCGGATAAGACGTTTGTCTGCGCGCTGGTCTATACGGAAAATGCGTCCTTCATGACGCTTGGTGAGGAAGCCTTGTCGCAAGCTCTTGCCGCAATCTCGACAAAGTGAGATACCGGACATTGAAAATGCGCCTTCCCCGCATCACATAAATGCCCGAACAGATTCACTGAAAGGAGAGCCGCTTATGGCTACCGTGAAAGTCGATACCTCCAACTTCCAGTCCGAAGTTCTCGAGTCCGCCGAACCCGTCGTCGTCGATTTCTGGGCTGAGTGGTGCGGTCCTTGCAAGATGATCGCTCCGAGCCTTGAAGAAATCTCGTCCGAGCTTGCTGGCAAGGTCAAGGTCGTGAAGCTCAATATCGATGAGAACCCGGAACTTGCAGCCCAGTTCGGCGTCCGGTCCATTCCGACGCTCGCCATGTTCAAAGGCGGCGAAGTTGCCGACATCAAGGTTGGCGCTGCTCCCAAGACAGCGCTTTCCGCCTGGATTTCCAGCGCGGCCTGATTTCCGTCAGTCGCTAAGAATAAGAAAAGCCCGGTAATGCCGGGCTTTTTCTTTGTCCATTTGCCTGAAGACGCCGTTACTTCGGCGGCGTGCCGTTCAGGGCCAGCGCATTCCCGGCCAGATAAAGCGACCCGCCAATCAAAATTCGAGGCGCAGGCTTGTTCGGGTCCAGCCGCTTGGAAAGTTCCTCCAACGCTTCCTCGATCGAAGACGTCGGCGCTGCTGTCAAACCGGCATCAAACACCGCATGGGCCAAAACCACCGGGTCGATTGCCGCATCGGAACCATGGATCGGCACGGTGAAGACATATTCCGCAATATCCGCGAAGGCTTTGAAATAGCCGACCTGATCCTTGGTATTGATCATGCCAGCGATGAGAAAGAGAGGCCGCGCCCGCTTTTCCTCGAAACCGGCCATGGCTTCGGCAATCACTTCGCCAGCACCGGGATTGTGCCCGCCATCGATCCAGATTTCGCTACCCTTTGGCGCGAGATCGAAAATGCGGCCCTGGGTGATCCGCTGGAGACGTCCCGGCCACTCGACCGATGTCATGGCCTTGTCGATCATGCGTTCGGTCACTTCAAAACCGGCGGCCTTGACCGCGCGGATCGCGGCGGCGGCATTCGCCAGTTGATGGCGGCCCGGAAGGCGCGGCAGTGGCGCATCGACCAGGCTGAATTCATCCTGATAGACAAGCCGCCCATATTCTTCATGGGCCGAGAAATCCTGGCCATAGACCGCTGTCGGACATTTCAGGCGCTCGGCGGTCGCGATCAAAACGTCAAGCGCGGCGTCATATTCCTGATGGCCAATGACGACAGGCGAGCCGCTTTTCATGATACCGGCCTTCTCCGCCGCAATCAGTTCGACCCGGTCTCCGAGATAGGCCTGATGGTCGAGCGAGATCGGCATGATAATGGAGACGGCGGGGTTGGCGATGACATTGGTCGCATCGAAACGCCCGCCAAGGCCCACTTCCAGAATAACGACATCCGCCGGCTGTTCGGCGAAAAGCACGAAGGTAACCGCGGTGAGGATTTCGAAAACGGTGATATGCTGGCCGCTATTGGCCGTCTCTACCCGCGCCAACGCATCGGCGAACATCGCATCTTCTACGAGATGCCCCTCCCCGCCCGGCACACCGATGCGGTACCGTTCGTTCCAGTTGACCAGATGCGGCGATGTGTGGACATGGACGGCAAGGCCTGCCGCTTCCATAAGCGCGCGGCTGAACGCCGTAACCGAACCCTTGCCATTGGTACCGGCGACATGGATCACCGGCGGCAGCCGCTTGTGCGGATTGCCGAGCTTTTCGAGAAGCCGTGTGATCCTGTCGAGCGACAGATCGAAGCCCTTGGGATGCAGCTGCATCAATCTTTCGATGATGCGTTCTGCCTCGGTCATTTCGGGCTTCGTCCTATCTGTCATCTGCCCCTCCGGAGCACTTTATTCGCCAGTTCAGGCCGTGGCAGCCAGAGGCGCGACGTCCTTTACGGACGTATTGGCAGGTGCCTTCGTCATGATCTTCAAGAGATTGGCCAGCGTGTCGGGAATCTCGTGGCGGTCGATAACCATGTCCACCATGCCGTGATCCAACAGGTATTCCGAGGTCTGGAAACCTTCCGGCAGCTTTTCGCGAATGGTCTGCTCGATCACGCGCTTACCGGCAAAGCAGATTTCCGCGCCCGGCTCGGCAATATGAACATCGCCCAGCATCGCGTAAGAAGCCGTTACACCGCCCGTCGTCGGGTTGGTGAGAACGACGATGTATGGCATGCCAGCTTCCTTGAGCATGTTGACGGCAACCGTCGTGCGCGGCAGCTGCATCAGCGAAAGAATGCCTTCCTGCATGCGCGCACCGCCGGAAGCGGGGAACATGACCAGCGGGCAACGCTCGGAAATGGCGCGCTCGAATGCCTTTACGATAGCTTCACCGGCAGCAATGCCGAGCGAACCGCCCATGAATTGGAATTCGTGAACGACTGCGACGATCTTCAAACCCTTGAGATTGCCAACGCCAGCCAGGATCGTGTCTTCCTGCTCGGTCTTCGTGCGGCTGTCACGCAGACGGTCCGTGTACTTCTTGGAATCACGGAATTTCAGCGGATCCTGAGCCACCTTTGGCTGCGGCAGCGCTTCATAGACACCGCCATCGAAAAGGTCGGCAAGACGCGCCTTTGCAGGCATCTTCATATGGAAGCCGGAAGCCGGGATAACCCACTTGTTTTCTTCCAGATCCTTATGGAAGACCATTTCGCCCGTTTCCGGGCATTTGATCCAGAGATTTTCCGGCGTGTCACGGCGGCCCAGCATGGAGTTGATCCGCGGGCGTACGTAATTGGTGATCCAGTTCACGTCTAATACTCCTGACTGTCTGCGCGTCGCTGGTTGTTATTCAGCAGCAGCAAGGCGCGATGCAAGCACGCCCGTTGAAAGTCCCTTTACCAGCGTTGTTACCGCCGGAACAGTGTCATTCGTCGCCTTGCCATCCTTCGTGAGGCTCAAGGCAATCTGGTTTACGATGGCGGTTCCGACAACGACGCCATCTGCCACGGCACCGATGGCTTTAGCGTGATCCGCCGTCTTGACGCCGAAGCCGACGCAAACCGGCAGGGTCGTGTGCGATTTGATACGTTCAACCGCGCCCGCAAACTGGGATGGATCAGGCAGTGCCGAACCGGTGATACCGTTCATGGAAACGTAATAGACGAAACCTGAGGTATTTTTAAGGACGGTCGGCAGACGCTTTTCATCGGTCGTCGGCGTTGCCAGACGAATGAAATTGATGCCGTGCTTGAGCGCCGGGATACAAAGTTCGTCGTCCATTTCCGGCGGAAGGTCCACGACGATCAAGCCATCGATGCCAGCGGCAAGTGCTGTCTCAAGAAACTTTTCGACGCCGTAAATATAGATCGGATTGTAATAGCCCATCAAAACGATCGGCGTCGCGTCATCCTGCTTGCGGAATTCACGCGCCAGATCGAGCGTCGTTTCCAGCGTCTGACCGCCCTTTAGGGCACGTTGGCCTGCGAGCTGAATAGCTGGGCCATCCGCCATCGGATCGGAAAACGGCATGCCGAGCTCGATAACATCGGCACCGGCTTCCGGCAGTGCCTTCATGATGCCAAGCGAGGTTTCGAAATCCGGGTCGCCGCCCATGAAATAGGTAATCAGAGCCGGGCGATTTTGCGCGCGCAGATCGGCAAAGCGCTTGTCCATACGTGCAGTCATGTTCTTACAGATCCATTCCAAGATGTTGGCTGACGGTGTGGACGTCCTTGTCGCCGCGACCGGAAAGGTTCATCAGGATGATTTCGTCCTTGCCCATTTTCGGTGCGCGCTTGATGACTTCGGCCAAGGCGTGGCTAGGCTCGAGTGCCGGGATGATGCCTTCGAGACGCGTCAACATCTGGAAAGCTTCCAGCGCTTCATGGTCCATGATCGGTACATATTCCACGCGGCCCGTATCGTTCAGCCAGGAATGCTCAGGCCCGATGCCGGGGTAATCGAGGCCAGCGGAAATGGAGTGACCTTCTTTGATCTGGCCGTCCTTATCCTGCAACAGATAGGTGCGGTTGCCGTGCAGCACGCCAGGTGAACCGGCGGTGATCGACGCGCAATGTTCTTCGCCCTGAAGGCCGCGACCACCGGCTTCGACGCCAACGATCTTCACGCCCGCATCATCAAGGAACGGGTGGAAAATGCCGATGGCATTGGAGCCACCGCCGACAGCCGCAATGACGAGATCCGGCAGGCGTCCCTCAGCTTCCAGCATCTGCGCCTTGGCTTCCGTGCCGATCACGGCCTGGAAATCGCGCACCATTTCCGGGTACGGATGCGGGCCGGCTGCGGTGCCGATCAGGTAATAAGTGTCTTCAACGTTTGTGACCCAGTCGCGAAGCGCCTCGTTCATCGCATCCTTCAGCGTGCCGTGGCCAGCCGTCACCGGCTTTACCTCGGCGCCCAAAAGCTTCATGCGGAACACGTTCGGTGCCTGACGGGCAACATCGGTCGCGCCCATATAGACGACGCAGGGGAAACCGAAGCGGGCGGCGACCGTTGCCGATGCCACGCCGTGCTGTCCGGCACCGGTTTCAGCAATGATGCGGGTCTTGCCCATGCGCTTTGCCAGAAGAATCTGACCAATGCAGTTGTTGATCTTGTGCGAACCGGTGTGGTTCAGCTCTTCGCGCTTGAAGTAAATCTTCGCGCCGCCGAGTTCGGCAGTCAGGCGTTCGGCGAAATAAAGCGGGCTCGGGCGTCCGATATAATGCGTGCCGAGGTTCTTCAGCTCAGCCTGAAATTCAGGATCGTTCTTCGCCTTGTCCCACTCGGCCTGCAGATCGAGGATCAGCGGCATCAGCGTTTCGGCAACGAAGCGGCCTCCGTAGATACCGAAGCGGCCGTCCTCATCGGGACCGGCGCGGAACGAGTTGGGTTTCAGCGTTTCGTTCACTTTCAAACTCCCTGCGACCTTGAAGACCTGACGGCATCGAAGAATGCGTCGATCTTGGCCAAATCCTTCACACCTGGCGCACTTTCCACGCCGGACGATACATCCAGTCCCCTCGCCCCGGTTTCCGCCAGAGCTTCAACAACGTTATCCTTGTTTAGTCCACCGGAAAGCATGTAATTCACGCCTTCGTCAAGAGAGCGCAACAGCGTCCAGTCGAAGGAAACGCCGTTTCCGCCGGGCAACTCCGATCCCGCCGGTGCTTTCGCATCGAACAGGAAACTATCGGCAATGCCAATATAGGGATCGATTTTGGCAAGATCATCGGCATCGCGAATGGAAAATGCCTTCATGACCGGCAGGCCGTAGAGCGCCTTCACGCTCAGCACCCGCTCCGGGCTTTCGCTTCCATGCAGCTGAAGAATGTCGGGCTTCAAGAGATCGACGATTTCGTCCAGTTCGTCATTATCGGCATTGACCGTAACCGCCACGATCTTGACGCTGCCACGAACGGCGTCCGCCAGTTTGCCAGCAAGATCCGGCTCGATATTGCGTGGGCTCTTCTCAAAGAAGATGAAGCCGATGTGGCTTGCCCCGCGCCTGACGGCACGTTCAACCGCTTCCGGCGTCTTCAATCCGCAAATCTTGATATCGGGTTTCATCAGGTGGAGGTGCCACGAAATGGGCTCCGAGTCGAGCCAAATCGCAATCGGTCGAGACGCTTAAGAAAAGTGTTTCACGTGAATCCAAACCTGCAATTGTACCGCTATTCGAAATCTATCGCGTGGAGTTGGGAACCGTTATGCTTCAACCAGGCTTTGGCCGTTTCCATCTCAGGGCAGAGCTTTTTGCATAGGGCCCAGAATTTGGGGCCATGGTTCATCTCGCAGAGATGAGCCACTTCATGCGCCGCCAGATAATCGATGACGCTTTCCGGCGCCATGACGATGCGCCAGGAGAAGCTCAGATTTCCCTCATGTGAGCACGAACCCCAGCGGCTGCGCGTGTCTTTCATGGCGATAGAGCGCACGGGTCGACCGACAGCTTTTGCATGCAATGCCACGAGCCTTTCGAGATCGGCCCTCGCTTCTTTCTTCAGAAACGTTGCGATGCGTCTTCCGGTGTGTTCCGGCAGGCCGCTGACAAGCAGAACCGGTTCATCCGCATTTCTGGCAACATGCGTTATGCCTCTGAGCGAACCGGTATGTTGAATGCGATGAGGAACGCCACGAATGCTGATCATCGCGCCATCTGTCATTCCGGCCTGGGTCGAAAACTTCGAAAGCTTTGATTCCAGCCAACCCTGATGCCGGTCCAGAAACTCGTCCACTTGCGCATGATGCAAGCCGTAGGGAATTGTCAGCTTCAGCGCCTTCCCACCCGGCTCTATGCGCAAGGTGATGCGCGTTGCCCGCTGGTTTTCCTTGATGGTGATCGGCACATCGCGACCACTGACCTCAACCGTGCGCTGCGTGAACGCCGGTTTGCGGGAAGAGGTGGATTTCAGGGACTTTCGAAGCAGCGAAAACATGAGACTTTCATAGCGATTCGCTCTTCAAAAAGCTATTGCTCCCTTACGCCTGCCCGCCATGTGCCTTGAAGAAATCTACCATCTGCGGAACGATATCCCGGCGGAAGCGGGAGCCGTTGAAGACACCATAATGGCCGACATCCGGCTGCATGTAATGTTTGCGCTTTTCTTGCGGCAGGCTGGAACAGAGATCATGCGCAGCCTTCGTCTGCCCGACGCCTGAAATATCGTCGTTTTCGCCTTCGACAGTAAAGAGCGCGACATTGCGGATGGCAGCCGGTTCAACCGCCCTGCCCCGATGCATCATCTCGCCCCTCGGCAGCGCATGCTCGATGAAAACAGTCTCGACTGTCTGGAGATAGAATTCTGCCGTCAGATCCATCACGGCGAGATATTCGTCGTAGAACTCGCGGTGCTTCTCCGCTGAATCTCCATCGTTCTTGACGAGGTTCAGGTAGAAATCCTTATGTGCCGTCATGTGCCTATCAAGGTTCATGGACATGAAGCCGGACAGTTGCAGGAAGCCGGGATAAACGGAGCGCCCGAAGCCGGCCTGCGGCCATGGCACCTGCATCACCACATTATCGCGAAACCATTCGATGGGTTTTGCAGTCGCAAGCTCATTGACGGCGGTGGGGTTGATCCGTGTATCGATTGGCCCACCCATCAGCGTCATCGAAGCCGGGGCGAAGTCATCGCCATCGGCTTCCATCACCGAAACGGCTGCCAGTACCGGCACCGAAGGTTGGCATACCGCGACGACGTGCGTGCCTTGCCCTATTTGGTGGAGCATGTCGATTATGTGGGAAATATAGTCATCCAGATCGAAGCGGCCTTCGCTCAACGGCACTGTCCGGGCATCGATCCAGTCCGTTATGTAAATATCCGCATGCGGAAGCAGTGCCTCGACGGTGCCTCTAAGCAGGGTCGCGTAGTGGCCGGACATGGGCGAGACCAGCAGCACCTTCGGATCAGCTGCTCTTTTTTCGGCAAGATTTCTCTTGAAATGGATCAGCCGGCAGAAAGGCTTCGACCAGACGATTTCCTCGACAACCTCCACAGCCTTGCCGTCGATCTCCGTTTGGGTCAGTCCAAATTCCGGCTTCGAATATCGCCGGGTCAGGCGCTCGAAGACTTCGAAGCCTGCATCCAGACTGCGCCCGAACGCGGTATTGGAAAGTGGATTAAGCGGATTGTTGCACGCCTGTCGCATCATGTCGGCGCTTGCACGCAACGGTGCCATGGCGGCATGGTTCATTTCATAGAGCTGATAGAACACGAAGAAACGCCTCCCGTCGTCATCGTCGTCTTTTTGTCATACTAGCATCTTTTCGCAGTTGCACAAATTTTTGGGTGGCTATCATTATTCGTCTTACCGACCGAAGCCTCACTCACGACGTCATCCTCGGGCCTGACCCACTGCTGTCCGGTTTAAATGTGCGGATGCGAGACAAGGCTTTGAATGCATTACAGTTCCATCTTTCAAATCCGGTTGGGACACGCTTTGACCGCCTTCGCTGTATGGTGGCGACGGTGCAACCCCACTTCCGTCATCCCGGACTTGATCCGGGATCCAGCCAGACCAAGTCTTTGGTCTGGAAGACTCTTTCGACGCGCAGACGCGCGTCGGTTGGACCCCGCATCAAGTGCGGGGTGACGGGTGAGGGAACTGTTCTCGCCCCAAAATACCCACGCAGTTTAAACCGGACAGCAGTGGGTTTGACCCGAGAATCCAAACACGTCGAACCAGTTTGGGCGGCAGCAGATGCTCAGGACTGGCCCGAGCATCACGGGAAGTGACTGGTGACGCCCCAGTTTTGACCTTACGTATCCGCGACGAAGGTCTGCTTTTGCGAACCAAGTCCTTCGATGCCAAGCTCAACCACATCGCCCGCCTTCAGGAAGCGCGGTGGCTTCATGCCGAGGCCGACGCCGGGTGGGGTGCCGGTGGAGATGACATCGCCGGGGTGGAGGGACATGAACTGACTGAGATAGGACACGACATGGGCCACGCCATAAACCATGGTCTTGCTGGAACCGTCCTGCATGGTTTCGCCATTCACCTTCAGCCACATGCCAAGGTTTTGCGGATCTGCGACTTCATCCTTCGTGACGAGCCAGGGGCCGATTGGGCCGAAAGTGTCGCAGGATTTTCCTTTGGTCCACTGGCCCTGGCGCTCCGTCTGAAAGGCGCGTTCCGACACGTCATGCGAGACGCAATAGCCGGCAACATAATCAAGCGCCTCCTCTTCGGAGACGTATTTCGCCGTCGTGCCGATGACCACGCCGAGCTCGACTTCCCAGTCGGTCTTTTCCGACCCGCGTGGAATAATGACGTTATCGTTGGGGCCAACGATGGCAGACGTCGCCTTCATGAAGATAACCGGCTCTGACGGAACCGTAGCGCCTGTCTCAGCCGCGTGGTCTGAAAAGTTGAGGCCGATGCAGATGAACTTTCCGGTTCCCGCCACGCAGGCGCCGATACGATCTTCCTGCAGAACAGGCAGTGTAGAGAGATCGATCGATGCGATCTTCTTCAGGCCCTCAGGTGAGATCGCCTCGCCGCCGATATCCTGCACGTGACCCGAGAGGTCACGGATTTTTCCTTCGCTATCGAGAATGGCTGGCTTTTCGTGGCCCGGTTGACCGACGCGCATCAGTTTCATGAAACTCTCCCAGTTGTCAGACAAGATGATGCATATATGAACGAACTATTTATCCTTGTCACCCCTTGACCTTTGGGAGGTGGGAAAAATACGATCCGGCTATTCCTGTTGAATCCCCAAGGAGACACCATGACGACCAGCAATTCCCGTCAGTCCGAATATCCGGTCGATCCTCTTTTTCTCGATCGTTGGTCGCCCCGCGCTTTCGATGGCCAGCCCATGCCGAAAGATCATTTACTCACCATTCTCGATGCCGCACACTGGGCACCGTCCGGGTCCAATCAGCAGCCATGGCGGTTCGTCTATGCGCTGAATGGATCAGCGGAATGGGACAAGTTTGTCGGCCTCCTGGTAGAAGGCAATCAGCGCTGGGCTAAGAATGCTTCCGCTCTGCTCATCATTCTTTCGCGCAGCTATAATGTGCGCGACGGCGAGAAGAAGCCAGCGCCGACCCATTCCTTCGATGCCGGTGCAGCCTGGTTCTCGCTGGCGACGCAGGCCCATTTGCTGGGCTACCATGCTCACGGCATGGCTGGCATATTCAAGGATAAGATCATCGAGCAGTTGAACGTGCCTGAGGGATATGCCGTCGAAGCGGCAGTCGCCATCGGCACCATGGCCCACAAAGACACCCTGCCCGATGATCTTGCGGAACGCGAAGTGCCGAGCAAGAGATTGCCGCTTGCGGATGTTGCCTTTGAGGGAAGTTTTAAGGGCAAAGCCGATTGAGGCGTCGCGCGAGTCACCGATGAAAACAAAAAGCCCGGCATCGCTGCCGGGCTTTTTCATTAACAAACTGTTTCACGTGAATCCTGCCACCGCACGATCCACAGGAAATCAGATATCGAGGTTGGCAACGCTCAGGGCGTTCTCCTGAATGAAGTCGCGGCGCGGCTCTACCTCATCACCCATAAGGCGGGCGAAAAGACCATCGGCATCGGTCGCATCGGTGACCTTGACCTGAAGCAGCGAGCGGACATTGGCGTCAAGCGTCGTTTCCCAGAGCTGCTCCGCATTCATCTCACCGAGACCCTTATAGCGCTGCATGGAAAGGCCTTTGCGACCGGCAGCGAAAATAGCCTCCAGCAGGGCGCGGGGGCCGGAGATTTGTAGGCTTCCATCCTTGCGCTGGAGCACAGGTGCCGTTGCGTAAACATCGCGTGTGCGGACTGCCAGCTGATCGATATGACGAGCGTCGGCGGAACCGAGCAGACCAATATCGATGGTGGACAATTCCTTCACGCCACGCACCATACGCTGGAAGCGCAGGCCGCCATCGGCCAGCACTTTGCCCGACCAGCCGCGTTCGGTCTCTTCCGCGATCATATCCAGACGGCGGGCAACTTCCGCAACAGTGGTCTCGGCATTGCTCGGATCTGCTGTCAGTTCTGCATTAAGCGCACCGGCAATTGCGGCCTGCTCAACGACCGCCCGATTGTAACGAGAATGCAGCCCATCGATGAGGGAGCGCATGCGAACCGCGTCGGAGATGACTCCGCGAAGGTCTTCACCAATGCGGACTTCGCCGGACCCAAGGGTGAGCGACGCTTCCTCGATACCCATGGAGATAAGATAATCTTCCAGCGCCTTCTCGTCCTTCAGGTACTGAATGGACTTGCCACGCGTGACCTTATAGAGCGGCGGCTGGGCGATGTAGAGATGGCCGCGCTCGATCAGTTCCGGCATCTGGCGGAAGAAGAAGGTCAGCAGCAGGGTGCGAATATGCGCGCCGTCCACGTCAGCATCGGTCATGATGATGATCTTGTGATAGCGCAGCTTGTCGGCGTTGAACTCGTCCTTGCCGATCGACGTACCGAGCGCCGTGATCAGCGTGCCGATTTCCTGGCTGGACAGCATTTTGTCGAAACGGGCGCGCTCAACATTGAGGATTTTACCGCGCAGCGGCAGAATGGCTTGTGTCTCACGAGAACGACCCTGCTTTGCCGAACCACCGGCGGAGTCACCCTCCACGAGGAAAACTTCGGACTTGGCGGGATCGCGTTCCGAGCAATCAGCAAGCTTGCCTGGCAGCGATGCGATATCCAGCGCGCCCTTGCGGCGGGTCAGTTCGCGCGCCTTGCGGGCGGCTTCACGGGCAACAGCCGCTTCGACAACCTTGCCGACGAGGATTTTTGCTTCCGTCGGATGCTCTTCGAACCAGGTGTTGAGCGCCTCGTTGACGAGGTTTTCCACGACCGGGCGCACTTCGGACGAGACCAGCTTGTCCTTGGTCTGCGAGGAGAACTTCGGATCCGGCACCTTTACCGAAAGAACGGCCGTCAGGCCTTCACGGCAGTCTTCGCCCTGAAGCGAGACCTTTTCCTTCTTGGTAATGCCGGAGCTATCGGCATAGGACGTGACCTGACGCGTTAGCGCGCCGCGAAAGCCCGCCATATGCGTGCCGCCATCGCGCTGCGGAATGTTGTTGGTGAAGCAAAGCACGTTTTCGTGGTAGCTATCGTTCCACCACATGGCCACTTCAACCGTAATACCGTCCTTTTCGCCACGGATGGCGACGGGCTTGTCTACCAGCGGCTTCTTGGCGCGGTCGAGATAGCGCACGAAAGCTTCGAGACCGCCGTCATAGACCATTTCTTCCTGCTTGATGTCGGAATGGCGCTTGTCGGTCAGCAGAATACGGACGCCGGAATTCAGAAACGCGAGTTCGCGCAGGCGATGCTCGAGCGTTGCGTAATTATATTCCGTCATGGTGAAGGTGTCGGGGCTGGCCAGGAAGGTGACTTCTGTACCGGACCGGCCCTCATAATCGCCGATCACTTCCAGCGGCTTGTCCGCCACGCCGTGGCTGAAACCGATTTCGTGAACCTTGCCATTGCGGCGGATACGCAGCTTCAGCCAGACGGAGAGCGCGTTGACGACCGAAACGCCCACGCCGTGCAGACCACCGGATACCTTATAGGAGTTCTGGTCGAATTTGCCGCCCGCATGTAGCTGGGTCATGATGACTTCAGCAGCAGACACACCTTCGCCGGAGTGAATATCCGTCGGAATGCCGCGACCATTGTCGGTCACCGTCACCGATCCGTCGGCATTTAGCGTCACCGTTACGAGATCGGCATGACCGGCCAGCGCTTCGTCGATGGCGTTGTCCACAACCTCATAGACCATGTGGTGCAGACCGGAACCATCGTCGGTATCACCGATATACATGCCGGGACGCTTGCGCACAGCATCAAGGCCCTTGAGAACCTTGATCGAATCGGCTCCATATTCCGTATTCACGCTGTTTTCGCTCGACGATGTTTCAGTCATAAGCACTCTTTCCAAATGGGTCTGCCAAAGCACGCCTCAGAAAGGCGGCGATGCCAGCGAATCACTCTTAATACAGTCCGTCCGACTATAGGAATTCCGCCCCGATATCCAAAGTCCGCGCAGGCTCAAACCCCGCACAAAACAGGGGATAGCGCGGGTTTCAATCGCAAGAACGGCTTTTTTGCAGCACGGCTGCCAATTCATCTATCACAGTTGGCGGCAGCTTGCGAATATCTCGCGCAAGACGATTGGCAAAAGCGGTATATTCCGGCGGCAAACCAATCGTATCGATCGTCACGCGCGGATCGGAAGTTCCAGCAAGATGGAACAGTTCTTCTGCGTCGTCCCAGATAATGTTGAAATAGCCTGCGATGCGCTGAAGCAGATTGAAGCTCGGCTTTCCGCGCCGTCCATGTTCCAGGGCTGATATATAGGCAGGCGACACCCCGATTGCGAGGGCCATTTCCTTCTGCGACACGCCCTTCTTTTCCCTGAGGACCCTGACTGCTTCCGCAAAGGGTGTCATGACTTGTCACCGCGCCTTCGCGACAGCCGGACGTACAAAGCGCCGTCGCCGCCATGGTTCATCGAAGCGTCTTCATAGGAAGAGATCAGGTGGCGATATTCCGGTTTGGAGAACCACATGGGTACGGCGCGTTTCAACGCTCCGTCGCTGCCCATGGAGCGCCCCTTCCCCGTTATCACAAGCACATGTCGCAAACCGCGCTCATGAGCCCGGACCAAAAAATCCAGAAGAACTGCATGCGCCTCGCTCTGAAACATCCCGTGCAGATCGATCCGCGCTTCAAGCGCCAGGCGCCCACGGGTCAGCTTGCGCTTGACCGGCTTTTCCATCGGCTGATGGATACGATCTCTTTTCGGTCCCGGCATTTGCTGCTCGGTCACCGGCTCAATGATCATCCGTGGGAATGGGGGAATGGTCGGCTGGGCAGCTATCGTAGGCTCGGGCTGTTCAGGAGCTATGTCATCGAAACTCAGCAGTTCCTCGGCACGCCCCGAGATCGGTCGCGCCGTGCGGGCGACTTTGCCCCACAGGATACGCTCTTCCCTGCCGAGTTTGCGCCCGCCTTTCATCAACGATACCTTCCCGCTGCCTCACGAGGTATCAATATAGTGAAATCCGCCTCATTGCGCACCGTCCCTGCAAGCTCCCCGGCCTCATAACCGGAGCCCGTGAAGATATCACCGCGCGCGGGGCCGACGATGGCCGAGCCCGTGTCGAGCGCGAGCATCAATCTTCCGAAGGAATGGCCCTCATCGAGATGCGTGAGGCTCGGCGAACTGATGAAGAACGGAAACCCGAACGTGTGGATCAGCCTGTCTACGGCAAGAGAGCGGCCCGCAACCAACTGCACTTTCGCCGCAGCGATAGGCCCCTGCTCGAGACCTTCCACGGCGGCTTCCCGAAAGAAGATGTAGGACCGATTGTGCCAGAGCACTTCATCCACCTGCTCGGGATGCTCTGCCAGCCAATGCCTGATCGTTTGCATCGAAATCGTCGCCGGATCGAGTTCGCCACGGTCCAGCAGCAACCTGCCTATGGGTGAGAAGCGGTGTCCGGCCTTGGCTGAGTAGGTAATGCGTTTCAGCGTTCCGTCCGGAAAACGAAGCCGTGCTGCCCCTTGAACATGAACAAAAAACAGATCGACCTTCGATTTCGCCCAGGCAATCTCCAGACCGCGGCCATCGAGATAGCCCTGATCGATGGCCTGGCGATCCGGATAAACGGAAATCTTGCCGTCTTTTTCCAGACCGAAGGCGTAATAGGAATCCATATCTGCCGGGCGGTTGCCGTCGTCCAGATCGACGAGGTCTGCCGGGCGATTGTAGATCTGGTATTTCCAGATCGCGTCTGGGCTGGCTGACACTTCCAGCTCTGGTTCATAGAAGGCAGTGACGAAGCCGCGTTTCTTTTCTGGAAGATCGATCCTGAAGGGAACGCAGTTGGCCTCGAAAAAGGCTCTCGCCTTTTCAGCGCTGCCAATCTCAGCCGCATTTGCCTTGATCAGCAATTGCTTCAGATCATCTGCCGTCAGACCAAGCGCACCGGTTCGATAAGGCTTGCTTCTTTCAAGATGGGCGAGAATATCGCCCATGCTCGCGAAGAGGGCTGACGGATCGTCATCCCGCCAGCCCTGCAATTCCTCGAAGGAAACTTCTTTAAGTTCAAAGTCTGCCGGAGCACTCATTATTCGGATTCAGTCGCAATCAGCTTCCAGTTAGGGTCGCGCGAGCGAATGTCGCGCGAGAAGGTCCAGATGTCATCCACTTCGGAAACGTTTTCCGCATCGCCATCCACCAGCTTGCCGTCCTTGTCATAGGTCGCGGAAATCAGCTGGCTGATGATGCGCAGCGTAATCTGCTCTTCAGAACCACGGATAGCGGCCTGCGTTATATCGATCTTTTCGATGCCGACGAATGTGGATTTTACCACTTCGCCACGGCTCTCGCGTTCCGATATTGCAGCGTCGAAGCCTTCATACACTTCCTTGGAAAGAAGGTTCTTTAGCGTCTTGCGGTCGCCGTCAGCAAACGCCATCACGATCATCTCATATGCCATCCGCGCGCCATTGAGAAACTCCTTCGGCTGGAAGGAGGCATCGCTTTTGACCAGCTCACGAAGGGAGTCGTTCAGAGCGGTCCCGGCGGGAGCAATGGCATCAACCGCTGCAAAACGGTTCTCTTCTTCCCCTTCGCCACGCTTCGGCAAGGTAACGACCTTGTTATCGTCTGCCGGCGCTTTACTGACCTCGCGGGCAGTATATGGGTCGATTGGCGGCTTTTCATTACCGGTGCGGCGACCGAGCACACTGCGGAGTTGGAGGAAAATCAGCACCGCCGCCACAAGGAAAAACAATGTTATAAAGTCGCTTGAGCCCATCTTTTACCAAAACCGCCATTTAAATTTATCGTTCCAACCATCATATAGTCTGCATCTGCCTAATCTTCAAATATGCAGATTCAATCGGCAGTCTCTTCCGATTGCCTTTTCTGCCAAGGAACAACACGCAAGGCTAGAAATATGCGTTTCTCACTGCTGCCGGTCATCGTGCTTTTGATGCCCATTCTGGAAATTGCCGGGTTCATCGTGGTCGGAAAGGCGCTTGGTCTCTGGCTCACCTTGGCGCTGATCATCCTTACCTCTCTGCTCGGTCTCATCATTTTGAGAAATGGTGGCCTCGGCATGGTGCGCAATTTGCAGAATGCAAGCCAGAAGGGCGCAGAACCGGCAGAGGCCATCGTCAGCGGCGGCATGCGCGTCATTGCAGGCATTCTGCTTTTCGTTCCCGGCTTCATCACCGACATCATCGGTCTTCTACTTCTGATGCCAGCGGTTCGAAAGTTTTTCTGGAAGGCCTTCAGCCCGAAAATCGTGGTGGCGGGGGATTTTAGGCGATCCGGTTTCGGCGGCGGTCGTTATGAGACACGCTCCTCGAAAGTGGTCGATCTCGATGAAGAAGATTTTCGCCGCGACGGTCCGAACAACTCTCCCTGGTCGCCGGATCGCAACGACCGCGATCTTCCAAAACAGTAAGCAAACCATGAATATCGGAGGGTTGTAAGCCCTCTGCCTAGATGATAGACGGCTTGCAAGGCATTCAATCCGCGAGGACATATCATGACCACTGAAAACGGTGCGCAGAACGGCGCGAGCCCTTCCCTGAATATTCTGACCCAGTACACCAAGGATCTTTCTTTCGAAAATCCCGGTGCCCCTCGCTCGCTTCAGGCACGCGATGGCGCGCCAGCCATCAATATCAACGTCAATGTCAATGCAAACCCGATTTCCGGTTCCGACTTCGACGTCGTGCTGACGCTCAATGCCGAAGCCAAGGATGGCGACAAGGTTCTGTTCGTCGCCGAGCTGACCTATGGCGGCGTTTTCCGCATCACGGGTTTCCCGCAGGAGCACATGCTGCCGGTTCTCTTCATCGAGTGCCCGCGCCTCCTCTTCCCGTTCGCGCGCCAGATCATCGCAGACGTAACGCGCAATGGCGGCTTCCCGCCACTGATGATCGACCCTATCGATTTCGCGCAGATGTTCGCGCAGCGCGTTGCCGAAGAGCAGGCACGCGCCAAGGTTCAGGCCGTTCCGAACTGATCGACAGACATCGTGATTTTAGAACCCGGGTTTCAGCCCGGGTTTTTTATTGCCTGATGATGAGATTTCGAAGTTTTGCTAAGGCTTCTCAGAACAAGTCAGGCAGACCAGTCTACTGCCGATACTTATTCCAGATTGCCTTTTCGCCCATCGCTTGTATGAGCTTTTCATGTGCGGCGAGAGCCTGCACATCGAGCCGCGGCTGAAGAGGCTTTTCCCTCTGCATCGGTGCGGCTAGCGTATCATCCTCAACGACAATGACTTCCGTCTTTGCGGCGGCGCCGAAACCAAGAGCGGTCTGACGTCCACCGATCATCTCGATATAGACTTCGGCCAGAAGCTCGGAGTCGAGCAAGGCGCCGTGCTTGTCGCGACGGGAATTATCTATCCCGTAGCGACGGCAAAGTGCATCGAGTGAATTCGGGCCCATCGGATTTTTGCGGCGTGCCAGCGAAAGCGTGTCCGTCACCAGTTCCGGTGAAACAGGCTCTATGCCGAGCCGGGCAAATTCCGCATTGATGAAACCCATATCGAAGGTGGCATTATGCGCCACCCAGCGCGCGCCTTCGAAGAACTCGCGGATCTGGTCCACAACATCCGCAAATACTGGCTTGTCCTGCAAAAACTCATCCGTGATCCCGTGAACGGCAAGCGCGTCGGGATGCACTTTGCGATCTTGCGGGTTGATGTAGATATGGATGAATTTTCCGGTTGGAAAATGGTTGATCAGCTCGATGCCGCCGATTTCGATGACGCGATCAACCTTGGATTCAAGCCCTGTGGTTTCGGTATCGAAGATGATCTCACGCATGGAGGTGCAACCTTATTTATCTGACGTGTCTCAGCCAACATTCGACAACGGACATTGAAACGATCAGCGACGCCGTAGCGAATCAAGCACCGCACGGACCTGATCTCTCGCATTCTCAATACCATTTCCGGTATCGATAACGAAATCCGCTCTTTCCCGCTTTTCCACATCCGGCATTTGGCGAGCAAGGATCATTGCGAATTTTTCTTCCGTCATGCCAGCGCGCGTCAACACTCTTTGTCGCTGTATTTCCGAAGCGCCACTGACGACTACGACAACGTCCACTCTATCCTGCGCATCCGTCTCAAACAAAAGTGGAATATCAAGGAGCACAAATGCTGCTCCCTTGTTCTTTTGCTCCGCCAGAAATTCAATCTGTTTTAGCCGAACGAGAGGATGCACGATATTTTCCAGCACACCGAAGTTAGCCGGATTCTGACGCAGTATTCTACTCAGCGCTTCTCGATCCACCTTTCCGTTGACCACTGCTGAGGGAAAAGCAGATGAGATAGACGCGACCGCTTCTCCTTCATAGAGATCATGCACCACCTGATCGGAATCGCAGACTGGAACGCCTTCCTGTGCAAACAGGTCTGCGGTTGTCGATTTTCCCATTCCGATGGAGCCGGTGAGGCCGATGGTGATCATGCGTGACGGTCCATGTCAGCGATAATAAGAGAGCGAAGCTCTTCCGTAACGTCCGGTCTGCGACCGAACCACTTTTCGAAGCCCGGACGCGCCTGATGAAGCAGCATGCCGAGACCATCGACGGTGGCGAAGCCCTGCTGCTCTGCCATTTCGATGATCGGCGTCTTGAGCGGCACATAGACGATATCGGTTACAACAGCACCGGTCGCCAGTCCTGAAAAATCAATATTCGGTGCGGCTGAGCCATCCATGCCAAGGGAGGTGGTGTTGACGAACAGGCCGCATCCCTTCGATACTTCTGGAAGCGACTCCATCGGGTGCGCGAAGACCTGATCGCCAAATCGATCTGCCAGTTCCTGCGCTCGCTCGACAGTCCGGTTCACGACGTGGATTTCCGAAACTCCTCTGTCGCGCACCGCCTGGATCACGGCGCGGCTGGCACCCCCTGCTCCCAAAATCACCGCCTTGTCTGTCCTATCCCAGCCCGGTTGCCGATCATCAAGATTGGAGACTAAGCCAAAGCCGTCGGTGTTTGTTGCGTGGATCAGCCCTTCTTCTACCCAGATGGTGTTGGCCGCTCCCAATTCTGCCGCCAGCGCATCTGGTCGGTCAGCAAATCGGTAGGCGGATTCTTTGTGGGGAATAGTGACGTTGCCACCGACATAAAATGATGAATCACCTTCTTTTAGCGAGGCAATAAATCTCTCAAAATCGGCAGGCGAAATTTCCGCTGCTTCATAATGGCCATTAATGCCAAAAGACTTCAGCCAATAATTATGAATGATCGGAGATCGAGAATGCTTTATCGGGTAGCCGGCAACGAAAGCTTTCTTGGTTAATGTTTCACGTGAATCAGCCATCGATGACACCTAACATGTGCAATTTCGTTAAGAGAGGTAAAAGCGGCAGGCCGAGGATCGTGAAATAATCCCCCTCGATTGAAGTGAATAGCTGGATCCCCTCCCCTTCAAGCTGATAAGCGCCGACACTGGACAGGACCTTCGGGCCGACACGTGCGAGATGCCGGGTGACAAAATCTTTGTCGAGATTCCGCACCGTCATATCCGCAACCGTCACGATGTCCCAGATGATCTTGCCGTTTTGCGCAATCGCCGCACCGCAGTTCAATCGATGGGTTTTTCCGGAAAGCGACATGAGGTTGGCGTGCGCCTCATCCATATCTTTCGGCTTGTGATAAATCCTGCTTCCCAGAGACATCGTCTGATCTGAACCAATCACAAAAGCTGAAGGGTGCAGAAGGCTGACGGCGAGAGCTTTGGCCTTCGCAAGCTCAACGGCTATCGTCTCCGGTGCAGCGCCCTCATCTGCGAGCCTTGCGTCAATGGAGCGTTCATCGATGTCGGCAGGTATGCTGGAAAAATCCAGTCCTGCATTTCGCATCAGCATCTGGCGAGAAGCGCTGGACGAGGCCAGTATCAGTTCGGAAGGCATTCGTTTTCTCCGATAATATGAGATCGGATTAACGCGTCCTTTGGCGCAGGGCAAGGATTGCCGCGGCTGTCTCTTCGATGGATCGTCGCGTTACATCGATGAGTGGCCAATTGTTGCGCGCGCAGAGCGACCTTGCATATTTCAACTCCTCCATGATCGTCGCGCGATCGATATATTGTCCCCTGTCGAAGCCACCGGTCGATCCAAGCTCCCTATGCTCCCGGACCTGAGAGATTCTGTCGGATGTCGCAACTAGTCCCACGATCAGAGGTTTGGTTGCCTTATAGAGACTGTCTGGCAAAGGCACACTCGGTACGACGGGAATATTGGCGGTCTTGATGCCGCGATTGGCGAGATAGATGCTTGTCGGCGTCTTCGACGTGCGGCTGATCCCGATGATGATGATTTCGGCTTCATCATAATTTTCCGGCATCTGCCCGTCATCGTGATCCATGGCGAAGTTGAGGGCCTCGATCCGCGCGAAATATTCGGCATTCAACGCATGCTGCGCGCCGACGCGCCGCCGGGATGTCGTTCCGAGATACGTCTGGAAAATGCTGGTAATCGGTTCGAGCACATTGACGCATGGAACGCCGAGAGCGTGGCATTGTATCTCAAGAAACGACGATAAGTCCTGATCGACAATCGTATAGAGCACGATGCCCGGCTGCTTGTCGATCGACTCGACAACGGCCTGCAACTGCTTCTGATTTCGGATCATCGGATAGACATGCTCAATCGGCATCGATGCATGAAACTGTGCGGACACCGCACGCCCGGAGGACATGAGAGTCTCTCCCGTCGAGTCCGAAATCAGGTGAAGATGGAAGAAGTTTTTTTTGTTCTCCACGCTGTTTTCGCCTCCCTGTTGATAAGGCTGGACAAAGCTCGACCCTTCCCAGCGGCGGGATCGGCCAGCGGGAAAACCGCCGCCTTATCCACAAATCGAAAAACGGTGTAGCAAGCTGAAGCAGGCTTGTGAATTGTGAGGATGGAAGAAAACTTCAGGAACTTGCTCCAACGGTTATCCACAGACGGGGTAACCTCAAGCCGTAAATTAACATACTGAAAAAATTCATGAAAAACTGGATTTCCTTCAAGTTTTCCATTCTTCTCGGAATTTCGTTCTCTCGAGGAATTCATCTCAGCGAGATGCGGCATAAAGGCCGGATTGTTTTTAATCCTTGCTACTCACCGACTCTAAGAAATAGAAAATCTTTTAAATCTCTTTGTTTTTAGATTTAGAAAAGTTGAGTGCGATGATCGAACGCAGTGTCATGAGGGTTTTGAACGGAGAGACATCCACTCCCCCTCCAATCTGGCTTATGAGACAGGCTGGAAGATATCTCCCGGAGTACAGGGAAACGCGCAAGCAAGCCGGAAGTTTCCTGGACCTCTGTTATAATCCGGATCTTGCGACGGAAGTGACGCTTCAGCCTATTCGTCGCTTTGGTCTGGATGCTGCCATTCTGTTTTCCGATATTCTGGTGATACCCGATGCGTTGAAGCGCAATGTGACCTTCTCTGAGGGCAAGGGTCCACAGATGGATCCGATCAGCGTTTCCGACATTGGCGCTTTGGACCGCTCGCAGGTGCTGGAGCATCTCGACCCGGTTTTCCGCACCGTCGGGAAGCTTCGCGCCGAGTTGCCATCCCAGACGACGCTGCTGGGCTTCTGTGGCGCTCCCTGGACGGTGGCGACCTATATGATCGCTGGCCATGGAACTCCCGACCAGGCCCCTGCCCGTCTGTTCGGATATCAGGAACCGAAAGCGATGGCGACGCTGCTGGCGTTCCTCGCCGAAGTATCTGCCGACTATCTGGTGGCCCAGCTCGATGCCGGTGCCGATGCCGTGCAGATTTTTGATTCCTGGGCAGGTGTGCTAGGTGAGAAGGAATTCGAAGTCTACGCCGTCAAACCGGTAGCCCGCATCATCCAATCGGTGCGTGCGCGCCGACCCGATGCCAAGATCATTGCCTTCGCCAAGGGTGCCGGAATTTTGCTCAAGGATTATCGCCAGAAAACCGGTGCCGACGCAATCGGGCTGGACTGGAGCGTTCCGCTGTCGTTCGCGCGTGAACTCCAAAAGGATGGCCCTGTTCAGGGCAATCTCGATCCTATGCTGATGATCGCTGGAGGAAAATCTCTTGAGGACGGTATAGACGCTGTTCTGCAGTCTCTCGGAAACGGTCCGCTGATCTTCAATCTCGGCCACGGCATTACGCCACAGGCGGACCCGGAAAATGTTACGCGGCTCGTGGAGCGTGTTCGGTCCTATGGAGCATCCCGATGAGCAACGAGACGCAGACGTCTCCGGGGTCTGGCCGCAAAACACGCCTGAGGGCTGCTGCGGCGATAGCGGCTTTCATCACCTTCGTTGCGCTCATACTGCATGTCGATCCGGCGGATGCATATCTGTGGATCAAGGCACTGCATATCATCGCGGTGATTTCGTGGATGGCAGGTCTTCTCTACCTGCCGCGGCTTTTCGTTTACCACACGGATGCGCCAAAAGGCTCGCCGCAATCGGAAACCTTCAAGGTGATGGAGCAGCGCCTCGTTCGCTTCATCATGAACCCCGCGATGATGATAACATGGGTGCTCGGGCTTTATCTCGCTTGGTCCGTTTATGGCTTTAGCGGCGGCTGGCTCCACGCAAAAATCGCGCTGGTCGTGCTTCTCACCGTTACGCATGTCTATTTCAGCCGAAGCGCGAGAGCATTTGGCCGGGATGAAAATACCAGGCCTGCCCGTCACTGGCGGTTGATGAATGAGGCTCCGACCATTCTGATGATCGCAATAGTCATACTTGTGGTTGTGAAACCGTTCGGTTGAAGGCCGATCACGATAATTTTCCCGGAATTGGTGCTTTCCTCTTGCGGCTTTTGGATTGAGCCGCTATTTTCAGGCCACTCATCTCCTGGCATGTGAATTATTCAGACGTCTGCGGTTCGACCACAGTACCTGATTCGCGAACACGCCTTTCCCCACACACAGATATTAAAACGGTCTTTCTCTTCATGGCTGAAATGAAGCTTCAGGAACTCAAGAGCAAATCTCCAACCGATTTGCTGACTTTTGCCGAATCCCTGGAAGTTGAAAATGCGAGCACGATGCGCAAGCAGGAGCTCATGTTTGCGATCCTCAAGATGCTGGCCAGCCAGGACATCGAAATCATCGGCGAAGGCGTGGTGGAAGTTCTTCAGGATGGCTTCGGCTTCCTGCGTTCCGCAAACGCAAACTACCTTCCCGGCCCCGACGATATTTACATCTCGCCGTCCCAGATCCGCCGTTTCTCGCTGAAGACGGGTGATACGGTAGAAGGTCCGATCCGGGGGCCGAAGGAAGGCGAACGCTATTTCGCCCTGCTCAAGGTTAACACGATCAATTTCGATGACCCGGAGAAAATCCGTCACAAGGTCCACTTCGATAATCTGACGCCGCTCTACCCGAATGAGCGCTTCAAGATGGAGCTCGATGTTCCAACATCGAAGGATCTGTCGTCGCGCGTTATCGATCTCGTTGCGCCCCTTGGTAAGGGACAGCGTGACCTGATCGTTGCTCCACCGCGCACGGGTAAGACGGTTCTTCTCCAGAACATTGCCCATTCCATCACGGCGAATCACCCTGAGTGTTATCTCATCGTTCTTTTGATCGATGAGCGCCCGGAAGAAGTGACGGACATGCAGCGTTCCGTTAAGGGTGAAGTCGTATCTTCCACCTTCGATGAACCGGCGGTACGTCACGTACAGGTCGCTGAAATGGTGATCGAGAAGGCAAAGCGTCTTGTCGAACATGGTCGCGATGTCGTCATTCTTCTCGATTCGATCACACGTCTCGGTCGCGCCTACAACACCGTTGTTCCTTCTTCCGGTAAGGTTCTGACAGGCGGTGTCGACGCGAATGCTCTCCAGCGTCCGAAGCGCTTTTTCGGTGCCGCACGTAACATCGAAGAAGGTGGATCGCTGACGATCATCGCAACGGCGCTGATCGATACGGGCAGCCGTATGGACGAAGTCATTTTCGAAGAATTCAAGGGTACCGGTAACTCTGAAATCGTCCTCGACCGCAAGGTCGCAGACAAGCGTATCTTCCCGGCCATGGATATCCTCAAGTCCGGCACGCGTAAGGAAGACCTTCTCGTTCCGCGTCAGGATCTCCAGAAGATTTTCGTGTTGCGGCGTATCTTGGCGCCGATGGGCACCACCGACGCAATCGAGTTCCTCATCGACAAGCTCAAGCAGACGAAGAACAACGGCGATTTCTTCGACTCGATGAATACCTGATCCCTTTAGCCGGATTCTTTGGCTGATATCGGCTGCGTCTGTAAAACAGACGCGGCCATTTTCTTTAGAAGAGCTTTGGCATGTCCTATTCCTCAGATACCATCTACGCTCTGTCCAGCGGTTCGCTACCCGCAGGTGTTGCTGTTATCAGAATCAGTGGAAGCAAAGCCTTCGAAGCTTCACGAATACTCGTTGGTGCAGAATCACTAACGCCTCGTAAGGCTTCCTTGCGAACGATTCGAAGCCGGAACGGTCAGCCTATCGATCAGGCACTGGTGCTGCATTTTCAGGCGCCCCATTCATTTACCGGTGAAGATTGCGTCGAGCTTCAGGTTCATGGCAGCCGCGCCGTCGTAGCAGCAATTTTTGATATTCTGGAAAGCCAAACTGATTTTCGCCCTGCAGAGGCAGGAGAATTTTCAAAACGGGCTTTTGATAACGGAAAGATGGACCTGCTCGAAGTGGAAGGCCTCGCCGACCTTCTGACGGCAGAAACGGAGATGCAGCGGCGTCTTGCTGTAGAGCAAAGTACGGGAAACCTTTCAAACCTCTATGATGGTTGGGCACACCAACTAACGAGATGCAGAGCGCTTATCGAAGCTGAGCTTGATTTCGCGGATGAAGAAGACGTGCCGGATTCCGTGGCAGAACAAGTGTGGGCCAAGGTCGCTCAATTGGAGCAGGACCTATCAGCGCACATCGAAAGCGGAACAGGCTCTGAAATCATTCGTGATGGCTTCAGAGTGGCTCTCGTCGGCGCGCCGAATGTCGGCAAATCCAGCTTAATGAATGCGCTCAGCGGTCGTGATGTCGCTATCGTTACCGATATTGCAGGCACCACCCGCGATGTTCTGAGCATCGATCTCGATGTTGATGGTTATCTGGTTACGCTGTTTGACACCGCTGGAATTAGAGACACATCTGATATCGTTGAAAAAGAGGGTATCAGACGCGCGACGCTAACCGCCGAAACTGCAAACCTGGTTTTACATTTGTCAGATACCGATTCGTATCCGGAACAAATATGGGAGAGTCAAGCAACCCGTCGTCTTCACACCAAGGCTGACAATATTGGCGTCACCTCATTGAACAGTGATCTCTCGGTGTCCGTTGTGACCGGAGAGGGCCTTCATGAATTAAAGCATCTTATCAAAATAGCTATCGAGCAACAGGTTGGTGGAGCCGCCAGTCTGATGCCGGGACGCAGCCGACACAAAAAACGACTTGAAGAGACGCTAAACTATGTTAGGGAAGCGCTTGCATCCGAAGGCATGGAACTTGCCATTCGGTCGGAGTATCTTAGGCTCGCCGCGACGTCGCTTGGACGCATCACAGGCAGAGTAGATGTCGAGGATTTACTCGGCGTCATTTTCTCTGAATTCTGCATTGGCAAATGATTCACGTGAAACATTCGGTGTAACTGCACCTTTCGTTTAAGCTTGGAAGTTCGATGGTTTACGATGTCGTCGTTATCGGTGGTGGACATGCAGGTAGTGAAGCGGCTTCCGCTTCTGCGCGTTATGGCGCACGCACTGCGCTGATTACACATAAGCGAGAAACGATTGGTGTTATGTCCTGTAATCCGGCCATCGGAGGTCTGGGCAAGGGACATCTCGTTCGGGAAATTGACGCACTGGACGGGCTGATGGGTCGCGTCGCGGATGCTGGTGGAATCCAGTTTCGGATGCTGAACCGAAAAAAGGGGCCTGCTGTGCGCGGCCCAAGGACCCAGGCTGATCGCAGGCTCTACAAAGAAGCAATGCAGACTGAAATCCATGCGATAGCAAATCTCGATATTATCGAAGGCGATGCGTTCGACATCGAAATACAGAATGATACCGTGAAAGCGGTGATCATGGCAGATGGTCGCCGTATACCCTGTGGAGCTGTCGTTCTAACAACAGGCACCTTTCTAAGGGGCCTTATTCATATCGGTTCCGAAAAGATTCCTGCCGGTCGAGTTGGGGAGGCTCCTTCACTTGGTTTGTCTCAGACAATGATGCGAGCCGGTTTGATGCTTGGCCGCTTGAAGACGGGTACTCCTGCACGGCTGGACGGGAGAACGATAGATTGGTCATCAGTGGAGAAGCAGGGTCCTGACGAAGATCCGGTCCCGTTCTCGTTCATGACGGATAAAATCACCAACGAACAAATCGACTGCGGGGTCACGCGGACGACGCCAGCAGGCCATAAAATCATTCAGGACAATATACACCTGTCGGCTATGTATTCCGGACAGATCGAAGGTGTCGGTCCCCGTTATTGCCCGTCGATCGAAGACAAGATCGTTCGATTTGGTGAGCGCGACGGTCACCAGATTTTCTTGGAACCAGAGGGACTGGACGATCATACGATCTACCCGAATGGAATATCAACGTCCCTACCCGCCGAGGTTCAGGAAGCATTTATTCATACGATTCCCGGCTTGGAGAATGTGACAATCATCCAGCCAGGCTACGCAATCGAATATGATTACGTCGACCCCCGCGAACTAAAGCCTTCCTTGGAATGCAAAAAAATACCGGGACTTTTTCTGGCAGGCCAAATCAATGGCACAACGGGCTATGAAGAGGCCGCAGCGCAGGGACTGGTCGCTGGTCTAAACGCTGCTCGATTATCCGCTGCGACCGATGCTTACATCTTCAGTCGCACAGAATCCTATATCGGAGTGATGATTGACGACCTCACGTCAAAGGGTGTGACTGAACCCTATCGGATGTTCACGTCACGTGCGGAGTACCGGCTTTCGCTCCGCGTCGATAATGCGGATCTTCGGCTTACGCCGGTTGGCCTTAACGTCGGATTGGTTAAGCGGCAGCGAGCTAGTAAGTTTGCTTCTTACATGGCTGCGCTCGAAGCGGGCCGTGATACGTTGAGGTCACTTGCGATTACACCGACTCAAGCTTTGAAGCAGGGATTGAAACTCAATCAGGACGGTCAAAAGCGTAGCGCCTATGAGCTTTTGGCGTATCCCGAGATGTACCTCGAGACCCTTAAGCCGATTTGGCCGCAGCTAAGTTTGCTTGAACCCCGGGTCGCTGAGGTTCTCGAAATCGAAGCCAGTTACGCTGTTTACATGCAGAGACAAAATGCGGATATCATCGATATCAAGAGAGATGAGGATCGCGTTATCCCAGATGATTTTGATTTTCAGGCTTTATCAGGTCTATCGAATGAGCTGAAACAGAAGCTTTTGGCGGCGAAACCGAGAAACATTGCTCAGGCATCGCGGTTAGACGGCATGACACCGGCTGCTATTTCACTCGTTCTTGCTTTGGTGAAGAAAGGGACTTATACGCGTAGCGAGACATTACGCGTACATCCCTAACGAGTCCCAACATGAAGATAAACGGCCAAAGTGTTTCACGTGAAACACAGGAGCGGCTTGAGCATTTCGTTGAACTTTTCAAGAAATGGAATGCCACTACAAATCTCGTCGCTCCTTCTACTTTAAGCGATCTATGGTCTCGCCATGTTGCGGATAGTGCCCAGATATTTCAACTTAATCCCCGTCCGCTGACATGGGCGGACCTTGGCAGTGGGGGCGGTTTTCCGGGCGTAATCACCGCGATTTTCTTGGCGGAACTAGGCGGGGGTTGGGTTCATCTTGTTGAGAGCAATCACAAGAAGGCCAGCTTCTTAAGGGTCGCACTGGCCGAAACGGGCGCAAGGGGCAGTGTCCATCCAATCCGCATTGAAGGTGCACCGGACGTTGTTGGGCGTTGTGATGCTGTATCGGCCCGGGCGCTGGCAGACCTTGATTTGCTGTTTCAATACATACATCCATGGGCACAATTGAATTCTGAAATGCGCGCTTATCTCAATAAAGGCCGGGATTATGAAGCCGAGATAGCGAAAGCCCGTGGTCGTTGGAACTTTGATCTGTTAAAACATCAAAGTGCTGTCGAAGCGAGTTCAGTGGTCCTGGAGATCAGTAACCTCGCCTCGAAGAGCTGATCAATGAAGCCAGGTGCGGCATGATGTTTGAAAAAAACCGGATTATCACAATCGCGAATCAAAAGGGCGGCGTCGGTAAGACGACGACGGCGATTAATCTCGCAACCGCGTTGGCCGCGATTGGTGAACGAGTGCTTGTCGTTGACCTTGATCCACAAGGCAATGCCAGCACCGGCTTGGGAATCGATCGTCGTGAGAGGAAGATGTCTTCCTACGATCTGTTGATTGGCGCCCATTCCGTTGCTGAAGTCGTGGTGCCGACCGCAGTACCGAATCTCGATATCATTCCGTCTACAATGGACCTGCTTGGCTTTGAGATGGAAGTTGCCAACGCGTCCAATCGCGTTTTTCTGTTGCGCAATGCTTTGCAGAGCAACGAGGCGCTTGCCTATTCGTACGTCCTTCTGGACTGCCCCCCTTCGTTCAACCTCTTAACGATGAACGCGATGGCTGCCGCGCATTCCGTGCTTGTACCTCTCCAGTGCGAATTCTTCGCGTTAGAAGGGTTGAGCCAGCTGCTAGATACGGTCAACCAGATCAGAGGCACCGTCAATCCGGCGCTCGATATTCAGGGTATCGTTTTGACGATGTTCGACTCGCGCAACAATCTTGCTCAGCAAGTCGTAAGTGATGTTCGAACGCATCTGGGCGAGAAGGTCTATCACACTCTGATCCCCCGGAACGTACGCGTTTCCGAAGCGCCGTCCTATGGCAAGCCTGCCATTCTTTACGATTTGAAATGCGCGGGTAGTCAGGCGTACCAGCAATTGGCATCAGAAGTCATTCAGCGCGAGCGACTGCGCAAGGCCGCCTGAAGATTTGGCCTGAAGACTTGGATTGCATGGAGTAATTTATGAGTGACGATCTCTCTAAGCGCCGCCTCGGCCGCGGCTTGGCTGCTCTTATCGGCGAAATGGATCAGCCCCTGCCGGTTGGCGAGCCGCAGAAGGCGGTAAGCCCTGATAGAACCGTTCCTATTGAATTCATCGCACGAAGTGCGCGTAACCCGCGCCGTCATTTCGATGAAAATGAACTTCAGGATCTCGCTGCATCGATCCGTCAGCATGGTATCGTGCAGCCAGTCGTCGTCCGCACGGTTGGCCAGAATCGCTTTGAGATCATTGCGGGTGAGCGCCGCTGGCGTGCTGCGCAGTTGGCTGGCTTTACGGAAGTGCCGGTCATCGTTCGCGATGTCGATGATCGCACGGCATTGGAGCTGGCGATTGTTGAAAACGTCCAGCGATCCGACCTTAATCCTCTCGAAGAAGCGCTGGGTTACGAGCAGCTGATTGCCGAGCACGGATATACGCAGAATGATCTCGGTGAGATTATTGGCAAGAGCCGCAGCCATGTTGCCAATAGTTTGCGGCTTCTCAAGCTTCCGGATCCAGTACGAGACATGCTGTCGGAAGGTTCGTTGTCTGCAGGCCATGCGCGCGCTCTGGTGTCGACTTCTGATCCTACCCAACTGGCGAGAACCATTGTTTCGAAAGGTCTTTCAGTTCGCGACGCGGAGCGAATGGCGCAGAGCGACATTCGGGCTCAAATGGATCCGACCCAGCCGCGTAAGTCCGATAGCGAGAAGGACTCCGATACCATCGCGTTGGAAAGAACGTTGTCCGATGCTCTGGGCCTGGATGTAAAGATCAGCCATAAGGGGAATGGCGGCCAGATACGGATCAATTATCGTACACTGGAACAGCTCGAAGCTGTGTGTCGCCTTCTGGAGCAGAAATAGTCCTAACTATTTGTTTTAACAATAAAAAAGCCCCGTTGAAGGGGCTTTTTTATTTTAGAAATCAATCGCACGACCGTTGATCTCATAATCTCCGAACCGAACGGGTTCTGCGCCACCGCGCCCGCCGGTTTCAGGAGGAAGCTTGAGCGCCTCCGCTGCTTGACGGCGCTCTTCCGCTTCCTTCAGGGCGCGCTGCGCAGCAGGCGATATCTTTTTGTTTCCGATATCGGCATTATCGTTGTCAGCGTTTTGCATAGGCGGGCACCTCGTCACGGCATATTGAAAAGCATTTCAGCGTAACCAGATTATAGAAAACTGACCGGCTTGATAAGCCTTGTCGGCCGATTTCACGATTTGACGGAGATTCTGGATGAACCTGATGCGTACCGCCATGCTGTTGGCCTTCATGACAGCCTTGTTCATGGGGGTTGGTTTTCTGATTGGTGGCCGCGGCGGCATAATGATTGCGTTTCTCATCGCTGCAGGCATGAACCTCTTCTCCTACTGGAATTCCGACAAGATGGTCTTGTCCGCCTACCGTGCACAGGAGGTGGATGAGCGCAATGCTCCCGAATTCTTCAATATGATCCGGGATTTGTCTCACAATGCTGGCCTGCCGATGCCCAAGGTCTACGTCTATGATAGCCCGCAGCCTAACGCTTTCGCGACCGGTCGTAATCCTGAAAACGCCGCTGTTGCGGCATCGACGGGTTTGATGGAACGTTTGACGCCACAGGAGGTGGCCGGTGTCATGGCGCATGAACTGGCGCATATCCAGAATCGCGACACGTTGACCATGACGATTACGGCCACGCTTGCGGGTGCGATCTCCATGTTGGGCAATTTCGCCTTCTTTTTTGGCGGTAACAGGGAAAACAATAATCCGCTCGGCTTCATCGGTGTCCTCGTTGCCATGATCGTTGCGCCGCTGGCAGCGATGCTGGTTCAGATGGCAATCAGCCGCACACGCGAATATTCTGCTGATCGCCGCGGCGCAGAGATCTGCGGTAACCCGCTCTGGCTTGCATCCGCGCTTCAGAAAATTGCGGGTGCTGCACAGCAAATCCATAATGACGATGCAGAGCGTAATCCTGCCACTGCTCATATGTTCATTATCAATCCACTGTCAGGCGAACGGATGGACAATCTGTTTTCTACCCATCCCAATACTGAAAACCGTATCGCCGCGCTTCACGCCATGTCGCAGGATTTCGCGCAGCCATCGACCTTCCGCTCTGCAAGTGATAAGCCCGTGCGCAAATCACGTTCCGTTCCCAATGCGGGCTTCGGGCGTGGCGATGATAATGAGCGTAAAGGTCCCTGGTCTTGACATCTTCCGACACCCCTACCCGGCCAAAATTCAAAAAAAGAAAGCCAGCTGTTTCTGATTCAGCTGTTCCAGGTGGGGATTGGAAGCCGGGTCTCTCTGCTCGCATGGCCGCTGTGAAGATCATAGCTGCCGTCATCGACAAGAAGACGTCTCTCGATGGCATGCTCGATGCGGAACATGGCAATCCCTCCTATCGCTCGCTCAGCCTCGCTGACCGCGCTCTCGTCCGGGCGATTATCAACAGTGCGCTCCGCCACCTGCCTCGTATCGAGGCGGCAATCTCGATGATGCTGGATGGGCCTTTGCCACAGGGCGCGCGGCCGCTTCATCACGTTCTCGTCGTTGCCGTTGCGCAGATGCTTTATCTAGATGTGCCCGATCATTCCGCAGTGGATCTGGCAGTCGAGCAGGCGCATCGCGATCCTCGCAACAAGCGTTTCGTTAAGCTCGTCAATGCTGTGCTGCGCAGGCTTGGGCGAGAAAAAGAAGCCGTTATGGAGACGATAGAAGTTATCCCTGTGCTTCCACAATGGTTTCAGGATCGTTTGGTGGCAGCCTACGGTGAGGACGCCGCGGCGCGTATCGCGCAGTCTCAACTCGTTCCCTCCGCTATCGATCTCACCGTCAAGTCAGATCCGGAAGGCTGGGCAAAGAAGCTCAATGGCACTGTATTGCCAAACGGTTCGGTGCGTTTGGGCTCTTTCGAGGGGCAGGTGTCTGCCCTTGAAGGCTTTGTCGAAGGCGAATGGTGGGTACAGGATTTTTCTGCCAGCATGCCTGTGCGGCTGATGGGCGATATCAAGGGGAAACGTGTTGCCGATCTTTGCGCGGCACCGGGCGGTAAGACTGCACAGCTGGTTCTTGCGGGAGCGAAGGTGACTGCTCTGGATCAATCAGGAAACCGATTGAAGCGGCTGAAAGAAAATCTGTCTCGGCTTGGATTCGTTGCCGAAACGGTTGAAGAGAACATGCTTAAGTTCCTGCCGGACGAGTTGTTCGATGCGGTTTTGCTGGATGCCCCATGTTCTTCCACCGGCACCCTGCGCAAGCACCCGGATGTTAGCTGGACGAAAGACGAGAAAGATATTGCCAAGCTGGCGAACCTTCAGGAGCAGATGCTGCGCCATGCTATCGGGCTGGTGAAGTCTGGCGGGTTGGTCGTCTTCTCCAATTGCTCGCTTGATCCGTCCGAAGGTGAGGCAATGGTGGCGCGTGTGCTGGAAAGCGATGCAGGCGTCGAGCGGGTCGCTGTCACGCCTGAGGCCTTGCCGGGTATGGAGATAGCCATCAGTTCTCACGGTGATCTTCGCACGACACCGGATATGTTCGGTGGTGTCGACGGCTTCTATGCCGCTGTGCTTCGCAGACGCTAAGGCGCTACATTCATTTTGACATTTGAACCGGGACGCGTATTCAGCCTCGCGGCTAACCGCGTTACGTCCGTCATTCATTTACAAAATGTGAAGCTTTTCGTGAAACTTTGAATGACTCCTTCATGATGATTTCGCATGCGCGTTCTCTGAAAAAACAAAAATTCCGCGAGGCAGGAAACACAGTTTGGCGAGCTCCCTGAACAATCGTGTCAGCGTGGCGGGCTATTTCATCCGCACGAGCTTCAACCGCGCAATGATCGCGGTTGCGCCTCTGCGTCTGCATCTCCTTCGACTTTCCAATCGCACACCGAGCGGATTGGTCGCCGCACCGACAGATTTGCGCGCAGTCGATCCTTATGTGGCGCAGGAACTCGTATATGGGCGGATATTCCTGGCGGGCCGTATTCTTGAGACTGGCGGTGTTTCGCCATTTCTGCTGGAGATGCCTTCTCCTGCTTTCGAAGAACGACTACACGCCTTTGGATGGCTGCGCCATGTTCGAGCGAGTAAATCAGAAGAGGCCTGCAATCGTGCACGTCTGCATGTTGCGGAATGGATGAGCTTCTATGGCCGTAAAATCGGCGGGCTTGCATGGGCGCCTGAAATGGCGGCTCAGAGGCTGATTTCGTGGCTATCCCACTCCCCCATCATTCTTCAGAAGGCAGATGCGAGTTTTTATCGCCGGTTCCTGAAGTGTATCGGGCTGCATGTTCGCTACCTTAATCTGATCGCGAAATACACGCAGGATGGCGAGGTTCGGCTCAAAATCCGTATAGCACTGGCGATGGCATCAATTTCCATGCCCAACAGCGCGGCAAGGATCGCGCGCTACGGCGCAAAGCTTGACCGGGAAATGGAACGCCAGATTCTTCCAGATGGTGGCCATGTGTCACGCAATCCACGGGTTATTCTCGAGCTGCTTCTGGATTTGTTGCCTCTACGTCAGAGCTACATCAATCTGGGGCATGACGTACCGATAGGGCTTGTGCCAGCCATCGACCGCATGTTCCCCGCCATCCGGTTTTTCCGGCATCAGGATGGTGACCTTGCGTTGTTCAATGGTGCAACGGCGACGCTTGCCAATGAGCTGGCCTCGGTGCTGCGCTACGATGAAACCGCAGGACGCCCCTCCCGGTCGCTGCAGGACATTGCCTATCATCGTCTGGCCGTTGCAGACACGGTCATCATCGTGGACACCGGAAAACCGAGATCCATCGAGCTCTCGCGCAACGCTCATTGCGGTTGTCTTTCGTTTGAGCTCTCGTCGGGTCGCTACAGGTTCATCGTCAATTCCGGCTTTCCTCAATATGCCACGCGGGAGTTTCGACGGGTCAGCAGATCGACGGCCGCGCATTCCACGGTTACGATTGGTGACCGCTCGTCTTCGCGCATTTCACGATCCCGGCTTCTCGGTCCAGTCGTCGTTTCAGGCATTGATGAAATCGAGATACAAAGGGGTGTGGATGAAAAGGGCGCAGACGCGCTTTCTGCATCACATGATGGCTATGTCGCATCTCTTGGTTACGTTCATCAACGCGAGCTGGAGTTGAATGCCACGGGGACAAAGATCAGGGGCAGAGACTGGTTGAGAGCCGATGAGAAGGCGCGCATCCAGCCGGTTGAAGCGATTTCACGATTCCACGTTCATCCCCTAATCGAACTGGTTCAGGAAGATGAAGAAACCGTCGTCATGCGCGCGCCGGATGGAACGACCTGGGCGTTTTCTGCTCCAGCCCGTCAGATAAGTATCGGCGAGGATGTCTTCATGGCGGATGCTTCAGGCATTCGTGCGTCCCTGCAGATCGAAATCGCCTTCGACCTCGCGGAAACGCTAGACATACGCTGGCTGCTCGAGCGGCGGGTGTAAGAGACGTCGCTGTCGCGGATAAAGCTGTTGGCTCTGTTTATTAATCCGTCAAGCTGTGCTAACGCGGCGGCAACCGCCGGGGCGTGTCCGTTTCCGGCTCTTCTCCACGTTTCACGGAGTAATCCCGATGGCTGTCGTTTCCAAGAAAATCCCCGCGCCCGATAAGGTCAAGATTCGTACCGCACTTCTTTCCGTCTCCGACAAGACGGATATTATCGAGCTGGCTGGTGCGCTGGTAAAGCTTGGCGTGAAGCTTTTGTCCACCGGCGGTACGTCCAAGGCGATTGCGGATGCAGGACTGCCGGTCACCGACGTTTCCGATATTACCAAGTTTCCAGAAATCATGGACGGTCGCGTCAAGACGCTGCACCCGAATGTTCACGGCGGTCTTCTGGCCATTCGCGACGATGCGGAGCATCAGGAAGCCATGCGTGCACATGGTATCGAAGGCATCGACCTCTCCATCATCAACCTCTATCCATTTGAGGAGGTGCGCGCAAAGGGTGGCGATTATCCGACCACGGTTGAGAATATCGACATCGGCGGTCCTGCGATGATCCGTGCTTCCGCCAAGAATCATGCCTATGTAACAGTCGTAACCGACCCGACTGACTATCCGGAACTGCTGGAAGCGCTTCAGGCCGATGAAGGCCAGACGACCTATGCGTTGCGGCAGAAATTCGCTGCCAAGGCCTATGCCCGCACCGCGGCCTATGATGCCGTGATTTCCAACTGGTTTGCGGAAGCTCTTGCCATTGAGACGCCGCACTACCGCGCCATTGGCGGCGTGCTAAAAGAAAAGATGCGGTATGGCGAGAACCCGCACCAGAGCGCAGGCTTTTACCTGACTGGCGACAAGCGTCCAGGCGTAGCAACCGCGACGCTGCTTCAGGGCAAACAGCTATCCTACAACAACATCAACGATACGGACGCGGCCTACGAGCTGGTGGCTGAGTTCCTGCCGGAAAACGCACCCGCCGTTGCGATTATCAAGCACGCCAACCCGTGCGGCGTTGCAACCGGCTCCACGCTTCTGGAAGCCTATAAGCGGGCGCTGGCCTGCGATCCGGTATCGGCTTTCGGTGGCGTCATTGCCTTGAACCAGACGCTTGATGCGGAGACGGCGGAAGAGATCATCCAGCTCTTTACCGAGGTCATCATCGCGCCGGATGTGACGGAAGAAGCCAAGGCTGTCGTTGCGCGCAAGCCGAACCTGCGCCTCCTGTCTGCCGGTGGCCTTCCCGATCCACGCGCGGCGGGTATCACCGCCAAAACGGTTTCGGGCGGTCTGCTCGTGCAAAGCCGTGACAACGGCATGGTCGAAGACCTTGATCTCAAGGTCGTCACTAAGCGTGCTCCAAGCGCGCAGGAACTTGAAGACATGAAGTTCGCCTTCAAGATTGCCAAGCACGTCAAATCGAATGCCGTCATCTACGCCAAGGACGGACAGACGGCGGGTATCGGCGCCGGACAGATGAGCCGTGTCGATTCCGCCCGCATCGCGGCACAGAAGGCTGAAGATGCTGCCAAGGCTATGGGGCTTGCCGAGCCGCTGACGAAGGGCTCCGCCGTTGCCTCGGAAGCCTTCTACCCATTCGCCGATGGTCTTCTCGCTGCCATCGCTGCCGGTGCAACAGCCGTTATCCAACCGGGCGGTTCTATGCGCGATCAAGAAGTGATCGACGCTGCTAACGAGCATAATGTTGCGATGGTCTTCACTGGAATGCGCCACTTCCGGCACTGAGACGTATAAAGCTTCGCGGTTTGTCCGCGCCGGGTCTCTTCAATTGATTCTCCTCGGGTTCGCCCGAGGAGTAATTTTTTACCGTCCCGCTGTTCTGAGTTGGAGACGTTTCACGTGAGACAAGCTCACGTTACCGCGCCTACCTGCCACGGCACGAATTCATTGTCGCCATAGTCATAGATTTCGCTGACGGTTTTGTCGCCAGAAGCCACCGCGATGATGTGCTCGAAAATCCGTTTGCCGGATTCTTCGATTGTCTCGGCACCGGTAACGATCTCGCCGCAGTTGATGTCCATGTCCTCCTTCATGTGCTCATACATTTCGGAATTCGTGGCGATCTTGATGCAGGGCGCGGGCTTGAAGCCGGAGACGGAGCCGCGACCGGTGGTGAAACAGATGACATTACAGCCACCGGCAACCTGACCTGTTACGGCAACGGGATCGTAGCCAGGAGTATCCATGAATACGAAGCCGGATTCGGTAACGGTCTCTGCGAACTCATAGACAGCCTTTAACGGCATCGAGCCGCCCTTGGCGACTGCACCCAGAGACTTTTCGAGAATGGTGGTGAGGCCCCCAAGCTTGTTGCCATGCGAGGGGTTATTGTTCAGCTCATCACCGTTTCGCGCGGTATAATCTCGCCACCAATCGATGCGTTGCAACAACTTTTCAGCGACGGCTGGCGTCACGGCGCGCTTCGTCAGAAGATGCTCCGCACCATAGATTTCAGGCGTTTCCGAAAGAACGGTGGTTCCGCCGTTGCGAACGATGAGGTCCGAGGCGTAGCCGAGCGCGGGATTGGCGGAAATGCCGGAGTATCCGTCTGAACCGCCGCATTCCAGCGCGATCTTCAGCTTCGACAGTGGCTGTTCAGTCCGCTCGGCTGCGTTGACGGAGGGCAGCATCTCCTTGATGTTGACGATGGCCGCTTCGATGGTCTTGCGCGTGCCGCCATGCTGCTGGATCGTCATGGTGCGAAGGCGATCACCCTCTTCCATTTTGTAATGTTCGAGGATGGGCGCGATCTGGTTCGTTTCGCAGCCAAGGCCGATCAGCAGAATGCCGCCGAAATTGGGATGCCGTGCATAGCCCTGGATGGTGCGGATCAGCAGGCGATAGCCTTCCGACTTGGTGTTCAAAGCGCAGCCGCCGCCATGGGTCAGCGCCACGACGCCATCCACATTTTCGAAACCGTCCAGCCCGCCTTCCTTGTTGAAGTAATCGGCAATGTAGCGGGAGACGGTGGCGGAACAGTTTACCGAAGCGATGACGCCGATATAGTTACGCGTGCCGACGCCCCCTGCTCCGCGATCGAAGCCCATGAAAGTCCGGCGTTCTGCTTCCGGCAGCATGCCTTTTTCTTCGATGTCGGTGCTGAACTGATGCGCATGTTCGGACGGAACCATTGCGAGATTGTGCAGGTGCACATGGCGACCGGGCTCTATGTCCTGCGTGGCAATGCCGATGACCTGGCCGTATTTCAGCACTTCTTCACCGGATTTGATCGGCTTCAGCGCAACCTTGTGGCCACGGCCAATCAGGTCGAGCGCTTTGAGGTCTCCCCGTCCCGTCTCGCTACCGGCTTGTATTGAGCGGCGCGCGACGGCCACGTTGTCATTGGCATTCAGTAGAATGGTTGCTTCGGTATTCTCAGTCACAAATGTCCTCCTCCCGACATGCCTGCCGAGGCATTTCTTGATTATTTATCGATCCAGCGCCGTCTCGAGCTTTCAAGATGAATATGCATGGTCGCCTGCGCAAGCAGCGGATCCTTTGCCTCAAGCGCGGACAGAATGGCCTCGTGCTCCTGAAGGGCGAAGGCCCATGTGTCCTTGTCCTCGAACTTCACCCGCAATTGCGCCGAGATGGGGCTATGGCGTTCATCGAAGAGATCCGCAACCAGCCGGGCCAGCACGCTATTGCCGGATTGTTCGGCAATGATGGTGTGAAACTTCCGGTCCTGATCGAGCGGCTTGCGACCGGCTTCGATATCGCCACGCATTTCGTCCAGATTGGAGCGAAGCGCGGAAAGGGCTGCGGCATCGATGCGGCTTGCCGCAAGCAAAATGGTTGCGCCTTCCAGCGTCGAGCGCGCCTGCATCAGTTCCGATGGGCTTTCGCCGAGCGATTTGGTTCGCGTTGGCTGTGATGCCTGTTCCGGGAGAACATAGACGCCGGAGCCCATTCGGATCTCGACGCTGCCATCGATTTCAAGCGCGATGAGCGCTTCGCGCAGCGATGGCCGTGAGACGCCCAGTTTCTGCGCCAGCTCGCGCTCCGCGGGCAGACGTGTGCCCGGCTGAAACTCTCCGCCTTCGATAAGATCGCGGATTTGATCGGCGACCTGCTGATACAGCCTGCGGGGTTCGATGATTTTGGCCTGACCATTCATGGATTATGCGCGACAGCCTGTTCGAGTTAAGGATTTGGCCTTACCGTATCGCCAAGCAGACATCTTGGCAAAGCAATATTATAGTTCATTGAAAAAACTATACTAATTACAATTTCCACTAACGCTGTTTTAGTGCTCCATGGAAAATCCTCTCTCAAAAATCTTGAATTGGCTTGACCAAGATAGAAATGCGGCCTAACCATTTCGCCATTCGCAGCGCTCTGGGAGGAAACCGGGCGCGTTTTGGGAGGAGCGGATGGCGCAAGGCGCATCGACCATTTCGAGCCATGATGGCGTCCGCCGGGAGCCGCGCGAGCAATCGCGGGTGCTTCTGCGGCTGGACAATATCAGCAAGGAATTTCCCGGCGTCAAAGCGCTAAGCGATGTGCATTTCGATCTGCGTGCCGGTGAAGTTCACGCCGTCTGCGGTGAGAATGGTGCCGGTAAGTCTACGCTGATGAAGATCGTCAGTGGCGTCTACCAACCCACCAGCGGTACGATCCTCCACAAAGGTCAGCAGGTCCAATATGCCTCGCCGCTGGAATCGGAAGCGGCTGGCATCGCGATCATCCATCAGGAACTCAACCTCGTCCCGCATTTGAGCGTTGCCGAGAATATCTATCTGGCCCGTGAGCCAAGAAAGGGTTTTCTGGTTGACCGGAAGAAGCTGCGCGCCGACGCAAAGCGCTGCCTCGACCGTCTCGGCATCGATCTCGATCCCGACCGCATGGTGCGCGGGCTTTCGGTCGCGCAGTGCCAGATGGTCGAAATCGCCAAGGCGCTGTCTCTCGATGCCGAAGTTCTGATTATGGACGAGCCGACATCGTCGCTGACCGAGCAGGAGACGCGGCTGCTGTTCAAGGTCATTCGCGATCTCAAGGCATCCGGCGTCGGCGTCGTCTATATCTCGCACCGTCTGGATGAGATGGCGGAAATTGTCGACCGCGTGACCGTGCTGCGCGACGGGCGCTACATTTCGACTGACGATTTCAGCGCCATTACGGTGGACGATATCGTAACCCGGATGGTCGGTCGGTCGCTGGAAGAGAAATTTCCGGAGCGGACATCAGTGCCGAGCAATGAGGTGATCTTCTCGGTAAAAGGACTGACGCGGACTGGCGTATTCAATGACGTGAGCTTCGAGTTGCGCCGTGGCGAAATCTTAGGCTTTGCGGGCCTTATGGGCGCCGGGCGAACGGAAGTTGCCCGTGCCATTTTCGGCGCGGATGCCTTCGATGCAGGCACCATCACATTCGAAGGCCGCGAGCTTTCGATCAAGTCGCCGCAAGATGCCATCGAACAGGGCATTGCCTATCTTTCCGAGGATAGAAAGAGCGACGGCCTTGCGATCAAGATGTCGGTGGCTGCGAATACATCGCTTGCTAATATGGACGAGGTTTCCAACCGATTCGGCCTGATCGATTTCAAGAAACATGACGATGTGGCCAAGCGCTATGTCGATCTTCTCAATATCCGCACGCCGTCGATCAAGCAGACGGTTCGGCTGCTTTCCGGCGGAAACCAGCAGAAGATCATTATCGGCAAATGGCTGTTCCGGCAGTCGCGCGTGCTGTTCTTCGATGAGCCGACGCGTGGCATCGATGTCGGTGCGAAATTCGCGATCTACAAGATCATGGACGAGCTGGCCGCACGCGGCATCGGCGTCATTCTCATCAGTTCGGAACTGCCCGAAGTGCTGGGGCTGACGGATCGTATCGCCGTCTTCCACGAGGGAACGATTACCGGCGTGGTCGAGACGGCCAAGACCAATCAGGAAGAAATCATGCGCTATGCCTCCGGCTATAGCCGCAAGGCGCAATGAGGTGAGACATGGCGAATATCGCAGAAACGTCGAAAAGCTTTAAGTTCAACGACCGGCAGAAGGACATCATCCAAAAGTTTGCCGCGCTCGGCAGCCTTGTGGTGCTGACGATGGTGTTTTCCGCTACCAGCAGCGCCTTCTTCACGGTCAACAATGCCATGACGATTGCGCTTCAGGTGACCTCGATTGCTCTTCTCGGCATCGGTGCTACCTGCGTCATCATCACCGGCGGTATCGATCTTTCCGTGGGTTCCGTGCTGGCGCTGTCCGGTGTGGTTGCCGCGCTTGCCGTGAAAGAACTCGGAATGCCGGTGCCTGTCGGCATGCTGCTCGGCATTTTCACGGGCTCGCTCTGCGGCCTCATCAACGGCCTGCTGGTCACCCGTTTCAAGCTGCCGCCCTTCATCGCCACGCTTGGAATGATGCTGATTGCACGCGGCGTCGCGCTTCAGATCACCGGTGCGCGCGCGGTTTCCGGGCTTGGAGAATCCTTTGGTGAGCTGGGTAACGGTGCACTGTTCAAGATCGTCACGATTGGTGATGACGGTTTTCCGAACGTTGCTTTTCCGGGCATCCCCTACCCCGTCATTCTCATGATCGTCATCGCAGTTGCCGTGTCCTTCATGCTGAACCGCTCGGTTCTAGGCCGCCACATCTATGCGGTGGGGTCGAATGCGGAAGCGGCACGCCTTTCCGGCGTCAACGTCGCCCGGGTCACGAATTTTACATACATTCTGTCTGGCACGCTGGCTGGCCTGACCGGCTGCGTGCTGATGTCTCGCCTTGTCACGGCCCAGCCGAATGAGGGCGTGATGTATGAACTCGATGCCATTGCCAGTGCCGTCATCGGCGGAACGTCGCTGATCGGCGGTGTGGGCACGATTTCCGGCACATTCATCGGTGCCTTCGTGATCGGAATCTTACGCAACGGCCTCAACATGAATGGCGTCTCCGCCTTCACTCAACAGATCATCATTGGCCTCGTCATTCTGGGTACGGTGTGGATCGACCAGCTGCGCAACCGCCGCTGATCGACTCAAGGTTTCAAGAAAAGGGTGCGGACCCTATCCGCGGGATAGCCGGCACTCACGAAGAGGAGCTCTCGCAGTGCAGGCACATTGGAGGAAGACATGAAGAAACTTGCGACTGCCCTTTTGACCTCCGCCATTGCGCTGTGGAGCGTTTCCACGGTTCAGGCTGGCGAAATCGCCGTCATCGTGAAAACCGTCAACTCGACTTTCTGGCAGAACGTCCAGAAGGGCGCGGATGCGGCGATGAAGAATTCGTCCGGCAACACCATGACCTTCCAGGGCCCGGCCTCTGAATCGGCCATCGCCGATCAGGTCAACATGGTCGAAAACGCGGTCAACCGTAAGGTTGCCGGTATCGTTCTTGCGCCGTCCGACCCGGATGCGCTGGTGCCTGCCGTTAAGAAGGCCTGGGAAGCCCGTATCCCGGTGGTGATCGTGGACTCGCAGCTCGCCAAGGGTGCCGAGCAATATTACCAGTCGTTCCTGGCGACCGACAACAAGAAGGCCGGTGAGCTTGCCGCTCAGGCGTTGATCGACAAGGTCGGTAAGGAAGGCAAGATCGCCGTCATGTCTTACGTGGCCGGTGCCGGTTCGGAAATCGGTCGCGTCGGCGGCTTTACCGATTACATCAAGGCGAATTCGAAGCTTCAGATCGTCGGTCCGTTCTATTCGCAGTCGCAGATGGCGACCGCTCTGAACCAGACCACCGACGCTCTGGCCGCCAATTCCGACCTCAAGGGCATCTTCGGCGCCAATGAGCCGACAGCTATCGGCGTTGGCCGTGCGCTCGCTCAATCCGGCAAGGCTGGCAAGGTCGTCGCCATCGGCTTCGACGGCAACCAGGATCTCCAGAACTTCGTCAAGGATGGCACGCTTGCCGGCATCGTGGTTCAGGGTTCCTACCAGATGGGTGAGAAGGGCGTCGAAACCGTCACCAAGCTCATCAAGAAGGAAAAAGTCGAAAAGTTCGTCGATACCGGCGTCGTCGTCGTAACCAAGGACAACATCGACAAGCCGGAAGCGAAGAACGTTCTGTACTGAGTTGTACACATTGCCTCCGTCATCCTCGGGCTTGCCCCGAGGATCCATTGCGGCCTCATTCGGTCCGGCGTGAGTGGATCCTCGGCTTAAGGCCGAGGATGACGCCGGGGGGATGTTACGCTCAAATGGAAAAAGATGGCCGCAACATTTTGCGACTATCCAGATGCAAGCGATAACCATGAAAGCGATTGCCATGAAAGTCTCCGAGAAACGCAAACTGCCACGCCGCGATGTCGAAGTGACTGTGATGGGTCTCGGCTGCGCCCAGATGGGCAATCTCTATCGCCTCACGCCTTATGAGGAATCCAAGGGCGCCTTCGATACGGCGTGGGCCAGCGGCATGCGCTATTTAGATACCGCGCCGTTCTATGGCTACACGCGCTCGGAGCGTAGGCTTGGTACGATGGTGACGGAGCATGATCGTAGCGAGTATACGCTCAGCACCAAGGTCGGGCGCGTCATGGTGCCGGACGATACGGTTGGGCCGGAGGAAGACGCTTACGTTGCGCCCCTGCCCTTCCGCCCGCGCTACGATTATTCGCATGATGGCATCATGCGTTCTTTCGAGGCGAGCCAGCAGCGGCTGGGTATCCTCAACCCCGACATTCTCTATATCCACGACATCGGCCCCTTCACCCATGGCGAAAAGCACCAGCATTACTGGGATCAGCTGACATCGGGCGGCGGGTTCAAGGCGCTGGACAGGCTGCGGTCCGAGGGGTCCACGAAAGCCGTCGGCCTTGGCGTCAACGAGTGGGAAGTCGTGCGCGATGCAATGGATGAATTCGATATCGATGTCGCCATGCTTGCTGGCCGTTACACGTTGCTGGAGCAGCAGAGCCTCGATTTCATGAACGCCTGCGCGGAAAAGGGTGTTGGCATCGTCGTCGCTGGCGCGTTCAATTCAGGCATTCTGGCGGGCAATCGCAAGTTCAATTATGCCGATGCGCCTGCCGAAATGCTGGCGCGCGTCGGTGCGCTGCACGATGTCTGTGAAGAACTCGGCGTTTCCCTGCAAGCGGCGGCGTTGCAGTTTCCGCTTGCGCATCCGGCCTCGGTTACGGTCGTCTCCGGCGCGCGCAATGCCGAGCAACTTTCCTCCAACATCGACTGGTTCGAGCAGCCGATTCCGGCTGAGTTCTGGAGCGAATTGCAAAGGCGCGGACTGATTTCAGACGGCGCGCCAGTACCGGGCAATGAGGGCTGAGCCGATGCTGATCGACGCGCATCAGCATTTCTGGCTGCTGAAAGACCGACAGGGCCAATGGCCGCCTCCGTCGCTTGACGCGATTTACCGCGACTTCCTACCGGCCGATTTAACGCCTTTGATGCAGCAAACGGGCATCTCCGGCACGGTGCTTGTGCAGACGATGGAAAGCGCTGCCGATACGGACTTCATGCTTGCGCTGGCCGATGACAATGCCTTCATCAAGGGCGTGGTCGGCTGGGTTGATATGAAGGCTGACAATGCCGCCTCGGAAATAGCCCGACGTTCGGCGCATTCTACCTTCAAGGGCGTGCGACCCATGTTGCAGGATATTGCGGATATTAGCTGGATTCACGATGGAGCTCTTGAGCCTGCAGTGAATGCGCTTATCGAGCATGGCCTTGTTTTCGATGCTCTCGTGCTGCCGCCATATCTCACCTATCTGCTTCGCTTCGCCACGGAGTACCCCGCGTTGCCCATCGTCATCGACCATGGCGCGAAGCCATTGATCGCCACCGGCCACTACAGCGCATGGCGAAACGACATGGCCGCCCTTGCGGCCCTTCCCAATCTTCACTGCAAGCTTTCCGGCCTTTTGACCGAACGCGGCGAGCAGAAGCCGGAAGCCGTGCGCCCCTATGCGGAAACCATCCTTGAACTCTTCGGCCCGGAACGTGTGATCTTCGGCAGTGACTGGCCGGTGCTGCGGCTTGCGGGAGACTATCATGGCTGGCTCGATTTCTGCCGGGATATCGTTCCGGAAGAGCATCACGCTGCTGTCTTCGGTGGAAATGCCACTCGTTTTTATTCTCTTTCAGACAGGTGATTCATGCTGGCGATTTTTTGCGACAAACCGGGTCAACTCATCGCGAAGGAGCTCCCAAAGCCCGCCCGCAAACAGGACGAGGTTCTGGTCCGCATTCGTCGCATCGGCGTCTGCGGCACGGATTTGCACATCTTCACCGGCAATCAGCCCTACCTTTCCTATCCGCGGATCATGGGTCATGAGCTTGCAGGCACGGTGGAAGAAGCGCCGGAAGGAAGTACTCTTTCTACTGGCGATATCGTCACCATCATTCCCTATATCTCCTGTGGCCATTGCAGCGCCTGCCTGAAGGGCAAGAGCAATTGCTGCCGCAACATCGGTGTGCTCGGCGTTCACCGCGATGGCGGCATGGTGGAATATTTGAGCGTTCCGCAGCAATTCGTTCTGAAGGCAGAAGGCCTCAGCCTCGATCAGGCGGCAATGACCGAGTTTCTGGCCATCGGCGCACATGCCGTGCGTCGCGGTGCTGTAGAAAAGGACCATCATATCCTGATCGTCGGCGCTGGTCCCATCGGCATGGCGGTTGCCGTCTTTGCTGTTTTGAATGGCGGCAAGGTCACGATGATCGACAGCCGTGAAGACCGGCTATCCTTCTGCCGGGATCACCTCGGCGTTTCCAACATCGTTCTCCTTGGCGAAGGCGACAAGGACCGACTGAGCGAGATCACTGGTGGTGATTTCTTCGATGTCGTATTCGACGCGACCGGCAATCCGAAAGCCATGGAGCGTGGCTTTTCCTTCGTCGGACATGGCGGCTCCTACGTCCTCGTCTCTATCGTCGCGAGCGACATCAGTTTTAACGATCCGGAATTTCACAAGCGCGAGACGACCCTTCTCGGCAGTCGCAACGCCACGCCGGAAGATTTCGAGCGGGTGCTGGAAGCTCTGCGGGCAGGCAAGGTGCCGGAAGCGCTCATTACCCATCGCATGACGCTTTCGGACGTACCGTCTCAATTTGCCGATCTGACGAACCCCAAAGCGGGCGTCATCAAGGGAATGGTGGAGGTCGCTTGAGCGCGACATCCACGACATATGAATTCAATGACCTCTGACCGCGAGTAAACGGCCATGACCAAGATCACCGACCTGCGCGTTTTCGACCTGCGCTTCCCGACCTCCCAGAGCCTCGACGGTTCCGATGCCATGAATCCCGACCCCGATTACTCGGCTGCTTATGTCATTCTCGATACAGACGAGCCGAGCCTGAAGGGGCACGGCCTCACCTTCACCATCGGGCGCGGCAACGATATCTGCTGCATGGCAATCGACGCGATGCGGCATCTGGTCGTGGGAACCGATCTTGCCACGGTCCTCGAAAATCCCGGCCAATATTGGCGGCATCTGACAAGCGATAGCCAGCTTCGCTGGATCGGACCGGATAAGGGCGCCATGCATCTTGCCACCGGTGCCGTCGTCAACGCGGTCTGGGATTTGCTGGCGAAGCAGGCGGGCAAGCCGGTCTGGCAGCTGGTTGCGGATATGAGCGCCGAAGAAATCGCCGATATCGTCGATTACCGCTATCTGACCGATGTGCTGACGCGCGATGAGGCCTTGGCAATCCTGAAAAAGGCCGAGGCAGGCAAAAAGGAGCGCATCGATATCCTCAAACAAGAGGGCTATGCCTGCTATACGACCTCCGCTGGCTGGCTTGGCTATGACGACGAAAAGCTGCGCCGTCTCTGCCAGGAAGCCATCGATGCCGGATTTAACCATGTGAAGATGAAGGTGGGTCGTGACCTAGAAGACGATATTCGCCGCCTCACCATCGCCCGCGAAGTCATCGGACCTGACCGTTATCTCATGATCGACGCCAATCAGGTCTGGGAAGTGGATCAGGCTATCGACTGGGTCAAGAAGCTGGCTTTCTGCAAACCGTTCTTCATCGAGGAGCCGACGAGCCCGGATGATGTTGCCGGTCACAGAAAGATCCGCCAGGCTATCGGGCCGGTTAAAGTGGCGACCGGCGAAATGTGCCAGAACCGCATCATGTTCAAGCAGTTCATCGCAGAGGGCGCAATCGATGTCGTGCAGATCGATAGCTGCCGCATGGGCGGGTTCAATGAAGTGCTGGCCGTGCTGCTGATTGCTGCAAAATACAATCTCCCCGTCTGGCCACATGCGGGTGGCGTCGGGCTTTGCGAATATGTCCAGCATCTTTCGATGATCGATTATCTTGTCGTGTCAGGCACCAAGGAAGGCCGCGTCATCGAATATGTCGACCACTTGCACGAACACTTCATCGAGCCCTGTGATATCCGCGATGCCGCTTACATGCCGCCAAAGATGCCGGGCTTCTCGATTGAAATGAAGCCCGAGTCGATTGAGACTTATACGTTTGAAGGGTGACAAGGCTCTGTATCTATCACATGCCGGGATGAAACCGAGCATGTGATGAAACAACACTACAAAGCCGCTAAGGCGGCTTTCAACCGCTGCCACTCCAGTTCCGTTCCGGGAAGCCCAAAGCGCATGTCTTCCGGGCGCTCTTCGAAAATACGGATAAGAATTCCCTGTTCGGCAAGGTGTTTGGCAACCGACGATGCGCGCGCATCATGCACCAGCCGGAAGAGGCTTGTTCCGCCCGCAACATAAAGCCCCGCCTCATTGAGCATGACGTCGAGCCGCTCAGCCTCTCGACTTAGCCGGATTCTCATTTCATCGCGCCAATCTTCATCCGAAAGCGCTTCCGTCGCTACGTGCAGGGCGGGACCGGATACCGCCCATGGCCCGAGACGTGCCTCCAGCGTGGCGGCGATGGTGGGATGAGCGATTGCAAAGCCAAGGCGCAAGCCAGCCATGCCGTAGAATTTGCCGAAGGAACGCAGCACGATAAGCCCATTGATCGTGGTGGCGTCCGCCATGCTCTCGGCATAGCCGGTTTCGATGAAGGCCTCGTCGATGACGAGCATGCCGCCCTTGGTGCTCATATGTTTGGCGAGGTCAAGAAGATCGGCGCGGTCGATGACCCGGCCATCGGGATTGTTGGGGTTGATGACGACGGCGTAATCGAACGCGTATAAATCGCAAAAATTCGCAACTTCTGTCACGGTCAAGCCAGCCATGCGGGCGGTTTTTGCATGTTCGGCATAGGCCGGTGTCAGTACAGCGGCCGTCTTTGCGCCATAAGCCAACGCGGTATTAGCGAGAAGCGGCATCAGCATCTGCGTTCCCGGCGCTGCGGTCACATGTGCAGCTGATGGAGCGCCGAAGGCTTTCGCTGCTGCCTCTTTCAGGCTCGCCAAGGCGGATGGTTCCGGTAGGCGGGCAAATGCGCTGGCGGGGATGGGCGAATGCGGGTAGGAATGCGGATTGATACCCGTCGACAGGTCGATCCAGGGTTCTGGCGCATGCGGATAAAGCGCGCGCGCCCGACCAAGGTCGCCACCGTGGCGGATCGGTTCCTGCGCCTTATCCGGTAAAATCTCGCTCATGTTCTTCGCTCTCGCTTTCCTGTCGCTCCTGATCGAACGTCTCGTCGGCTATCCGGACTGGCTGTTCCGCCTTATCGGCCATCCGGTCACGTGGATCGGTTCGCTTATCGCGCTGTTGGATAGAAAATGGAACCGGGAAGATGAGGCGTTTGCAAAGCGGAAAATGAAAGGTGTGCTGGCGCTGTCGGTTTTTTTCGGTGTGACGGTTCTGTTGTCCATCCTTATTCAAAGTGCCCTTTTGCTTCTGCCAGTAGGCTTGCTTTTCGTTGCTGTCATTGGTGCGTCGCTTCCGGCACAAAAAAGCCTTGAGCAGCATGTTGCGGCGGTTGCGACGGCTCTGGAAACCGAAGGGCTTCAGGGTGGGCGCAAGGCGGTTTCCATGATCGTCGGTCGGGACCCGGATCAGCTTGATGAAGCGGCAGTTTGCAGAGCGGCTATCGAGAGTCTGGCGGAAAATTTCTCTGATGGCATCGTCGCGCCCTCGCTCTGGCTCGGCCTTCTCGGTCTGCCGGGTGGTGCCGGTTATAAGGCCATTAATACCGCAGACAGCATGATCGGACACCGCACAGCGCGACATGAAGCCTTCGGCTGGGCATCTGCCCGGCTTGACGATCTCGTAAATTTGCCCGCGTCTCGGTTGAGTGGCCTGTTATTCGTTTCAGCGGCGTTCTTCGTGAAAGGCGCTTCTCCAGCAAATGCCATACGAGCGGTTTCTCAAGATGCGGGTCACCACCGTTCACCGAACGCCGGTTGGCCGGAAGCGGCCTTGGCCGGTGCGCTAGGTTTCGCGCTCGCCGGGCCCCGCTCCTATGGTGGGCAGATGATCGAGGCGCGGTTCATGGGGGAAGGAGGACGGCGGGATTTGAACGCTGCCGATATTCGCCGGGCGCTGAAGCTGGCACGGGTTGCCGATGGGCTGCTGATTGGCCTCTTCGGCGTAATCGCGTTGATTATCGGGCTATAGCGAGAAGCGCATCGAGATCCAGATGGCGCTCCATATGTTCGGCCAACCGATCCAGAACCGCGTCGACCTGTGCTTCGTAATTCAGCGTCGAGGCTTGCCCGCCGAGTCTTTTGAGCCAGGCGCTCCGTTGAAGGTCATCGGAAAAAAGGCCATGGATATAAGTGCCGAAAACGCGGCCATCCTGTGAGACGGCTCCGTCGATATGATTGCCGATGGTCGCAAAGGGATATTGGCAGTCGGCACCTTGCGTCACACCGACATGCATCTCATAGCCGGAGAAGGCGTGCCCATCGAAGCTGCGGCCCGTTACCGATACGAGCCTCTTGTCTTCAGCCAGAACCGTATCGATATCGAGAAGGCCGAGACCCTTTACGCTGGTCGGCGCCCCCTCTATGCCTTGCGGGTCCGAGATGGTTTTCCCAAGCATCTGATACCCGCCACATAGGCCAAGAATATAGCCACCGCGCCGCATATGCGCCTTGATATCGATATTGAAACCAGCCTGTTTGAGGACCGCCAAATCCGCAATCGTTGCTTTGGACCCACAAAGCAGCACCAGCGTGCAATCACCGGGAATGGCTTGGCCGGGACGCACACGGATGAGCTCGATATCCGGCTCCATATCCAGCGGGTCGAGGTCATCGAAATTGGAGATGTTCGGCAGGATCGGCACCGCTATGCGGATTTTCGCATCCGGTTTTGCCTGATTTGATGAAGCCAGTCCCAACGCGTCTTCTGCGGGCAATTGCGATGCCTCGGCAAAATGCGGGAGCAGACCAATGGGCTGCCAGCCGGTGTGATTGGCTATGATCCGCATGCCTTCATCGAACAATGCTGGATCGCCGCGAAAACGGTTGACGATGAAGCCCTTGATCATCTCCGCATCGGCAGCATCCACCACTGATTTGGTGCCGACGAGACTGGCGATCACCCCTCCCCGGTCGATGTCGCCAATCAGGACGACGGGCGCGTTCGCAGCGCGGGAAAAGCCCATATTGGCGATGTCGTTGGCGCGCAGATTGACCTCGGACGCACTGCCCGCGCCCTCGATCAGCACGAGGTCGGCATTGGCTTTCAGATGCTCGAAACTTTCCAGTACACGGGGCATCAGCCCGGCCTTCATATGCTGGTAATCAGCCGCCTTGGCGTTGCCCAGCACCTTGCCTTGCACCACCACCTGTGCGCCGGTCTCGCTTTGCGGCTTCAGCAGCACGGGGTTCATGTGCACGGAAAGCGGAACGCCTGCTGCGCGGGCCTGCAATGCCTGCGCCCGGCCGATCTCTCCGCCATCGGCGGTAACGGCAGCATTGTTGGACATGTTCTGCGGCTTGAAAGGCAGCACCGAAATCCCGCGCTTGGTAAAGGCACGCGCCAGACCCGCCACCATCAATGACTTGCCGACATCCGAGCCGGTTCCCTGAAACATGATGGATTTGGCGGCCATGGATTAGAACTCGATGCCGGATTGCGCTTTGACGCCCGCCTTGAAATGATGCTTCACCAGCGTCATTTCCGTCACCATATCCGCAGCATCGATCAAAGGCTGCTTGGCGTTGCGCCCGGTGACGATGACGTGGAGATCGGGGCGACGGGCGGAAAGCGTTGCGACGACGTCATCCAGAGAAAGATAATCGTAGCGCAGGGCGATGTTCAGTTCGTCCAGAACGAGAAGGCCGATGCTTTCATCCTCCATCAAAGTCTTCGCCTCCTCCCAGGCTTTGCCTGCTGCGGCGACATCGCGCTTGAGGTCCTGAGTGTCCCACGTGAAACCTTCGCCCATGGTGCGCCATTCCACTTTATCGCCGAAGAGCGTCAGGGCCTGCTGCTCGCCAGTGGACCACGCGCCCTTGATGAACTGCACGATGCCAACCCTTCTGCCAGTGCCTAGCATGCGCAGCGCAAGGCCGAAAGCCGCCGTGGACTTGCCCTTGCCGGGACCGGTGTTGATCATCAGCAGACCTTTTTCGATTGTCTTTTCAGCGACTTCCGCATCCTGCACCGTTTTCCGGTTCACCATTTTCTCGCGGTGGCGGGCGGCTTCGCTGTCGCTGATATCGCGTGTCATGATGTCGCTTCCTCTCGGGCCAGATGCTTTTCGAAGCGGCGACTATAGTCAAATCGACCCTCCCGGCAATGCGGCATTAACACATTGACCCCAAGTCTGCTTCGCCGTAAGGGTAAGGCACTGACGGTCTTTTTCCGGCAACGGGAAAAGCTAAGAGGGAACACGGTTCCGCCCATCCGGGTCAATCCGTGGCTGCCCCCGCAACTGTAAGCGGTGAGCCCGCACTGTTAAGCCACTGGATGAATCTCCGGGAAGGCGGTGCAAGGGCGCTCATTTCAAGCCGCGAGCCAGGAGACCTGCCGTTTCAGGAAAAACGTCTGTCGGGCGGGGTGCTCCGGTCAGTCGGTTCGGTCGAATGCTGGTTCGCGCCTTCCGCGCACCGTCTTCGGCATCCGCACCCCTGTTTGGTTTAAAGGCGCGGACTCAGGTTTGGATATTACAGCGACATCTTCTCAAAAGACTGAACGAGCAGACGCAGGCACCGTTTCCGGCGTGGTCGTCTACGTGTGCCGCAGTTGCCGTGATGAGGCCGATCCGAATGCCGAACCGCGTCCGGGCGCGCTGCTGGCGGAAGCGACAGTTCATCTTGGTGCGCAAAGCCACGTCGAAGTTCGCAGCGTCAATTGCCTTGCCAATTGCAAGCGCGGTGCGAGTGCGGCGATGCGCAGCGCCGACGGCTGGTCCTACGTGTTCGGCGGGCTGACGCCCGACAATGCCGAGGATTTGATTTCCGGTGCAAAGCTGCTCGCAGGTTCCGCCGACGGCCTCATGCCATGGCGTGGCCGTCCCGATAGTTTGAAGCGCGGCATGGTCGCGCGCATACCCCCATTGAATTTTACCGAGGAGAGATCATGACCACGCTAGACCGCGTTCCCTGCACCATCGTTACCGGCTTTTTAGGCGCGGGAAAGACCACCCTGCTGCGCGGCCTTCTGGAAAAGCTGGATGGCAAGCGTCTGGCCATCATCGTCAACGAGTTCGGCGATGTCGGCATCGATGGTGAAATCCTCAAAGGCTGCGGCATCGAAAGTTGCCCGGAAGAAAACATCGTGGAACTGGCCAATGGCTGCATCTGCTGCACCGTTGCGGATGATTTCCAGCCCGCCATCGAGCAGATTCTGAGTCGTCAGCCGAAGGTCGAGCACATTCTTATCGAGACCTCCGGTCTTGCCCTGCCTAAGCCTCTGGTGCAGGCCTTCCAATGGCCCGCAATCAAGAGCCGCGTTACGGTCGATGCCGTGGTTGCCGTGGCGGATGGTGCAGCCCTTGCCGAGGGCATGGTTTCCCACGATCTGGAAGCACTCGCCGCCCAGCGCGCCAATGACGAGGCGCTCGATCATGATGATCCGGTCGAGGAAGTCTTCGAAGACCAGATCGCCTGCGCCGATCTCATCGTGCTCACCAAGGGCGATCTCCTGGATGCCGATGGTCTTGAGCGTGCCAAGGCGCATATTGGCGAGCATCTTCCGAAGGCCGCAAAGATCGTCGTTGCCTCCAATGGTGCCATCGACCCGGCTGTCCTGATCGGGCTTGGTCTTGCTGTCGAAAACGACATCGAAAACCGCCACACGCATCACGATGACGAAGAAGATCACGATCACGACGAGTTCGACAGCTTCGTCGTGGAGCTCGGTGCCGTGTCCGATCCGGAAGCGCTGGCCGCACGCATCGCGGAAACGGCTGCTGCTGAAAATGTTCTGCGCATCAAGGGCTTTGTTGAGGTTTCGGCAAAGCCGATGCGCTTGCAGGTTCAGGCCGTCGGTTCGCGCGTCAACCATTATTTCGACCGCCCTTGGGCCGCCGGTGAAGTGCGCCGTTCTGCTCTCGTTGTGATCGGTGAGAAGGGCATCAACCGCGAAAAAATCGAACAGATGCTGGCGGCCTGATTATCCATGCATATCCTCGCCACCACATCTTCGTCTCTGGATGACCTGATAGAGCCGGTTGATCTCAACCAGCCGCGGGCGGAAGTGGTGGTGCTCTCCTTTTCCTCCAGCGACCTCGCGGGTTTGCGGAGAGTTTGGCCAGAGGATGGTGTGGTATCGCTGAGTTCGGCAAACCTTTCTGAACTTCGTCACCCCATGTCCGTCGATCTCTGGATCGAGAAGACGGCGGAACATGCAAAGCTGATCCTTATCCGGATTCTTGGCGGTGCCGATCGCTGGCGCTACGGTGTCGATCAGTTAGAGCGGATGGCACGCAGGCGCCGTATCAAGCTGGTGCTTTTGCCGGGGGAGTGCAGCGAGAGAGACGAGAAGCTTGAGGCGGCCTCCACCGTCGATTATCGAACGCTAACGTCGATCCTGTCATTTTTCCGCGAAGGCGGACCGCGGAATATGTGGTTTCTTTCAGAAGGGCTTGCGGCTTTCGTCAAGCAAGGCGTCTGGCCGGAAGTGTCACCAGAACCGCTGCCGAAGGCAGGTATCTATCTTCCCGGCCAGGGCGTCGTTGATCTCGAGAACGCGCTTCAAGCGCATGCGCCTGACGCTCCTCGACTGCCGATCCTCTTTTATCGCTCCATGTTACTGGCTGCGGATGTCGCGCCAATCGACGCTCTGTTCGATGCATTAGCAGCACGCGGCTGCGCACCGCTGCCTATCTTCGTGAGCGGGCTGAAAGACGGTGACGCGATCAGCTTTCTGGAAGACACGCTGTCACCATTGAAGCCTGACGCAATTATCGCTGCAACAGCCTTTGCGAGCCAGACGGATGATGACGGCCAGACGCTGTTCGACCGGCTGGGTGTGCCCGTGTTTCAGGTCATCATGGCGACCACGCGACGCGATGGCTGGGCGGAAAACAGTCGGGGCCTCAACCCTTCCGATCTGGCCATGCATGTGGTTTTGCCGGAGCTGGATGGGCGAATTCTGGCGGGCGCGATCTCTTTCAAGCAGGCGGACCTGGATGGGCGTAGAGAGCTGACCAACGCGCCTGAGCCGGATCGTATCGCGCAGGTAGCGAACCGCATTGCTGCATTCTTACGCCTCAAAAGAGCAGCGGTGGCCGAAAGGCGCATCGTTATCCTGATGCCGGATTATCCGGGTGCCGCGCCTGGCCGCACGGGTTATGCGGTTGGTCTGGACGTTCCGCAAAGCGTACTAGAAATGCTGCGCGATCTTCGCGATGCGGGCTATGTTCTTCAGAATATTCCCGCTACTGCACGGGAATTGCTGGATCGGATCGAGGGTGAAACCGCGAAGCTCGACGTGGGCCGCTATCGAGAATTTCTCGCCTCCTTGCCTGCTGAAGTACGCGCCGCGCTGGATGGTACATGGGGCGACGCGAGCGAGGACGAGGCCGTTGTCGATGATGAATTTTGCTTCCGCGCCGCCTGTTTCGGGTCCGTCGTCGTAGCGCTTGCGCCAGACCGCGGACGTCAGGCAGACAGGCGCGTGGACTACCACGACCCCTCCCTTCCTCCGCGCCATGCTCTCACAGCCTTCGGTGCATGGATGCGACAGGATTTCGAGGCCCATGCCATCATCCATGTGGGTGCACATGGAACGCTGGAATGGCTGCCCGGGAAGACTGTCGCGCTTTCGGAGAATTGTTTCCCGGAAATCGTTACCGGCTCTCTACCGGTCATCTATCCTTTCATCGTCTCCAATCCCGGTGAGGCTGCCGTTGCCAAGCGCCGCATCGCGGCGGTGACCATAGGGCATGTTCCACCTGTGCTGGTCGATGCCGGTCTTTCGCCGGAACAGGCTGCTTTGGAGCAGTTGGTCGATGAGTATGCTCAAGCCGATGGTCTGGACCGCCGCCGTCGGGATCGGCTTGCGAAGCTGATCGTCGAAAAAGCATTTGAGACGGGTCTCGCAGCGGATGCCGGGATCGGTTCGGATGAGGATGCGGATTCTGCCTTGACGCGTATCGATGCGTTTCTTTGCGATCTCAAGGATTTCGCTATCAAGGATGGGCAGCATGTCTTCGGTCGCTGTGCGGCTGATGAGACCGATCGGCTTCGCAAGGAGAGTGCTGCGCAGGAAAAGGCATCCCTGCTTTCCGCGCTCAATGGCCTGCATATTCCTCCCGGCCCATCTGGCGCGCCAGCACGCGGGCGGCTGGATGTATTGCCGACGGGGCGTAATCTCTATGCTGCCGATCCGCGCACCATGCCGACGCCAACGGCATTCGAGTTGGGCCGCATGGCTGGTGAAGAAGTGTTGCGCCATTATCTGCAAAGCCACGGTGACTGGCCGCGGCATATGGTGTTCGACCTCTGGGGCTCCGCTTCACTGCGCAACGGTGGCGAAGATGTCGGTCAGGCGCTGCATCTGATGGGCGCAAGGCTCATTTACGATCAGGCGACAGGCCGCGTGAACGGTATCGAAGTTCTGCCGCCCGCGGCGCTGGGACGCCCACGCGTGGATGTCACCTTCCGCATTTCCGGCCTGTTTCGCGATATGTTCCCCGCACTTATCGCCCTGCTTGATGCTGCGGCCAGAACTATTGCCGCACGCCAGGAAGCACCGGGCGACAATCCCTTGGCAGAAGAGACAGCCTCTCTCGGGCGCATGCCTGCGCGAATTTTCGGCTCTGCGCCCGGCACTTACGGTGCTGGCATTGAAGAAAAGCTGGCAAGCGGGGACTGGGCCGAACGAGAAGACCTCGGTCAAACTTATCTGGACACGGCAAGCCACGCCTTTGGCGGTGTGGATGGTCTAAGTATCTTCTCCGACGCAGGCTTCGCTACGCAGGTCGAGAAGGCTGAACTTCTTGTCCATTCCGGAGACGATCCGGGGCGCGATCTGCTCGATGGCTCCTCTGACGTTGCCTTTATCGGCGGCTTTGCCGCAGCCAAGGCGAGGTTGGGACAAGCGGCTGATGTCGTGGCGTTGGACACGACCGATCCGGCGCGTCCGCGTGCCCGCTCAATCGCGCAGGCGATTACCCGAATTGTGCGGGCTCGCGCCGTCAATCCACGCTTCATCGCGGGGCAGATGCGTCATGGTCCGCGCGGTGCCGCCGAATTTGCCGAGACAGTCGACCGCCTCATCGGATTTGCCGAAACGACGCATGCCGTTTCCTCCTCTTTGATCGAGGCGCTTTACGACGCCTATTTCGGCAATGAAGAGGTCCGCGTTTTCATTCTGAGGGAGAACCCCAAGGCGGCAGAAGTCATGGCGCAGCGCTTCCTTTCCGCGCGCCGCCGCAATCTTTGGCATAGCCGCCGCAATGCGGTGGATGCGGAACTGGAAATGCTGATCTCACCGAGATCCGAAAGGGCTTCGGCATGACCGCCCTCCCAGATATCCAGCCCTTCTCGCGAAGAGGCGTATGCCCGGCCCTTTCCGCACCGATGCAGACGGGTGACGGACTTTTGTCACGCGTTGCTTTCACCGACGATCTTTCTCCGAATGATCTGGCGATGCTATGCGATCTCTCACGCCGTCACGGCAACGGACTTGTGGATATTACCGCACGCGGCAGCTTTCAGTTCCGCGGGCTGACGGCAGAGAGCGCTGTCGCACTTGAGCGCGATGTACTGGAACTCGGTCTGCCGCTGAGGCAGGGGCTGGCGATAGAGACGTCGCCGCTTGCCGGGATTGATAGCAGTGAGATCGCCGATCCCCGCGTCATTGTTCGCCAGATTTCCGAGAATGCCATGGCGCTTCGCCTTCACGAGAGGTTGGCGGCCAAAATGTCGGTCATCGTGGATGGCGGCGGACTGGTTCTGATGGGGGATTTGCTGGCGGATATCCGTTTGAAGGCAGTCACGCGGAATAGCGGTATCGTTTGGCAATTGATGCTGGGTGGAAGTGAAGGCAAGGCGTTGCTTGCAGGTTTCTTGCAGGCGGAAAGCGCTGCAGATTGCGTCGTTGAACTGCTCTCTCACCTTGCTGAGTTGGGACCGAATGCGCGGGGGCGTGATCTGGGTATCGAGACGGTGCGGCAGGTCTGTGGGTCGCGCCTTGGCGTCGGTGGTGGGTGTGGTTCACCCCCCTCTGTCCTGCCGGACATCTCCCCCTCAAGGGGGGAGATTAACTCGTGGCAACCTCTCGACTCCCTAGAGAGGTTTGAATTGGGTGCGAAGCATACGTCTTTCCAATCTCCCCCTTTGAGGGCAGGACAGAGGGGGGTAAACCAAACTCACCAACGCAAACTTTGGCCCTTGAAATCGAATCTCTTCGTCACCGTCATCGCACCCGCTTTCGGGCAAACCCCATCAGATGCGCTTTCAGCTCTTTGCAAAAAAGCGTCTGAGCTGAAGGTGAAATCGGTCCGTCCCGGTCCCCCGCACGCTCTCTATTTCGTTGGAACGGATGAGGCCTGCGCCTCGCTTCTCGGCTACGCGGAGAAAGCCGGTTTCATCGTCAGAGATAATGACCCGCGAACCTCGATTGCTGTCTGCTCCGGCTCGCCCGCCTGCGCATCCGCATTCGCCCCCGTGAGGGAACTGGCAGAGTTTGCGGCCAAAGAATGCGTCCAGCTGATGGACGGGTCTTTCACCCTGCATCTTTCCGGCTGCGGTAAAGGCTGTGCGCATCCTTCGCCTGCGCTTTTGGCCTTTTCCGGTGCGCCCAACGGGCTTGCCTTCGGCTATTGCGCCAAAGTTTCTGCCGCTCCGGACGGTGTTTTACCCTTTGCAGACCAAAAGGCCGTGCTTTCGCGACTTGCCCGCCTTTACGAAAAAGAACATAAGCCCGGAGAAAATGCCCGCGCTCTTCTTTCCCGATTGGGGAAGGCAAGAATTATCGAGGCTCTCCGACAGGATGAGAGATGACGACTTACGACTATATCCGCAATGGCGATGGGATTTATGAGCGTTCCTTTGCCATCATTCGTGAAGAGGCGGATCTGTCCGCCTTCACGCCCGAGCAGGCGGATGTCGCCATCCGCATGATCCATGCCTGCGGACTGGTCGAGGCTGCCCAGCATTTTCGCTTCTCGCCGGATTTCGTCTCCGCAGCGCGCGGCGCTCTCGCCGCTGGGAAACCGATCCTCTGCGATGCAGAAATGGTGGCACATGGTGTGACGCGGGCGCGACTGCCTGCGAACAATACCGTCATCTGTACTTTGCGCGATCCGCGCACGCCCGAACTGGCGAAGGCGATAGGCAATACCCGCTCCGCTGCCGCGCTTGATCTATGGGCGGAGCAGTTGGACGGCGCGCTGGTTGCCATCGGCAATGCGCCGACTGCCCTCTTCTATCTGCTCGAAATGCTGGAAAAAGGCGCGCCTCGCCCTGCTGCCATCATCGGGATGCCGGTTGGTTTCGTAGGCGCGATGGAGTCCAAGGATGCGCTGGAAGAAAGTCTGCTCGGCATTCCCTACGCCATCGTGAAGGGCCGCATGGGTGGCTCGGCAATGACGGCGGCTGCCGTCAACGCTATTGCGAGGGCTGGCCTATGAGTGCGGCGCTGTTCGATCCGACGCCGGAAAAGGCATTGAAAGGCAAGGTTATCGGCGTGGGCACAGGCCCGGGCGATCCAGATCTTCTGACGCTGAAAGCCGTCCGCGCCATTGAGAATGCCGATGTCGTTGCGTTTTTCTGCAAGAGAGGCAGCAAGGGCAACGGGCGCGGTATCGTTGAAAGCTTCATCCGCCCCGGCACGCTGGAAATGCCGCTGGTCTATCCCGTCACGGTAGAGAGCGACAAGAATGGCGACGATTATCGCGGTGCGATTGCGGCCTTCTTCGATCAATCCGCGCGTGATATTGCCGTTCATCTGGACGCAGGCCGCACGGTTGCGGTGCTGTCGGAAGGCGATCCGCTGTTTTACGGCTCTTATATGCATCTGCATTTGCGGTTGGCGCCGAATTATCCGGCGGAAGTCGTTGCGGGTATCACAGCCATGTCCGGTTGCTGGTCCATGACCGGCATGCCGTTGGTGCAGGGCGATGATATATTAAGCGTTCTGCCTGGCACGCTTGACGAGGAGAAGCTTTTTCAGCGACTGTCCGGTACGGATGGCGCTGTCATCATGAAGGTTGGCCGTAACCTGCCAAAAATCCGCCGCGCTCTGGAAAGAGCGGGCAAACTGGAAGGTGCGCTTTATGTGGAGCGCGGAACCATGGCGAACGGTCATGCAATACGGCTGGTCGAACGCGACGAGTTGCCTGCGCCCTATTTCTCGCTGGTTCTCGTGCCCGGCTGGAAAGACCGACCGGCTGGAGACGCACGTTGAGCGGTCGGCTGACTGTCGTTGGGCTAGGCCCCGGAAACTTCAACCAGATCACGCCAGAAGCTCTCGCGGCTGTGGCGGAGGCAGAGGATTTCTTCGGTTATATCCCCTATCTCGACCGGCTCACGCTTCGTGAAGACCAGCGCCGTCACGCCTCGGATAATCGCGAGGAGATTTCCCGCGCAGAAGCAGCACTAACCATTGCGGCGGCGGGCGGCAAGGTTTGCGTGGTATCCGGCGGTGATCCCGGTGTTTTCGCCATGGCAGCGGCGGTCTGCGAGGCGATTGAAAACGGGCCAGCGGAATGGCGCGATATCGATTTTTCGGTCGTTCCCGGCGTCACCGCCATGCTGGCCGTTGCGGCAAAAGCAGGCGCGCCGCTGGGGCATGATTTCTGCGCAATCTCGCTCTCCGATAATCTGAAGCCATGGTCCCTGATCGAAAAGCGGTTGATTGCGGCGGCGGAAGCGGGTTTCGTCATGGCCTTCTATAACCCCGTCAGCAAGGCACGCCCGCATCAGCTGGCAACAGCGTTCGATGTGCTGCGGGCTCATCTTCCCGGCACCGTGCCGGTCATTTTCGGTCGTGCTGCGGGACGTGCCGATGAGCGCATGCGCGTCGTGCCGCTCTTAGAGGCTTCGAGCGACATGGCCGATATGGCAACCTGCATTATCATCGGCTCCACCGAGACACGCATCATCGAGCGGGAAGACAGGCAGCCTATCGTTTACTCGCCGCGATTTTCCAAAAGGGAAAGCTGATGGCGAATGGCGGCCAGAGCATTTTCGATATCCGGCACCGTGTCGCCGTTACCGCGTGGTGGCCGGTCGATCATGACAACCGGTATGTGGAGCGCACGCGCCGCCTCGATCTTGCCATAGGCTGCCTTGCCACCGGAGTTTTTCGACACGATCACGTCGATGCCGTTGTCGTTGAGCATCGCGATTTCATCGCTGAGCGCAAAAGGCCCGCGCGCGGTGATGTATCGCGCCTGTGGCACCGCGAGCGGCGGTTCGACAGGATCGACGCTGCGTATAAGATAGGCGTGTTGAGGAGCGGCCTCAAAAGGCAAAAGCTCCTGCCGACCAAGTGTGAGAAAAGCGTTTTTGGGCCCGGCGCCGAGCGCAGCGACAGCCGCCTCGGCATCTGCGACGGCTTTCCAATTATCACCATGCACGGGCACCCACGCAGGGCGCGCCAGTGTTACCAGCGGAACCCCGGCACTCTTCGCGGCGTGAACAGCATTGGCGGAAATTCGTGCCGCATAGGGATGGGTCGCGTCCACCAGCAGGTTGAAACCTTCCGAACGAAGGAAATTGGCAAGCCCCTCCGCGCCACCGAAACCGCCAATACGGACGGGAACGGGCTGCTCGACAGGATTTTTCGTGCGACCAGCCATGGACAGCAAAATCCTGTGGCCGGAATCTTTGGCAAGCCGACCGGCCAGAATGCGGGCATCCGCCGTGCCGCCGAGAATGAGAATGGAGCGTGTCATGGCTGTTGAATATGACGGAACCTCCGGCTCCGCCACCGAAAATCGTGCGCCATGGCTTTCGATCGTTGGCATCGGTGAAGATGGACTTTCCGGATTGGGAGAGAACGCGCGTTGCGCCATTACAGAGGCCGAGGTCGTCTTTGGCGGCAAGCGCCACCTGGCATTGGCTTCCTCCACAATCGCGGGCGAGGCACGCGCTTGGCCGGTGCCGTTCGATTCCAGCATGGCCGAGGTCGTCGCTTTAGCAGGCAAAAAAATCTGCGTTCTCGCTTCCGGCGATCCGTTTTTCTACGGTGTCGGGGTGACGCTGCTTAGGCAGATCGATGCCCGGGAGGTTGTCGCCTATCCAGCACCATCAGCGTTTTCGCTAGCTGCATCGCGTCTCGGTTGGGCCTTACAGATAACGGAATGCGTATCGCTTCACGGTCGTTCGATTGATCTCATCCGTCCGCATCTTCATCCGGGCGCGCGGATCATCGCCTTGACCTCGGATGCGAACGCGCCTTCTCTCATTGCCTCGCTGCTCGCCCAGACGGGTTTTGGCCACTCGGCTATCACTCTGCTGGAAGCCATTGGCGGGAGCGGCGAAAGGCAGCGGAAGACGACAGCGACAGAGTTTGACTTTTCCGATATCGATCCGCTCAACGTCATCGCCATCGAGGTGGTGGCGGATGAGACGGCGCGCATTTTGCCCTTTTCCAGCGGGTTGTACGATAGTCTCTTCGAGCATGATGGTCAGATTACCAAGCGGGAAATCCGAGCTATAACAATGTCCTCGCTGTCACCGCGATATGGTGAGTCGTTGTGGGACATCGGGGCGGGGTCCGGTTCTATTGGCATCGAATGGATGCTTTCTCACCCATCGCTGAACGCCATCGCAATCGAACAGAACCCGGAACGGGCGGAGCGCGCAATGCGCAATGCCGAAGCCTTTGGTGTTCCGGCGCTGGAGGTCGTTATCGGAACCGCGCCTCAGGCCTTCGAGGGGCTTTCGCAGCCTGACGCTATTTTTATTGGTGGCGGTGGCAGTGAGGAGGGTGTTCTCGATGGCGCTGTCGGAGCCCTGAAGCCGGGCGGACGGCTTGTCGCCAATGCCGTTACGCTGGAAATGGAAGCGGTGCTGCTTGCAGCGCAGGCGCGGCTGGGCGGCTCGCTGATCAAGATCGACATCGCACGCGCCTCCCCTGTGGGGCAGATGCAGGGATGGCGTCCTGCCATGCCGGTTACGCAATGGACTTGGGTCAAGCCGAAGGACATGCCGTGATCGTTGCCGGTATCGGGTGTCGAAGGGGTGTCGGTGCGGACGCAATCATCGCTGCGCTGGAGCAGGCTTCAAACGCGCATCAAGTCCGCGTCGATTTCATCGCCACAGCCCCGATCAAGGCCGATGAACCGGGATTGCTGGAAGCAGCAACGCAGCTTGGCATGGCTTTCGTTGTTGTTGCGCAGGTGGATTTCGAGGCTGCGAGCGGGCGCACGCTGACGCAATCTGCGGTGAGTTTGAACCATGCAGGTTCGCCAAGCGTCAGCGAAGCTTCTGCTCTTGCGGCGTTGGGTGAAAATTCAAAGCTGATCGGCCCTCGTATGGTCATCGGCGATATTACGGTGGCCTTTGCCACCTCTGGAGACAAGGAATGACGGTTCACTTCATTGGTGCTGGCCCCGGTGCCGCAGATCTCATCACGGTTCGCGGGCGCGATCTCATTGCCGCCTGCGCCGTCTGCCTTTATGCCGGTTCTCTGGTGCCGAAAGCGCTTCTCGACTATTGCCCGCCCGGTGCGCGCATCGTGGATACGGCAGCTTTGTCGCTGGATGAGATCGAAGCCGAATTCGTAGCAGCGGCGCGCGACGGCAAGGACGTGGCACGGCTGCATTCCGGTGATCTTTCCGTCTGGAGCGCAATGGGCGAGCAGATCCGCCGGTTGGAGCGCCTTGGTCTTGATTACACCGTTACTCCCGGCGTTCCTTCCTTCGCCGCCGCTGCCGCGACGCTGAGACGCGAGCTAACGGTGCCGGAAGTGGCACAAAGCCTTGTGCTGACACGTATTTCCGGGCGTGCTTCCAAAATGCCTGAGAGCGAGAATCTGAAAGCGTTCGGTGCAACGGGTGCAACGCTTGCCATTCACCTTGCCATTCTCGCCATCGGTCAGGTCGTTGAAGATTTGATGCCGCTCTACGGTGATGATTGCCCTGTGGCCATCGTTGTGCGCGCATCATGGCCGGAAGAGCGGGTCATCACTGGCACGCTTGGAACCATAGAGGGTCTGCTGGCAGCCGAACCGGTGGAGCGCACCGCGATGATTTTTGTCGGCAAGGGCCTCGCTTCTTCCGATTTTCGCGAAAGCGCGCTTTATAGCGCGGATTACGTTCGCAGATTCAGAAAGCCTTCGGCAGACTGACGCTTGAACCGTGCTGTCGCGCAAGCCGTGGGCTTTGCGCGACGCGGCTTCTGCCTCAGCCGGACTTCAGATAGTCTTCGACCAGTTCGACCCAGAATGCCGTTCCGATTGGCAGGATGTCATCGTTGAAATCGAATTTCGGGTGATGAAGCGGCGGATCGTTTTCGGTGCGTTTGGTGCCGAGGAAGAAGTAGGCTCCGGGACGCTTTTCCAGCATGTAAGCGAAATCTTCCGCCCCCATGGACGGACGAGGCATTTCCATTACTTTGTCCGAGCCTGCAAAGCGAGACGCCAAGTCCATCACGTAATCGGTTTCAGCCTTGTGGTTGACGGTCGGGCTATAGCCGCGCTGATAGTCCAGCGTCACGGTCATCCCGTAACTTGCTGCCTGCCCTTCTGCAACCAGTCGGATACGCTTCTCAAGTTCATCGCGTGCTTCGGGATCAAACGAACGGATCGTCAGTAACATCTCGGCTGTTTCTGGGATCACGTTGCTCGCCACCCCCGCGTGAAAAGCGCCGACGGTCACCACTGTTGGCATCAAAGGGTGGATGTTACGGGAAACGATGGTTTGCAGCGCCATGATGATACTGGCTCCCGCAACGATCGGGTCCGATGCGATTTGAGGTTCGGCGCCGTGTCCACCATAACCTTTGACGATGATCTTGCATTCGTCCACCGCCGCCATAATGGGGCCGTCGCGGAGAACGAAGTGACCGAAGGGATGGGCTGGCTCATTGTGAAGCGCAAATACCGCATCGCACGGAAAACGCTCAAACAACCCGTCCTCGATCATGATGCGCGCGCCGCCGAAATTCTCTTCGGCGGGCTGGAAAATCAGATTGACGGTGCCATCGAAATTACGACGTTCCGCAATGATTTTCGCTGCGCCGAGCAGCATGGCGGTATGTCCGTCGTGGCCACAGGCATGCATCATGCCGGGGGTTTCGCTGGCATAATCCGCGCCCGTTTCCTCATGGATCGGAAGTGCGTCGATATCGGCGCGAATACCCACGCTTTTGCCGCTGTTTCCGTGTCGCAACGTGGCAACGACGCCCGTACCGGCCAGACCTCTGGTAACCTCGTATCCCATGGATAGCAGCCGATCTGCGATGAAATCGGAGGTCTTGAATTCCGACAGGCCGATTTCGGGGTGACGATGCAAGTGCCGACGGATTTCGACAACCTCCTCCATGATATTGGATGAAGCGGAGATGGTTTTGGTGTGGGACGTCATGATGGGAATTCCAGTTTCCTGCTCAGGCTTGCGAGTGCCCGGCATAATCTCAAGGCAGAGGAATAGCAGCATTGGCGATTGCTGGTAAGAGCTGAGCCGCACACCCTGATATTTCGCCGCTTGCGCAGGAACAAAACAGATGGCATGGAACTGAAAGCGCCTTGAAACATTCCCAAGCTTCGGGTCACATCGCTTCAATAAAAGAGGCAGGATCGTGCTTGAAGAGGGGATTTTGAAAGGGCGTGGACGTTTTCGCATTGGGGGAGTGGGCGAAACATTTGCGAAGGTGGGATCTATATCCCTGCCTCAACTCGCGATATATCTTCCAAGCCATTGATATTGCTTTTTAAAATCCCATGCGCCCGAAAAAGCCACTATGTTGGGCGAGCACTTCAATCCCAATCGTCGTTCGCTGGTTCGCGACGGTTCAGCAAAGGTTCAGGATCGGCGCGAAATAAAGCTACGTTGTTTCAATCTCGACAAGCAAACTGAAACAAGTACCGGTTAAGACAAGTCTAAAGCATCTCCATTCAGGGTCCAGAATACGAGCCGATGTCATTTCATATTACGCCGACCGCCGCCGCCCGTGATTCAGAAACCAAGCAGATCGATCACAACGATTCGATCCGGTCCGTCTATTTCAATATAGACGAACTGAAGGCTTGCGGAGCCGAGCTTTCAAAGTCCGGTGCCGAAACCCTGCCGGGCTTCATGGAGTTCGATTTCTTCGCGCGTCACCGCGAGAATGAAAAAGAAATTCTGAGAGTGTACCGCACGACGGCGGTGGATTCGGAAAACGGCCAGACGATTACGCCTGCTGCCGAGTGGTTGTTGGACAACCACTACGTGATCGAAGAGGCGATCCAGGAAGTCCGCCGCGACTTCCCGCGCAAGTTCTATCGTCAGCTTCCAACGATGAAGGTCGGCAATGTCGAAATTCCGCGGGTTATGGCGCTGGCTTGGCTTTATGTGGCCCATACGCACAGCACGGTATCGCGTGAAAGCCTGACGGCGCTTGTCGAAGGCTTCCAGACCTCCAGCACATTGCAGATCGGTGAGCTTTGGGCCCTGCCCTCCTTCCTCCGCTTCGTGCTGATCGAAAACCTGCGCCGTATTTCCATCCGCGTCGAGCGTTCGCGTCGCATGCGTCAAAAGGCGAATGAGGTTGTTGATGAAATCATCCGCCTCAACGAGGCTGAGCCTTCTGCCGAATTCCTGAAGCAGATCGACCCGCTGGTCGATGATCCGACCTTCGCAACGCAGTTCCTCTACCGTCTGAGAAACGGTTCGCAGACATCGAACTTTGCGCTGAACTGGCTGGAAGAGCGTCTTCACAGCGTCGGTACCGACGCCGAAAACGTGATGATGGCGGAGCATAACCGCCTTGCCTCCGGCAATGTGACGATGGGCAACATCGTCAAGAGCCTGCGCGAGATCGACGATACGGAATGGTCGGTCTGGTTCGAGGAGGTCAGCCATATCGACAAGGTTCTGCGTGAGCAGACCGATTACGAGACACTGGATTTCGGTTCGCGCAATACCTACCGCAACACCGTAGAGCTTCTGGCACGCCGGTCTTCCAAGACCGAAGTGGAAGTCGCCCAGACCGCGGTCGATATGGTGGCCGAGACCGCTTCGTCCAACGAAACATATCCGCACCAGCCGAATGTCGGCTCGTTCCTCGTCGGCCAGCGCCGCAAGGAGCTTGAGAAACGGATCGGCTATAACCCGCTCGTTTCGCAGAAGATCGTGCGCGTCATGCGCCGGTTCAACTGGATGGCGGTCGCGGCACCGGTTCTGGTGTTGACTGCGATTGCCATGCTTGCCGTGGGCTGGTTCCTGGCAGAAGCGGGCATGCCCTGGTACGTGGTGACGGCGTTCCTGCTGATGTTTGCGCTTCCGGCATCGGAAGGCGCGACGGGTCTCTTCAACACACTGGTCACATTCTTCGTCAAGCCGTTCCGCCTCGTCGGTTACGAGTTCAAGAACGGCATTCCCGAAGATGCGCGTACCCTGGTCGCCGTGCCTTGCATGATCACCAGTCGCGATGCCGTCGATGAGATGATCCGCAATCTCGAGGTTCATTATCTCGCCAATCCGCATGGTGAAATCTACTTCTCGCTGATCAGCGACTGGCGCGATGCCCAGCAGGAGCAGACGCCCGAGGATGTGGAAATCCTCGAATATGCCAAGCGCGAAATCGCAACGCTTTCGGCGCGCTATGCCTTTGATGGCAAGACCCGCTTCTTCCTGCTGCATCGCCGCCGCATCTACAACCCGTCTGAAGGTTGCTGGATGGGCTGGGAGCGCAAGCGCGGCAAGCTGCATGAACTGAACCTGCTGCTGCGCGGCGACAAGGATACGACCTTCCTCAGCGGCGCCAATATCGTGCCTGAGAACGTCAAATACGTGATGACGCTGGATGCGGATACGCGCCTCATGCGCGACGCCGTGACCAAACTCGTCGGCAAGATGCATCACCCGATCAACCGCCCGGTTCACGATGCGGAAACCGGTCGCGTCATTCACGGTTACGGCCTTCTTCAGCCGCGTGTCACACCGTCTCTGACGACCGGTAAGGACGCATCCGTCTTCCAGCGCGTCTTCTCGATCAATCGCGGTATCGACCCTTATGTCTTCACCGTGTCAGACGTCTATCAGGACCTGACCTCGGAAGGCACCTTCACGGGTAAGGGTCTTTATGACGTCGATGCTTTCGAAGCGGCGCTCAAGGGCCGTATCGAAGAAAATGCCGTTCTGTCGCACGACCTTCTCGAAGGCTCATTTGCGCGCTGCGCTCTGGTGACCGATGTCGAACTGGTTGAAGACTTCCCAACCCGTTACGAGGTGGAAGTTTCGCGTCAGCATCGCTGGGCGCGTGGCGACTGGCAGCTGCTGCCTTATATTCTCGATGCCGCCCGCGGCGTTACGCCGCTTGGCCGCTGGAAGATGATCGACAATCTCCGTCGTTCACTGACGCCGATTGCCTGGTTCGTCGCGTCGGTCCTCGGCTGGTACTTCATGGGTCCGTTCGGCGCGCTGATCTGGCAAATCCTGCTGATCTTCTCGCTCTTCGTTGCTCCGACGATCTCCCTGCTGTCCGGTCTCGTGCCGCGCTCCACCGATATCGTGCCGCAGGCGCATTTCCATACGATCTGGTCTGAAATCCGGGCGACCAATGCGCAGGTTGCCTTACGCATCGTCTTCATCGCGGATGGCGCCTGCATGATGGCGGATGCCATCGGTCGTTCGCTCTATCGTCTCTTCGTCAGCCGCAAGCTGATGCTGGAATGGCGCACTGCCGCCAGCATCCAGTCCAGCGCGCAGGGCAGCGTCTTCGATTACTATCGTCAGATGTGGCATGCGCCGGTCGTGGCACTTCTCGGCCTGCTGTTCGCTTCGCTTCCGGGAGACAACGCCTTCCTCGTGGGCGTGCCTTTCGCGCTTCTTTGGGTCTTCTCGCCTGTCGTCGCATGGTATGTCAGCCAGTCGGCTGAGACCGAGGACCGCATGTTCGTGTCCGAGCATGTCTCGAGCGAACTGAGAAAGATCGCACGTCGCACGTGGCGTTACTACGAAACATTCGTCAACAAGGACGAGAACTATCTGCCGCCGGATAACTTCCAGGAAACGCCGGAGCCGATCGTCGCCAGCCGCACCTCGCCCACCAATATCGGTGTCTATCTGCTGTCTACGATTTCCGCGCGCCAGTTCGGCTGGATCAGCTTCTCCGACACCATCGAGCGTCTGGAAAAGACCATCGAGACGGTCGAGAAGATGGAGAAGTATCGCGGTCACCTCTACAACTGGTACCACACGGATACGCTCCAGACGCTTGGACCGCGTTATGTCTCCGCTGTTGATAGCGGTAACCTCGCAGGTCACCTGATTGCCATTTCCTCTGCCTGCCGTCAGTGGGCGGAAGCGCCATCGGCGCATCTTCAAGGCAATCTTGACGGTATCGGCGATGTTGCGGGTATCGTCCGTGAAAGCCTGAAAGAACTGCCGGACGACCGCAAGAACCTGCGTCCGCTGCATCGCCGTCTGGAAGAGCGTATCATCGGCTTCTCCAACGCGCTTGCTGCGGTGAAGCGCGAGCATGAGTTTGCGTCCATCCGCGTCATCAACCTTGCGGTTCTGGCGCGTGACATTCAGAAGCTCGCTTCCAACCTCGATCTGGAGGTGAAGTCCGAGCAAAGTGCAGAAGTGACCCGCTGGGCGCAGATGCTGGTGGATTGCTGTGAAGCGCATATTTCCGATAGCGCCTTCGATCACTCGACCATCGATTCTCTTCGCGAACGTCTCGCATCGCTGCGGGATCGCAGCCGCGATCTCGCCTTCTCCATGGACTTCGGCTTCCTTTATCGCAAGGATCGCCGTCTGCTCTCCATCGGCTACCGCGTGGAAAGCAAGGAACTGGACGAGGCCTGCTACGACCTTCTGGCGTCCGAGTGCCGTCTGACCAGCCTTTTCGCCATCGCCAAGGGCGATTTGCCGACGGAGCACTGGTATCGTCTCGGTCGCCAGGTCGTGCCGATTGGCGCCCAGGGTGCGCTGGTCTCCTGGTCGGGCTCGATGTTCGAATATCTGATGCCGCCGCTCGTCATGCAGGAGCGTCAGGGTGGTATTCTCAACCAGACCAACAATCTGATCGTCCGGGAACAAATGAACCATGGCCGCCGTCTCGGCACGCCGTGGGGCATCTCCGAAGCCGCCTTCAACGCGCGCGATCATAACATGAACTATCAGTACACCAACTTCGGTGTGCCGACGCTCGGCCTCAAGCGCGGCCTCGGCCAGAACGCCGTTATCGCGCCTTACGCTTCCATTCTCGCTGCGCAGTATGATCCGGATGGCGCGCTCGAAAACCTCGAAAAGCTCCGCAAGCTCGGCGCTCTTGGACGCTACGGTTTCCATGATGCCGTCGACTTCACGCCGACCCGTGTGCCGGATGGCAAGGTCTGCGCGGTGGTTTATAATTACTACGCCCACCACCATGGCATGTCGATTGCGGCTGTCGCCAACGTGGCATTCGATGGTTTCCTGCGTGAACTCTTCCACGCGGATCCAGTCATCGAGGCGGCCGAACTGCTGTTGCAGGAAAAGGCGCCGCGCGAAGTGCCGGTCATGAGCGCGAAGTACGAGCCGGAAACGCCCGGTAAGGAACAGGCCGACCTGCTGCGTGCCGAAGTTCGCACGATTGCCGATCCGGCTGTCCGTGACCGCGAAGTGGTGTTCCTGTCGAACGGTCACTATTCGACCATGCTGACAGCGACGGGTGCCGGTTACTCCAAATGGAACGGTCAGGCGATCTCGCGCTGGAAGGCCGATCCGACGGAAGATCGCTGGGGCACATTCCTCTTCCTGCGCGATACGGCATCCGGTCAATGGTGGAGTGCCACGGCTGAGCCGCGTGTCGCTGAAGGCGAAAAGACCAAGACCGTCTTCATGGACGATCGCGCCGAGTTCCACAAAACCGTGGGTGATCTGCAGAGCGTGGTCGAATGCATCGTCGCGACCGAGCACGATGCGGAAGGCCGCCGCGTTACGCTTCTCAATGTCGGAACGGAGGATCGCTACATCGAAGTGACCTCCTATATGGAGCCCGTCATTGCGAATGAGGACGATGACAACGCTCATCCGCTCTTCTCCCGCATGTTCCTGCAGACGGAAATCGGCAAGCGCGGCGATGTCATTCGTGCATGGCGCAACAAGCGCTCGCCGAGCGAAGCCGGTACCGTTATCGCCCATCTCGCAGCGGACAATGCCGGTTCGTCGCGCCAGACGGAATTCGAAACGGATCGCGCCAAGTTCCTAGGTCGCGGACGTTCTCTTTCGGAAGCTGCCGCATTCGACGCGGGCGCGACGCTCTCCAGCGCCGATGGCTTTACGCTCGATCCGATCCTGTCGCTTCGCCGTGTCGTGCGCGTACCGGCGGGCAAGAAGGTCAGTGTGATCTTCTGGACCATTGCTGCACCGAGCCGCGAAGAGGTCGACAAGGCTATCGATCGCTACCGCCACCCGGATGCTTTCGCGCATGAACTCGTTCATGCCTGGACGCGCACGCAGGTTCAGATGCGCCATGTCGGCGTCACTTCCCAGCAGGCGGCGGCCTTCCAGCATCTGGCGCGTTATCTGGTTTATCCGGATATGCATCTGCGGGCCGATGCTGATACGTTGAAGACGGGCCTTGCCTCGCAGCGTGCCCTTTGGCCGCTGGCGATTTCGGGCGACTTCCCGATCTTCGCCCTTCGCATCAATGACGACATGGATATGGACATTGCGCGCGAAGCGCTGAGTGCCCATGAATATCTGCGCGCACGTGGCGTGATCTTCGATCTCGTCATCGTCAACGAACGTGCGGCTTCCTATGCTCAGGACATGCAGCATGCGCTGGATCACATTTCCGAAGCACAGCGCCGCATCAACCCCGCAGATGGCGGCAGACCGCATGTCTTCTCGGTGCGCCGAGATTTGATCGATGAGGAAACCTGGTCGGCACTCCTCGCCGCGTCCCGTGTCGTTCTTCACGTCCGCAACGGCAAGATCGTGGATCAGGTCAACCGCGCCGTGTCGCTCTTTGCGGCCCATCGCGGTCCGGACAACGCCAATGTGGCGCTGGCACGCCTGCCTGCACCTGCCTATCCGGTCGCAGATCCTGTCGAGGATGCGCATGATCTGGATTTCTGGAACGGCTTCGGTGGCTTCACCAAGGACGGGCGTGAATATGTCGTGCGCCTGAACCGCGGCCAATCCACGCCACATCCATGGATCAACGTCATCTCCAATGAAAAGTTTGGCTTCCACGTTTCGGCGGAAGGCGCGGGCTTTACCTGGAGCAGAAACTCGCGCGACTATCAGTTGACGCCATGGACGAACGATCCGGTAACCAATCGTCCCGGCGAGGCGATCTATGTTGCCGATGCCGAAAGCGGAAAGATCCACTCGCCGTTCGCCGCCATCGGCCGCCATCCGGAAGCCGTTTTCGAGGCCCGTCACGGTCTCGGTTACTCCACCTTCCGTAGCGTGGATGATGGTCTCGATATCGAGGTGACGCAGACGGTGGATCGCGAAAAGCCGGTCAAGCTTTCGCGCCTCACGATCCGCAACGTCGGAACGCAGAACAGACGCCTGAAGACTTATGGCTACGTCGAATGGGTGCTGGGCAACAACACGCAGAAATCAGCCCCCTTCATCCTCAGCAGCCATGATGAGGAAACGGGCGCGCTCTTCGCCTCGAACCCCTACAGCATCGACTACAACAAGAGAGCATCCTTCCTCTCGCTCGATGCGCCATCGACAAGCTTCACCACAAGCAAGCGGGAGTTCATCGGTCGCTATGGCTCGATCCACTCGCCGCAGGCAGTGGTGACGGGTGCCACTCTTTCCGGCACCACGGAACTGGATGGCGCTCCCTGTGCCGCGTTGATGCAGGAAATCCATCTGAAACCCGGCGAAGAGCGGCATGTGCTGTTCTATCTGGGCGATAGCGATACTGTCGAAGAAGCCCGCGCTCTGGTGAAGGATATTCGTCAGGTTGATTTCGATACCGTGCTTCAGGCGAACAAGGATTTCTGGGCTGGCTTTACCGGCCAGTTGCAGGTTTCCACGCCGGATGCGGGCTTCAACCATCTGGTCAACAGCTGGCTGCCCTATCAGGCGCTTGCCTGCCGCATTCTGGCACGCACCGCCTTCTACCAGTCCAGCGGTGCCTTCGGTTTCCGTGACCAGTTGCAGGATACGCTTGCCTTCCTGCTCTACCAGCCGGAACTCGCGCGCAAGCAGATCACGCGCGCAGCCGGGCGTCAGTTCGTGGAAGGTGATGTCCAGCACTGGTGGTTGCCGTTGACGGGTGCAGGTGTCCGCACCACGATCTCCGACGACGTGGTCTGGCTTGCCTATGCGACCTATCAGTACATCTCGGCAACGGGCGACAAAGCGATCCTTGACGAGGAAATTCCATTCCTCAAGGGTGCGGCGCTGATGCCCGGTCAGCATGACGCGTTCTTCCAGCCGGAAGTCAGCGACAAGACCGCGAGCCTTTATGAGCACGTGGCACTTGCGCTCGATCTTGCGATCCATCGCACCGGCGAAAACGGTCTTCCGCTCATGCTGGGCGGTGACTGGAACGACGGCATGAACCTCGTCGGTGTTGGCGGCAAGGGTACGAGCGTATGGCTCGGCTGGTTCCTCTGCGGCACGCTGCGCGATCTTATTGCGATTGCCGAAGAGCGGCGCGATCTTGACCGTGTGGAACGCTGGAAGACGCACCGCGACAAGCTGCGTGCAGCGCTGGAAACCGCTGGCTGGGATGGCGAATATTATCGTCGTGGTTACTTCGACGATGGTACCCCGCTCGGCTCCTCCACCAGCGACGAATGCCAGATCGATTCCCTCGGCCAAAGCTGGAGTGTTCTGTCCGGTGAAGGCGAGGAGCAGCGTTCCCAGCAGGCCATGGATGCCGTGATGACGAAGCTGGTCGATGAAGAGACGGGGATCATCCGCCTGTTCACGCCGCCTTTCCGTCGCACGCCGCATAATCCTGGCTACATCAAGGGTTATCCGCCGGGTGTCCGTGAGAATGGCGGTCAATATACGCATGCGGCGACATGGGTCGTGCTGGCGCTCGCCAAGCTCGGTCGCAGCGAGGATGCATGGAAGTGCTTCTCTATGCTGAACCCGGTCAACCATGCGCTGGATCGTGGTGCAGCCGAGACCTATCGCGTGGAGCCCTATGTGGTGACGGCGGATGTCTATGGCGAAAATGCCTATGCCGGTCGCGGTGGCTGGAGCTGGTACACAGGCTCCGCAGGGCTTCTCTACCGTGCTGCTGTCGAAGGCATACTCGGCATCACGCGGATCGGCGGAAAGCTACATATCGAGCCTTCGCTGCCGGAAGGCTGGGATACGTTCTCCGCCAAAATCACGCTGGAAGGCAAGACGAGAGAAGTCGTCGTCAAGCGCACCGCAGGTTCACCGGACGTCGCCGTTACGCTCGATGGCAAGCCGGCATCGGGTACCGATCGCGCAATTCCGTTCGACTGATTGATCGGAGGGCAGGCTGTCTGTCCTCCGTCCAAATAAAAAGCCACGGCGCCGAAGGGTGCCGTGGCTTTTTGTTGAGATATTATGGTTCAGCGCGCGCCGAAAATCGCGGAGCCGACTCGAACGCTCGTCGCGCCGAATTCGATGGCGGTTTCGAAATCGCCGGACATGCCCATGGACAGCTTTTCCAGACCGCATTCCTTCGCAAGCTTACCCAGCAACGCGAAATGCGGGCCGGGATTTTCATCGGCAGGCGGAATGCACATCAGGCCCTCGACGGCGATCTTCAACTCATCGCGGCACATGCTGACGAAAGCTGCGGTTTCGCGTGGATCGATTCCCGCCTTTTGCGGCTCAAGCCCCGTATTGACCTGCACATAGAAGCGCAGTGCCCTGCCCTGCTTCTGGCATTCCTCGGAAAGCGCCCGCGCGATCTTCTCGCGGTCCACGCTTTGAATGACGTCGAAAAGCGCCACCGCATCCGCCGACTTGTTGGATTGCAGCGGGCCGATCAGGTGGAGTTCGATATCCGGCGTCTTTTCCTTAAGCGCTGGCCATTTGCCCTGCGCTTCCTGAACCCGGTTTTCACCGAAAACGCGCTGTCCGCAATCCATCACCGGCTGGATTGCATCTGCGTCGAAGGTCTTGGAGACGGCGACCAGATTGACATCGGTGGGTTTGCGACCGGCCTTTTCGGCTGTGCTGCTGATCCGATGCCTGACCTCTTCGAGACGCGCTTCGATTTCCATGACAAAGACCTTCGTTTGAATGCGTTAGCAGGCTAGGTAAACGCGCTTCGCCTTGATGCCAAGCGCGATTGTCACCATTTAAGCGCGGTAGCGTGAAGATTGTCCCGCGAAACCCCTCCCAAACTTGACGCATGGGTCGTTTCATGGTGAAGGTCAGCGCAAATTTACCCTCGATACCCGGATTTCAGAAGTATGGCCATCGAACGTTATAATCCTCGCGACGCCGAGCCGCGCTGGCAGCAGCAGTGGAACGAAGACAAGGTTTTCGTCACAGACAACAGCGATGCACGCGAGAAATATTACGTTCTTGAGATGTTCCCGTACCCTTCGGGCCGCATCCACATGGGTCATGTGCGCAATTACGCCATGGGCGATGTCGTTGCGCGTTACAAGCGCGCACGCGGTTATAACGTCCTGCACCCCATGGGCTGGGATGCCTTCGGCATGCCTGCGGAAAATGCCGCCATGCAGAACAAGGTTCACCCCAAGGACTGGACCTACCAGAACATTGCGAGCATGCGCAGCCAGCTGAAGTCCATGGGCCTGTCTCTGGACTGGACGCGCGAATTTGCGACCTGCGATGTGGATTATTACCACCGCCAGCAGTCGCTGTTCATCGACTTCATGGAGAAGGGGCTGGTTTACCGCAAGCAATCCAAGGTCAACTGGGACCCGGTCGATCATACCGTTCTGGCCAACGAGCAGGTTATCGACGGGCGCGGCTGGCGCTCCGGTGCTTTGGTCGAACAGCGTGAACTGACGCAGTGGTTCTTCCGCATTACCGATTTCAGTCAGGATCTGCTGGACTCGCTGGATGAGCTGGACCAGTGGCCGGAAAAAGTCCGTCTGATGCAGAAGAACTGGATTGGCAAGTCCGAAGGTCTGTCGCTGCGCTGGCAGACGGTTGCTGCAACAGCACCTGCCGGTTTCGATGACGTTACGGTTTATACGACACGCCCGGACACTCTGTTCGGTGCATCCTTCCTTGCCATTGCCGCAGACCATCCGCTGGCGAAGAAGCTGGCGGAAAACAACGCCGAGATCGCCGAATTCTGCGACGAATGCCGTCGTCAGGGAACGTCTCTGGCAGCATTGGAAACGGCTGAAAAGAAGGGCATGGATACGGGCGTCAAGGTCGTGCATCCGCTGGATCACTCCTGGGAGCTGCCGGTCTATATCGCCAACTTCGTTCTGATGGATTATGGCACGGGCGCCATCTTCGGCTGCCCGTCCGGCGATCAACGCGACCTGGATTTCGCCCGCAAATACGGGCTGCCGGTCGTGCCTGTCGTGATGCCGGAAGATGGTGATGCCGAGACCTTCGCTGTGGGCGACGAGGCCTATGTCGATGACGGCATCATGATCAACTCCAAGTTCCTGAACGGCATGAAGACGACGGATGCTTTCGAAGCCGTCGTCACCAGGCTGTCCGCTCAGACGCTGGGCAATGAGCCGCAGGCAGAGCGCAAGGTGAATTTCCGCCTGCGCGACTGGGGCATTTCGCGCCAGCGTTATTGGGGTTGCCCGATCCCGGTCATTCACTGCGAAGTCTGTGGCGTCGTGCCGGTTCCGAAGAAGGATCTTCCGGTCAAGCTGCCCGATGACGTGACTTTCGATGTGCCCGGCAACCCGCTGGATCGCCACGCGACCTGGCGTCACGTTGCCTGCCCGCAATGCGGTCATGATGCACGGCGCGAAACCGACACCATGGATACCTTCGTGGATTCCAGCTGGTACTTCACCCGCTTTACCGCGCCGTGGGAAGACCAGCCGACCGACCCGAAGGTCGCCAATCGCTGGCTGCCTGTAGACCAGTATATTGGCGGTATCGAACACGCGATCCTGCATCTGCTCTATTCCCGCTTCTTCACCCGCGCGATGAAGGAAACCGGCCATGTGGACGTGAAGGAGCCCTTCAAGGGCCTGTTCACGCAGGGCATGGTGGTGCATGAGACCTATCGCCTCGGTGAAGGCCAGAACGGCCAGTGGGTCGTACCGGTAGACATCCGCATCGAAGAAGTAGACGGCAAGCGCCGCGCCTTCATGCTGGAAGGCGGCGAGGAAGTCGCTATCGGCTCCATCGAGAAGATGTCGAAGTCGAAGAAGAACGTGGTCGATCCGGACGATATCATTGCGTCTTACGGCGCCGATACCGCCCGTTTCTTCGTCCTCTCGGATAGCCCACCGGATCGCGACGTGATCTGGTCGGAAGCAGGTGTCGAAGGCGCGCATCGCTTCGTGCAGCGCGTCTGGCGCATCGTCGGTGAAGCAGCGGAAGAGCTCAAGACGGTGAACGCCGCTCCTGCAACGGAAGGCGAAGGTCTTGTCGTGTCCAAGGCCGCGCACAAGACGCTGAAGGCCGTTCAGGAGGATCTGGACAAGCTCGCCTTCAACAAGGCGATTGCCCGCATCTATGAATTCGTCAACACGATTGCCGGGCCTCTGGCCGAGATCGCTGCTGGCGGCAAGCCGAACGATGTGAAGGCAGCCGCGCGCGAAGCGGTCGAAATCCTTATCCGCATGATCGCGCCGATGACCCCGCATCTGGCGGAAGAGTGCTGGACGGTGCTGGGCAATAGCGGTCTGGTCGCGCAGTCGGCGTGGCCGAATTTCGTTCCCGCGCTGGTCGAGGAGAACGATGTCGTTCTGCCGATCCAGATCAACGGCAAGAAGCGTGGCGAATTGACAATCGCGCGCGATGCGGATCAAGATGCCGTCCGCGCCGCCGTGCTGGAAGTGGATGCCGTGAAAGCGGCGCTGGCCGGTGCCGAGCCGAAGAAAATCATCGTGGTTCCACAAAGGATTGTGAACATTGTTGTCTGATGCCTATTCCAGATGGGGCCGCGTAGCAGCGGCAATTTCAGTCGTTCTCTTCGCTGGCCTTCTGGCGGGTTGCCAGGTGCGCCCTCTCTATGGCGAAGCTTCGGGAACGCGTGAGAAGCTGGCTTCGGTCAACTTTTCCCCGGCCAGCGACCGGCTGACACAGGAAGTGCGTAACCATCTCGTCTTCCTGGCTTACGGCGGCGAAGGCTCGCCGACGAAGACGGACTATCAGGTGAAGCTCGTCGTCACCTCAAGTGCTACCTCCACCGAGGTCACGAACGATACGAGCCTTTCTGCTGCCAAGAACAATTATGACGGTCCCTATCCGGGTCGCGTTACCATGACCGGCCAATATGTGCTGACACGTGTGTCGGACGGTCAGGTGCTGCGCTCCGCCAAGCGTACCGTCACTTCCATGCTCGACCTGCCACAGCAGGAATTTGCCAAGATCCGCGCCATTCGTGACGGTGAAAACCGTGCCGCGCGCGAACTGGCCGAGATCATCCGCACGGACATTGCCGCCACGCTCAGCCGATAAGCTGCGATCATGACGGAAATAAAGTCCCATGAATTCGAACGCTTCGCCGAGAACCCGGCGGAGCGTTTTCGCATCTTCGTCCTGTACGGGCCTGACCGCGGTCTCGTTTCTGAACGGGCCGCAGCCATTGCCTCCAAGACCGGTATCGATCCCAACGATGCCTTTGCGTCCCTGAAGCTTGCCGTGACCGATCTACAGGGTGATCCCGGTCGACTTCTGGATGAGGTCAATGCCATCGGTCTCTTCGGCGGAGAAAAGCTCGTCTGGGTGAAGGGCGCTGCAAACGAGAAAGCGCTGGTGGATGCGCTCAACGTTCTGGCCGAGACGCCGCCGCAATCGAGCTTCCTCATCATCGAAGCCGGTGACATCAAGAAAGGTGTCGGCCTGCGCAAGATCGCCGAGCCGTCGCGCGCTATTGCTGCCATTCCCTGCTACGCGGACGATGCCCGTTCGCTGAACGCGCTGATCGATCACGAGCTTGCAGATGAACAGCTTCGCATAGCGCCAGCTGCGCGCCAGCGTCTGATCGAATCGCTCGGCGGCGACCGCATCGCGTCGCGCAACGAGGTGAGGAAGCTGGCGCTCTATTGCCGTGGTCGCGATGTAATCGAAGAGGATGATGTTGCGGCGATCATAGGCGATGCCAGTGCGGTTTCCGCCGACGATGCCGTGGATGCCATTCTGAAAGGCGACCGCAATGCCTTCTTCCACGCAACGCAAAAGATCATTTCCTCAAAGACCCCCATTTTTCTCGTGCTTCAGGGATGCCTGCGGCAGTTCCAGCTTCTCGACCAGATGCGGGCGGAGATGGATGAGAAGAAGCTGCAAGCCGGTCAGGTCATGCAGACACTTGGAAGGGGCATTCACTTCCGGCGGAAACCAGTGATCGAGCGGGCGCTCAGAACATGGCAGCCAGCGGCGATTGCGCGTGAGATGAACCGATTACAGTCCGCCATCCTCCAAAGCCGTCAGAGGCAAAGCCTGGAGGAAAGCGTGGCACTTTTGACGCTGCTCGCTACAACGCTTCAGGCGGGACGAGGGAGTTGAGGTTCGGCAGGCAGGCGGCGCTGTCATACGTCGCAGAATAATGACTGCATTTGTCTCAACGTAGAAAGCGGCTCACAGACATTGAAAAAGCCTCCTCAGCTTTGCCGGGAGGCTTTTAAAATTCGCGCAGTAGATTCTCGCTCAGTCGCCCTTGCCGGGCTCTGCGGAGAAATAGAGGTCCAGCTTGCCTTCCACGCCGTCCATTTCCTTGGCTTCCGGCATAGGGTCGCGTTTGACCGTGATATTCGGCCAGATGGCGGCATATTCGGCATTCAGCTTCAGCCACTTGTCGAGACCCGGCTCCGTATCCGGCTTGATGGCCTCGGCGGGACATTCCGGCTCGCATACGCCGCAGTCGATGCATTCATCGGGATTGATCGCCAGAAAATTCTCGCCCTCATAGAAGCAGTCCACGGGGCAGACTTCAACACAGTCGGTATATTTGCAGCGGATGCAATTGTCGGTCACGACATACGTCATGATGAACTCCAGAATATGCAGGCCGGGTGGTTTGGCTTTGGAACGGAAGCCCTCGCCCGGAATTCAGATAGGGCATTTTGGCAAGTGAGGTAATGCCTTTGCCAGCAGATAGCAAGGATAAACAATCCTGAAAAACAGGCTCATCTTAGTGATTTATTCTAAAGCGTCGAGGCCGTTCTGATTCGCTCGTCGGCAGACCATGTATGTGGCGAACGGTCTTCGGTAAGCGGTGACACTGAATGTTGCCGTGATCCTAGTTGTCGCTGCTGTCATCCATGAACCTGTCGAGCGCGCGGCGCTCCTTCTTCGTCGGGCGACCAGTGCCCGGCTCACGGACGGCCTGCTCAAGCAATGTCAGGCGATCACCGGGTTCTTTCGGCGGTGTCTGGTCATCATAAAGGAGTTTGGCTTCTTCATAAGGGCCACGTCGATCCCCCGCTGCTTTAACGACGAGAACACGATCGACGCGCTCGAGGCTGATGTCCAGCCGGTCACCGATCTTCACCACATGGCTTGCCTGACGGACCGGCGCACCGTTCACGCGGACATTACCGGACTGGATATAGCTTTGTGCCAGAGAGCGGGATTTGACCATACGGGCGAAGAACAGCCACTTGTCGAGGCGCTGGCGCCCTGAATCCTGTGACTGTTCCTTTTCGCGCATGGCCTTACTTCTTCAGCTGCTCCTTGAGAGCAGCGAGTTTTGCGAATGGAGAATCCGGATCCATCGGCTTTTCCTTGCGCGGTGGCTTGGACTCGAAGCGCTGCTGACCCTGCGGTTTACCGCCACGGTCGTTACGCTCTGGCCGATCCTTACGCTCGCCGCGATCATGACGCTCATTGCGGTTGTTGCCGCGGCCATTGTTGTTGTCCGGACGTCCGCCTTCGCGCTTGCGATCACCATCGCGGTTGAAGTTCTGACGGTTGCCCTGACGGCCCTCGCCTGCTTCGTTGCGACGCTCTCCTTCACCCCGATTACCTTCGCCACGGTTACCGGCATTGCGGTTGCCCGGACGGCGATTGTCGGTGCGCTGGTTGTCGTTACGTCCACCTGGACGCCACAGCAGGACCGGCTTTGGCTCGGCATTCTCAACGACTGCTTCTTCCGCCTTGACCTCGGCAGGTGCCTCGTCCGTCTTGGCTTCGGTCGCAACTTCCGCAGAAGCTTCGCCCTCAGAAGTTTCCTCGGCATCTGCATCGTCATGCGCCGCTTCTTCGGCGGGAGCGGCTTCGGTTGCTTCCGCCTTGGCAGCATCACCACTCTGGCTGGCGAGGAAGCTTGCTGCCTCTTCTGCCGAAACCTGATCGGCGCGGTAGCCGAGACCCTTCAGAATCTCTTCCATATCGTCCAGCGTCGCACCAAGGATCGACAGCATCGCTGTCGTGGTGGTGAAGCGGCGACCGTCATAAGCGCCTTCAGGGCGCGGCTGTGTGCCCGGCTTCCACTGAAGCAGCGGACGGATCAGGTCGGCCAGACGCTCGAGAATGTCGATGCGGACGGCGCGTTTGCCGAGGAAGCGGAAACCGGCCAGCTTGTAGAACATGCGTTCATAGCTGGAATCCGTAACGACAGACGTACGACCGGCTGCCAGAACCGGGATGAGATCGCCATAGCCGGGCTTGCCGAGACCGTCATTTTTCAACGCCCAGAGAAGCGTAACGAGTTCTGCGGGTGCGGGCTTCAGCAGCGCAGGAAGAAATACATGGTAAGCGCCGAAGCGGATGCCATAGCGGCGCATGGAGGCGCGCGCATCCTGATCCAGCGTCTTGACCTCTTCCGCCACATCCCGACGGAAGAGCACGCCGAGATTTTCGACCAGCTGGAAGGCGAGGCCCTTTGCCAGACCCTGAAGGTCTTCGGCACGGGAAATATCGTCCAGAGGCTTCAGCACGGTGGCAATCTGGTGATTTACGAAGCGCTCGATACGGGCAACGGCGTGATCGCGCGCATTGCCGTTCAGCTGCTCGTCCGCCAGAATGATGACGCGCGGCTTCATGATATTGTCACCGGCGGTCAGGCGTGCAACCGGGTCGCCCAGCCAACGGACCAAACCGTCCGAGCTCAAGGCGAGATCGCCATTGCCGCTGGCATGGAGACGCGCAGCGCGAGCCTCGAATTCCAACGCCAGCGCCTTTTGCGCAGCCGCTTGCACGGCCTTGGCATCTGGACCTTCGGTTCCCGCAACCGGCGTAAACCGGAATCCCGCCAATTGACCGACATGATGTCCTTCAACGAAGACATCACCATTCACACTGATTTCAGCTTCAAGCATCGCATTCTCTCTTAGGCGCCTCATGAGCACAGATGTCCTGCGATCAACAAAGCGTTTCGTCAACCTTTCATGTAGCGCATCGGACAATCGATCCTCGATTTCCCGTGTCTTTTCTTGCCAGTGTGTCGGATCGGCAAGCCATCCTGGGCGGTTCGATACATACGTCCATGTTCTGATCTGCGCAATCCTTGCAGAAAGCGTATCGATCTCACCGTCCGTCCGGTCGGCGCGGCGCACCTGTTCGGCCATGAAATTCTCATTGACCGTGCCGCGTTTGACGAGATCGAAATAGAGCGTCGAAATCAGATCGGCATGTTGTGCAGGCGCGATGCGGCGATAATCCGGCAGGGCACAGGCTTCCCATAATCTTTCAACACGTTCGGCGGATGTCGTAATGTCGATGATCTCGGGATAGCGCGACAGATATTCCAGCGATTGCTGGTCGATAGCGGGAAGCGCTCGGGACAACCCCTGAACCGTTGGCGCGGCATCGAGGCTCGCCTGAAGATTTCTGATGGACGAGAAATCGAAGTTCTTCGTGCGCCATTGCAGCACTTTGACCGGATCGAACTCATGTGATTCGATGCGCTCGACCAGCTCGTCATCCAGCGGATCGACGCGACCCGTCACGCCAAACGTGCCGTCGCGCAGATGGCGACCTGCGCGCCCGGCGATCTGGCCCATTTCAGCCGGGTTGAGATTGCGGAACTGGTAGCCGTCGAATTTGCGGTCCTGGGCGAAGGCGACGTGGTCGACATCGAGATTGAGGCCCATGCCGATAGCGTCGGTCGCCACAAGATATTCGACATCACCGTTCTGATAGAGGCCGACCTGCGCATTGCGGGTGCGCGGGGAGAGGGCTCCCAGCACAACAGCAGCCCCGCCGCGCTGACGGCGCACCAGTTCTGCGATGGCATAGACTTCGTCTGCAGAGAAAGCCACGATGGCCGTACGCTGGGGCAGGCGGGTGATTTTCTTCGATCCGGCGTAAAATAGCTGCGACAGGCGAGGGCGCTCGACCATGACGATGCCGGGCAGCAGCTTTTCGAGGATCGGGCGCATGGTTCCCGCACCCAGCAGCAGTGTTTCCTCCCTGCCGCGCAAATGGAGTACGCGGTCGGTGAAGATATGCCCGCGTTCCAGATCACCCGCCAGCTGCACTTCGTCGATGGCAACGAAAGCGGCATTCGTCTCGCGCGGCATGGCTTCCACGGTGCAGACGGAATATTTGGCGCGGGGAGGGGAAATCTTCTCTTCGCCGGTAATCAGAGCCACATTGGGCGCACCGACCTTTTCCACCAGTCGCGTATAGACCTCGCGAGCCAAGAGGCGCAGTGGCAGACCGATAACGCCGCTTCCATGCGCCACCATGCGTTCGATGGCATAATGGGTCTTGCCGGTATTTGTTGGTCCAAGAACGGCCGTCACACCGCGGCCGCTCAAGATCATGGGGCGAAAATTCAACGTACTATCCGCGAAATCGAAGACTCTCAATGTTTGAAGCCAGATGCTTGCAGAGCATTCGGCCTCTTTCTCCACACATGGCAATCGCGAGCGGCAAAGGCAAGGCGGAAAGCGAGAATGCTCGCCGCGGATGCAATTTCATCTGTAAAAACCGGCTAAAACGCCGAATAGCAGTGGCTGAAGAACAGGTTGAGAACGAATCGGAGACGAATCGCTGACTCGTGATGATTCAGGATTTGTTCACGGCAAGATGTGGGTCTCGTTATTCAACCCAACACCAGATGCTGAATCAGAAAATCCTGTTTTAAAGCGGTTGCCCGGTCAAAAGCTTCGGTCCGTTGCGGTCTGCCGTGCCTGCGGCCTGACCGATGAAATAGGATTTCAAACCCGGAATTCTGTCCACGACACCGAGTCCGAAATCGCGCGCGATGCGGATCGGCCCGACATCGTTGGAGAACAACCGGTTCAGGACATCGGTGGTGACGCCCATCCGCACCGTATCGAAGCGGCGCCAGGACTGGTAGCGCTCGAGAACGTTCAGGGAGCCGATATCGAGGCCGAGGCGATCTGCTTCGACAACGGTTTCCGCCAAAGCGGCTACATCCTTGAAACCAAGATTGAGGCCCTGACCGGAAATCGGGTGGATGCCGTGGGCCGCATCACCCGCAAGCGCAATGCGCGGTGCCACGAAGGCGCGGGCGAGCGTCAGCCCAAGAGGAAACGCACGGCGAGGGCCAGCGGGCCGCACCGTTCCAAGCTTATGGCCGAAGCGGCGTTCCAGTTCTTCTTCGAAAACCAGATCGTCCGAAGCGACCAGTCGGTCAGCGTCAGCAGTCCGCTCAGTCCAGACGAGGGAGGAGCGGTTACCCTTGAGCGGCAGGATTGCAAAAGGGCCGGAAGGCAGGAAATGCTCTTCCGCACAGCCATCGTGGGGACGCTCCTGCTCGACGGTCGTGACGATCCCGGACTGGTCGTATTTCCACTCCACCGTCTTGATGCCAGCCATGGTCCGCAGGGCGGAACGAACGCCATCGCAGGCAACAAGGAGACGGGTTTCCAGCGAAGAACCATCGGAAAGGGAAATCACATTGCTTTGCGCACCCGCACTAAAGCCGGAAACGCTTAAGCCATGACGGATGGTGACGCCAAGACGTTCGCACACGCCGCGCAACGCGCCGACCATGGCGACATTCGGAATCATATGCGCAAATGGCTGGCCATCGGCGACATCGCCGTCGAAGGTCAGGAAGACGGGACGTACCGGGTCGGAGGTTCTGGAATCGGTCACGATCATCTTATTGATCGGCTGCGCTTCCGGTTTCAACTCTTCCCAAATGCCGAAGACTTCAAGCATGCGCGTGGCTGCAGCAATGATGGCGGAGGCGCGAACGTCCTTTTTCCAGACGTCTTCGGGCGCAGCCTCGATCACCTGAACATCAAGATGCGGAGAAGCCTGTTTGATGGCGACGGCAACACTCAGGCCGACATATCCGCCTCCGGCAATCACGACATCAAGCATTGCGTCTTCTCCTGCATTCTTGTGAATATACACGCCGCACTATAGACCATCAGTTCACGTCTTCATACAGCCGGAGCCTGCCGAAATGTCGCGCCCTTCACAGTCGTCAAGTCCCATGGAAAATCTGCTTTCCACGCTCGACCTTGAAAAGCTTGAGGAAAACCTCTTCCGCGGCATCAGCCCGCAAGTGGGATGGCAGCGCGTTTTCGGCGGTCAGGTCATCGCTCAGGCCCTGATGGCCGCTCAGCGCACGGTTGATGATGATCGCTATGTTCACTCTCTCCATGCCTATTTCATGCGCCCGGGAGATCCGCTGGTCCCGATCATCTATCAGGTAGATCGAATCCGCGACGGATCAAGCTTTGCGACGCGGCGCATCGTCGCGATCCAGCACGGGCACGCCATATTCTCCATGTCCGCCTCGTTCCAGATCGAAGAGGGCGGGTTCGACCACCAGAGCATCATTCCAAAGGTGCCACAGCCGGAACAGTTGATGAGCGAAGCGCAGATGCAGGAAGCGTTTCTAGCCAAGGCGCCGCCCGCAATCCGCAAATACTGGGAAAACAAGCGCCCCATCGAAATCCGGCCGGTTTCGCTGACCCATTATATTTCCAAGGAAAAGCTGGAGCCGCAGCAGGATATCTGGGTGAGGGCGGTCGGTTCGGTGCCGGATGACCGGCATTATCAGGTAGCGGTTCTGGCTTACCTCTCCGACATGACACTACTTGATACGTCGCTCTATGCCCATGGAACAACGATTTTCGATCCGACGATACAGGTTGCGAGCCTTGACCACGCCATGTGGTTCCACCGGCCCTGCAAGCTCGAGGACTGGCTTCTCTACACGCAGGACAGCCCCAGTGCTTCCGGCGCAAGGGGGCTCACCCGTGGAAGCCTGTTCACGCGCGATGGCGTGCTGATCGCCTCGATGGCGCAGGAAGGACTGATTCGCAAACGGGCAATTGATTAAATAATGGGCTATTTTTAAAAAATGCTCATTATTTGCTCGCCTAAAGCGCGAACAACTGCCTTTTTTAAGGCTTCATCTTTTATAATCTTTACTTTTCAATAAGTTATACAGTTGCCCGTCAAACTGGCACGGCCTTTGAATGTAGCTCTGTAGTCGCTGTTATTGATCTGCCAGCGTCAAGGAGAGTCGGCCCCGTGCCGAGGCAAACAAAGGATGGGAAACCAGATGAAAATTGTGATGGCCATTATCAAGCCGTTCAAGCTGGATGAGGTGCGCGAGGCTCTCACCGCGGTCGGCATCCAGGGCCTGACCGTAACCGAGGTTAAGGGTTACGGACGTCAGAAGGGACATACCGAAATCTATCGCGGCACCGAATATGCGGTGAGCTTTCTTCCGAAGCTGAAGATCGAAATCGCGGTTGCTTCCGACGTTGTCGAAAAAGCGGTCGAGGCCATCGCGTCCGCTGCAAAGACGGGGCAGATCGGCGACGGTAAGATTTTTGTCTACTCGATTGAACAGGCCGTGCGCATCCGTACTGGCGAAACGAACACAGAAGCGCTGTAAAGAGCTCGGCTGACAGGGGAGTCCTCACATTATGAACTTCAAGAAAATTTCCACACTCAGCGCGCTTGGTGCCGGTGCGGCCAGCCTTCTGGCGCCGGTCATCGCTTTTGCGCAGGATGCAGCCGCTCCGGCAGCCGCCGCTGCTGCTGCAGCGCCTGTTCCGGAAAAGGCCGATACGGCATTCATGTTCCTCGCCACGATCCTCGTGTTTTTCATGCTGATCCCGGGCCTTGCACTCTTCTATGGCGGTCTTGTTCGCGCCAAGAACATGCTTTCCGTTCTCATGCAGTGCACGGTCATCGGCGCCGTCATGATGCTGATCTGGGTCGCTTACGGCTATTCCTTCGCTTTCGGCGGTTCGACCAACGCCTATTTCGGCGGCTTTGCCAAAATCTTCCTGTCCGGCATCACGCTGGAAAGCACTGCTGCGACCTTCTCGCAGGGTGTGGTCATTCCTGAATACAGCTTCGTCATCTTCCAGATGACCTTCGCTGCCCTGACGCCTGCCCTGATCATCGGTGCTTTTGCCGAACGCATCAAGTTCTCCGCTGTCATCCTCTTCACCGTTCTCTGGGCGACTTTCGTCTACTTCCCGATTGCCCACATGGTTTGGGATGCGAACGGCCTGATCTTCGGCATGGGCGCTCTCGATTTCGCCGGTGGTACCGTCGTTCACATCAATGCCGGTGTCGCAGGCCTCATCGGCGCGATCATGGTCGGCAAGCGTACCGGCTACGGCAAGGACATGATGGCGCCTCACTCCATGACGCTGACGCTCGTCGGTGCTGCCATGCTCTGGTTCGGCTGGTTCGGCTTCAACGCCGGTTCCAACCTCGAGGCATCCGGTGGTGCGGTTCTGGCAACCATCAACACCTTCGTAGCAACGGCTGCTGCCATCGTCTCCTGGTCGCTGGTTGAAAGCTTCACGCGCGGCAAGGCCTCGATGCTCGGCGCAGCATCCGGCATGATCGCCGGTCTCGTTGCCGTAACCCCTGCTGCCGGTTCTGTCGGCCCGATGGGTGCAATCGTTCTCGGCCTCATCGTGTCTCCGCTCTGCTACTTCTTCGTCTCTGTAGTGAAGAACAAGTTCGGCTACGACGACACGGCTGACGTCTTCGGCGTTCATGGCGTTGGCGGTATCTTTGGCGCTCTCGGCACTGGCATCTTCACCTCGCCGCTGCTGGGTGGCACGGGCAAGCCGGACTTCTCCATCGCTGCACAGGTCTGGACGCAGTTCGTCGCTGTTGCGATCACCATCGTCTGGTGCGCCATCGTCTCCATCATCCTCTACAAGATCGTCGACCTCATCGTTGGTCTGCGTGTTCCGGTGGAAGCAGAACGCGAAGGCCTCGACCTCGCTTCTCACGGCGAAGCGGCTTACCACTCCTGATATGGTCGGTGTGCCAACGCGGCATGCCCTATCGAGCCCGGCGGTGACGCCGGGCTTTTTCTTTTTTGCGGCGCATTTGCCGGTGGTAAACGAGTTTTCGTGTGGTTAATGCCGCATTAACCACCATGCCGCTATTTTGCCCTGTCATCCCTGCTTCGGTCGCGAAGCTCCGGAAAAACAAAAGAACGACAGGTTCAACATATGGGCAGAGTGAATTCTCCGACATTCGAGGGCCGTGATAACCGCTTCGTGCTGACGGCATTCGTCATGCGCCAGATCATGGCGCTGTGCGGCTTTGCCGTTCTGGCAGCACTGGCGCTCGGCGTAACCGCGCTTGCAACATGGAATGTCGCCGATCCGAGCCTTTCCTATGCCACCGCCAACGAGCCGACAAATCTGCTCGGGCACAGCGGCGCGATCTTTGCCGATATCATGATGCAGTTCCTCGGCCTGTCATCCTTGATTGCGATGCTGCCGATCCTGTCCTGGGCATTCATCCTGATTTCGGGACGTCGGTTCACGCGTATTCCTGCGCGCCTTGTGGCCTGGATCGGCGGTGCTTTTATTGCCTCCGCCTCTCTCGGCTGCTTCCCCGCTCCCGCGACATGGCCGTTGCCGAACGGGATCGGTGGCGTGATCGGAGACATGATCCTGCGGTTTCCGGCGCTCTTCATCGGCGCTTACCCGACCGGCACGGCTGCGACCGTGCTCGGTGCTATTCTGGCAGCGCCTGCCGCGTGGCTTATGCTCGTCGCTTCCGGCCTGGTCGGCTCGTCCGATGCAGATGCGGAGGAGGATTTTGCACCTCAGCCTGCGGCGGTCAGCAAGGCACGCAAGGTTCAGGAGGTGGATGAAGATGACGAAGATGAAGGCGATGGCTTCTTCGGCAGCTTCCTCGCCTTTGGCGCGCTGACGCATTACTGGTACATCACGCAGGCGCGGTTGCGCCGCGCATTGGGAGTGAAGCCGAAATCCCGCTCGAACGAATTCGAGCAGCCCTATGATTTCAACGATTATGAATTCGGCACGCTGAACGAACCGTCTCGACTGAAGACGGCGATCAACCGC
>JAAIGF010051195.1_pt1 | contig 125346 bp, 104 predicted proteins | sample 6487441 | NCBI WGS metagenome assembly JAAIGF01 (sample SAMN13974129, study PRJNA590717) | phyllosphere metagenome | biome: pepper field; feature: multiple bacterial spot infested pepper fields; material: pepper leaves; isolation source: leaves from pepper fields | host: Capsicum annuum ... | reverse complement strand
TTCAAGGAGTTTGTCGTTCCGTTGTCGCTGGAAGTGGGGCGCATTATAAGGGGATTCGAAAGCGCGTCAACCTTTAATTTCAAGAAACCTTAACATCGCGAGAAAAACAAAGCGGGGAGGCCTACCGGCCTCCCCGCTTCTATATAGCTACACCACCAAAAGATCACTCAGCCTTAAGGGTAACCCGGCCAAACGACTTCTTGCCCGCCTGGCAAACATGAGTGGCACCAAGGACAAACATGAAGTCCTTATCGACCACCGCACCATCAACCTTCACCGCACCGCCATTCAGCAAGTCCCGCGCCTGCGCCGAGTTCTTCACCAAGCCAGCACGGTTCAGCACGGCTGCGATCGGCAAGTCTTCCGCTGCAGCCACTTCGATTTCCGGCAGGTCTTCCGGCAGCTCGCCTTCCTTCATGCGGTTACCCGCAGCGCGGTGCGCATTGGCAGCAGCCTCCTCACCATGAAAACGCGCCACAATCTCTTCCGCCAGTTTGATCTTGATGTCTCGCGGGTTGGCACCGTTGGCGACATCAGCGCGGAACTGGTCGATTTCTTCCATCGAACGGAAGCTCAGCAACTCGAAGTAACGCCACATCAGGGTATCCGGGATGGACACCAGCTTGCTGTACATCACCCCAGGCGCCTCCTGAATGCCAACATAGTTGCCCAGCGACTTGGACATCTTCTTCACGCCATCAAGCCCTTCGAGCAGCGGCATGGTCACGATGTTCTGGGCTTCCTGACCATAGGAACGCTGCAGCTCGCGCCCCATCAGCAGGTTGAACTTCTGGTCGGTACCACCCAGCTCGACGTCAGCCTTCAGTGCTACCGAGTCGTAGCCCTGCACCAGTGGGTAGAGAAACTCGTGGATGGCAATCGGCTGGTTGGTGGTGTAGCGCTTGTCGAAGTCATCACGCTCAAGCATGCGCGCCACGGTGTACTGCGACGCCAGGCGAATGAAGTCGGCCGGGCTCAGCTTGTCCATCCAGGTGGAGTTGAACGCGACTTCAGTCTTGGCTGGATCGAGAATCTTGAACACCTGTTGCTTATAGGTCTCGGCGTTGTCCAACACCTGCTCACGGGTCAGTGGCGGACGCGTGGCGCTCTTGCCGCTCGGGTCACCGATCATGCCGGTGAAGTCACCGATCAGGAAGATGACCTGGTGGCCCAGCTCCTGGAACTGGCGCAGCTTGTTGATCAGCACCGTGTGGCCCAGGTGCAGGTCCGGGGCGGTCGGGTCAAAGCCGGCCTTGATGCGCAAAGGTTGGCCGCGCTTGAGCTTCTCCACCAGTTCCGACTCGACCAGTACTTCTTCCGCACCGCGCTTGATAAGCGCCAGCTGCTCTTCAACCGACTTCATAGACAAACCCGCAAGGCTCAGATTCAGGGGGAGCCAACCATACAAGATCGGCCGTCAAATACAAGTTTTGCAAAGGAATGTGACCCGAACGCGGGTTTGCGGCGTCTACGCGCCCTTGCGTGAAAGTGGATTTGGTTATATTTTATACAGTTATTTCATCTTCATCATGTCATTCATCTTTTCCATTTCACCTTTTTCAAAGTCACCTTGCCCATGACCAACGAACCGCCTAAAGCGCCCAAGCTTTATCCGAAAAGCCATCTGTTGGCCGCCAGCGGCATAGCCGCCCTGCTCAGCCTGGCTTTGCTGGTATTTCCCTCCAGCGAAGTGGAAGCCAAGAAAACCACCCTCAACCTCGAACTGGAAAGCCCTGCCGAGCAGTTGAAAGACGAATCCCGTGCTGCGCCTCTGGTGCAGACCGAAGGCGAACAAGGCTCGCCTTTCGCTCAGATCGAAGACGCCGCACCCGCGACCCAGAAAGCCGAGCAGCAAGCCCCGGAAGCCAAACCGGTCGCCGAAGCCGCCAAGGAGCCAGGCCATCGCGAGGTCACCGTGGCGCGTGGCGATACGCTGTCCACCTTGTTCGCCAAGGTTGGCTTGCCCGCCAATGCGGTGCACGACCTGCTGGCCGGCAACAAGCAGGCCAAGCAGTTCAGCCAGCTGAAGCACGGCCAGGTACTGCAGTTCGAGTTGGACAAGGATGGCCAACTGGCCAGCCTGCACAGCAAGGTCAGCAACCTCGAAACCATTCGCCTGACCAAGACAGCCAAGGGCTACACCTTCAACCGCGAAATCAGCAAGCCGGTAGTACGAACCGCCTATGCCCACGGCGTTATCAAGAGCTCACTGTCAGCTTCTGCCCAGCGCGCCGGTCTCTCCCACAGCATGACCATGGACATGGCCCGCGTGCTGGGCTACGACATCGACTTTGCCCAGGATATTCGCCCAGGCGATGAGTTCGATGTGGTCTATGAACAGAAGGTGATGGACGGCAAGGTCGTCGGTACCGGCAATATCCTCTCCGCGCGCTTCACCAACCGTGGCAAAACCTACACTGCCGTGCGCTATACCAACAAGCAGGGCAACTCTACCTACTACACTGCCGACGGCAACAGCCTGCGCAAGGCCTTCATCCGTACCCCGGTGGACTTTGCCCGCATCAGCTCGCGCTTTTCTGCTGGCCGCAAGCACCCGATCCTGAACAAGATCCGCGCCCACAAGGGCGTCGACTACGCCGCTCCACGCGGTACGCCAATCAAGGCAGCGGGGGACGGCCGCATCGAACTGGCCGGGCGCCGTGGTGGCTATGGCAACACCGTGATCATCCAGCACGGCAACCGCTACAAGACGCTCTACGGCCATATGCAGGGCTTTGCCAAGGGGATCAAGACCGGGAGCACGGTCAAACAGGGCCAGATCATTGGCTATATCGGCACCACCGGCCTGTCCACCGGCCCGCACCTGCACTACGAGTTCCAGGTCAACGGCGTGCATGTCGACCCGCTGAGCCAGAAAGTGCCGATGGCCGACCCGATCGCCAAGAACGAGCGCCAGCGCTTCCTGCAGCAGAGCCAGCCGCTGATCGCTCGTATGGATCAGGAAAAGGCTACCCTGCTCGCAGCGAACAAGCGCTAAGCCATGGCGCTCTACCTGGGGGTAATGTCCGGTACCAGTCTCGATGGCCTGGACATCGCCCTGATCGAACAAGGCGAGCAACTGGAACTGCTCGCCACCCACTACCTGCCGATGCCTGCCGACCTGCGCCAAGACCTGCTGGCCCTGTGCAGCAGCGGCCCTGACGAAATAGCGCGTGCGGCATTGGCGGAAAACCGCTGGGCCAGGCTCGCTGGTGACGGCATTCACCAATTGCTGGCCCGGCAAGGCCTGCAGGCAGACGCAATCCGCGCCATCGGCAGCCACGGCCAGACCGTCCGCCACGAACCGGCACGCGGTTTCACCGTGCAAATTGGCAACCCGGCACTGCTCGCCGAGTTGACTGGCATCAGCGTGGTCGCCGACTTCCGCCGCCGCGATGTGGCTGCTGGTGGCCAAGGCGCGCCATTGGTACCGGCCTTCCACGAAACCCTGTTCAGCCACCTTGGCCAGCGCCTGGCAATCCTCAATGTGGGCGGTTTCAGCAACTTAAGCCTGATCGAACAGAATAAGCCGGTCCATGGTTTCGATTGCGGTCCGGGCAACGTGCTGCTGGATGCCTGGATCGAGCGCAAACGCGGCCAGACCTACGATGCCAATGGTGCCTGGGCAGCCTCGGGGGCGGTACAGGCCGACTTGCTCGGCGCCCTGCTGGCCGACCCGTTCTTCGCTGGCAACGGCCCGAAGAGTACCGGCCGCGAGGTGTTCAACCTGCCCTGGCTGGATGGCCACCTTGCCCGCTTGCCCACCTATCGCGATGAAGATGTGCAGGCGACACTGCTGGAGCTCACCGCACGCAGCATCATCGAGTCGCTGGGCAGCGCCCAACAAGGCACCGAAGCACTGCTGGTGTGTGGTGGAGGTGCCCGCAACGGCGCCCTGATGGCCCGCCTCGGCCATTTGCTACCCGAGGCGCGGGTCGCCAGCACTGGCGAACATGGCGTAGACCCGGACTGGGTCGAGGCCATGGCTTTCGCCTGGCTCGCTCACTGCTGCCTGGAAGGTATTGCCGCCAACCGCCCAAGCGTCACTGCCGCCAAGGGCCTGCGCGTACTGGGCGCGATCTACCCGGCATAAGCGCTACGCTCGAAAGCAAAACGCCGCGCAATTGCGCGGCGTTTTCGTAGGAGCAGGCTTCAGATCGAGAACGACGAACCGCAACCACAGGTGGTAGCAGCATTCGGGTTCTTGATTACGAAGCGCGAGCCTTCCAGGCCTTCCTGGTAGTCCACTTCGGCGCCAGCCAGGTACTGGAAACTCATGGGGTCGACCACCAGGGAAACACCTTCGCGCTCGACGATGGTGTCGTCTTCGGCCACGTCTTCATCGAAGGTGAAGCCATACTGGAAGCCCGAGCAACCGCCACCGGTCACGAACACCCGCAGCTTCAGACGTTCATTGCCTTCCTCATTGACCAGGTTCTTCACCTTCTGGGCTGCCCCATGGGTGAATTCCAGACCGGTAGGGGTGAAGGTTTCGACGCTCATGTTGATTCTCCCGGCGCGGTTGCCGCCATAAAACTCGATGACGCGCATTATCCGCTTTCCCGAGAAAATCGGTCAAGAATTGTGCGGCTTTAGTCGCGACCTGCAAAAAGGCCCGCACGACGCGGGCCTTTGTCAACGCTGGCGGCTTACGGCAGCAAGCCAGCATGGGACAGGCCCATGCGCTCATCCAGGCCGAACAGGATGTTGAGGTTCTGCACCGCCTGGCCGGAGGCACCCTTGACCAGGTTGTCGATCACCGACAGCACCACTACCAGGTCACCGCCTTGTGGGCGATGAACAGCAATGCGGCACACGTTGGCGCCGCGCACACTACGGGTTTCCGGGTGGCTGCCCGCCGGCATGACGTCGACGAACGGTTCATCGGCATAGCGTTTCTCGAACAGCGCCTGCAAATCGACCGAAGTGTCGACCACATTCGCGTACAGGGTGGCGTGGATGCCACGAATCATCGGCGTCAGGTGGGGTACGAAGGTCAAACCGATATCCTTGCCAGCGGCCATGCGCAGGCCCTGGCTGATTTCTGGCAGGTGGCGATGCCCCTTGACCGCGTAGGCCTTCATGCTTTCGCCGGCTTCGCAGAACAGCGAGCCCACAGCCGCCCCGCGGCCAGCGCCGCTGACACCCGACTTGCAATCAGCGATCAGGCGCGACGGGTCGGCCAGGCCTGCTTCCAGCAGCGGCAGGAAGCCCAGCTGGGTGGCCGTCGGGTAGCAACCCGGTACGGCGATCAGGCGCGCCTGGCGGATCTTCTCACGGTTCACTTCGGGCAAGCCGTACACCGCATCCTTGAGCAACTCTGGCGCACCGTGCGGCTGGCCGTACCACTTGCCCCACTCGGTGGCGTCCTGCAGGCGGAAGTCGGCCGACAGGTCGATTACCTTGGTGCCGGCAGCCAGCAGCTCGCCGGCGAGTGCGTGGGCAACACCATGCGGGGTCGCGAAGAACACCACATCGCAGGCCGCCAGGGTCTTGCTGTCCGGCACGCTGAACGCCAGCCCGTCATAATGGCCGCGCAGGTTCGGGTACATGTCCGCCACCGCCACGCCCGCCTCGGAGCGCGAAGTGATGACCGCCACTTCGGCCTGTGGATGCTGTGCCAGCAGACGCAACAGTTCGACGCCGGTGTAACCCGTGCCGCCGACAATACCGACCTTGATCATAACGCTTGCCCCTTATCAACGAGCCGTCTGGAAAGCGCACGATAATAGGGGCGCAAGGCGCCTGTAACAACTCTCCGGGTGACCCTTCGGGCGCTAGACCACTACTATCTGACGACCGTGATTACCTGAAGGAACTCCCTCCATGCTTTACCTATGGATCAAAGCGCTGCATATCGTCAGCGTGGTCTGCTGGTTCGCCGGCCTGTTCTACCTGCCGCGGCTGTTCGTCTACCACGCCCAGAGCCAGGACAGCATCAGCCAGGAACGCTTCGTGACCATGGAGCGCAAGCTGTACCGCGGCATCATGAACCCGGCGATGATCGCCACTTACGTGTTCGGCGGCTGGATGCTCTACCTCACCCCCGGCTGGCTGAGCCAGGGCTGGTTGCATGCCAAGCTGACCCTGGTGATCCTGCTGACCGGCTACCATCACGTGTGCGGTGCCCAGCGCAAACGCTTCGCCAGCGGCACCAACACCCGCAGCCACGTCTACTATCGCTGGTTCAACGAAGTGCCCGTGCTGTTCCTGCTGGGCATCGTAATTCTGGTAGTGGTCAAACCGTTCTGACATAGCCACCCGCTCAAGGAGCCTTGCCATGTCGATACCCGCCTCGCTCGAACAACGCCTGCGCTTGCCTGTGGTTGCCGCACCGATGTTCCTGATTTCCAACCCCGAGCTGGTATTGGCCTGCTGCGCCAGCGGCGTGGTTGGCAGTTTCCCGGCCCTGAACCAGCGTGACAGCGCCGGCTTCAAGGCCTGGCTGGAGGAAATCGAGGCCGGCCTGGCACAGTTGCAGGCGCCAGCGCCCTATGCGGTAAACCTGATTGTCCACCCGACCAACCCACGCCTGCAGGCCGACTTGGCGTTGTGCGTCGAGCACCGGGTGCCGATCGTCATCACCAGCCTGGGTGCGGTAAAGGAGGTGGTCGATGCCGTACACAGCTATGGTGGCCTGGTGTTTCATGATGTCACCACTCGCCGCCATGCCGAGAAGGCCGCCGAAGCGGGCGCCGATGGGCTGATTGCCGTTGCTGCAGGTGCAGGCGGCCATGCCGGCACCTGGAGCCCGTTCGCCCTGGCGGCGGAAATACGTCAGTTCTTCGACAAGACCCTGCTGCTGGCGGGCTGCCTCAACCACGGCCACGAGATCCTTGCCGCACAACTGCTGGGGGCAGACCTGGCGTACATGGGTACGCGCTTTATCGCCACGACAGAAAGCCAGGCCCAGAGCGCCTATAAACAGATGCTGCTGGAAGCTCACGCCGCTGATATCGTCCACACGCCGGCAGTATCCGGCATACCCGCCAGCTTCTTGCGCCCGAGCCTGGAACAAGCGGGCTACGACATGAAAGCCCTCAAGGGCGGGCATGAGCAAGGCAAACTCAAGCCGATAGACGACGAAGCCAAGGCGTGGAAGACCGTCTGGTCGGCAGGCCAGGGCGTTGGTGGTATCGACGATTTACCCAGCACCAGCGCGCTGATCGAACGCCTTCACACGGAGTACCAGCAAGCCCTGCAGCGCTGCCAGGCTCTGCGGATTGGGGCCTTGTAGCAAAACGCAACACCTTGCCCGGCCAAGCTGTACACTAGGCGCCCTCTTCCGTCGTCAGGAGCCTTGCATGACCCGTTACGCCATGATTACTGGTGCTTCCAGCGGCCTGGGCCTGGCCCTGGCGGAAGCACTGGCACGGCGCGGGCGCAACCTGATCCTGGTGGCACGCCAGCGCGAAACGCTGGAACCGGTAGCCATCGAGCTGACCCAGCGTTTCGGTGTGGAGGTGCTGTTCCGCGCCTGCGACCTCAGCCAGCCGTTACGCCTGTCTGGGTTCGTGCTGGAGCTGGAAGAAGGCGAGCGGCGCATCGACCTGCTGGTCAACTGTGCCGGCCAGCGTACCTACGGGCCGTTCCTGGCCCATGAATGGGCCGACGAGCAGGACTTGCTGGAGGTCAACGTACTGGCCTTGAGCCGCCTGTGCCACGCCATTGGCAACCTCATGGCAGTGCAAGGCGGCGGGCAGATTCTCAACGTCGCAGGCCTGGCCGGCGTGGCACCCGGCCCATGGATGGCCGCTTATGCCGCCAGCAAGGCCTATGTGCTGAGCTTTTCCCTGGCCCTGCGCGAAGAACTCAAGCCCGCCGGTATCAAGGTCTCGGTACTGTGCCCCGGCCCGGTGCGCTCTGCGCGCCGGCGCATAGCCCGGCTGGATGGCAAGCCGCGCTGTCTTGGCCCCGAAGAAGTGGCGCTTTATACCGTCCGTGCCCTGGACAAGAACCGGGCACTGATCATGCCCGGCCGACGCAACCGCTGGCTGGCATTAGCGCCGCGCCTGCTGCCGCGCTGGCTGGTGCGCAAGCTGGCCGGGGCCATTCACCGCCGCTATTGCCCGGTCGGCATGGAATAGCCACTGGGCGAGCGGCGCCCGGCTGAGTACACTCGGCCCGACCCTCACCATGGAGCAAGTGCTGTGGACGATCTATTCCTCAAAATCATCAACCGGGAAATCCCGGCGGACATCATCTACGAAGACGACCAGATCCTGGCCTTCAAGGACATTGCACCCGCAGCGCCGGTACATTTTCTGGTCATCCCGAAAAAGCACATCCGCACGCTCAATGACCTGACCGAAGAAGACAAGGCCCTGGCTGGTCACATCCTGTTCACTGCCCAGCGCCTGGCTGTCGAGCAAGGCTGCGAGGAAGGCTTCCGCGTGGTCATGAACTGCAACCCCAAAGGCGGCCAGACCGTCTATCACATCCATATGCACGTGCTTGGCCAGCGCCAGATGAACTGGCCACCGGGCTGATCCACGGCAAGCGACCCCGCCGCTATTGCGGTAAACTGTCGGGCACATTCTTGCGGAGGTGCCCGATGGCTACCGAACGTCACTACTCGCCGCTCGACCGCTTGTTGCTGCAGGCTGATACCGCCATGCGCACCTTGCTGCCCTTCAGCGGCCAACCCGCCAGGCCATCCCCGGCCATCATCCAGCCAGACGCCGACCTGGACGAGCAACAGTCCCGCCATATTGCCGGGCTGATGCGCATCAACCACACTGGTGAAGTCTGCGCCCAGGCGCTGTACCAGGGCCAGGCCCTGACCGCCAAGCTGCCCGAAGTGCGCAAGGCCATGGAGCATGCCGCCGAGGAAGAAATCGACCACCTGGCCTGGTGCGAACAGCGTATTCGCCAGCTGAACAGCCACCCAAGCGTGCTCAACCCGCTGTTCTACGGCATGTCCTTCGGGATCGGCGCACTTGCCGGGCTGGTCAGCGACAAAGTCAGCCTGGGCTTCGTTGCCGCCACCGAGCACCAGGTGTGCAAGCACCTCGACGAGCACCTTGAACAGATTCCGCGCGAAGACGAAAAGTCCCGGGCCATTCTCGAGCAGATGCGTGTCGACGAAGAGCAGCACGCCGAGTCTGCCCTGGAAGCCGGTGGCTACCGCTTCCCTGCCCCTGTCCGCTTCGGTATGAGCTTGCTGGCCAAGGTCATGACCAAGAGCACCTACCGCATCTGAAGGCTTCCCCATGACGGACCGATTCGACGCCAAGGACCTGGCGCGCGCCGTGCAAGCAGGTGTTCTCCAGCCGGGCCAGGACCAGGCCCTGCTGGCGTTCCTGCGCCAGCAACCGGTCGCGCGCGGTAGCTTTCAACTGGCCCATGTTGCCTTCTACTTTGGCGCCATGCTCATTATGGCGGCCATGGGCTGGTTGCTCACCGAGGCCTGGATGCGCATCGGCGACGGCGCACTGCTGGTCATCGCCAGCCTGTACATCCTGTTCATCACATTGCTCGCCCTCAACCTGCAACGTCGCGCCCAGCCTGTAGCCGCCGGCGTGCTGGCAGCGGTCGCGGTCAGTATCGTGCCATTGGCGGTATTCGCCATCGAACGCCTGGCCGGTTGGTGGCCGCTGGATGACGCGCAGGCCAACTACCATCAGTACTACACCTACGTGCAGGGCGGCTGGCTGGCGATGGAAGCAGCCACGGTAGTAGCCGGCTTGCTGATGTTGCGGCTAATCCCCTACCCATTTGTGGTCATGCCGATCGCAGTAGCCTTGTGGTTCATGTCGATGGACCTGAGCGAATGGTTCTTCGGCTCACCGTTCAGCTGGGAGCAACGCCGTGAAGTCTCGCTGTGGTTCGGGCTAGGAATGCTGCTGGTGTTTCTGGCGGTGGACGGCCGCACACGCGAGGATTATGCCCGCTGGGGTTACTTGGCCGGGCTGGCGGCGTTCTGGGGCGGGCTGACGTTGCTGGACAGTGGCAGCGAGCTGGGCAAGGCCCTGTACTGCCTGATCAACATTGCACTGATGGGCTTGGCAGTGCTGCTGCGCCGGCCGGTGTTCATGGTATTCGGGGCGCTGGGGGTGGCGGCTTACCTGGGGTATCTGTCTTACGAGGTATTTGCCGAGTCGTTGCTGTTCCCGGTGGTTTTGACCTTGATCGGGCTGGGGGTTATCTGGCTGGGGCTGGTTTACCAGAAACGGCGGGAGCGGCTGAGCCAGGCATTCAGGAACGTATTACCACAATGGTTGCGGGCCGCCCTTCCGGCCCTGCGCAACTGAAGATTGCGGGGCTGCGCAGCAGCCCCTGAAATCTCGGGTTCAACCCAGTTCTACAATCTCGTACCCATGGGTAATCTCAACCCCAGCCCGCTCGAGCATGATCGAAGCCGAGCAATACTTCTCCGCCGACAGCTCCACCGCCCGCTTGACCTGCGCCTCTTTCAGCCCGCGCCCCTTCACGACGAAGTTCATGTGGATCTTGGTAAACACCTTCGGGTCTTCGCTGGCACGCTCCGCCTCCAAAAATGCTTCGCAGCTTTCCACAGCCTGGCGCGACTTCTTCAGGATGCTGACGACGTCAAAACTGCTGCAGCCGCCCAGGCCCAGCAGCAGCATTTCCATCGGGCGCACACCCAGGTTTCGGCCACCGGCCTCGGGAGGGCCGTCCATCACGACGACATGGCCGCTCCCCGATTCGCCGAGAAACATTGCCTCACCGGCCCACTGGATACGTGCCTTCATCTACCTGGACTCCTGATTTTCGGAAAAGGGTGTCAGCTTAGACCTTGCGTGGCTGTGGGAAAAGCACGAGACGTGTCAGTTTAGTGCCGAAACATCCTTTGGTGTCTGATAAGCTGGCGCCAAATGACTGGCGCCTGCCGTCAGCCAACCTCTAAAAAAAGCCTATGCCTCGTATCGAACAGGATTTCGTGATGGTTGCCTCCGCCCTACCCGCAAAGATCAAAAACATCGACAAGCTGCTGGTGCACTGCCAGCGCCGACGCTACACCGCCAAAAGCAACATCATCTGCGCCGGCGACCGGGCCGAGACACTGTCGTTCATCATCAAGGGTTCGGTAACCATCATCATCGAGGACGACGATGGTCATGAAATGATCATCGCCTACCTCAACAACGGCGATTTCTTCGGCGAGCTGGGTTTGTTCGAACCCGTTGACGGTGCGCAGCAGCGCAGTGCCTGGGTACGCGCCAAGACCGAATGCGAAGTGGCCGAGATCAGCTACGAGAAGTTTCGCGAACTGGCGCGCCAGGACCCGGAAATCCTCTACGCGCTGGGCAGCCAGATGGCTCAACGCCTGCGCAACACCACGCGCAAGGTTGGCGATTTGGCATTCTTCGACGTGACAGGGCGGGTTGCCCGCTGCCTGCTTGAGTTGTGCCAGCAGCCCGACGCCATGACCCACCCTGACGGCATGCAGATCAAGATCACCCGTCAGGAAATCGGCCGCATCGTCGGCTGCTCCCGGGAAATGGTCGGCCGCGTCCTGAAGGACCTCGAAGAACGCAGCCTGGTGCAGGTAAAGGGCAAGACCATGGTGGTCTACGGTACTCGCTAGTCTCTGGGCAGCTCGGCCAGTACCTTGGCGTAGGCCTGTGACAGGCGCTCGAACCAAGGCGCCGCAGGCGCCACTTCGTGCAAGGCGATGTGCGCATCGGCGCGGCATCGCTGCTCAAGCTCGCAGCACTCATTGAAGCGGTTGACCGCTGCCACCATCGACTCTCGCTCGTTGTCCAGCAGCAGCGCACCGTGAACCAGCACTACCGGGCGCTTGCCACCCAGGCCCTGGCGCCAGCGCTGGGCGGTACCTACCAGCTTGCGACCGTTGAGGTTGACGTTATACCGGCCATCACAGAAGGCGCCGTCAATTTCGCCTACCGACGCCACCCCACCCCACTCACGCAGTACATCGCACAATGGCAGGCACAGGCGCTCGTAGGCACTTTCGATACGACCGTGGTCGCCTTCACTGCGTGGCGCGACGTAGACCAATGCTACGTTCACGGTGGAATGCGACTGCGGCACCGGCTCTCCACCGGTTTCGCGCAACAGCACTGGCCAGCCGGCAATCGCCAGCTCCGCGCAGGCGGCTTCGAAGTTGTCCAGGCGGCTCATGCGCCGCGGCATGACCAGGGCATGGTCGGTGGGGCGCCAGAACAGCACGCCACTGTCGCGTTCACCGCGGCAGACGGCGGCCAGCAGTTCCTGTTCAACGTGCAGGCCTTGTTCGACAGTCAGGGCCAGGGGTTGATCGGTCATTGATCCACCTAATGTTGTTGTTTGAGCCGGCCTCTTCGCGGGCATAAAAAAAAGCCGGCAATAGTGCCGGCTTCATTTCGATCAGTCCAATTGCTGAACAGTCTTCTTCACCTGCTCCGGGAAGAACAGCCGCTGCAGCTCCAGCCCAGGCTGCTCAGCGCGCATAAACGCCTCACCGACCAGGAACGAGTAAACCTCGTTGATCGCCATCAGTTCCACATCGGCCCGGTTGAGAATACCGCTCTCGGTAATCGCCAGGCGATCACGCGGAATACGCGGCAGCAGGTCGAGGGTGGTTTCCAGGCTGACTTCAAAGGTGTGCAGATTGCGGTTGTTCACCCCCACCAACGGCGTATCCAGGGTTTTCAGTGCACGCTCCAGCTCATCACCATCGTGCACTTCTACCAGTACATCGAGACCGACCTCCTTGGCAGTGGCGGCCAGTTCGGCCATTTTCACGTCATCCAGGGCCGACACGATCAGCAACACGCAGTCCGCCCCCAGGGCCCGGGCCTCAACGATCTGGTAGGGGTCGACCATGAAGTCCTTGCGGATAACCGGCAGCGAAACCGCCGCGCGGGCCTGCTGCAAGTACTCATCGGCGCCCTGGAAGTAATCGACATCAGTCAGCACCGACAGGCAGGTGGCGCCCCCCTTCTCGTAGCTGACGGCGATTTCCGCCGGCACGAAATCTTCGCGAATCACGCCCTTGCTTGGCGAAGCCTTCTTGATTTCGGCAATCACCGCTGGCTGCTTGCGTTTGGCCTGCTCGATCAAGGCATTGGCGAAGCCTCGCGGGGCATCGGCAACCTTGGCCAGGCGCTCCAGCTCGGCAAGGCTTACGCGTGCGCTGCGCTCGGCCACCTCCTGGAACTTGCGGGCAATGATCCTTTCCAGCACCGTCGGTACACTCATGCTTCGTTCTCCACCTTGAATACTGCAGTAAAGGCACCCAGTTCCTGCAGCTTCTCCCAGGCCAGGCCGGTGTGCAGTACATCATGGGCCAGTTCCACACCGGCTTTCAGGCTCATGGCATGGTCAGCGGCATACAGCGCCGCGCCGGCGTTGAGCACGATCATCTCGGCGGCCTTCTGGCCGTTTTCGGTCTTGCGCCGGCCCAGTGCATCGCGGATCAGTTCCAGCGATGCCTGGGGGCTCTCGACGGCCAGGCCATGCAAACTCTGGCTTTTCATGCCCAGGTCTTCCGGCTCTACCCAGTATTCGGTGATTTCGTCGTTCTTCAGCTCGGCAACGAAGGTGGGGGCAGCCAGGCTGAACTCGTCCAGGCCGTCCTTGGAATGCACCACCAACACGTGCTTGCTACCCAGGCGCTGCAGCACCTCGGCCAGCGGGCGGCACAAAGTCTGGGCAAACACGCCAACCACCTGATGCTTCACTCCAGCCGGATTCGTAAGCGGGCCGAGCATGTTGAACAGGGTACGCATGCCCAGCTCACGACGCGGGCCGGCAGCATGTTTCATGGCCGAATGATGGCTTTGCGCGAACATGAAGCCGATCCCTAAGCTGTCGATGCAGCGAGCCACTTGCGTTGGCGACAGGTTCAGGTAGATGCCGGCAGCTTCCAGCAGGTCGGCACTGCCGCTCTTGCCCGACACCGCGCGGTTGCCATGCTTGGCCACCGGGCAGCCCGCCGCGGCCAGGACGAACGACGAAGCAGTGGAAACGTTGAAGATGTTGGCGCCATCGCCGCCGGTACCGACGATATCGACCACGCCATCGAGGCTTTGCAGTTCAACCTTGTCAGCCAGCTCGCGCATCACCGACACCGCACCGACGATTTCGTCGATGCTCTCACTCTTCATGCGCATGCCCATCAGGAAAGCGCCGATCTGCGCCTCACTGCACTGGCCGGTCATGATCTGACGCATGACATCACGCATTTCTTCGGTCGATAAGTCCAGTTGGCCGACGATACGGCTTAAAGCGTTCTTGATATCCATGTTCGATCCTTAGCGGCGGCCGCCGGTCTGCTTGAGGAAGTTGGCGAACAGCTCGTGGCCCTGTTCGGTCAGGATCGATTCTGGGTGAAACTGCACCCCCTCGATATTCAGCGTCTTGTGGCGCAGCCCCATGATTTCGTCGACCGAACCGTCAGCATGGGCGGTCCAGGCGGTTACTTCCAGGCACTCGGGCAAACTTTCGCGCTTGACCACCAGCGAGTGGTAACGGGTCACCGTAAGCGGGTTGTTGAGGCCCGCGAAGACCCCCAGGTCACGGTGGTGTACCGGGCTGGTCTTGCCGTGCATCACCTGGCGAGCACGTACCACGTCACCGCCAAAGGCCTGGCCGATGGACTGGTGCCCCAGGCATACGCCGAGGATTGGCAGCTTTCCGGCGAAATGCAGGATGGCTTCGATGGACACGCCCGCCTCGCTCGGCGTGCACGGACCAGGGGACACAACGATGCGCTCGGGGTTGAGGGCTTCAATCTGGGGGATGGTCATTTCGTCATTGCGAATGACCTTGACCTCGGCACCCAGCTCGCCAAGGTACTGAACGACGTTGTAAGTGAATGAGTCGTAATTGTCGATCATCAGTAACATCGTGTTAAACCTCTTGAATCTACTGACTTCAGAATTCGAACCTTCCTGCTCCTGCCGCAGGCGCAGCTTGGCCTTTAAAGGGCGGTAGACAGGAAGGCAAACGGGGGCGGGCCGGACGGGCCGGCAGGGGATAAAGTCAGGCGCGCCAACGCCAACGGGCGTGGGCCTTGATTACGCGCATCAAGAGTTTGCTGACGATCAACACAGGATAGGTCTCGCTCATACGTCACGGCACAGTAGCCTACCGGGGCTGCCGGCGCAATATGCCTGTAAACACGGGGAAACGAATGGACTTGGGAGCGATGCCCCGCGATTTGCTAAGGTCGATCGGGTTGTCTTGATAAAAATAAAGAAAAGGATGTTCCCAGATGCGAAAAGCTCCGTTAATCCGCTTCACTCTCGCCTCTTTGGCATTTGCCTGCAGCCAGGCTTTCGCCGCACCGTCGCCCTACTCCAGCATGGTCGTATTCGGCGACAGCCTCAGCGACGCCGGGCAGTTTGGTGGCGCGCGTTTCACCAATCGCGACGCCAATGGCAACTATGCCCCGGTGTCACCGATGATCCTCGGCGGGCGCCTAGGGATAGACCCGACGGCACTTGGCCCGTCCACCTCCCCCATCAACCCGGCGCTGGGCATCCCGGACGGCAACAACTGGGCGGTCGGCGGCTACACCACCCAGCAGATCCTCGATTCGATCACCAGCACCTCCGAAACAGTCATACCGCCCGGGCGCCCCGGTGCCGGGCAGGTGCTACGAGAAAAGCCTGGGTACCTGGCCAACGGCCTGCGCGCCGATCCCAATGCGCTGTACTACCTGACCGGCGGCGGCAACGATTTCCTGCAAGGCCTGGTCAACAGCCCGGCCGACGCCGTGGCTGCAGGCGCCCGTCTGGCCGCAAGTGCCCAGGCGCTGCAACAAGGTGGCGCACGCTACATCATGGTCTGGTTGCTGCCCGACCTCGGCCAAACACCGAGCTTCAGCGGCACGCCACAACAAAACCCACTGTCATTGCTCTCGGCGGCCTTCAACCAGTCGCTGCTAAGCCAGTTGGGGCAGGTCGATGCCGAGATCATCCCACTGAACATCCCCGTGCTGCTGAGCGAGGCACTGGCCAGCCCCAGCCTGTTCGGGCTGGCCCCGGGGCAAAACCTGATCGGCACCTGCTACAGCGGCGAAGGCTGCGTGGAAAACCCGGTGTACGGCATCAACGGCACCACGCCAGACCCGAGCAAGCTGCTGTTCAACGACTCGGTACACCCGACCATCGCCGGCCAGCAACTGATTGCCGATTATGCCTACTCGATCCTCTCCGCCCCGTGGGAACTGACCCTGCTACCGGAAATGGCCCACGCCAGCCTGCGTGCCCATCAGGATGAGCTGCGCAACCAGTGGCAGGCCCCCTGGCAAGCAGTGGGCCAGTGGCAAGCCTTTGTCACCAGCGGTGCCCAGGACCTGGACTTCGACGGCCAGCGCAGCGCAGCCAGCGGTGATGGCCGCGGTTACAACCTCACCGTGGGCGGTAGTTACCGCCTGAACGACGCTTGGCGCCTGGGCGTGGCCGGCGGGGTATACCGGCAGAAGCTGGAAGCAGGAGCACAGGACTCGGACTACAAGCTCGACAGCTACCTGGCCAGTGCCTTTGCCCAGTATCGCCAGAACCGCTGGTGGGCCGATGCGGCATTGACTGCCGGGCATCTGGATTACAGCGACCTCAAGCGCACCTTCGCCCTTGGCGTGAATGAGCGTAGCGAAAAGGGCGACACCGATGGTGAGGCTTGGGCGATGTCCGGGCGACTGGGCTATAACCTGGCAGCTGACAGCAGCAGTTGGCAGTTGGCGCCTTTCATCAGTGCCGACTATGCGCGGGTGAAGGTGGATGGCTACGACGAGAAAAGCGGGCGTTCAACGGCGCTGGGCTTCGATGACCAGGAGCGCACGTCACGTCGGCTGGGCGTGGGGCTGCTGGGCAGCGTGCAGGTACTCCCGGGTACCCGGCTGTTCGCCGAAGTGGCGCAAGAGCATGAATTCGAGAACGACCAGCAGGATGTGACGATGCACCTGACCAGCCTGGCGGCGAATGACTTCACCTTGACCGGGTATACGCCCCACAGCGATATGACCCGGGCGAGCCTGGGGGTCAGCCACGAAGTGGTGGCGGGAGTGCATTTGCGCGGGAACTACAACTGGCGCAAGAGCGATGAGTTGACGCAGCAGGGGGTTAGCCTGGGGGTGAGTGTGGACTTCTAGGTTGCTGGGGCCGCTTTGCGGCCCTTCGCGGGCAAGCCCGCTCCTACAATGACCTCGTAAGGCCTGAGATGACCGCGTAAGGCCTGAGGCTTGCGCAATCCCGGTAGGAGCGGGTTTACCCGCGAAAGGCTGCAAAGCAGCCCCAATCGATTTACTGGGTGATGGTCTGCTCAGCCAACGCCACCGCCCGGAACATCGCCCGGCGTTTGTTGATGGTCTCTTCCCACTCAAGCGCCGGCACCGAATCAGCAACAATTCCGCCCCCCGCCTGCACATGCAACTCACCGTCCTTGATCACGGCAGTACGGATGGCAATCGCGGTGTCCATGTTGCCGTTCCAGGCGAAGTACCCCACGGCACCACCGTAAACCCCACGCTTGACCGGCTCCAATTCGTCGATGATCTCCATCGCGCGAATTTTCGGCGCGCCAGAAAGCGTACCGGCCGGCAGGATAGCCCGCAGTGCATCCATCGCCGTCAGCCCTTCACGCAGCTGGCCGGTGACGTTGGAAACGATATGCATGACGTTGGAGTAACGCTCGATCACCATCTTCTCGGTCAGGCGCACGCTGCCGGTCGAGGACACCCGCCCGACATCGTTGCGGCCCAGGTCGATCAGCATCAGGTGTTCGGCGATTTCTTTATCGTCCGACAGCAGGTCGTCTTCCAGTGCGCGGTCGGCCTCTTCAGTCGCACCACGCGGACGCGTGCCGGCAATCGGGCGCACAGTGACCAGGTTGTCCTCGACACGCACCAGCACCTCGGGTGAGCTACCTACCACGTGGAAGTCGCCAAAGTTGAAGAAGTACATGTACGGCGTCGGGTTGAAGCAGCGCAGCGCCCGGTACAGGTCGATGGGCGCGGCCTTGAAGTCGATCGACATACGCTGCGACGGCACTACCTGCATGCAATCACCGGCCAGGATGTACTCCTTGATACGGCCAACCGCGTTTTCGTAATCCTCACGGGTGTAGCTGGAGCGGAAATCAGGCTCGGCAGCCTGCGGGCCACTCAAGTCCAGGCCGCGGCGCGGAGCGATTGGCTGACGCAGGGTCTCAAGCAAGCCCTGCAGGCGCGCCTGGCCATGCTCGAAAGCCTGGTCTTCAGACGGGTCGACCAGCACGATCGCGTGCATCTTGCCTGCCAGGTTGTCGAACACCACTACCGCGTCAGACACCATCAGCAGGATGTCCGGCACACCCAGCGGGTCCGGGTTGGGGCTGGCACCCAGGCGCTTTTCCACATAACGCACGCAATCGTAGCCGAAGTAGCCGACCAGGCCGCCATTGAAACGTGGCAGGCCGGGGATGTCGGCAACCTTGTAGCGGTCCTTGAAGGCCTCGACGAACGCCAGCGGGTCTTCGACATCATGGCTTTCCACCTCAATGCCGTCCTGCAGAATGCTGACGTGATAGCCATGCACACGCATCACGGTGCGCGACGGCAGGCCAATCATCGAGTAACGGCCCCACTTCTCGCCGCCCTGCACCGATTCGAGCAGGTACGAGTTGGGTTGGTCAGCCAGCTTCAGGTAGATCGACAGCGGCGTATCGAAGTCGGCCAGGGTTTCGCAGGCCAGGGGGATGCGGTTGTAGCCGGCAGCGGCCAGGCGCAGGAATTCTTCGCGGTTCATGAGTAGCCTCGTGGCAAGCAGCAAAAAGTCAGGCAAACGGATGGGCCGGCATGCGCCGGCAGGCTGAAGTCAGGCGCGCCAACGCCAACGGGCCAGGGCCTTGATGACTTTCATCCAGAATTTGCCAGTAACCACCACGGTGGGCTCTCTGTCTTGTGAGGCTTGAAGGTCCGCCAACGTTATCCCAGTGGCAGGGTCTGCGCAACCGGGCAGCAATGCACGCAGGTCGTCGATCACCAGGTTGGGGGATTCGTCGTTGATCGGCCGGCCATGGTTGTAACCATAGGTAAGGCCCACGCACTGCACTCCGGCCGCCTTGGCTGCCAGCACATCACTGCGCGAGTCGCCGACGAACAGCGATTGTTGCGGGGTAACGCCAGCCATTTGCATGACGAACAGCAGGGCTGCAGGGTCGGGCTTTTTCTGTGGCAGCGTGTCACCGCCGATGATCCACCGGAAGTAGCGGCCAATCTTCATCTGGTCCAGCAAGGGAGCGACGAAACGCTCGGGCTTGTTGGTGATCAGCGCCATTTCCACACCCCGCTTCTGCAGCCAGCGCAGGGTGTCTTTCACACCGGGATAGACCACGGTGAGCTCATGGCTTTCGGCATAAGCGTCCATGAACAGCGCCAATGCCTGCTCGGCCAGCGCTTCGTCCACGTCAGCGTGGTCGATGCCGCCAGCCAGCGCCCGCCGCACCAGCACCTGGGCGCCATTGCCAACCCAGTGGCGCACCGCCTCAAGGCCTGCAGGCGGGCGCCCCAGTTCGAGCAGCATGCGGTCCACGGCGGCAGCCAGGTCTGGCACGGAATCGATCAGGGTACCGTCCAGATCGAACATCACCAGCCTGGGCAGCGCTCCAGGGAACAGCTGCTCGAAGCCACTCATGGGCGGGCCTGGGCCAGTTCGGCGCGCATCCTGGCGATGACTTCCTGGTAGTCCGGGGCGTTGAAGATTGCCGAACCGGCCACGAAGGTGTCAGCGCCAGCGGCGGCGATTTCGCGGATGTTGTTGACGTTGACGCCACCGTCGATTTCCAGGCGGATTTCACGGCCGCTGGCCTCGATCAGCGCCCGCGCCTCACGCAGCTTGTCGAGGGTGCCGGGGATGAACTTCTGCCCACCGAAACCTGGGTTGACGCTCATCAGCAGCACCATGTCGATCTTGTCCATCACGTACTTCAGGGCGTCCAGGCTGGTGGCCGGGTTGAACACCAGGCCAGCCTTGCAGCCGCCGTCCTTGATCAGCTGCAGCGAACGGTCGATGTGCTGAGAGGCTTCCGGGTGGAAGGTGATGTAGGTGGCACCGGCTTCGATGAAGTCGCCGATGATGCGGTCGACCGGGCTGACCATCAGGTGCACGTCGATGGGTGCGGTGACGCCATACTTGCGCAGGGCAGTGCACACCATCGGGCCGATGGTCAGGTTGGGGACGTAGTGGTTGTCCATGACATCGAAGTGGACGATGTCGGCACCCGCAGCCAATACCTTGTCGACATCCTCGCCCAGGCGAGCGAAATCGGCAGAGAGAATGGAGGGGGCAATAGCGTAGGGCTGCATGGTGCACCTGTTGGCAGAATCACGGTGGCGCGCATTGTAACCCAGGGAAAGGGATGAGGGCTGATTGGTATCAATCCATGTCCACCAGCTGTTTTAAACCTGTACCGACCTCCTCGCGGCTAAAGCCGCTCCCACAGGGACCGCACAGATCTCAAAAACCTGCATGAATCCTGTGGGAGCGGCTTTAGCCGCGAAGAGGCCGGCACAGGCGGCAACCCACCATTAAGCAGGCTGCTGAGTCCTCAGCTTCTCGCTACGCCCACGCAACCACTCCAGGGTCAGCAGCAAGATCACCGAGAAGGCAATCAACAAAGTCGCCGCCGCGGCAATGGTCGGGCTCAGGTTCTCGCGAATACCGCTGAACATCTGCCGCGGCAGGGTCGCCTGCTCGGGGCCTGCGAGGAACAGCGTCACGACCACCTCATCAAACGAGGTGGCAAAGGCGAACAGCGCCCCGGAAATCACACCAGGGGCGATCAACGGCAGGGTCACCCGGCGGAAGGTCAGCAGCGGCGAGGCGCCCAGGCTGGCCGCCGCACGCACCAGGTTGTAGTTGAACCCCTGCAGCGTCGCCGACACTGTAATGATGACGAACGGCACGCCCAGCACCGCATGCACCAGAATCAGCGAGGTGAAGCTGTTGCCCATGCCCAGCGGGGCAAAGAACAGGTAGCTGGCCACACCGATGATCACCACTGGCACCACCATCGGCGAGATCACCAGCGCCATTACCAGCGACTTGCCGGGGAAGTCGCCGCGGGTCAGGCCGATAGCCGCCAGGGTGCCGAACACCATGGCCAGCACCGTGGCCGCCGGGGCGACGATGATGCTGTTCTTCAACGCCCGCATCCACTCGGCCGAGGCGAAAAAGTCCTGGTACCACTGCAGCGAAAAGCCCTGCAGCGGGTAGACCAGAAAGCTGCCACTGTTGAACGACAGCGGTACGATCACCAGCACCGGCAGGATCAGGAAGAGCAGGATCAAACCGCAAAGAATGCGCAGGCTGTAGAACCAGACCCGCTCCACGGGCGACATGTAAGGGCTCAGCATGACAAGGCTCCTCAGCTCAGGCGCAGACGGCTGGCGCCGACCAGCCAGCTATAGATCAGGTACAGCAGCACGGTCGCCAGCAGCAACAGCCCGCCCAGTGCGGTGGCCATGCCCCAGTTGATGCTGGTATTGGTATAGAAGGCAACGAAGTAGCTGACCATCTGGTCGTTCGGGCTGCCCAAGAGTGCCGGGGTGATGTAGTAGCCGATGGCCAGGATGAACACCAGCAGGCAACCAGCGCCCACACCGGCATAGGTCTGCGGGAAGTACACCCGCCAGAAGCTGGCGAACGGGTGGCAGCCCAGCGAGATCGCCGCACGCATATAGCTGGGCGAAATGCCCTTCATCACGCTATACAGCGGCAGGATCATGAATGGCAGCAGGATGTGCACCATCGAGATGTACACGCCGGTACGGTTGAACACCAGCTCCAGTGGCTGATCGATGATGCCCATGGCCATCAGCGCGCTGTTGATCAGCCCGCCCGACTGCAGCAGTACGATCCACGCCGCCACCCGCACAAGGATCGAAGTCCAGAACGGCAGCAGTACCAGGATCATCAGCAGGTTGCTCTGCCGGGTCGGCAGGTTGGCCAGCAAGTACGCCAGCGGGTAGGCCAGTACCAGGCAAATGGCGGTAATGACCACCCCCATCCACAGGGTACGGGCAAAAATGTCCAGGTAAATGGCCTGGTCCGGGGTGGCCTTGGCCAGTTCGCCAAGGTCATCGATACGGTGGTCGACCGAAGCCAGCAGGTAGAACGACGTCACCGTGCTGGTATTGCGGCGGATCGCCTGCCAGTAAGCAGGGTCGCCCCAGCGCTCGTCGAGGGCCTGCAGGGCATCTTTATAGGAAGCGGGCTCACTCTTGAAGGGCAAGGCCCGAGCAGTCTTGGCCAGCAGGCTGCGGTAGCCCGCCAACTCCATGTTCAGGCGCTTGGACAGGTCGCCCAACGTCTGGTTCTTGCGCGATTCGGCCAGGTCCTGGCTCAGCGCCTTGTACACATCCTCGCCAGGCAGGCTCTTGCCATCCCACTGGCTGATGACTTCGACCGTACGCGGCAGGCCGCCCACCACTTCCGGGTTGCCGACGCTCTTGTACAACAGCGCCGCGATGGGCACCAGAAACACCAGCAAAAGGAACAGCGCCAGCGGCGCGATCAACGCCTGCGCCTTCCAGCGGTTGACCCGCTCGGCGTGCTTGAGGCGCTGCTTGAGACTTGGACCTGCGCCTTCTTTGAGGGGCACTGCAATGGCCATGGCGAACTCCGCGATACGAACTGAAAATGGGGCTGCTGCGCAGCCCATCGCAGGCAAGCCAGCGCCTGCAGGTACTGCATTGCCCTCAGGGACGGTGCGGTCCCTGTGGGAGCTGGCTTGCCTGCGATGGGCCGCAAAGCGGCCCCCTGCACCGGACCTTTACTTCTTCGCCGCCCAGGCGTTGAAGCGTTGCTCCAGCTGCTCGCTGTTGTCAGCCCAGAAGGCCACGTCGATCTGCACCTGGTTGGCGATGTTCTCAGGTGTGGTCGGCATGTCTTTCTTCACTTCATCCGACAGCAGGCTCACGGCCTTGGAATTGGCCGGGCCGTAGGCGATGTTCTCGGAATAGGTCTTCTGCTGCTCGGGCTGCACACTGAAGGCGATGAATTTCTTCGCTACGTCGGCATCCTTGGCACCTTTCGGGATGGCCCAGGCATCGAAGTCGTAGATGCCGCCGTTCCACACCACCTTGAGGTTGCTCTCCTTCTGAACCGCTGCAATGCGGCCGTTGTAGGCAGAGCTCATGACGACGTCACCCGAGGCCAGGTACTGGGGTGGCTGGGCGCCAGCCTCCCACCACTGGATGCTTGGTTTGAGTTCGTCAAGCTTCTTGAAGGCACGGTCCACACCTTCTTTGGTACCCAATACCTGATACACATCCTTCGGCGCCACGCCGTCGGCCATCAAGGCGAACTCCAGGGTGTATTTGGCACCTTTGCGCAGGCCGCGTTTGCCCGGGAATTTCTTGGTGTCCCAGAAATCAGCCCAACTGGTGGGTGCGGTTTTCAGCTTGTCGGCGTTGTAGGCCAGCACCGTGGACCAGACGAAGAAGCCGACACCACAAGGCTGGATGGCACCCGGCACGTAGTCAGCTTCGTTACCGAACAGGGCCGGGTCGAGCTCTTCGAACATACCCTCGTCACACCCGCGGGCCAGCTCGGGCGATTCCACTTCCACCAGGTTCCAGGACACGCTCTTGGTGTCGACCATGGCTTTGACCTTGGCCATTTCACCGTTGTACTCACCGGCGACGATCTTGCCCTTGCCGGCCTTTTCCCACGGTTCGTAGAACGCCTTGACCTGGGCCGCCTTGTTGGCGCCGCCGAACGAGACCACGGTGAGGTCTGCGGCCATTGCCTGGCCAGCGGCGAACAGCCCCAGGGCCAGGGCGGTCAGTTTCAACTGCTTGCGCATTATTATTCTCTCCACAGTACAGGGTTGGTGAAGCAATCCATCAATGGGCTTCGGCAATCGGATCGAGCGCGCGGGCGTGCTCCACCTCCCAGCCCAGCGGTACCACATCGCCCACGGCCAGGGCCGGGTCGAGCTCGGCAATCGGCTGTTTCACGAAGAAGTCGCCCTTGCCGCAAACTTCCAGGCGCACCCGCACGTGGTCGCCCAGGTAAATGAATTCGGCCACCCGGCCAGAGAAGCGGTTCACGCAGCTTTCGCTGTGGCCATTCAGGCGCACGCGCTCGGGGCGGATCGACAACGTGACCGGCTCACCGGCCTGCCCCACATTCACCGCCAGGGCCTCCACCCGCTCGCCACGCGGCAACTGCACCTGGCAACGCTTGCCATCGCTGGCCAGCAGGGTGCCGTTGATGCGGTTGTTCTCGCCGATGAAGTTGGCGACGAAGGTATTGCAGGGTTCTTCGTACAGCGTGCGCGGGTCGGCGATCTGCTGGATTTCACCCTGGTGGAACACCGCCACGCGGTCGGACATGGTCAGCGCTTCGCCCTGGTCGTGGGTGACGTATACAACGGTCACGCCGAGGCGCTGGTGAATGTGCTTGATCTCCATCTGCATGTGCTCACGCAGCTGCTTGTCCAGCGCGCCGAGTGGTTCGTCCATCAGGACCAACTGCGGCTCGAAGACCAACGCCCGGGCCAGTGCCACCCGCTGCTGCTGGCCGCCGGAAAGCTGGCCGGGGTAGCGCTTGGCGAAGGCATCGAGTTGCACCATGTTCAGCACGCGCTTGACCCGCTCGCTGATGTCGGTCTTGCTCAGGTTGCGCACGGTCAGCGGGAAAGCCAGGTTTTCGGCCACGGTCATGTGTGGGAACAGCGCATAGTTCTGGAACACCATGCCGATATCGCGTTTGTGCGGCGGCACGTTGTTGATCGAGCGCCCGGCCAGCTGGATTTCCCCAGCGGTGGGGGTTTCGAAGCCGGCCAGCATCATCAGGCTGGTGGTCTTGCCCGAGCCGGACGGGCCAAGCAAGGTGAGGAATTCGCCTTTGCGAATATCCAGGTTGAGGTCTTTGACGATCAGCGACTCGCCGTCGTAGCTCTTCTGCACACCACGGAAGCTGACCAGCGTTTCGCTGGTTGCAGCGTTCGACTTCGCCTCGCTCATGCCTGCACCTTCTTCTTGGATGACTGCGTAGGCAAAAGAGTAAAAGAGCTGCAAGCGCCCGAAAATCGGGGGTGCTGAGAGAATGCCATCATCCGGATGGAAGATTTACTGTAGGGATTGCCCTACAAGGATGGCGGGTTTTGAACACACTCCTCAGCCCTGCTACGCCCCCCTGTGGGAGCAGGTTCACCCGCGAAAGGGCCTGGCCTGCCATGCGCGGCGCCTGGGCCGGCCTCTTCGCGGGTGAACCCGCTCCCACAAGGTTCGGTACAGGCTGCGAAAACCGCATGTCGCAATCAGACCAGCTTGTGCTCCATGGCGTACTTCACCAGCTCGGCCAGTGAATTCACCTTAAGCTTCTGCATCAGACGCGCCTTGTGGGTGCTGATGGTCTTGCTCGACAGCGCCAACTGCTGGGCGATGTCGTTGACATTGGCGCCCTGGGCCAGGCGCTCGAACACCGAAAACTCCCGCTCCGACAACAGCGTATGCAAAGGCCGCGATTCGGTCAGGCCAACTTCGAACACCATGCGGTCAGCCAGCGCCGGGTCGATATAACGCCCACCACCGGCCACCCGGCGAATCGCCGTCAGCAACAGCGCCGGGTCACTGTCCTTGGTGGCATAGCCCGCCGCACCAGCCTTCAGTGCCCGCGCCGCCATCTGCGCCTCATCGTGCATCGACAGCATCAGGATCGCCGGCGCATCGTGCAGTGCGCGGATCCGCGGGATCGCTTCCAGCCCGTTTACACCCGGCATCGAGATATCCAGCAGTACCACCTCGCACGGCGTGTGCCGCAGGGTTTCGAGCAACTGCTCGCCATTACCGGCCTCCCCCGCCACCTGCATGTCCTTGGCCAGGCCGATCAACTGCTTGATGCCTTCACGGACTATGGTGTGGTCTTCGGCCACCAGCACTCGAATCACGCTCGTTCTCCTACTCCAACGGAATGGCCACGCTCAGGCTGGTGCCTTCGCCCGGTTGACTGTCCAGTGCCATGCTGCCGCCCAGCATCAGCACGCGCTCGCGCACCCCTACCAGGCCAAACGAGGTGGGGCGGGCCTGCTCGCGGCAAAAACCCTGGCCATCATCACTGACCGTCATGCGCAATTGCCCACCTTCATGTACCAGCTCGATCTCCACGCTGTGTGCCTGCGCGTGGCGCATCACGTTGGTCAGCGCCTCCTGGAGGATGCGGAACAAGCCAGTGGCCTTGGCATCGCTCAATGCTGGCAGATTATCCGGTACTTGCACCAGGCAGGGTATTTGCGTGCGGGCTTCGAAGCGCCGTGCCTGCCACTCGATGGCCGAGGCAATACCGGCATCCAGGATCGGCGGGCGCAGGGCAGTTGCCACATCGCGCACCAGCTGGAACAGCTGGGCGATCAGGCGCTTCATGCTGGCCAGGCGATCGTTCAGGCCCGGGTCCAACTCGGCAAAGGCCAGCTCGCACATCGACACTTCCAGCTTGAGCACGGTCAGCATCTGCCCCAGCTCATCATGCACTTCACGGGCGATGCGGGCTTTTTCTTCCTCACGCACGCTCTCCAGGTGGGCCGACAGCTCACGCAACTGCTCCTGGGACCTGGCCAACGCCAACTCGGCCCGCTTGCCTTGGGTGATATCCCACACCACTCCATCCCACACCACCTGGCCGTTGCCCAGGCGTCGGGTACTGGCCTTGATGTCGGCCCAGCGCTGTTCGCCCTGGCGGGTGAGGATGCGCCCCTGCCATGACCAGTCCTGGTCACTGGCCAAAGCCAGGTCCTGCACCCGGTGGTAATCGGCACGGTCTTCGGGGTGCACAAGATTGCGCAGGCCCATCTGCGGGTGTTGGATCTCGCTGGGTGTGTAACCCACCAGGGCTTCGCTGCCCTCGCTGATGTAGGGGAACTCCAGGTCGCCTTCGGCCGGGTCGCGCTCCAGGCGAAACACCAGCCCCGGTACGTTGCCGGCAATGCCCTTGAGTCGCGCCTCGCTTTCGCGCAGCGCTGCCAGGGCACGGTGGCGCTCGGTGACATCGGCGAGGTAGACCACCAGGTATTCGGAGTCGCGAAAGCGCAGGAAACTCAGTGACAGCTCCACCGGCAGCAGGCTGTTGTCAGCACACCGGCACTGCGTTTCGAACTGGCCGACACCGCCAACCCCGGTGCGCGCGCCCTTCCACAGTTCAAGCCAGCGGTCCATGCTTAGGCTTGGCTCGAAGTCGCTCAACGGCCGCTCCAGCAGCTCGCCCTCGGCATAACCGAGCATACGCTCGGCAGCGTGGTTGGCATAACGTACATGGCTGTCCCAGTTGACCCAGAGTATGCCCACCGTGCTTTGGTCGGTCGCGAACTGGCTCAGGCGCAGCGCCTCTTCACGCACCTGGCGCTCCACCAGGCTTTCCCGCGTGGTGAGCAGGCTGCGCTCCAGCTGGCGCTGCTGCCGGCGCTGCCATACCAGGGTGGCCAGTGTGCACAACAACAGCATGCCAAACAGCAAGGCCAGGTTCTGCCAGAAGCCGGGCGACTCGCTCAAACGTGGGTATTTGGGCTGCAACCAACGCTGGTGCAACTGCTCCAGCTCCTTGGCGGGCAGCGCCTGCAAGCCTCGCTCAAGCACATCCGCCAGCAGTGGCCAGTCACGCCGCGAACCAACACGCAGCAACTGCGGCAGGCCGATATCGCCGACCACTGCCAGCTCGCCGAACTCGCTCTCGCGTGACAGGCGGCTGAGTTGCGCTTCATCCAGCACCGCGAAGCTGGCCTGGCCAGCCACCACCAGTTGCAGGGCTTCGCGCTCGTTGGGTACGCCCTGCAGGTTGAGGTTGCCATAGTTGCCACGCAGGTAGTCCGCCAACTGGCTGGGCATGCGCACGGCCACACGCTGCTCGGCTTCAAGTTTTTCCAGCTCGACGGCCATGGCCCCGGTACGTGGCCCCACCACCAGTTGCGGCACTCGCATGTACGGGTCGCTGAACAACCACAGGCGCAGGCTCGCCGGGGTCTGGGTGAGACCAGGGGCAAAGTCGATCTCGCCACTCTGCAGGGCATGCTCGAGGCTGGCCTGGTCGTTGAAGTTGCGCCAGGTAAGGTCCAGGTGCAGCGCCTGGGCCAAGCTGCTCACCAACTCCACATTGGCCCCATACAGTTGCTGCAGGCGCCGGTCGAACTGCGCATAAGGCGCCTGCAGCACCAGGCCGACGCGCAGGCTGCGGTGCGTGTCCAGCCACTGCTGCTGGGCAGGTTCCAGCACAACGGTGGGCTGCGCCTCAGGCCTGGCAAATGCAATCAAGGGCAGCCACAAGCAGCCGATAACCAACAGGCGACGCACTCGCTTCATTTACACGCTCGTCTTGGCAAGGGCGGCCATGCAGCATGGCCGTCACGGGCAAATACTATTAGGCTGCCGGTATCATTCTGGCCCTGGGTTGACTCATGTCCACACTTTATCGCACGACGCTGGCAATGTGCTGCCTGGCCTCGATCCTTCCACTCGGTGCCATGGCCGCCGATGCTGAAAAACCACCTGCGGCCGCTGCGGCGCCCGCTGTCGAGGCACCACGTCCACCGCTACTGGAACGCAGCCAGGAAGATGCCCAGGCCCTTGAGCGGCTGGTACCCAAGGCCGAACAGCAGACCCTGCAGGCGGGGGCCGACAGCTTCCTGGCCTTGTGGAAACCGGCCAATGACAGTGCCCCCCAAGGGGCGGTGATCATCGTCCCTGGTGCAGGGGAAACCGCTGACTGGCCAAATGGCGTCGGCCCACTGCGGCAAAAATTCCCTGATGTCGGCTGGCACAGCCTGAGCGTCAGCCTGCCTGACCTGCTCGCCGACAGCCCGCAAGCACGCGTCGAGGCCACACCCGCTGCCGAGCCAGAAAAAGCCAAGGGCGAAAGCGCACCGGCCAAAGGCGTCCCGGCCGATGCCAATGCCAACGTCGCCCAGGCCACGGCGGCTGAAGCCGACACGGCAGAAAGTACTGACGCCGAACAGGCCAGCGAACAGACCGACCCCGCTGATGCCGAGCGCATTTTTGCCCGCCTGGATGCCGCAGTGGCTTTTGCCCAGCAGCACAATGCCCCCAGCATTGTGCTGATCGGCCATGGCAGCGGTGCATACTGGGCAGCCCGCTACCTGAGCGAAAAGCAGCCGCCGCAAGTGAACAAGCTGGTGATGGTGGCCGCGCAGACGCCGGCACGAGTAGAACATGACCTGGAAAGCCTGGCGCCGACCTTGAAAGTACCGACTGCCGATATCTACTACGTCACCCGTAGTGCAGACCGCAGTGCAGCCGGGTTGCGCCTGCAGGCCAGCAAACGCCAGAAGGACAGCCAGTACCGGCAGTTGTCGCTGATTGCCATGCCGGGGAACAAGGCGGCCGAGCAGGAGCAGCTGTTTCGCCGGGTGCGAGGGTGGATGAGCCCACAGGGATAAAGCCGTTCAGGCATTCGCGGGTAAACCCGCCCCCACAGGTACAGCGCAGGGATCAAGGGCTGCGCAAATCCTGTGGGTGCGTCTTTAGCCGCGAAGAGGCCCTTACAGGCCCCGCCGCTTACGGATCATGGCATAGGCCTGATGCAACTCACGGGTCCGCTCGGTCGCCTCACGCACCTGCGCCTCACTGGCCCCGGTACCCGCCAGCTTGTCCGGATGGTGGCGGCTGACCAGCCGGCGATACGCCTGCTTGACCTTGTCGACATCGGTGTCCGCGTCGACCGCCAGCAAACGCAACGCCGCCGCGTAAGTCATGGCTACCCCTTCCGGCCCTGCAGTTCTGCGCGGCTCGTACTCCAGCGACATGGCCTGCACCTGACGCCGGCTCATGCCCAGCTTCTGCCCCCAATCCAGTAGCAGTTCACGTTCCTTGTTGCCCATCTTGCCGTCAGCCCAGACCATCCGCCAACAGGCCCGCAAGGTACCTTCAGCCGCATGTGGCTGCTGGCGAATCCGCCGCAGGTGGCCGCCAAGCCGGTCCTTGCCAGCCTTGCCGCGGTTGAATGCGTTGATCGCACGCAACCGGGCCGGCTCGGCCAGGTCCAGGCGCACCATTTCCTGGCGCGCTTGCTGGATATGCTGCTCGGCCACCCGACCATCACTCTTGGCCAGGCGCCCGAGCATCACGAACAGCAATTCGTCATCGCGCATGGCCGGGCGACCGCTCAGGCGCTCGCGCATGTCGTCCCAACCTTCCAGGCGCAACCGGCGGTCAATGACCTGTCCGAGCACCAGGCCGAGCAAGGCGCCCGGAATGCTGGCCACGGCAAAGCCTGCGCCGGCGCCAATCAGTGTGCCTGGCCACCACATGTCAGGCGCGCTCGCCAATCAGGCGCTCGGCTTCGGCCAGGCGCTCGAGCGTGCCGACATCCACCCAGTGGCCACGGTAGTGCTCGCCCGTGACCTTGCCCGCCGCCATGGCCTGGCGCAGCAGCGGTGCCAGCTTGAAGGCGCCCGCCTGGCAGCCCTCGAACAGCGCCGGGTGCAGCACTGAAATGCCGCTGAAGGTCAGTGTGCCCGGCGCATCATCACCGTCGACCACCTGCTCGCCCACCAGGCGGAAGTCACCCTCGCCGTGATGGCCCGGGTTGTCGACCAGCACCAGGTGAGCCAGGCCATGCAGGGGAGCTTGCAACTGCGCGAAGCCGTAGTCGGTCCAGACATCGCCGTTAACCAGCAAGAAAGGCTCATCACCCAGTAACGGCAAGGCCTTGAAGATACCTCCGCCGGTTTCCAGTGGCTCGCCCTCTGGCGAATAACGGATGCTCAGGCCAAAACGGCTGCCATCCCCCAGGTGATCTTCGATCTGCTGGCCAAGCCAGGCATGGTTGATCACCACCTCGGTAATGCCCGCAACCGCCAGCGCGCGCAGATGGTATTCGATCAGCGGCTGGCCGGCGACCGGGATTAACGGTTTGGGTGTGTGCAGGGTCAGTGGGCGCATGCGCTCACCCTTGCCCGCTGCCAGAATCATTGCCTTCATGCACGCGCTCCGGCCTGCAGCTCGGCAATCAGCTCACCCAGCTCCGCCAATTCGGGCCGGCGACCGATCACTTCATTTATATAGGCGAAGAAACGCGGCACGTCGCCCAGGTAACGCGGCTTGCCGTCGCGGTGGCAGATGCGGGCGAAGATGCCGATCACCTTCAGGTGGCGCTGCACGCCCATCAGGTCGCTGGCGAGCTGGAAGGCTTCGAAATCGGCGTGTACCGGGATGCCGGCAGCCTGCGCCTGCTGCCAGTAGTCACGCAGCCAGGCTTCGACCCGTGCTTGCGGCCAGCTGACAAAGGCGTCCTTGAAGAGGCAGGTGATGTCGTAGGTGACCGGGCCATACACCGCATCCTGGAAGTCCAGCACACCGGGGTTGGGAGTACTCTGCATCAGGTTGCGTGGCATGTAGTCGCGGTGCACCAGCACCTTGGGCTGAGCCAGGGCGCTGTCGATCAGCAGTTGGCTGACGCGCTGCCACGTTGCCTTCTGCGTGTTATTGAGGGCCAGGCCCAGTTCACGCCCCACGTACCACTCGGGGAACAGCTCCACTTCACGGCGCAGCAGGGCGTCGTCGTAAGAGGGCAGCGGCGCATCCATTGGTAAACGCTGGAACTGCAGCAGGGCCTCGATGGCATCGGCGAACAGGCCATCGGCGTTGTCGGCATTGATGATGTCAAGGTATGTCTGATGGCCCAGGTCACCCAGCAGCAGGAACCCGCGCTCCAGATCCTGAGCGTGGATGAGCGGGACATGCACGCCGGCGCTGGCCAGCAGTTGGTCGATGGCGACGAACGGTCGGCAGTTCTCCTGTGGCGGTGGGGCATCCATGATCACGAAGCTGTGGCCGGCGCCCTGCCAGCGGAAGTAACGGCGGAAGCTGGCGTCGCTGCTGGCCGCGGTCAGGCTGCCTTCGGGCACTTCACCCCAGGCGTTGTTGCGGAAAAGATCATTGAGCTGCTCGGTGAGCCAGACCGTCAGTTGTTGCAGGCGTACATCGTGTTCAGGCATTACAAGGGTCTCCGACGGCCCTAGCCGTCAAGCGGGTCATGCTTTATTATCCAGCATCTTTTTCAGACCATCGAGAGGCGTGCGGCCCCACACGCGGGCAGATGGCACGCAGGAAGCCCGGACTAATAAGATGGCATTGAAATCCCCCGCGTTTCGTAGAAAGTTTCCGTTGCTGGTAACCGGCGGTCTGCTGGCCCTGCAACCTCTGGCCACCTCATACGTAGTGGCAGCCGAACAGTTCGACTGCCAAGTGTCCGCCTCCGGTGGCTGGGACTGCAAGCCCAAGACCCCGGCCAGCAACCTGCCGCCACGCCCGGTGCACGAGGGTGCAGCTGTCAGCGCCGGCACCGAAGCCGCGAGCGAAGGCGAAACCGCAGATAAGCCAATGCTGGTTACCGAGGCCAAGGGCCGTGGCCTGAAGTCGCGCAGCGAAGACTACAGCCACCTGGACTGGGTGCCGCGTGAAAAGCTCACGGCCGCACAGCTGGCCGAAACCGGCCCGTACTGCGGTGGCGCCTACATCGAGCCAACCCGCCCGGGCATGGCCGACACCACGCCAAAGGATGAGTCGCCGACCTACATCAACGCCAAGGTATCCAAGTACCAGCAGGAGCAGCAGATCGCGACCCTCGCCGGTGACGTGGTCATGCGCCAGGGCAGCATGCAGGCCGAAGCCGACGAGGCCAACCTGTACCAGGCCGAAAACCGCGGCGAGCTCAAGGGCAACGTCAAGATCCGTGACAACGGCTCGCTGGTGGTGGGTGACCAGGCGCAGATCCAGCTCGACACGGGCGAAGCCCAGGTCGACAACGCCGAATATGTGATGCACAAGTCGCATATCCGCGGCAACGCCCTGTACGCCAAGCGTGGCGAAAACGCCATCATCCGTCTCAAGGACGGTACGTACACCACCTGCGAACCGGGCAGCAACGCCTGGCAGCTGAAGGGCAACAACATCACCCTGAACCCGGCCACCGGCTTCGGTACCGCGACCAACGTCACCCTTCGGGTCAAGGATTTCCCGGTGTTCTACACACCGTACATCTACTTCCCGATCGACGACCGTCGCCAGTCCGGCTTCCTGCCACCGTCGTTCAGCACCAGCAGTGACACCGGCTTCATGCTGGTCACGCCGTACTACTTCAACCTGGCACCGAACTACGATGCCACGTTGTACCCGCGCTACATGACCAAGCGCGGCCTGCTGATGGAAGGCGAATTCCGCTACCTGACCAAGTCCAGCCAAGGCCAGTTCGGTGGCGCGTACCTGAATGACAAGGACGACGACCGCAAAGACCAGACTGACTACAAAGAACAACGCTGGATGGTCAACTGGCAGCACAAGGGTGGCCTGGACGAGCGCCTGATGACCGAGGTGGACTACACCGACATCAGCGACCCGTTCTACTTCCAGGACCTGGAGTCCGACCAGATCGGCGTCGAAAGCCGCGATCTGCTGAACCAGCAGGGCGCCCTTACCTACCGTGGTCAAGGCTACACGGCCCGGCTGAACGTGCATGCCTACGAGATGGCGACCATCTCGCAGATCACCCCGTATGACCGCCTGCCGCAACTGACCCTCAACGGTACGCTGCCATTCCAGCCAGGCGGCCTGAACCTGGGTTACGAAACCGAAGCGGTTCGCTTTGATCGTGACCTGAAGAACGATTTCGTTCGTGACAAAGATGGCAACCCGGACTTCTCGGCCGGGGCAGCAGGTCGCCGCCTTGATGAGAACGTCAGCGGCATCGCCCGTGCCAACGGCACCCGCCTGAATGTCGCCCCATCGATCAGCCTGCCGATGCAAGCCAGCTACGGCTATGTCACGCCGAAGCTGAAATACGCCTATACCCATTACGATCTGGACCTGGACAGCAAGGGCAAAGCCGAAGCGATCGCGCAATCGTCGCTGCCTGGCTATGGCAGCTACAACAGCTCGCTGGACCGCGATGTCCCGATCTTCAGTGTCGACAGCGGCCTGTACTTCGACCGCAACACCTCGATGTTCGGTACCAACTACCGGCAAACCCTCGAGCCGCGCCTGTTCTACCTCTACGTCCCGTACAAGGACCAGAAGGACATCCCGCTGTTCGACTCGAGCGAGACACTGTTCAACTATGACTCGCTGTTCTATGACAACCGCTTCAGCGGCACCGACCGCATCGGCGACGAGAACAAGCTGTCGCTGGGTGTGACCACCCGTTGGATCGAAGATGACGGCTTCGAACGCCAGAACTTCAGCATTGGCCAGGCTTATTACTTCAAGGACCGCAAGGTTCAATTGCCGGGCATCGATTACAAAACCCGCAAAGATGCGCAGTCCGATGTGTCGCCGTATGCGCTCAAGTACGCCTACTTCTTCAACCGCGACTGGCGCTTCAATTCGGACTTCAACTGGGACCCGGACAGCCGCAGCACCCGTTCGGGCAGCGCGATGTTCCACTACCAGCCTGAAGACAACCCGAACAAGATCGTCAACCTGGGTTACCGCTACCGCAACGACACCATTTCCTACGATTCCACGACCGGTACCTGGAAAGTGGGCGGCGGGGACTATGGCGTTGAAGGGCAGCCTAACTTCATCAAGGATTACTACAAGATCCAGCAGCACGACTTCTCGGTCATCTGGCCGATCGTGCCGCAGTGGAGCGTGATTGCCCGCTGGCAGCATGACTACAACCGCAACCGCACCCTGGAAGCCATGGGTGGTTTCGAATACGACAACTGCTGCTGGAAGCTGCGTCTGGTCAACCGTTACTGGATCGACTACGACGATTTCAGCCAGGCCCTTCCACAGAACGAAAAAGGCGACCACGGTGTCTTCCTTCAGATCGTCCTGAAAGGCCTCGGTGGTGTAGTTGGCAACAAGGTCGAATCTTTCCTCGACCAAGGCATTCAAGGTTATCGTGAACGTGAAGACCAAGCTTATTGATCGACTGCGCCCGGTGTTGCTGGGCGCCGCTTTGCTGAGTGGCGCGGTGCATGCCGCGGTACAACCGCTTGATCGCGTGGTGGCCATCGTCGATAACGACGTGGTCATGCAGAGCCAGCTGGACCAGCGCGTCCATGAAGTCCAGCAAACCATCGCCAAGCGTGGCGGCGGCGTGCCACCCGCAGGCACCCTGGAACAGCAGGTGCTGGAACGCCTGATCGTCGAAAACCTGCAGTTGCAGATCGGCGAGCGCTCCGGCATCCGCATCACCGACGAAGAACTGAACCAGGCCATCGGCACCATTGCCCAGCGCAATGGCATGTCGCTGGACCAGTTCCGCGCCGCCCTGGCCCATGACGGCCTGTCCTTCGACGACGCCCGCGACCAAGTCAAGCGCGAGATGATCATCAGCCGCGTGCGCCAGCGCCGCGTGGCCGAGCGCATCCAGGTATCGGAGCAGGAAGTGAAGAACTTCCTCAACTCCGACCTGGGCAAGATGCAGATGTCGGAAGAGTACCGCCTGGCCAACATCCTCATCCCTACCCCGGAAGCCGCCAACTCGGATGATATCCAGAAGGCTGCGCGCAAGGTCGGTGACGTGTACCAGCAACTGCGCCAGGGCGCAGACTTCGGCCAGATGGCAATTGCCAACTCGGCCAGCGAAAACGCGCTGGAAGGCGGCGAAATGGGCTGGCGTAAAGCCGGTCAACTGCCACCTGACTTCGCCAAGATGCTCAGCAGCATGCCGGTGGGTGAGATCACCCAGCCGATCCGCATCCCCAACGGCTTCATCATCCTCAAGCTGGAAGAGAAGCGTGGTGGTGGCGAAAACGTGCTGCGTGACGAAGTGCACGTGCGCCACATTCTGATCAAGCCGAGCGAAATCCGCAGCGAAGCGGCCACCAAGCAGTTGGCCGAGCGCCTGTATGACCGTATCCAGAACGGCGAGGACTTCGGCGAACTGGCGAAGAGCTTCTCGGAAGACCCAGGTTCGGCGCTCAACGGCGGCGACCTCAACTGGGTGGACCCGAATAGCCTGGTACCGGAGTTCCGCGAACAGATGGCCAACGCCCAGCAAGGCGTCGTGACCAAACCGTTCAAGACCCAGTACGGCTGGCATGTCCTGGAAGTGCTGGGCCGTCGCGCCACCGACAGCACCGAGCAGGCTCGCGAACAGCAGGCCCTGAGCGTACTGCGTAACCGCAAATACGATGAAGAGCTGCAAACCTGGCTGCGCCAGATCCGCGATGAAGCCTACGTTGAAATCAAGCTGCCTGGCGCTGACCAGGCCGCCCAGTGAAGCCCCTGCGCTTCGCCGTCACACCCGGCGAGCCGGCCGGCATAGGCCCCGACCTGTGCCTGCTGCTCGCCGCCGACGCCCAGCCCCACCCCCTGATTGCCATCACCAGCCGTGACCTGCTCGCCGAGCGGGCCACACAGCTGGGGCTGGCCGTCAGCCTGCTGCCGGTAGCCCCGGGCCAATGGCCCGATCAGCCGGCGCCTGCAGGCAGTCTGTACGTCTGGGATACCCCTCTCGCAGCCCCGGTAACGCCAGGCCAGCTCGACAAGGCCAATGCCGCATTCGTGCTGGAAACCCTGACCCGCGCAGGCCAAGGCTGCCTGGACGGGCACTTTGCCGGGATGATCACTGCCCCGGTGCACAAGGGTGTGATCAACGAAAGCGGTATCGCCTTCTCCGGGCATACCGAATTCCTCGCTGAGCTGACCCATACCGCACAAGTGGTGATGATGCTGGCTACCCACGGCCTGCGTGTGGCCCTGGTGACCACGCACCTGCCGCTGCGCGACATTGCCGACGCCATCACCGCTGAGCGTGTCGAGCGCGTTACCCGTATCCTGCATGCCGACATGCGCGACAAGTTCGGCATTGCCGACCCGCGCATCCTGGTGTGCGGCCTCAACCCGCACGCGGGTGAGGGCGGCCACCTGGGCCGCGAGGAAATCGACATCATCGAGCCGACCCTGGCCCGCCTGCGCACCGAAGGCATGGACCTGCGCGGGCCGTTGCCGGCCGATACCCTGTTTACCCCCAAATATCTGGAGCACTGCGATGCGGTGCTGGCGATGTACCACGACCAGGGCCTGCCCGTACTCAAGTACAAAGGCTTTGGCGCTGCCGTGAACGTGACCCTGGGCTTGCCGATCATCCGTACATCGGTTGACCACGGCACCGCCCTGGACCTGGCCGGCAGCGGCAAGGTCGACACCGGCAGCCTGCGCGTCGCGCTGGAAACCGCCTACCAGATGGCCGAGAACCGACCATGAACGAGCAATACCAACACCGGGCGCGCAAGCGCTTCGGCCAGAACTTCCTGCACGACGCCGGCATCATCGACCGCATCCTGCGTGCCATCAACGCCAAGGCCGGCGAACACCTGCTGGAAATCGGCCCGGGTCAGGGCGCCCTGACCGAAGGGCTGCTGGGCAGCGGAGCACAACTGGACGTGGTGGAACTGGACAAGGACCTGGTGCCGATCCTGCAGCACAAGTTCGCTGACCGCAGCAACTTCCGCCTGCACCAGGGCGATGCCCTGAAGTTCGACTTCAACCAGCTGGGCGTTCCACCGCGCAGCCTCAAGGTAGTGGGCAACCTGCCCTACAACATCTCCACCCCGCTGATCTTCCACCTGCTCAGCCATGCCGGGCTGATCCGCGACATGCACTTCATGCTGCAGAAAGAGGTGGTCGAGCGCATGGCCGCCGGCCCTGGCGGTGGTGACTGGGGCCGCCTGTCGATCATGGTGCAGTACCACTGCCGCGTGGAACACCTGTTCAACGTTGGCCCGGGTGCCTTCAACCCACCACCGAAAGTGGATTCAGCGATCGTCCGTCTGGTGCCGCACGAAGTGTTGCCACACCCGGCCAAAGACGCGCGGCTGCTGGAGCAAGTGGTACGCGAAGCCTTCAACCAGCGCCGCAAGACCCTGCGCAACACCCTGAAAGGCCTGCTGGATAGCGCGGCCATCGAGGCGGCCGGCGTGGATGGCAGCCTGCGCCCGGAACAGCTGGACCTGGCGGCCTTTGTGCGCCTGGCTGACCAGCTGGCCGCTCAGCAACAAGCCTGATTTCGCCTGCACCGGCCTCTTCGCGGGCAAGCCCGCTCCTACAAGAGATCGCACAACCCTCAAATACTGTGCGTCCATTGCAGGAGCGGGCTTGCCCGCGAAGAGGCCGGCACATCCAACCTGGCCCCCACACCGCTGGCCCTCCCCCCCGCCAATGGCCTAGACTGCATTATTGCGTCAGTTCGCCCAAGGCCCTTGCATGTCCGACCCCCGCTATCTGATCGACGTCAGCGTCGTGACCCGCTACCTCAAAGAACAATCCGACCCTGAAAACAGTCGTTACGCGTTCGCCTACACCATTACCGTGCAGAACAACGGCTCGCTCAAAGCCAAGCTGCTGTCGCGCCACTGGCTGATCACCAACGGTGACGGCGAGGTCGAGGAAGTGCGCGGCGCCGGTGTGGTTGGCCAGCAACCCAACATCGACCCAGGCCAGAGCCACACCTACAGCAGCGGTGCAGTCATCAGCACCCGCGTTGGCACCATGCAGGGCAGCTACCAGATGTTTGCCGAAGACGGTAAGCGATTCGATGCCGAGATTGCCCCCTTCCGCCTGGCGGTACCCGGGGCCCTGCACTGATGGCCACCTATGCCGTCGGAGACCTGCAGGGCTGCCTGCAGCCGCTCAAGTGCCTGCTCGAACGCGTCAACTTCAACCCTGCCGTCGACCGCCTGTGGCTGGTCGGCGACCTGGTCAACCGTGGCCCCGAGTCGCTGGAGACCCTGCGTTTTCTTTATTCGATCCGCCAGTCGCTGGTTTGCGTGCTGGGCAACCACGACCTGCATCTGCTGGCGGCCTGGCACAACGTCGAGCGCCTGAAGAAAAGCGATACCCTGCGCGAAATCATCGAAGCACCCGATGCCGACCAGCTGTTCGACTGGCTGCGCCAGCAAAAGCTGCTGCATTACGATGAGCCTCGGGGCATTGCCCTGGTGCACGCCGGTATCCCACCGCAATGGACCCTGGGCAAAGCGTTGGAGCTGGCCGCCGAGGTCGAGGAAGTGCTGCGTGACGACAGCCGCCTGAAGCTGTACCTCGACGGCATGTACGGCAACGAGCCGAACAAATGGAACAAAGACCTTACCGGCGTCGAACGCCTGCGGGTCATTACCAACTACTTCACGCGCATGCGTTTCTGCACCGCCACCGGCAAGCTCGACCTCAAGAGCAAGGAAGGCCTGGGTAGCGCGCCAAAGGGTTACAAGGCCTGGTATGCGCACAAGGACCGCCGCTCACGCCATGTGAAGATCATCTTCGGACACTGGGCCGCCCTTGAAGGCCGCGTCGACGACCCTGGCGTCATCGCGCTGGACACCGGCTGCGTGTGGGGCGGCGCCATGACCCTGTACAACGTCGACAGCGGCAAATACCACCGCTGCGACTGCGCCGACGACGGTACCGTCCGCCAGCCGGCACAACCCACTACACTGAACGATCACCCCTGAAGAGAACCGTACCCCATGAGCGAATTCAAGCGCATCCCTCCCGAACAGGCACTGGCCCTGCGCGCGCAAGGTGCGGTAGTCGTCGACATTCGCGACCCGCAGGCCTTCGCTGCCGGCCACATCACTGGCGCCCAGCACCTGGATAACCACTCGGTGGCCGAGTTCATCCGCAATGCCGACCTCGACGCCCCCACCCTGGTGGTGTGCTACCACGGCAACTCCAGCCAGAGCGCTGCTGCCTACCTGGTAGGCCAGGGCTTCTCCGACGTGTACAGCGTCGACGGCGGCTTTGAACTGTGGCGCGCCACCTACCCGGCCGAGACCGCCCAAGGCAGCGCCGAATAATTTTTTCATATTTACTGCAGCCCGCGCCCCGTGCGGGCTTGCGGCTTATCTGACGAACGGTCGTTCGTAACTTCTGCCCACCTCACCCCTTGACCTTGCAGATAACCAACTACGCTTAAGCTCAGGCCATCCAAAAAAGGGGAGAGCCGGTACACCGGCGTGCGGGTCATCGGTAGCGTTACAGGGTGTTCTGGGGGGTATACAGCAATCGGCGAACCCGGTTGCATGCCAGCATCAGCTGACTGATCCGGCGTCGTCTCCACGTATCGAGCGAGGTGACGTCATGAGTATTTTTAGCCACTTCCAACAACGTTTCGAGTCTACGCGCCAGGAAGAACTCTCGCTGCAGGAGTACCTCGAGCTGTGCAAAGGGGATCGCAGTGCCTACGCATCGGCGGCCGAACGGCTGTTGCTGGCCATCGGTGAGCCAGAGCTGATCGACACCTCTACCAACTCCAGGCTGTCGCGCATCTTCTCCAACAAGGTAATCCGCCGCTATCCGGCCTTTGCCGACTTCCATGGCATGGAAGAGTGCATCGACCAGATCGTGTCGTACTTCCGCCACGCCGCCCAAGGCCTGGAGGAAAAGAAACAGATCCTCTATCTGCTGGGCCCGGTAGGCGGCGGTAAATCGTCGCTGGCGGAAAAACTCAAACAACTGATGGAAAAGGTACCGTTCTACGCCATCAAGGGCTCGCCGGTTTTCGAGTCGCCTTTGGGCCTGTTCAACGCCACCGAAGATGGGGCCATTCTCGAGGAAGAGTTCGGCATCCCACGGCGCTACCTGAATACCATCATGTCGCCTTGGGCGACCAAACGCCTGCAGGAATTTGGCGGAGACATTTCCAAGTTCAAGGTAGTGAAGCTCTACCCGTCGATCCTCAACCAGATCGCCATTGCCAAGACCGAACCGGGCGACGAGAACAACCAGGACATCTCTGCCCTGGTGGGTAAGGTCGATATCCGCAAGCTTGAAGAATACCCACAGAACGACGCCGACGCTTACAGCTACTCGGGCGCGCTGTGCCGGGCCAACCAGGGCCTGATGGAATTCGTCGAGATGTTCAAGGCGCCGATCAAGGTCCTGCACCCCTTGCTCACCGCCACCCAGGAAGGCAACTACAACAGTACCGAAGGCCTTGGGGCAATTCCCTATACCGGTATCCTGCTGGCACACTCCAACGAATCGGAGTGGCATACCTTCCGCAACAACAAGAACAACGAAGCCTTCATCGACCGGATCTACATCGTCAAGGTGCCGTACTGCCTGCGCGTCAGCGATGAAATCAAGATCTACGATAAATTGTTGGTCAACAGCTCACTGTCCAAGGCCCATTGCGCACCAGATACGCTGAAGATGCTGGCCCAGTTCACTGTGTTGTCACGCCTCAAGGAGCCAGAAAACTCCAACATCTACTCGAAAATGCGCGTGTATGACGGGGAAAACCTCAAGGATACCGATCCGAAGGCCAAGTCGATCCAGGAATACCGTGACTCGGCCGGCGTCGACGAAGGCATGAACGGCCTGTCGACACGCTTCGCCTTCAAGATCCTGTCCAAGGTGTTCAACTTCGACCCACACGAAATTGCCGCCAACCCGGTGCACCTGCTGTACGTGCTGGAACAACAGATCGAACAGGAACAGTTCCCGGCCGAAGTGCGCGAGCGCTACCTGCGCTACCTGAAAGAATACCTGGCGCCGCGCTACATCGAGTTCATCGGCAAGGAAATCCAGACGGCTTACCTGGAGTCCTACAGCGAGTACGGCCAGAACATTTTCGACCGCTACGTGCTGTACGCCGACTTCTGGATCCAGGACCAGGAGTACCGGGACCCGGAAACCGGCGAGATCCTCAACCGTATCGCCCTCAACGAAGAGCTGGAGAAGATCGAGAAGCCTGCTGGCATCAGCAACCCGAAAGACTTCCGCAACGAGATCGTCAACTTCGTACTGCGCGCACGCGCCAACAACAACGGCAAAAACCCAAGCTGGCTGAGCTACGAAAAACTGCGGGTAGTGATCGAGAAGAAAATGTTCTCCAACACCGAAGACCTGCTGCCCGTCATCAGCTTCAACGCCAAGGCCAGCAAAGAGGACCAGAAGAAGCACAACGACTTCGTCACCCGGATGGTGGAGCGTGGTTATACCGACAAACAGGTGCGCCTGCTGTCGGAATGGTACCTGCGGGTCAGGAAATCGCAATAAAGCGACAAGCTATACACCGCTCGCCCAGGGTTGCCATGCCAGCCCTGGGCGGCGGCAGCTGCTTTTGCTGCGTTTACGTGCAGCAGCTCGTAGCTTGAAGCGTGCAGCTGTTCCCAGCTACCGGAGGGACCATGAGCTACGTTATAGACCGCCGCCTGAACGGCAAGAACAAGAGCACGGTCAACCGCCAGCGCTTCCTGCGGCGGTACCGCGAACACATCAAGAAGGCCGTCGAAGAGGCGGTAAGCCGCCGTTCCATCATGGACATGGAACACGGCGAGCAGATCAGCATTCCCGGGCGCGATATCGACGAACCGGTGCTGCACCATGGTCGCGGGGGCAAACAGACCATCGTGCACCCAGGCAACAAGGAATTCACCGCTGGTGAACACATCCCCCGGCCGCAAGGCGGCGGAGGTGGCGGCGGCGGCCGTGGCAAAGCCGGTAATTCCGGCGAAGGCATGGACGAATTCGTCTTCCAGATCACCCAGGAAGAGTTTCTCGAATTCATGTTCGAAGACCTCGAACTGCCCAACCTGGTCAAGCGTCACCTGACCGGTGCCGATACCTTCAAGACCGTACGCGCCGGCATCGCCAACGAAGGCAACCCGTCGCGCATTAACATCGTGCGTACCCTGCGCTCGGCCCACGCCCGGCGTATCGCCTTGACCGGCAGCAGCCGGGCACTGCTGCGCGAAGCGCAGAAAGAACTTGCCCGGCTCAAGGTCGAAGAACCGGACAATTTCACCGATATCCAGGAGATCGAACAGGAAATCGAACGTTTGAAGGCACGCATCAACCGCCTGCCCTTCCTCGACACCTTCGACCTCAAGTACAACCTGCTGGTCAAGCAGCCCAACCCCAGCTCGAAAGCGGTGATGTTCTGCCTGATGGACGTCTCCGGCTCGATGACCCAGGCCACCAAGGACATCGCCAAGCGTTTCTTCATCCTGCTGTACCTGTTCCTCAAGCGTAACTACGACCGCATCGAAGTCGTGTTCATCCGCCACCACACCAGTGCCAGGGAAGTCGACGAAGAGGAGTTCTTCTACTCGCGGGAAACCGGCGGCACCATCGTTTCCAGCGCGCTCAAGCTGATGCAGGAGATCATGGCTGAACGCTACCCGGCCAGCGACTGGAACATCTATGCCGCCCAGGCCTCCGACGGCGACAACTGGAACGACGACTCGCCGATCTGCCGCGAGATTCTCTCCAAGCAGATCATGCCCCATGTGCAGTACTACACTTACGTTGAGATCACCCCCCGTGAGCACCAGGCGCTGTGGTACGAATATGAACGTATCGGCGAAGCCTACCCCGACACGTTCGCCCAACAGCAGCTGGTATCGGCCGGCGACATCTACCCGGTCTTCCGTGAACTCTTCCAGCGCAGGTTAGCCACATGACCGCCAGAGCACAGAGACGCCAACCCATTTCAACCGGGTCCGAGTGGACGTTCGAACTGATCCAGACCTACGACCGGGAAATCAGCCGCCTGGCCGAGCGTTACGCCCTGGACACCTACCCCAATCAGATCGAGGTAATCACTGCCGAGCAGATGATGGACGCCTACGCCTCGGTCGGCATGCCGCTGGGCTATCACCACTGGTCCTACGGCAAGCAGTTCCTCAGTACGGAAAAGTCTTACAGCCGCGGCCAGATGGGCCTGGCCTACGAGATCGTGATCAACTCCGACCCGTGCATCGCCTACCTGATGGAAGAAAACACCATGTGCATGCAGGCACTGGTGATTGCCCATGCCTGCTACGGGCATAACAGCTTTTTCAAAGGCAACTACCTGTTCCGCACCTGGACTGACGCCAGTTCGATCATCGATTACCTGGTGTTCGCCAAGCAGTACATCGCCCAGTGCGAAGAGCGCCACGGTATCGATGCAGTGGAAGACCTGATCGACTCCTGCCATGCCCTGATGAACTACGGGGTCGACCGCTACAAGCGCCCTTACCCTATTTCTGCCGAAGAGGAACGCCGCCGTCAGCAGGAGCGTGAAGAGCACCTGCAGCGGCAGATCAACGACCTGTGGCGGACCATTCCAAGAAGCGCCGACAAGGGTAACGAACGCGATGAAGGGCGCTTCCCTGCAGAGCCGCAAGAAAACATTCTGTACTTCATCGAAAAGAACGCCCCGCTGCTCGAACCCTGGCAGCGTGAAGTGGTGCGCATCGTGCGCAAGATCGCCCAGTATTTCTACCCGCAACGCCAGACCCAGGTGATGAACGAAGGCTGGGCAACCTTCTGGCACTACACCCTGATGAACGACCTGTACGACGAGGGTCTGATCACCGAAGGCTTCATGATGGAGTTCTTGCAGTCGCACACCAGTGTGGTGTTTCAGCCTGGCTTCGACAGCCCCTACTACAGCGGCATCAACCCCTACGCGCTGGGCTTCGCGATGTACACCGACATCCGCCGCATGTGCGAAAACCCGACCGAGGAAGATCGCCACTGGTTCCCCGACATTGCCGGCAGTGACTGGCTTTCTACCATCAAGTTTGCCATGAGCAGCTTCAAGGACGAGAGTTTCATCCTGCAATACCTGTCACCCAAGGTGATGCGCGACCTCAAGCTGTTCAGCATCCTCGATGACGACCAGCGTGACGACCTGCTGGTGCCCGCCATCCATGACGAAGCCGGCTACCGGATCATTCGCGAGCAACTGGCAGCGCAGTACAACCTGGGCAACCGTGAACCGAACGTACAGATCTGGAGCGTCGACCGTCGTGGCGACCGTTCGCTGACCCTGCGCCACCAACAGCACAACCGCAAACCGCTGGGCGATTCGACCGATGAAGTGCTCAAGCACCTGCACCGCCTGTGGGGCTTCGACATCCACCTGGAGACCGTGCAAGGCGAGCAGGTAATGAAGACCCACCACATGCCACCGCGCGGCGAACACGGCGAAAGCGCCGAGTACGGGCGCATGGACCTGGCTGTCATCCACCACCTCTGAAGCAACGCCATGGCTGCCGACGGGTTATCCTGTCGGCAGTTATGGAGAGTTGCACATGCACATCTACAAAGTTGGCGGCGCCGTGCGTGACCGCCTGCTCGGCCGCCCGGTCAGCGATATCGACTGGTTGGTGGTCGGCGCCAGCGTCGAACAAATGCTAGCCAAGGGCTATCGCCCGGTCGGGGCCGATTTCCCGGTGTTCCTGCACCCAAAAACCGGTGAGGAATACGCGCTGGCGCGCACAGAGCGCAAGAGCGGCCGTGGCTACGGCGGGTTTACCTTTCATGCCAGCCCGGACGTAACTCTGGAAGAAGACCTGATCCGCCGCGACCTCACCATCAATGCGATGGCCGAGGATGAAGCGGGCACGGTGTATGACCCCTATCACGGCAAGCGTGATCTCGATCAGCGCCTGCTGCGCCATGTTTCCCCGGCGTTCGCCGAAGATCCCTTGCGTGTGCTGCGTGTCGCACGCTTTGCTGCCCGCTATGCGCCACTGGGTTTTAGAGTTGCCGATGAGACCTTGGCGCTGATGCGCCAGATCAGCGCCTCGGGCGAATTGCAGGCACTGACAGCCGAGCGCAGCTGGAAAGAAATAGAACGAGCGCTGATGGAAGCTCAACCCCAGGTGTTCTTCCAGGTGTTGCGCGCCTGTGATGCCCTGCAGCAGCTGCTGCCTGAGCTTGTAGACGACTCCCAGGCCCTGGCGGCGCTGGAGCAAGCAGCTTTGCACAAGCAGCCCCTGCACGTGCGCTGGGCCTGCCTGTTGCACGGGCTGCAACCGGCATCGATCAAGGCCGTCAACCAGCACCTCAAGGCGCCGCGGGAATGCCAGGAACTGGCACTGCTGACGGGGCAATGCCTGGTGCAGGGTAATCAGGCGCTGGAGTTACCTGCTGCGGCACTGCTGGAGCTGTTGCAGAAATTCGATGTGTATCGACGGCCACAGCGGTTCGAGGATTTTATTGCGGTGTGTGAGAGGGTGGCGCTGGGTGATGGCGAGGAGAGTTATCCACAGGCGCAATATCTGCGTGGTGCAGCGGCGGCGGTACGGGCGGTGGATGTGAAGCCGCTGGTACAGGCCGGGCTGACGGGCCAGGCGCTGGGCGAGGCACTCAAGGCTGAGCGGTTGAAGGCGATTGAAGCCTACATCGGTGTTGCAGAAGGGTGATTTTTTGGCTGTCTGTACTGGCCCTTTCGCGGCTAAAGCCGCTCCTACAGGAACCGCGCTTGCTCGGCATCCCGCGATCCCTGTAGGAGCGGCTTTAGCCGCGAAAGGGCCGGTACAGGCTTATGCTGGAGTCAACTGCAACCCACGCCACTCAAAGGCGACCGGCGCCAACACCTGATCGATCTGCGCCTCGTGCCACAGCTGCGCCATGCTCTTGCCCGCCTCTGGATGCACCAGCTCAGGTGCCAGCAGCGACAACGGCCACAGCACAAAGGCGTTCTTCAGGATCTCGGCGCGGGGCAGCACCAGGCCGTCGAAGGTACCGTGCAAATCGTCATACATCAGCACGTCGATATCCAGCGGCAAACCTTTGCGGTCCGGCGCATAGCGGCCATTGTCGGCTTCGATGAACTTCAACCGGCGGTCCAGTTCAATCAACGGCAACGCGGTTTTCCCGGTTACCACAAAGTTGATGAACGGCCCGCTCTTGATCCCCACCGCCTGGCTTTCAAACGCGGGCGAACAGCGCATGTCGGTGAGGATACCGGCCAACGCATCAAGCCCGGCGCACAAATGCGCCTCACGGTCGATGTTGCTGCCAAGGCCCAGGTACACCGTGCTCAGAGACATCCGCGCTCGATCTCCACGCCTACACCACCCCGGGCCGCCGGTACCGCGCCAGGCTTGGTCAACTTCAACCGCACCCACGGAATGTGGAACTCTTCCATCAAGGTTGCCACCAGGCGCTCGGCGAAGGTTTCCACCAACTCGAAACGGGCCTGCTCGGCAAACGCCTGGATACGCGCCGACACGCTGGCGTAGTCCAGTGCGAGGTTCAGGTCATCACCCGCTGCCGCCGGGCGGTTGTCCCAGGCAAAGCTCAGGTCCAGGCGCAAGCATTGGCGAATATCCCGCTCCCAGTCATAGGCACCGATGACGGTATCGACTTCCAGGCCTTCGATGAACACTCTGTCCAAGCACTTCTCTCCACAGCACGACAAGGGCGACTGGCGCCGTTAGAATCAGGGCGTCCTCGCCCGGAATAGTTAGCATGTTTTGGTTACTGGCGTTGCTCGCCTACCTGCTCGGCTCGCTGTCCTTCGCCATTGTCCTTAGCCGCCTTTCGGGCAGCCCGGACCCGCGTTCCAGCGGTTCAGGCAATGCCGGCGCCACCAACATGCTACGCCTGGCAGGCCGCAAGATGGCGATCCTGACCCTGCTTGGCGACCTGTGCAAGGGCCTGTTGCCAGTGTTGCTCGCCCACCTTGCCGGGCTGGGCCTGCAAGAACAGGCCTGGGTCGGCGTGTGCGCGGTGCTGGGCCATCTGTTCCCGCTGTACTTCCGCTTCCAGGGTGGCAAAGGCGTAGCGACGGCCGCCGGCATGCTCATGGGCCTGTACTTCCCGGCCGCGTTGCTGGCCATCGGCGCCTGGCTGCTGATCTTCTACCTTACCCGCACCAGCTCGCTGGCCGCACTGATCGCCACGCCACTGACCCTGCCGTTGCTGGCCTGGCGCGAGCCAGAAGCCCTGCTGCCGATCACCGTGCTGACCGCATTGATCGTATGGAGCCACCGCAGCAACCTGCGCGACCTGTTCGCCGGGCGCGAGCGCCACTTCTGAACCGTACAGCCAAACCTTACAGCGGCGGCAGTTGCTCCATCGGCCAGCGCGCCTGCACGCTGATCGCCAGATCCTGCTGCTGCCCGGCCAGCAAGCGCTGGCAACCCGCATAGGCGATCATCGCACCGTTGTCGGTGCAGAACTGCGGACGCGCGTAGTACACGTTGCCCTTGATAGCTGCCAGCATCTCTTCCAGCGACGCACGCAACGCTTTGTTGGCACTCACGCCACCCGCAATGACCAGGCGCTTGAGGCCAGTCTGCTTGAGGGCGCGCTTGCACTTGATGGTCAAAGTCTCCACCACCGCCTGCTGGAATGCCAGGGACACGTCGCAACGGGTTTGCTCGCCGTCGTCGCCAGCATTCTTGCACTGCTGCCAGGTGTTCAAGGCGTAGGTCTTGAGGCCGCTGAAGCTGAACTCCAGGCCCGGGCGATCGGTCATCGGCCTTGGGAACACGAAGCGGCCAGGCACACCTTGCTCTGCCAGGCGCGCGATTTCCGGGCCACCCGGGTAATTCAGGCCGATCAGCTTGGCGGTCTTGTCGAACGCTTCGCCAGCGGCATCGTCCAGACTCTCGCCCAGCAGTTCGTACTGGCCGATGCCATCGACCCGAACCAGCTGGGTGTGGCCGCCGGAAACCAACAAAGCGACGAACGGGAACTCGGGCGGGTTTTGTTCCAGCATGGGCGCCAACAGATGGCCCTCCATGTGGTGCACGCCAATCGCCGGGATGTCCCAGGCAAAAGCCAGCGCCTGGGCGCAGGACGCGCCCACCAGCAATGCCCCGACCAGGCCGGGGCCCGCGGTGTAGGCGATGGCGTCGATTTCGGTGGCGACACAGCCAGCCTCGTCCAGCACCTGGCGGATGAGTGGCAGCATGCGCTTGACGTGGTCACGCGAGGCAAGCTCGGGCACCACGCCGCCAAACACGCGGTGCAGGTCGATCTGGCTGAACAGTGCGTCGGCCAACAAACCGCGCTCACTGTCGTATAATGCGACGCCAGTTTCGTCGCAGGATGTTTCCAATCCCAGTACTAGCATGGGTTCGTCCCTTGTGGGGGCTGAATTCGAAGCCGCGCATGATAGTCCCCGTGTCGGATGCCGACCAGCGGTTTTCGATCAGAGGCTTTGCATTCCGGCTTGCTAAGGGTTAACATCCGCAACCCTTGAAAACCGACGTTCTCCAGCACACCTTTGTTTTGCCAGGAGCACGTCTACCCCGGTAATGAATTAAGGTAGCCCTGGATGCCAGCCGTCAAAGTTAAAGAGAACGAACCCTTCGACGTAGCTCTGCGTCGTTTCAAGCGCTCCTGCGAAAAAGCCGGTGTACTGGCTGAAGTTCGTAGCCGCGAGTTTTACGAGAAGCCGACCGCAGAGCGTAAGCGCAAAGCAGCTGCTGCTGTTAAGCGTCACGCCAAGAAAGTTCAGCGCGAACAGCGCCGCGCCGTTCGTCTGTACTAATACAGGCGTTCTACGCAAAGCTTCTGCCCTGCCCGGCTAACCGCCGGGCGATGGCAGTGGTCGTTTCAAACTTGGGCAGCTAGCCCAAGGCCCTGCACCCGCTTCATGCGAAGTGCACACGGGCAACCTGCCTGAAACGTCAGAGCTGGTCCTTTCTGCTGTATGACCAGGCGTGCACGTCAGACTGACGGGCCCTTAGGGGCTGGCGACGAGCACACATTCCCTCGCACTTCCCCTAGCGGCACCCGCCCCATTCGGCGCGCGAGCGATTAGACTTGCCAGTTGCCAGATGACGAGACTGCCATGGCCGGGCTGATTCCCCAGAGTTTCATTGACGACCTGATCAACCGCCTCGACATCGTCGACGTGGTGAGTTCGCGCGTCCAGCTGAAAAAAACCGGCAAGAACTACTCCGCCTGCTGCCCGTTCCACAAGGAAAAAACCCCTTCCTTTACGGTCAGCCCCGACAAGCAGTTCTACTACTGCTTCGGCTGTGGCGCCGGTGGCAACGCCCTTGGCTTTGTCATGGACCACGACAACCTGGATTTCCCCCAGGCCGTCGAGGAGCTGGCCCGTGCCGCCGGCATGGAAGTGCCCCGCGAGCAGGGCCGACGCGACAACAAGCCTCGCCAACCTACCGATTCGCCGCTGTATCCGCTGCTTGATGCCGCTTCGGAGTTCTACCGCCAGGCACTGCGCAGCCACCCGACCCGCAAGGCAGCGGTGGACTACCTCAAGGGCCGCGGCCTGTCCGGGGAAATCGCCCGCGACTTCGGCCTGGGCTTCGCCCCGCCCGGCTGGGATAACCTGCTCAAGCACCTGGGTGCCGACAGCCTGCAGCAGAAAGTGATGATCGATGCCGGGCTGCTTATCGAGAACGCTGAAAGCGGCAAGCGCTACGACCGCTTCCGCGACCGGGTGATGTTCCCTATCCGCGACAGCCGCGGGCGCATCATTGCCTTCGGCGGCCGAGTGCTGGGCGACGACAAGCCCAAGTACCTGAACTCCCCGGAAACCCCGGTGTTCCACAAAGGTCAGGAACTGTACGGGCTGTACGAGGCGCGCAAGTACAACCGCAACCTCGACGAGATCATCGTGGTCGAGGGCTACATGGACGTCATCGCCCTGGCCCAGCAAGGCCTGCGCAATGCCGTGGCCACCCTGGGCACCGCCACCAGCGAAGAGCACCTCAAGCGCCTGTTTCGCGTGGTACCCAGCGTGCTGTTCTGCTTCGACGGCGACCAGGCCGGGCGCAAGGCTGCCTGGCGCGCACTGGAGTCGACCTTGTCTAACCTGCAGGACGGCCGCCGTGCGCGCTTCCTGTTCCTGCCCGAAGGCGAAGACCCCGATAGCCTGGTGCGCGCCGAAGGCACCGATGCCTTCATGGCCCGCATAAACCAGCACGCCCAGCCGCTGGCCGACTACTTCTTCGAGCAACTGGGCGTCGAAGCCGACCCGCGCTCGCTGGAAGGCAAGGCACATATGGCGACCCTGGCCGCGCCGTTGATCGAAAAAATCCCTGGCGCCAACCTGCGCCAGTTGATGCGTAACCGCCTGAAAGAAATCACCGGCCTCGACCCCCAGCAGGTCGAGCAGTTGGCACAACAGGCGCCAGCGGCCAACAGCGTGCCGGACTACGACCCTGGCTACGACTACGACGCCATGGCCAGTTACACCCCCGATTACGGCGACATGCCGCCACACGACTACGCGCCTGTACACCAGGAGCAGGAGTGGAAGCCGAACAAGGGCGGCGGCAAGAAGCCGTGGAGCGACAAACCGTGGGACAAGAACCGCAAGGGCGGCAAACCCTGGCAACAGCGTGACGAAGCACCGCCACGGGTGCCGGCCCCGGTAGAGCCGCCCACCCTGGCCGCCCTGCGCACCTTGCTGCACCACCCGCTGCTGGCCAGCAAGGTAGAAGATGCCAGCCACTTCGCCGACGAAGAACACCTGTACAGCCAGCTGCTGGTGGCACTGATCGAAGCCGCACAGAAAAATCCTGGGCTAAGCTCAATGCAGTTGATCGCACGTTGGCACGGTACCGAACAGGGTCGCCTGCTACGGGCCCTGGCAGAAAAGGAATGGCTGATCGTGGCCGACAACCTTGAACAACAGTTTTTCGACACTATAACTAGCTTGTCCGCCCGCCAACGCGAGCGCAGCCTGGAACAACTGCTCAGGAAATCACGTCAAAGCGAATTGACCAGCGAGGAAAAAACCCAGCTCCTCGCCCTGCTGAGCCGGAATGTTCCCGCACAAACGCCGACCTCATCTGGCGCGTGAGGCCCATGCTCGGGTATAATCCTCGGCTTGTTTTTTGCCCGCCAAGACCTTCAGTGGATAGGGTGTTATGTCCGGAAAAGCGCAACAGCAGTCTCGTATCAAAGAGTTGATCACCCGCGGTCGTGAGCAGGGCTACCTGACTTACGCGGAGGTCAACGACCACCTGCCTGAGGATATTTCAGATCCGGAACAGGTGGAAGACATCATCCGCATGATCAACGACATGGGGATCAACGTATTCGAGAGTGCTCCGGATGCGGATGCCCTTCTGTTGGCGGAAGCCGACACCGACGAAGCCGCGGCCGAAGAAGCCGCTGCTGCGTTGGCGGCAGTTGAAACCGATATCGGCCGCACGACCGACCCGGTGCGCATGTACATGCGCGAAATGGGTACTGTCGAGCTGCTGACCCGCGAAGGCGAGATTGAAATCGCCAAGCGTATCGAGGAAGGCATTCGTGAAGTCATGGGCGCTATCGCCCACTTCCCGGGCACTGTCGATTACATTCTCAGCGAATATGACCGCGTCACCACCGAGGGTGGCCGCCTGTCGGACGTTCTCAGCGGTTACATCGACCCTGACGACAACATCGCCGCACCGACCGAAGAAGTGCCCATTCCAGGCACCAAGGCCGCTGCTGCGAAGGAAGAGTCCGACGACGACGAGGAAGAATCCGAAAGCGGTGACGACGAGGAAGAGGCCGAAAGCGGTCCGGACCCTGTTGTCGCGGCCCAGCGTTTCGGTGCGGTATCCGATCAGCTCCAGGCAACCTCCAAGGTCCTGAAAAAGAACGGTCGCAATCACAAGGAAAGCATCGAGGCCCTGCAGGCCCTGGCTGACCTGTTCATGCCAATTAAACTGGTACCGAAGCAGTTCGAAGTACTGGTCGAGCGTGTACGTGACGCCCTGAACCGTCTGCGCCAGCAAGAACGCGCCATCATGCAACTGTGCGTCCGTGACGCCCGCATGCCGCGTGCCGACTTCCTGCGCATGTTCCCGAGCAACGAAACCGACCAGACCTGGAGCGGTGACCTGGCCAAGCGCAACACCAAGTGGGCTGCCGCCCTGGGTGAAAAGGACGCCGCCATTGTCGCTTGCCAGCAGAAGCTGATCGACCTTGAGACCGAAACCGGCCTGACCGTTGCCGAGATCAAGGAAATCAACCGTCGCATGTCGATCGGTGAAGCCAAGGCCCGCCGCGCCAAGAAAGAAATGGTCGAGGCGAACCTGCGTCTGGTGATCTCCATCGCCAAAAAGTACACCAACCGTGGCCTACAGTTCCTCGACCTGATCCAGGAAGGCAACATCGGCTTGATGAAAGCGGTGGACAAGTTCGAATACCGCCGTGGCTACAAGTTCTCGACTTATGCCACCTGGTGGATCCGGCAGGCGATTACCCGTTCGATCGCCGACCAGGCACGCACCATCCGTATTCCGGTGCACATGATCGAAACGATCAACAAGCTCAACCGCATTTCCCGGCAGATGCTGCAGGAAATGGGTCGCGAACCGACCCCGGAAGAGCTGGGCGAACGCATGGAAATGCCTGAGGACAAGATCCGCAAGGTACTGAAGATCGCCAAAGAGCCGATCTCCATGGAAACCCCGATCGGTGACGACGAAGATTCGCACCTGGGCGACTTCATCGAGGACTCGACCATGCAGTCCCCGATCGACGTGGCCACGGTCGAAAGCCTGAAAGAAGCCACCCGTGACGTGCTCTCGGGCCTGACCGCACGCGAAGCCAAAGTGCTGCGCATGCGTTTCGGTATCGACATGAACACCGACCATACCCTCGAAGAGGTGGGCAAGCAGTTTGACGTAACGCGTGAGCGGATCCGTCAGATCGAAGCGAAGGCGTTGCGCAAACTGCGCCACCCGACTCGCAGCGAACACCTGCGCAGCTTCCTCGACGAGTGATGACAAAACCCCGGCCCAGGCCGGGGTTTTTCTTTGGTAGCCCGTAACATAAAGCTCATCTTCCACCGCACACCTGCAGCAATGCACGTCTACACTCGACTTCAGACTATCTGAATGCGAGGCGGCCATGTCCTTGAAGCCGGCCATCCTGTTGCTGCTCCTGTTTTTGTGGAACACAACGGCCGGCGCCCTGACCCTGACAGACGAAGAGAAAGCCTGGCTGGCTGCCCACCCGCAGTTGAGCCTGGGCGTAGACGCCTCTTGGCCACCTTTCGAGTTTCGCGACCAAGAGGGCCGCTACCAGGGATTGGCCGCCGATTACATCGCCACGATCCAGCAACGCCTGGGCGTGACGCTCAAACCGGTCGAGCCCAGCAGCTGGACCGAGGTACTTGCACAGGCACGGGAAGGCCGTATCGACCTGCTGCCCGGCATCATGTCTACCCCCGAGCGCCAGGCCTACCTGGCCTTCACCCGTCCGTACCTCGACTTCCCCATCGTCATCCTCGCCCACAAAGGCGGTGCACAACCACGCAACCTGGATGAACTGTACGGCCTGAAAATCGCCGTGGTCGAAAACTACGCCCCGCACGAGTTGCTGCGTACCCATCACCCCGACCTCAACCTCGTGGCCCTGCCCAACGTCAGCTCGACACTGCAGGCCCTGGCGACCGACCAGGTGGACGCTGTAGTCGGTGACTTGGCGTCCAGTATCTGGAGCCTGCGCCAGCTCAAGCTCGACGGCCTCTACGTCAGCGGCGAAACGCCCTACCGTTACCAATTGGCCATGGCCGTCCCACGCAACAATCAGGTACTGGTCGGCATTCTCGATAAAGTAATGGCCGACATGAGCAGCAGTGAAGTCAGCCAGATCCAGCAGCGCTGGGTGGGCAATGTGGTCGACCAGCGGATGTTCTGGTCCGATCTTCTGATCTATGGCCTGCCAACGGTGCTGTTGCTGATGGCCGTGCTGGCCGTGGTCATCCGCATCAACCGCCGGCTCAGCTCGGAAATTTCCCGGCGCATCGCACTGGAGCAGGAACTACGCAGCAGCGAATATCACTACCGCGGCCTGGTCGAAAGCCTGTCAGCCATCGCCTGGGAGGCCGACGCCAGCGACTACACCTACAGCTACGTGTCACCGCATGCCGAAGACCTGCTGGGCTACCCGCTGACCGACTGGCTCAAGCCCGGTTTCTGGCGCAACATCCTGCACCCAGAAGACGCCCTCTGGGCGCAGGCTTACTGCGACAGCGAAGCCGCCGCCGGGCGCGATCACAGCCTGGATTACCGTGTAATCCGCGCCGATGGCCAACCGCTTTGGGTGCGCAACATCGTCAGCATGATCGAGCACGGTCACCAGCCGGTGATGCGCGGGCTGATGATCGACATCAGCGAAACCAAGCGCACCGAGGACGCCCTGCGCCTGTCCGAACAGAAGTTCGCTTCGGTGTTCCAGCAGTGCCCCGACATCCTGCTGATCGCCCGTCACAGCGATGGCTGCCTGCTGGAGGTGAACGAAGCGTTTGAAGAACAGATCGGTCTGACCCCGGCCCAGGTGATTGGCCGCACCGCAACCGACCTCAACTTGTGGGGCGTAGAAGGCAGCGGCCCGCTGGTGCTCGAACGCTTGCACCAGGGCGGCATCCGCAACCTGGAGATGAGCTTCCGCCGCAGCAACGGCCAATTGTTCACCGGCCTGACCTCAGCCGAAACCTTCGAGCTCGACGGCACCCCCGCGCTGGTGGTAGCCGTACGGGACATCAACCAGCTCAAGGAAACCCAACAGCAACTGCAAACTTCGGAAGAGAAATTTGCCAAAGCCTTCCATGCTTCGCCCGATGGCCTGCTGCTGTCGCGCCAAAGCGACGGCTTGCTGCTGGAAGTGAACGAAGGCTTCTGCCGCCTCACCGGCTACGACCTGAACCCGACCATCGACCAAACCTCGCTGGACCTGGGCATCTGGGTCGACCTCAACGAACGCAAGCGCCTGGTCGATCAGCTCAACCGCGACGGTTTCGTGCGCGACTTCACCTGCCACATTCGCCGCAGCGACGGGCAGATCCGTCTGTGCGAACTGTCTGCCCGGCCTTTGCCGATTACCGGTGTCGACTGCATGCTGACCATCGCCCGCGATATCACCGAGCGGCACCTGATGCAGGAAAAACTGCAACTGGCCGCCACGGTGTTCGAGAACACCGCCGAGGGCGTGCTGATTACCGACATTGACCAGCGTATCAGTGCCGTCAACCGCGCCTTCAGCGAAATCACCGGCTACAGCGAAATAGAAGCCCTCGGCCAAACCCCACGTCTGCTCGCCTCTGGCCAGCACGACAGCGCCTTTTACGCCGCCATGTGGCACCAACTGACCGATGAAGGCCACTGGCAGGGTGAAATCTACAACAAGCGCAAAAACGGCGAGCTTTACCCCGGTTGGCTGACCATCAGCGCGGTGCGCAACAGCGAGCGCGAGATTACCCATTTCGTCGCCGTATTCGCTGACATCTCCAGCCTCAAGCATGCCCAGGCCAAACTCGACTACCAGGCGCACCACGACCCGCTGACCGGCCTGCCCAACCGCGCCCTGTTCGAGAACCGCCTGCAGGCCGTGCTCACCTGCGCGCAGGTGTCCAACCGCCAGGGCGCGGTGCTGTTCCTCGACCTGGACCGCTTCAAGCACATCAACGACAGCCTTGGCCACCCGGTCGGCGACCTGCTGCTCAAAGGTATCGCCCAGCGCCTGAAAGAGCAGGTACGCGACGTCGACACCGTAGCCCGCCTGGGTGGCGACGAATTCATCATTCTGCTGCCCGGCCTGCACAAGCCCAGTGACGCCAGTACCATCGCCAACAAGCTGCTGGCTTGTTTCAATGCACCGTTCCAGGCCGGTGAGCACGAGTTTTTCACCAGCGCCAGCATTGGCATCAGCCTTTACCCACAGGACGGCACCGACGTTGCCACGCTGATCCGCAACGCCGACGCCGCCATGTACCGCTCGAAGGCCAAGGGCCGCAACCGCGTCGAAGCCTACACCCGCGACCTCACCGCTCAGGCCAGCGAACGCATTGCTTTGGAACACGAACTGCGTCGTGCCGTGGAACGTAACGAAATGAGCCTGTGCTTCCAGCCCAAGCTCAGCCTGAAAACCCAAACCCTGGTTGGCGCCGAAGCGCTGATCCGCTGGAGCCATCCGACCTTTGGTGAAGTGCCCCCGGAACACTTTATCCACCTGGCGGAAGAGAACGGCACCATCCTGCAGCTCGGTGACTGGGTACTGGAGCAAGCCTGCCGACAGATGCAAACCTGGAAGCAGCACTATGAACCGTTCGGCCCACTGTCGATCAACCTTGCCGGTGCCCAACTGCGCCACCCGCACCTGGCCCGGCGCATCGAGCAACTGCTCAAGCACCACCAACTCAAGGCCGGCGACCTGCAACTGGAGATCACTGAAAACTTCATCATGAGCCAGGCCGAAGAAGCCCTGGCCGTGCTGTACCAATTGAAGAAACTGGGCGTACAACTGGCCATCGACGACTTCGGTACCGGCTACTCCTCGCTCAGCTACCTCAAGCGCCTGCCCCTGGATATTCTCAAGATCGACAAATCGTTCATCCGTGGCCTGCCCGACGATCCGCATGATGCCGCCATTGCGCGCGCCATCATTGCACTGGGCCGCAGCATGCAACTGACCATCATTGCCGAGGGCGTGGAAAACCAGGCCCAGCAGCGTTTTCTGGCAGCTGAAGGGTGTGAGCAGATACAGGGCTACATCGTCAGCCTGCCGTTGCCACCCGAGGAGTTCGCGGCGACGTTTCTTCGTATAGCACTATCGGATCTTTCAGATGGCACAGGTGCGAAACCCTCGTTATAATCCGGCCACTTACTGAGGGCCTATAGCTCAGTCGGTTAGAGCAGAGGACTCATAATCCTTTGGTCCACGGTTCGAGTCCGTGTGGGCCCACCACCTTCAAAGCCGCGCACTGCGCGGCTTTGCGTTTTTTACGGTTGTGGCACCCGGATCAGTCCTTTGGTCCAAAGGTACAAAATCGGTACAGTGCTGGTACGCCAGCCTGCCTTTGGAGTCCTTCTCAGATGGCCACAATTGTCAAAACCCCTGCCGGTACTTGGAAAGCAGTCATTCGCAAAACGGGCTGGCCCACCAACGCCAAGACCTTCCGCACCAAGCGCGACGCTGAGGACTGGGCACGCCGCACCGAAGATGAAATGGTGCGAGGTGTATACATCCAACGTAGCGGATCCGAGCGCATGACGCTGGAGAAAGCCCTGGAGCGTTACCTGGCAGATGTCACGCCGACCAAGAAGCCCAGCACGCGCAAAGCGGAGGCCACCAAGGCGAAGCAACTCACCCAGCATCTAGGCAAATACTCTCTAGCCGCCCTTTCTGCCGAAATCATCGCTGACTATCGCGACAGCCGGCTCGCTTCGACTAGCAAGCACGGCCGCCCCATAAGCAACAATACTGTTCGCCTGGAGCTAGCATTGCTCAGTCATCTATACACCGTGGCGATCAAAGAATGGGGTTTAGGGCTCACGTTCAATCCCGTCCTGAATATCCGGAAGCCGCGCCCTGGACCAGAGCGTGATCGCCGGCTGTCTGACGACGAAGAACGCCGGCTATTTGCTGCTTTGAACGAATACAGCAACCCTATGCTGCGCTGGATCGCCGTTATTGCGCTGGAGACCGTAATGCGCTCGTCGGAGATCACTGGTCTACGGTGTCACCAGGTCAACCTCCAAAAGCGCGTGGCATTCCTTCCAGACACCAAGAACGGCAGTCCTCGCGAGGTCGCCCTCAATGAGTTTGCGACCGAAGCCTTTAGGGAAGCTCTTGAAAACCCAACTCGTCCGAAAGATTGCGATCTGATCTTCTTTGGAGAACCCGGCAAGGACGGGAAGAGGCGTCCTTATGCATTTACAAAAACCTGGGGGTTGCTGAAACGGAAACTGGGTTTGGCTGATTTCCGCTTTCACGATTTCCGCCATGAAGGTATCAGCAGGTATGCAGAACGCGGGCTGTCGGCTCAAAAGTTAGCGGCCTTGAGCGGACATAAATCCATGCAGCAGCTCAAGCGCTACACGCACCTACGGGGAGAAGATCTCGTTAGAGATCTGGATGCCCTCCCGAAGCGGAGAGCGAGGACATGAATGTAAGCAATTTGCGCCAGCAGAGCTCCGAACGACTAGAACTGCTGGCTCCCTTGCTAGCACCGGCAGAGGCTGACCGGTGCGAGACGATAGGTGCAGAGTTCATCGAGAGAGGGATTTGCCATGAAAGACAACCTGACCACTCAGCCACATCAACAAGCTCAACTGGGCTCGATCTGCTTCGCTCATTGAGGCTGAGTCTGATTGAACGAGGAGCTATCTTAGCGAAACTGCCGAAAGACAGATTTGCGAATCGGCAGCTCGGACTGGATCTTCAGACATGGCAAGCACTCCGAGAGCAACCCGCCAAAGATCCTGAGCTCCTACAGTTTGTCCTGCATCGATTCCAGTCTAGGGCATACTACTGGAGCGAGGTCGAGCAGCTCCTACTACAGAGCGTGGGCAGGGAACCCACCGCAGGCTGATACTTCGCTTTCCGGCCTCCCTGCCGGCGCTGGTGGCCAGGTCCGGGCAAAAAGCCGCCCGGACCTGGCGCGGCATCCATGCCTCACCAGCTTACGCCCGCTGCTCCGATACGCTTCCAAACACTTAGCATGTGCGGGGCTTCACCAACGGGCATGGTGCCATTAGTATATCGGCTGGCCTGTCCAGGGCTCGCATTCCTGAGGCGTATTCGCTTCGGCTTGTAGCGCTTTTACCTTTGACTCTCCGAGTTGGCCGCCGAGGTATCTCAGCTGGCGGTGTTGGAGCCCTGGGCAGTCCACTTCAATGTACTAGAGAATGGAAGCATGCTTAATATCGCTGGGAAGCCGCTATTTGCCTCTTTTTTAGACGCTCCCCTACCTGAAGTTAAGATTAAAAACAATAAAGAGCTTGCAGGCTTTTTAGGCATCTCGCTCGGCCGCCTAACTTATTATGCCTATTACCTTCCTGAGAACAAAAAATACGCTTCTTTTAAAATAAAAAAGAGAGGTGGCGGCGAACGCCTTATCGAAGCTCCGGTCAAGGGCCTCAAGGACATCCAACGAGAAGTTGTTAGAAAATTTGAAGACGACTTTAAACCTAGAGCATGTGTTTACTCCTACGTCAAAGGTCGGGGTATCGTTGAAAATGCCGATATCCATGACCTTCAGCGCTGGATACTTCGTATAGACCTAAAAGATTTTTTCCATTCCATAACACAAAAAAGAGTTGCCGGAATATTTTCCAGCCCACCATTCATGCTTTCTCCTGATGCAGCAAGGACACTTAGCTTCATTTGCACGAAAGATGGGCGACTAACCCAGGGCGCGCCAAGCAGTCCATTTCTCAGCAACCTAGTCTGTAGAGGCTTAGACTACCGTCTTAAGGAACTTGCCGCGAAAAACAAGTGCTATTATACGCGCTATGCTGATGATATATTTTTCTCCAACAGTGGCGCCATATTTCCTCGATCATTAGCCGAAAGGCTAGAAGACAACAGCCTAAAGCTTGGCGAAGAACTAACGAATATAATCCAAGGAGCCGGATTTTCTATAAATGAAAACAAGGCCTTTCTGAGGAATCGAGCGGAGCGCCAAATAGTAACAGGGCTAGTTGTCAATAAAAAGGTCAACGTCCCTAAAGAATTCATTCGTTCTGTACGCGCATCACTTTACTCTTGGGAAAAATTTGGCCTAGAACTCGCGGAAAAGCACTGGCGGGAAAAAGTCGACAAAAGAAGCCGGCATGAGAGAGAAAGCCCCAGGTTTAAATGGGTGGTAAGAGGACAGATTAACCACATCGGACATGTAAAAGGCTACTCGGATCCGGTCTTCCTGTCTCTTGCTCGAAGGCTTCAAGCCCTAGACTCTCAGTACAAGCTGGACGAAATTAAGATCATCAATTCGATCGCAGAAGAAATTCACATATACTCAGAAGGCATAACAGACATTAAGCATTTAAGAAATGCTTACATTGAGCTTCAGCGCAGCGGCGAGATTAACGACCTGAATATTGTTTTTAAAGAGACAAAGAAATCAGGAAGCCCGGCGCTCAAAGCACTTTGCGAAAACTTGAGCGAAGCGCTCCAACGTCATTTGACAATTTGTATTTTTGATCGAGACGAGCGAGACATCATTACTAGCATGGGTGGCTCACCTGGTAGCTACAAAGACCATGGGAACAATGTATTCAGCCTAGTAATACCCGTTCCAGAGTTCCGAGAAACCGAGTTTGTATGTATCGAACACCTATATCGAGATGAGCACCTTTTCCTCGAAGATCAAGATGGTCGCCGGCTATTCGCAAGAGATGAATTTGACTCTGTTAGTTGCTTCAAAAAAGAGCGACCACTATTTTGCAGATACCCTAATAAGCAATCATTGATTTATGACTCCGACGTAATCGATCTTGCAGAGAGAAAAAATGTCGCCCTCCCCAAGAATAAATTTGCAGAATACGTAACTTCCAAGACACCTCCATTTGACAATATGGACATATCAGGCTTTAGATGCGTCTTCGAGCAAATTAGGGATATAGCCAAATCGTACCGCTCTAAGCGATAAATCGGCTAACCCTGGGCCGCCATTTGCTATAGAACACCGAGAGAACTGAGCAACTGTTACTGCTCTCTTACCTGCGCTGACGGGGCATCCATGCCTTAACAGCTGTCTGCTCCTTAGTTCTGATCTTTACGGCGCTCTGCTGCATAGTGCCGTGTTTGATACGGCAGAACACAAGACGCCTTTAGACGCTCCAGTTCACCTAGCCCCCATCCCTGAGCGAGGAAATCAGGCCATTCTGCGCTCCGTCCTCTGGGGGGTGGCGGCGACAGCACGAAAACTACTTTCAAAGGATCCCAACGAGGAAGGCGCACCAGATCGGCTAGCTCCTGATACCGCTGCCGAGTCAGCACGTTGAAGCGGCGCAGCCGGTCTAGTGTGTAGATCGCTCTGCGTAACTCAATGCCATCAAGGCCATCCAAGACGTCCCGAACAGCCGGCAAGGGATCTTCGGAGTACCAAAGTAACAGCGCAAGCTCAATCAGCACCTCGGGGTCTGCGCGTCGCAGATTGTCCTGAGCAAGTTTCTTCAGTGGATGCATCAGTTACCCCCGTTGGCACCAACGAGGTTTTTTAGAAACAACTGAAACGCCTGTTCCGTGACCTCATTTTCCGAAGCTAACTTGTAAGCCGCTACGACGGTATCTAACGCCGGCTGCAACATGCCCGATAATGTATCTAACAGCCTCTCACCATCAAGTGTGTCAAGCTCGGGCGCGACTTCTGTTAGTAAATCCAGGGTGAGGTTTGGTGAAAAACGCGAAGCTGGTAGGATAGTCATAGCCTAGGGATCTCTTACCGATCTTTTGGGTTAGGCGCTGAGTAAGGGCTGCAACCCTTGCCCAGCGTCGCCACCTTATCCCCAACCGCTGATTCTAGTCCAGCCCCCATGTCTGTTTGTTTGTTTTTTCTTTGAGACATACAAACAGAAGAAACCATTATTTTTAGTAAATCATTGAATTTAAAAGATTTTTCCAGTTAAAGGTGAAAGCTTATGGGGCCTAAGGTGAAAGGATATGGGGCGAAAGGTGAAAAGATATGGGGCGACGACTTTAATAGGTGAACATTTATGGGGAGCAAAGGTGAAAACATATGGGGTTAAAAGTGAAAGCTTATGGGGCGAAGGTGAAAATTTATGGGGAGGACCATTCTTAGATCTTTTTTTCATACAAACGCATCGCGCCGCTAACCCCGAGTAATCAGAAGCGTTAAACAATAACAAATAACAACAAAAAATACGCAACAATACGCCAAAATAACAAAGTGGCGGTACAAGACATAACGCCACGTTAGTTGACCGCACCTGAGCCGCCGAATTTAAATAGTTCACAACACTTACCCCGAAGTTGTGGAGCGCTCCGATGAAAAGCCGATTTGAAGAAGCCCTAGTCGAAAAATTTGGACTTCTGATGTCTCCCGCCCAACTCGCAGAGCTTTTAGGCAAGTCTCCAGAAGCTCTTCGCGTTCATCTCGCCCGTTACAAAAACGATAATTTTTATCGAAGCCTCAATGGTACCTCTGTAAAAGTTGGTCGCCGTGTTTACTACAGAACCCCAGAAGTTGCGGAGATCCTCGCATGCCCGGCCTAATAAGCTGGCTTGGCTCACCGAGCTTTAGCCGTCTAACGCACAGAATTTTTTACCTTCTTTTACTCCTTACCAACCTAGCAGTTCCCCTCGGGCAACATCGTGCTTGGGGTGGATTGCCAGGCTGGTGGTTGTTCCCCTCAACAGCCGCCCTGGCCCTTTGTGCCGTGCAACAGTATTTGTCCGGTGGGAGTCAGTTTTATGCGCTCGCCGGCATCCCGTATGCGTTGCTGTATGTGTTTGACGCTAGCGCCGTGCCCTTAGTTTTACCGCCAGCACAGCGGGGGACAGCCAGATGAAAAAATCGCTGCTGCTTTGCCTACTTCTGGCCGCTTTTTTCGGAGGCACAGCTCACGCTGACTCTTCAGGCGGACTGAACCAGTTCACCCCACCGCCAGGCGATACCTCTGTCGACTTCCTGGAGGAAGTCTTCGGCTCGATCGTCGGCACCATTCACTCCGGTGGAAACGTGGGGGGTGGCGAAACCGAAGACGTGCTTGGAAGCATGATGTCGGTGTTCGGCGGAGCAGTAATGTTCCTGGGAATGCTCTTCATCGCCTACACCACGATCAAAGGCACCGTGGACTCCGCTCAGGATGGTGAGGTCCTCGGCCGGAAGATGAGCGACATCTGGATTCCCCTCCGCACCGCTGCGGGCGGCGCATTGCTGCTGCCGCTCGGGCATGGTTACTCGCTGATCCAGATCATGGTGCTCTGGCTTGCGATACAGGGCGTGGGTGTGGGAGACGCAATTTGGAGCCAGGCGGTCGACCAAATCGGCAAGGACGGCATGCTTTCCCGACCGCTCATTCCAGACTCCCGGCCGCTGGCCGCCAACATTCTGAAGTTCGAAGTCTGCACCGCGGCAATGAACAAGCAGTTCGAGGCCTCTGGTCGGTCGACACGCATCCAAGCCGTCGCATCCACCCGCAAGGTCGTCAACACCGGAGAGATCGACGTTGACATTACCGATGCCATACCGGTCTATGGCGGCATCAATATGGTTCAGAAGTACAACAAGGCGAGCTACACCGTCACCGATTACAAATGGAAGGCCAACGACAGTTCGTATATGAACCCGGACGTCTGTGGAGCTCTCACTTGGAAGCAGTCGTGGGAAGCGAGTGAAGGAAACTCAAATACCAACGTCATCAAGGAGCCGATCCTCGCCGCTCACGCGAAGGCCATCCTGCAGATGATCCAAGATATCCGACCGACCGCCCAGCAGATCGTCGCAGGCCAGAAGCCAGCTCCAGGAGTCATCGACGCTGCGGCAAACAAGTATGAAAACTCGCTTCGCGCCGCCGCCAAGACGGCCGTGATGCAAACCAGTGATCGAGCTGCGGCGGACTTCCTCAAGGCCGCCAAGGACGGCGGCTGGTTGTTTGCCGGTACTTGGTACAATCATATTGTCTAGATGAATGATGTCATGCAGTCCACGCTCAACGGTCTGCCGGCAGCCGACCCTATTGCCATCGTCGACAAAGAAACCAAGGAGACGCTCCAGACCTACGCCGATACGATGCTCACTGCCGACGAGTATGCCAAGCACCGCGTCGACTCGGTCCGCAACACCTACTACGCCGAGACCAACGTGCGAGAGCCCCGCGATGGTGAAGGGGCATGGGAGTACGTCAAGAAGATGATCTCCGCCCCATTCATGGGCGCGATCAACCAGATGACACAGAGCATCGCCGGCTCCAACCTCAACCATATGAGCCAGATGAAGAGCTTCGGCGACGTCATCGTGACAACCGGTGAAGTGATGCTCGCGGCCATGGCCAGCGCCACCGGCGTCGCGAACTCCTGGGCAGCACAGGCCACGGTGAAGGTGGGCTTCGATGCCGGCGCAGTCTTCCAGTTCCTCTCGGGCATCATCACCACGCTGTTGATTTTGCTGTTCGCTTTCGGCGTGACGCTCAGCACCTACGTCCCGATGATCCCTTTCATCACCTGGGTGACCTCGATCGTGAACTGGTTCGTCCTTGTCCTGGAGTCGGTAATTGCGGCCCCACTGTTCGCTGTGGCCCACATCCACCCGGATGGAGACGATGCTGTTGGCCGAGCTGGACAGGGGTACATGATGATCCTGTCGTTGGTGATGCGCCCGGCACTGATGCTGTTCGGCCTCATCGGCGGGATGCTGCTAACCCAGCCAATCGTTGGCTACATCAACGCGGCCTTCATGTCAGTTGTCTCGGGGATCCAGGCCGACAGCATGACGGGCATCGTCAGCTTTATCGCTTACGTGGCCATCTATGTGGTGATGATGACGACGGTTGTCCATATCGTGTTCAGCTTGATCCATTGGGTCCCCGATAATATTTTGCGCTGGATCGGCAACGGATCTACTGGTGGTATCGCCGACGCGGAGCGCACGGGTGACAGCGGCCAGGATGTGTTTGTCGCCGGCGTCAGGGAAACGAAGCACGGGGCCGCAGGTGGTCTGGGTGGCGGGGCAAAACACTCCAAGGGGCCAGATAACTCTACTCCTGGCCGAAGCATGCCAGACAACAGCACACTGCTGGGTGGGCCGCCTCCTGGAGGTTAATTACCTCCGAAGGCGTGAACTTTGCCCCTCATATTCGCGATCCTCAAGATATCTATCAAAGGCCTTCTGACGAAGCGAATCTCTGTTTTCCTTTGCCAGCAGTGGAGAGTTAGGAGAGGTCTTTCTTAACTCCTCCAGCAATAGAAGCAAAACATAGTTATTCGCCTCAAAGTGGCCTTGCATGATTTCGATACGCTCATTCAAAGCGTTTACCTGACGTTTCAGGTTCTCTGAGTGCAAGCGCCACTCATCAATTACAGCTTCGTATGACGCTTGGGTTGCGCGAGAGTGAGCGTAACCAGCAGATAAGCCAACTTGATATCCGGAGGATGACATTGAAAGTCTCCATGCATAGGCGATGAGAGTATTCAAGCAAACTTGTTTAAGCTGCACAAGAATAAGGCAAAGAAAAAGTCACATGTGACCTAAAAATCGATGAGTCATGCGTGACCTAAAAAGAATAGGTCGTAAGTGACCTAAAAAGAAATCACATTCACGCAGCTGCGTGAATGTGGGCACCGGTCGCCGGAACGGCGATTCGCGTAGCGAAAGGTGCCCTGTCAGCCAGCCAACTCGAACGACTTAGGTCACAGGAAAAATAGCTATGAAATCCCAGGAAGAGATTTTTGAGATCGTAAGAACAGCTCGCCAACGTATGAAGGAGCTGACGGCCAGAAGGCTATCTCAGTCTACTGCCGATGGTTATGTGCACGAATTTAACCGTATGGTTGGCGATGAAGGTGCTAATCCAGAGAGACTATGGGCAGCGATCTGCGCGACTCAAAGTAAGTCAACATATCGGAGACGAGTGGCTGCAACAATACACTGTTGTCGCGTACAACTTCAGGAGGCGTTGCGTAGACAAGACGCGGCCCAGCGTACAGGCGATATGAACACGGTTAAACACCAAGTAGCAGTGATCGAAGAAGTGGTTGGAATTCTGAATATTATCGATGGACACAAAGGACAGTGTCCTCTCGCACACACGGTAAGACGGAAATCCAAACGATCTGACCTAAAGTACCTACCTAACAATTGGCGGGACCAACTGTATAAGCAACTTAAGGGTAGCAAGTATGAGCTAGCATATCTGGTGGAAGCAATATCGGGATGTCGGCCAGGTGAGCTTGAAAAGGGAGTCAAATTAATTTGCTCCAAAGACAGCGGGCTGTTGACCGTCCGCATCGACAACGGAGTGAAAGTTACTGGTCAGAAAGGTCAGCCTTGGCGCGAGGTCACCTATCGGGTAGATCAAAGCCCACTTGTCACAGCTCTATTTGAGGCCTGCAAAAATGTTGTGGCGGGCACGAATAGGATCGAAATGGTTGTCTACATCGAGAAAACCACCAACTGGCGCGCAGCGTTATCGTCGGCCGGGCAAAAACTGTGGCCAAGACTGAGATTCAGGGTCTGCCCGTACCACCTCCGGAATGCTGCAGCTAGCGACTGGAAGCGGGCCGGGTTGAGCGAAGAAGATATTTCGGCCGCATTAGGCCACTGTGTAAACAAGACGTCCAGCAACTATGGTCAGTTCCAGATCGGGCAGGGGGGCGGAGGGCTCATCCCCTTCAATGTGAGGGCTGCACGTTCTGTCCTAGAAACTCGCAGCCCAACTCCTGAGAGGATACACAGACAAGTCTTATAATGCTCCGTAGAAAAATCAATTAAGCGCCCAAAACATCTCGTTCGACATTAATGCGTAGCGCGCTAACCCTCCAATAGCAGAGAGTTACCCATCAACGGTCCATTGCATATCGGCTTTAAGAGTGTTCTGACCTACGACCGAAGGATGCGGATCAATGGATCTCAGCAGCCCCCTAAGCTTTTGAAGCACTACAGCCGGATCGATCGCATTCGGCCGCAGCCTAGATTTTTTCTCGGGCTGTTCAATATGGAGCACTACTCTAAGTCGGCGAGCCCCAAGGAGTTTCCTAGCAACTCTCCGCTCATCGTGATCAGCGGCATGAAGCTTTGCCGAAACTAAACCAGCTAAAGTATCTCTCACTTTTCGTGCGACCGCGTCGGCCAACTCAGCAGCACTTATCTGACAATCCACCCTATAGTCTTTGATTTCTATGAGCCAACCAACCGCCTCGTCCACATAAATTATATCAACAGCTTTCGTTCCTCCAAATGCACCGTTGAACTGCCTACGATAATGTGTCCAATCATCGTATTTGCTAGCCATAGCGTTAGCGGGAAACCGAAAAGTCAGACGATCCTCTTGGATGACTTGCTCAATGACTGCCATGTTAGCTCTCATTCCCTATAAAACGGTCTGACTGTTTCAACTCCTCTTCGAGTAGGACAAGGGTCTGCAGATCGTCGACGCTATCACCTTGCTCTAGCTTCACTCCCCCTTCGCTATTGCTTAGAGAAAAGTAACGCTGCTTAATTGACTTAAACTCAGTTTTTTCAGCCAACATCTCCAATTCGCGCAACAAAAACAGAGAGTGGCTAGCTATGAAGACCTGAACACCCTGCTGGCAAAGGCTCATGATACTAGAAGCTATAACGCGGATAAGCTTGGGATTAAGGTTAGTTTCTGGCTCATCCCAAAACAGATAACCTTGCTCCAGCAAAGTCCCGGTACTAATTAGGCGAGCTAACATAGCTATCTTACGCAAGCCCTCAGCCACTAAAGGCATTTCCATCTTACCTTCGCCCGGTATCTGCAAGTAAAATCGGCCGGTCCCAGCATCAACTACTACTTTACCGCCAATATCTGCCTCCAACGGTCTAACCAATCCGGCAACAGCTGATTCGCGTTTACCTTTAACTGTTGGCTTGCCTAACAAAGAGACTGTATCGCGCCAGCTTTCCTCGAATTCGATGTGGTAATTATCATACAATGATAGAAACCAAGGACAGAGCGTAACAAGCTCTCTTGTTGGGAGAAATACTGGAGACTTGTTAACACCTGTCGAGGGTAGCCTATCAATCTGAACAGTTTTGGTCGCTCTCGTGGCAAAGCTAATGGTGATATTTTGCTCACCATTTTTCATGCTCAACGCAACCTGACATTTATCATGCCCTTGCCGCCGCTTGACTAACCGCCCAAGTGTTTCCGGCCGAAAAACACCGACAAGCTTGTCTGCACAGCTTTTTTCCAGCTCGGATTTTGTTAACTCTTTGCTATCAGCCTGAACTTTAAGCAGCGAGTAAAAAAGCTTTAGCAACTGACTCTTCCCGCAACCATTTTCCCCTACTACAACGTTAAGCCCAGATGCAAAATGCAACTCGGTGTTAGGTAGAGGTCCAAAGTTTTGGATACTGGCGCTTTTGAGCATAACGAACTTCCTTTATAAACCTTGAAAATGCCCCCAGTCGGACAGAGTCGTCCCGATCAAAGCCAATACCGCCTAGCAGCCTCGCTTTCGCCGGCTCGACCCAGGGCATTTATCATTTTTAACGCGTTTTTGCCACCAATCCTGACATAGTCAGTAGAGCTATGCGGCTTTCGGCTACAACGATCTCCGCCACAGATACGCCCTACTGCTGACAGGAGCAGAACTAAATTCGGACGTTCTCCGATTGAGCTGGTGAGGCATGGATGCCGAGCCAGGCCCCGGGCGGCTTTTTGCCCGGGGCCTGGACACCAGCGCCGGCAGGGACGCCGGATCGACGGTACAAAACAAGCCACCCTCCCAGGTACACTAGCGGTACAGCACCAAGGTTCTCACTTGTAACCTACCGTTCGCTAACGTACTGATTGCCTTGTACTTTCGCGTACTGTACCGTTTCCTCGTGTAACCCAATGAAACCTAGCGTAGCGGTGTCATTGGCGAACTCATAATCCTTTGGTCCACGGTTCGAGTCCGTGTGGGCCCACCAGACATGAAAAAGCCGCGCGATTGCGCGGCTTTTTCGTATCCGAGGTTTTGTAGGCCGCCGCTAAGTCGATCCAGGCTGTATCTCTACCTGCCGCGGGTTGTAAAAGGTCATCCCGGCCGGAATATCCCGCATGACCAGCGACATCGCGCCAATCACCACGTTGTCACCGATATCGATACGGTCGGCAACGATACAGCTGTTGGCGCCCATGCTCACGTTGTCGCCGATACGCAGCGCGTAGTCTTCCAGACCGAGGGTCTTGATACCGATCGAGCAGTTCTGCCGAATAAAAAAATTGCGCCCAATGCTCACGTGCCGGGTGATCACCACCCCCGGCAAATGGGCGATACGCAGGCCGGGGGCGATCTGCGCACCGATGTCGATGTCCACGGCGTACTTGAGGTTGAGCCGTTGCTGCATACACCTGGCGTGGCGCCGCCCCAGGCCGCCGCGGGCGTCGAGGTACTGCGCCAGGCGGTACGTGAAGAGGAAGCGCAGTTTGTTGTCCTTGCGTGCACGGCGCAGCACATTGAACAGCAGGCTGATGCGGCGTCCGGGCCTTTTCTTGTTGGAGACTTCCAGTCGCCAGCATTCGAGCAGGTGGTCGAGGTTCACACTGAAATTCCCGATGGACTAGCGCTTCATCATGCCGAACGCATAGCTTTCGGGCCAGCGCGGTCATTGTAGGAGCAGCCTTGCCCTGACTGGCACTGGCTGGCTAGGCTAGCGGGCCAACCGTAGAGACTCGCCATGTCGGACTCCCGCTCCATCACACTGGATGAAATCGATCGCCAGCTGATTGCCCTGTTGCAGATCAACGCCCGCGAAAGTGTCGCCACCCTCGCCCGTCAGTTGGGCATCGCCCGCACCACAGTCAACTCGCGCCTCGAGCGGCTGGAGAAGTACAAGGTCATCTCCGGCTATGGGGTGCGCCTGGGCCAGAGTGTGATCGGCGGCGGGTTGCAGGCGTATGTGGGGATCAAGGTGCAGCCACGTTCCGGCAAGGAGGTGGTGCGACGCCTGAGCGCCATGGGCCAGGTGCAACAGCTTTGCGCAGTCAGCGGCGAGTTCGATTATGTGGCCTGGCTGCGCACGGATTCACCCGAGCAACTGGACCAGTTGCTCGACCAGATCGGCAGTGTCGACGGCGTGGAGAAAACCACCACGTCGATCATTCTCAGCAACAAGGTGGACCGCGGGCAGCCGCTGTGAGGGGCGGATGTCACGACCGGTGTTGCGCCAGAGTTACCTGAGCCCTTTTTTCGTCGAAATGCATATAAACATTTCAATTTCGACGAAACAACTTACATTAGGACAATACTCTGCACCTTAATTACGAGCACTGCCCTCACTAAAATGACCCCCAGGCATCTCCTATACTCAGGCTCCGCTCCCTGCGCAGCCTCTCTGGCAAGGTCACTTCATGAACAAGAAAAACCGCCACCCCGCCGACGGCAAGAAGCCGATCACCATCTTCGGCCCGGACTTCCCCTTCGCCTTCGATGACTGGCTGGAGCACCCCGCAGGCCTGGGCAGTATCCCGGCCGAGCGCCATGGTGAGGAAGTGGCCATCGTGGGTGCCGGTATCGCCGGGTTGGTGGCGGCTTATGAGTTGATGAAACTGGGCCTCAAACCGGTGGTGTACGAGGCCTCCAAGCTGGGCGGCCGGCTGCGCTCGCAAGCCTTCAACGGCACCGACGGGATCATCGCCGAACTCGGCGGCATGCGCTTCCCGGTATCATCCACCGCCTTCTACCACTACGTGGACAAACTGGGCCTGGAGACCAAGCCCTTCCCCAACCCGCTGACCCCGGCTTCTGGCAGCACGGTGATCGACCTGGAAGGCCAGACCTACTACGCCGAAAAAGCGACCGACCTGCCCCAACTGTTCCACGAGGTGGCCGACGCCTGGGCCGATGCGCTGGAAAGCGGCGCCCAGTTCGCCGACATCCAGCAGGCCATCCGCGACCGTGACGTACCGCGCCTGAAGGCGCTGTGGAACAAGCTGGTACCGTTGTGGGATGACCGCACCTTCTATGACTTCGTCGCCACCTCGCGTTCGTTCGCCAAACTGAGCTTCCAGCACCGCGAAGTGTTCGGCCAGGTCGGCTTCGGCACCGGCGGCTGGGACTCGGACTTCCCCAACTCGATGCTGGAAATCTTCCGCGTGGTGATGACCAACTGCGACGACCACCAGCACCTGGTGGTCGGTGGCGTGGAACAGGTGCCTCAAGGCATCTGGCGTCATGTGCCGGAGCGCTGTGCCCACTGGCCGGAAGGCACCAACCTGAGCGGCCTGCATGGTGGTGCGCCACGTACCGGGGTGAAGCGCATTGCCCGTGCCGCAGATGGCCGCCTGGCGGTTACCGACAACTGGGGCGACACCCGCCACTACAGTGCCGTGCTCGCGACTTGCCAGACCTGGCTGCTGACAACCCAGATCGACTGCGAGGAATCGCTGTTCTCGCAAAAGATGTGGATGGCCCTAGACCGCACTCGCTACATGCAATCGTCGAAAACCTTCGTCATGGTCGACCGGCCGTTCTGGAAGGACAAGGACCCGCAAACCGGTCGCGACCTGATGAGCATGACCCTCACCGACCGCCTCACCCGCGGCACCTACCTGTTCGACAACGGTGACGACAAGCCGGGGGTGATCTGCCTGTCCTATGCGTGGATGAGCGATGCGCTGAAGATGCTGCCGCACCCGGTGGAAAAGCGCGTTCAACTGGCCCTGGATGCACTGAAGAAGATCTACCCTAAGACCGACATTGCCGGGCATATCATTGGCGACCCGATCACCATTTCCTGGGAAGCTGACCCGCACTTCCTTGGCGCCTTCAAGGGCGCGCTGCCGGGGCACTACCGCTACAACCAGCGCATGTACGCACACTTCATGCAACAGGACATGCCTGCCGAACAGCGCGGCATGTTCATCGCCGGTGACGACGTGTCGTGGACCCCGGCCTGGGTGGAGGGCGCGGTGCAGACGTCGCTGAATGCGGTGTGGGGTATCATGAACCACTTTGGTGGCCACACCCACGCAGACAACCCAGGCCCGGGTGATGTATTCGACGAAATCGGCCCCATCGCCCTGGCGGACTGACACAAGGAGGCACCATGCGCATTGCTCTGTTCCAGGGCGCGCCCAAACCACTGGACGTGCCCGGCAACTTGCAACGGCTGCGCCACCAGGCGCAATTGGCCGCCGAGCGTGGCGCACAACTGCTGGTGTGCCCGGAGATGTTCCTGACCGGCTACAACATCGGCCTGGCCCAGGTGGAGCGCCTGGCCGAGACCGATGATGGCCCGGCGGCGATGGATGTGGTGGAGATCGCCCAGGCGCACCGCATCGCTATCGTCTATGGCTACCCCGAGCGTGACGATGACGGGGCGATCTACAACAGTGTGCAGTTGATCGATGCGCACGGCCGCAGCCTGAGCAACTACCGTAAGACCCACCTGTTTGGCGAACTGGATCGCTCGATGTTCAGTCCAGGCCCGGACCACTTCCCGGTGGTAGAGCTGGACGGCTGGAAAATCGGCCTGCTGATCTGCTACGACATCGAGTTCCCGGAGAACGCCCGGCGCCTGGCGCTGGGCGGCGCCGAGCTGATCCTGGTGCCGACGGCAAACATGGCACCGTATGACTTCACCTGCCAGGTAACCGTGAGGGCACGGGCTCAGGAAAACCAGTGTTACCTGGTGTATGCCAACTACTGCGGCGCAGAAGACGAGATCCAGTATTGCGGGCAAAGCAGCATCATCGGCCCGGACGGCAGCCTGGTGGCCATGGGCGGGCGGGATGAATGCCTGTTGCTGGCCGAACTTGAGCATGAGCAAGTGGTGCATGGGCGGATGGCATTTCCTTACCTGACAGATCTGCGCCAAGAGCTGCATCTGCGTAACCGCTGACAGGGGCCGCGGTGCGGCCCAATCGCCGGCAAGCCAGCTCCCACAGGATCGCGACAGATTGGAACATTGTGGGATGCCTGTGGGGGCTGGCTTGCCAGCGATTGGACCGGGCCTGCAAACAAATGGGTTAGCATGGAAGCAGCCACCGGAGCCCCCATGCCTGACGCCACCCGCCATCTCACCCTTACCAACGGCCTGCAGCTGACCCTGCGCCACGCCCCGCGCCTGAAGCGCTCAGCCGCCGCACTGCGGGTGCACGCGGGCAGCCATGATGCGCCTGCCAAATGGCCTGGCCTGGCGCACTTCCTTGAACACCTGTTCTTCCTCGGCACCCCACGCTTTCCGCTGGATGACGGCCTGATGCGCTATGTGCAGGCCCTCGGCGGCCAGGTCAACGCCAGCACCCGCGAACGCGCCACCGACTTCTTCTTCGAAGTCCCACCCAGCGCCTTGGGCGGGGGCCTTGAGCGCCTGTGCCAGATGCTGGCCGAACCAGACCTGGGTATCGAGCGCCAACGCCACGAACGCGAAGTCATCCACGCCGAGTTCATCGCTTGGGCGCGCGCCCCGCAAGCACAGCAACAGTTCGCCTTGCTGCAGTCAGTATCACCCGGCCATCCGCTGAGCGCTTTTCAGGCAGGCAATCGATACACCCTGGCGCTGCAGGATCCAGCCTTCCAGCAAGCACTTGGCAACTTTCACCAACGCTTCTACCAAGGCGGCCAGATCACTCTGAGCCTCTGCGGCCCGCAACCGCTGGATGAACTGGAGCAACTCGGCCGACAGCATGCAAACATGTTTGCCATGGGTGAGCGTGTGCCGCAAACACTTCCCCCGCCGCTGTCAGCGATGACGCCACCTCTGGTCTTCACTCATGAGCACCTTCCCGCCCATGCCAAGCAAGCGCTGGAACTTCTGATCGCCTGCCTCGACGACAGCCGCCCGGGTACCTGGCTGGGCGCACTTCGCGAGCGTGGCTGGCTGCACAGTTTCAAGGCCGAAGCGCTGTATGCTTTCGCCGGGCAGCTCCTGTGGCATCTTGACCTGACACTGAGTGCCGAGGGCTGCCCGGGTGATGCCAACAGCCTACTGCACAGCTGGTTCAGCTTCATTCGCCAGGCCGCCCCCGAACAGTTGAATCACGAATTCGGCCTGCTGCAACTCAGCCGCGAACGTAACGCCAGCGCGCTTGAGCTGGCCCGTCGCGATAGCGCAGGCCAGCCATTCTCGAAGCTGGATACGCAAGGTTTGCAGGCGTTTGCCAGCCTGCTGAAAGGCCTGCCATGCGGCCCTCGCGGCCAATGGCAGTTGCCCCCGGTCGAACCGCTGCTGATGGCCGAATTGCCCAGTGACACCGTGCCTCTGCCGGCAGCACTGGAGATCAGCGACCAGCTCCCTGAGGCCCGCCAATACGCTGCGCTCTACTTGCGCTGGCATGTGCCTTCGCCTTTGCGCCAGCCGTTACAACGCGTGCTTGAGCAGGCCCTCGCCCCCCTGCAGGAGCGCTGTGAACGCGCCTCGGTGCAACTACAGTTCACCAGCGCAGGGGAGTACTGGCAATTGCGTTGCGCCGGGCTTCCGGCAGCAGTGCTGCTCGCCGTTGAACAGGCCTTGGTGTTGATGCTCAAGCCACCTGCCAGTTGCTGGCTGCCCTGCGCGCCACAGCCCTCGGCCCTGATCCCCATCAGGGCCTTGCTCAAGCAACTGCCAGACGCGGTGCTGGGTAGCCTGCCCGCTGCCATGCCTGCCTGCACGCTGGCCCAGCAACAACTCGACCGCCTGTGGCAGCAGGCAAGCTGGCATGGCCTGGCCGCAGGCTTTGACAACGCTGTAGCAGGCGCTTTGGGTCGTACCTTGCAGCATTGCCCTGGACAAGGCTCGCAGCCAAACCCCGCGCCCACTTGGGCCGACCGACGCTGGCGCCACGCCGAAGCGCCGGGCAGTGAACATGCCCTGTTGCTGTTCTGCCCGTTACCGGCAGCCGACGAAGCAACGGGACGCCTGCTCGCCCAGTTGCTGCAAGGGCCGGTTTACCAGCGGCTGCGGGTCGAGCTGCAACTGGGGTACGCGGTGTTCAGCACCTTTCGTCAGATCGAGGGCGTGGGGGGCCTGCTGTTCGGCGTGCAATCCCCGCACACCGGCCAGGTACAAATCCTCGACCACCTGTTCAGGCTACTGCAGCAAGGTGTCACCCTTGATCCGGCCGCCCGCCAGGCCCTGGCCGATCAGTTCGAAGAGCCAGCCATGGCCAACGCAGACGTCGCCGAATGGGCGTGGCAGACACACCTGGCGACACAACCCGGCCAGCTGGAGACCCTGCGCAGGTCTATCCTGAATACGCGGCAGACGGATCTGGACCAACTGCTGGGCGACCTGCTTGATACAGGCTCCAACTGGCTATGTCTGGCCAACGCTGCCGCGCCAGACACGTCCTGGCAGGGCTGAAGGCATCGATTGTTACGCGGTCCGCAACGGCGCTTTTCGAATAATTAACCTTTCGGTACAAATTTTTCTTGTAAGATAGCGCAATCCCAGTTCCGGGAACCTCCTGCGCATGGCGGTACCCAAGTAGTAGCTGAGCAACCCCAAACCCATCCGGAAGGAGTAATCCCATGTGGACCAAACCTGCATACACTGATCTGCGTATCGGCTTCGAAGTCACCATGTACTTCGCTAACCGCTAAGCCCGGCTTACGGTTCCACGCCTCGGCCCGCCGGGGCGTTTTCGTTTTTCAGAAACGGATTTCGCAAAGCAAAGAGAGTGGCCATGTACATTCAGGTTCTCGGCTCCGCCGCCGGTGGCGGGTTCCCGCAGTGGAACTGCAACTGCGTCAACTGCAAGGGCTTCCGTGATGGCACCCTGCGGGCGACGGCGCGTACCCAGTCGTCCATTGCCCTGTCCGACGATGGAGTGCACTGGGTGCTGTGCAATGCCTCGCCCGATATCCGCGCCCAACTGCAGGCCTTTGCGCCAATGCAGCCGGCCCGGGCCCTGCGCGACACAGGCATCAATGCCATTGTCCTGCTGGACAGCCAGATCGACCACACCACCGGCCTGCTCAGCCTGCGCGAAGGCTGCCCGCACCAGGTGTGGTGCACCGACATGGTCCATCAGGACCTGACCACCGGTTTTCCCCTGTTCAACATGCTCAGCCACTGGAGCGGTGGCCTGCAGTGGAACCGCATTGAGCTGGAAGGCAGCTTCGTGATCGACGCCTGCCCCAACCTCAGGTTCACCCCGTTCCCGCTGCGCAGCGCCGCACCGCCCTACTCGCCGCACCGCTTCGACCCACACCCGGGCGACAACCTGGGCCTGCTGGTCGAGGACACCCGCACCGGCGGCAAGCTGTTCTACGCCCCAGGCCTGGGCCAGGTCGATGAAAAGCTGCTGGCGATGATGCACGACGCCGACTGCCTGCTGGTCGACGGCACGCTGTGGGAAGACGATGAAATGCAACGCCGTGGCGTGGGCACTCGCACCGGTCGCGAGATGGGCCACCTGGCGCAAAACGGCCCTGGCGGCATGCTCGAAGTACTCGACGGCTTCCCGCGCCAGCGCAAGGTGCTTATCCATATCAACAACACCAACCCGATCCTCGACGAAGACTCGCCCGAGCGCGCTGAAGTGCTGCGCCGGGGCGTGGAAGTGGCCTTCGATGGCATGAGTATCGAGTTATAAAAGCAAATCGCAACAGCAACACAGCCCCCCTGTGGGAGCGGGTTTACCCGCGAATGCGTCATTGGCTTTCCCAACGCATTCGCGGGTGAGCCCGCTCCCACAGGGTAGGTGTCAGGCCAGAGAATCGTTTACAGGAGCCAGCCGAATGAGCGACGCACTGCCAATGTCCCCTGCCGAGTTCGAGCAGGCCCTGCGCGCCAAGGGCGCCTATTACCACATCCACCACCCTTACCACGTGGCGATGTACCAGGGCCGCGCCAGCCGTGAACAGATCCAGGGCTGGGTGGCCAACCGCTTCTACTACCAGGTCAACATCCCGATGAAGGATGCCGCGATCCTGGCCAACTGCCCGGACCGCGAAGTACGCCGTGAGTGGATCCAGCGCCTGCTCGACCACGACGGCGCCCCCGGCGAGGACGGCGGTATCGAAGCCTGGCTGCGCCTGGGCCAGGCCGTCGGCCTCGCTCCGGACCAACTGCGCTCGCAAGAGCTGGTACTGCCCGGCGTACGCTTTGCCGTGGATGCCTACGTCAACTTCGCTCGCCGCGCCAGCTGGCAGGAAGCCGCCAGCAGCTCGCTGACTGAGCTGTTCGCCCCGCAAATCCACCAGTCGCGCCTGGACAGCTGGCCACAGCACTACCCCTGGATCGACCCGGCCGGCTACGAGTACTTCCGCACCCGCCTGGGCCAGGCCCGCCGTGACGTAGAGCACGGCCTGGCCATTACCCTGCAGCATTACACCACCCGTGAAGGGCAGGAGCGTATGCTGGAGATACTGCAGTTCAAGCTGGATATCCTCTGGAGCATGCTCGACGCCATGAGCATGGCCTACGAGCTGAACCGCCCGCCCTATCATTCCGTCACCCAGGACCGGGTATGGCACAAGGGGATCACCCTATGAGTTTCGACCGTAACCAGGTGCCAAACTGGCGCCCCGGCTACCGCTTCCAGTACGAGCCGGCGCAAAAAGGCCATGTGTTGCTGTACCCCGAAGGCATGATCAAGCTCAACGACAGCGCCAGCCTCATCGGTGGCCTGATCGACGGCCAGCGTGACGTGGCCGCAATCATCAGCGAACTCGAACAGCAATTCCCCGGCGTCCCGCAAGTCGCCGAGGACATCGAGCAGTTCATGGAGGTGGCCCGTGCCGAACACTGGATCGTCCTCGCCTGAGTTGCCGCCCACGCCTGAAGTCGGCCTGCCGCTGTGGCTGCTGGCCGAACTCACCTACCGCTGCCCGCTGCAGTGCCCGTACTGCTCGAACCCGCTGGACTTCGCCGCCCAGGGCCAGGAGCTGAGTACCGAGCAGTGGTTCAAGGTAATGGCCGAAGCGCGGCAAATGGGCGCCGCGCAAATCGGCTTCTCCGGCGGTGAACCGCTGGTGCGCCAGGACCTGGCCGAGCTGATCGGCGAGGCCCGCCGCCTGGGTTACTACACCAACCTGATCACCTCGGGCATTGGCCTGACCGAGGCACGCATCGCCGACTTCAAGAAGGCCGGCCTGGACCATATCCAGATCAGCTTCCAGGCCAGCGACGAACAGGTCAACAACCTGCTGGCCGGTTCGAAGAAGGCCTTTGCGCAAAAGCTGGAAATGGCCCGCGCCGTGAAGGCCCACGGCTACCCGATGGTGCTCAACTTCGTCACCCACCGCCACAACATCGACAAGATCGACCGCATTATCGAACTGTGCATCGCCCTTGAAGCCGACTTCGTAGAGCTTGCCACCTGCCAGTTCTATGGCTGGGCGCACCTCAACCGCCTGGGCCTGCTGCCGACCCGCACGCAGCTGGAGCGGGCCGAGCGCATCACCAACGAGTACCGGGACAAGCTCAAAGCCGAAGGCAACCCGTGCAAGCTGATCTTCGTCACCCCGGACTACTACGAAGAGCGCCCCAAGGCCTGCATGAATGGTTGGGGCAACCTGTTCCTTACCATCACTCCGGACGGCACTGCCCTGCCCTGCCATGGCGCTCGCCAGCTGCCGGTACAGTTCCCCAATGTGCGTGACCACGACCTGCACCATATCTGGTATGAGTCGTTCGGCTTCAACCGCTTCCGCGGCTACCAGTGGATGCGCGAACCCTGCCGCTCGTGCGACGAGAAAGAAAAGGACTTCGGCGGCTGTCGCTGCCAGGCCTTCATGCTGACCGGCGATGCCAGCAACGCCGACCCGGTGTGCGCCAAGTCGGCTGACCACGGCATCATCCTCAAGGCCCGCGAGGAGGCAGAAAGTGCCCAGCTCGCCATTGAACAGATGACCTTCCGCAATGAACGAAACTCCCGTGTCATCGCCCGTGGCTGAATTCAGCGCGGCCCAGGCCGTTGCCGCCGGCACCGACTTCGCCGAACTCAAGGTCAGTGATGACGGGTTGTTCTGGCTTGAATTCCGCCCGGCCGATGGTGCTTGCCGTATCTGGCACTGGCTGCATTACCAGGCCCGCTGCCTGACGCCGGACGGCTTCAGCGTGCGCAGCCGGGTCTACGAATATGGCGGCGGTAGTTTCTGCCTGGGTGGTGACGGGCTGGTGTTCGTCAACGAAAAGGATCAGCAGGTTTACACCCAGTCGCTGGACGATGGGCTGCCGCGTGCACTGACCGACGATGCCAGCTGCCGCTACGGCGATGTGCAATGGCACGACGGCCAGGTGCTGGCCGTCGAGGAGTGTCATGCCGAGCAGGTCGAACATCGCCTGGTCGCTTTGCGCGAAGGCAGCCGCGAGGTACTCGCCGAGGGTGCCGATTTCTATGCTTCCCCTACTGTGAGCAACGATGGCCGGCGTCTGGCGTGGGTCGAATGGGACCGCCCGGCGCAGCCCTGGACTGTCACCCGCTTGATGTGCCGCATACGCGATGCCACCGGCCATTGGATGCCGGCTCAGTGCGTCGCCGCCGCTGAAGAATCATTGCAGCAACCACGCTTCGATGCCGAAGGCCGGCTCTACTGCCTGTCCGACCGCAATGGCTTCTGGCAGCCTTGGGGCGAAGTCGATGGCCACTGGCAGGCGCTGCCTGCCGAGCCAGCAGACCACGCCGCTGCACCTTGGCAATTAGGCACCTGTACCTGGTTGCCGCTGGGGCCGCAAAGCTACCTGGCCAGCTGGTTCGAAAACGGGTTCGGGCAATTGGGGCTGCGTGGTGCTGACGGGCGCACGGAGCGTTTTGCCAGTGCCTATTCGCGTTTTCGCAACCTGGCCATGGACAGCGACCACCTCTATGCCATCGCCGCCTCGCCCATCAGCCCGCCAGCGGTGATTGCCATAGACCGCACTAACCACGAAGTGCGCGTGCTGGCCGGTGGTGCAGAAGTGCTGCCGGCCGGGCAGATCACCCTGCCACAGCCGTTCCACTATGGCAGCCACGGCGAGCAGGCCCATGGCTTCTTCTACCCGGCCGCTCACTCGCAAGGTGCAGTGCCGCTAGTGGTGTTTGTTCATGGCGGGCCGACCTCGGCCTGTTATCCGGTGCTCGACCCACGCATCCAGTACTGGACTCACCGCGGCTTTGCTGTGGCCGACCTGAACTACCGGGGCAGTACCGGCTATGGCCGGGAATACCGCCAGGCGCTGCACCTGCACTGGGGGGAAAGCGATGTGGCCGATGCCTGCGCAGCGGTTGAATACCTGGCCGCACAAGGCTTGGTCGACAGACGCAAGGCGTTCATCCGCGGCGGCAGTGCTGGTGGCTACACCACACTGTGCGCGTTGGCCTTTCATGACGTGTTCTGCGCTGGCGCCAGCCTGTATGGGGTAAGCGACCCAGTTGCGCTTGGGCGTGCCACACACAAGTTCGAAGGCGATTACCTGGATTGGCTGATTGGCGAGCCGCAGCAAGATGCCGAACGCTACCGCCAGCGCACGCCACTGCTGCATGCGGGGCAGATCAAGGTACCGGTGATCTTCTTCCAGGGTGAGCTGGATGCGGTAGTGGTGCCTGAGCAGACGCGGTCGATGCTGGCGGCTTTGCAGGCTAACGGGATTGAGGCTGAAGGGCACTTCTATGCGGGGGAGCGGCATGGGTTTCGCAAGGCGGAGAACCTGGCACATGCATTGGAAGAAGAGTGGAAATTCTATTGCCGGGTGTTGAAAGGCTGAAATTTTGGGGCCGCTTTGCGGCCCCAAAGGCCTCAACGTTTGGCGATGATGTACACCGCGTGCACGATCCCGGGAATGTACCCCAGCAAGGTCAGCAGAATATTCAGCCAGAAGGCTCCACCAAACCCGACCTGCAGGAACACACCCAGCGGCGGCAGAATGATGGCGATGATAATGCGGATAAAGTCCATGCGAGTCGCTCCTTGAAGGGTTACATCAAAGACTAGCCGCCCGCCGTAGAGGTTCCACAGGCAAAAAAAAACGCCCCGGGCCGAATGAAACAGGCCAAGGGCGATGCGCAGGAACGCCAGACGGTTCGTAGAATTCTTTAACCTGCCAACTAAGCCGGCACTTCGCGGCGAGCCTGCTGCTGGGCATGCAGGCGGGCAAAGGCGCGTGCCAGGCGCAACAGCATTTCGTCGATGTTGCTCTTGCTCACGGTCAGCGCCGGCGAAAACCGCACTACATCTGCTTGCGGGGCATTGAGCAGCAAGCCTTCGTGCAGGGCCGCAGCCACCAGCTCGCGGGCCAGGTTTTCTTTCAGTTGCAGCGCCCACAGCAGGCCTTGCCCGCGCACTTCACCCTGGCCATATCGCCCGGCCAGGCGGCTCAGGCCTTCGCGCAGATGGCGACCATGGTCTTGCACCTGGGCAAAGAAGCCAGGCTCCAGCACGGTCTCCAGCACGGCTAGGCCAGCGGCACACATCAGTGCGTTGCCGTGGTGGCTGCCTTCAAGCTCGCCTGGCTCGGCGCAGCATGCCGTGCCCCGGGCCAGCAAGGCGGCCAGCGGTACACCGCCGCCCAGGCCCTTGCCCAAGGTGATGATGTCGGCGCGCACGCCGTAGGTATCTTCAGCCAGCAACGCACCGCAGCGGCCAATGCCAGTCTGCACCTCATCGAGGATCAGCAGGATACCCAGCTCGCGGCACAGCGTTTCCACGCCCTTGAGGTACTCCTGGGTTGCCGGGATGACCCCCGCTTCACCCTGGATCGGCTCCAGCATGATTGCCACGGTGCGCGAATTCACCTCGGCGTGCAGCGCCGCCAGGTCATTGAACGGCACTTTGCTGAAGCCCGGCAGGCCGGGCTCGCAGCGGTTGCACGGCAACGGGTCGGATGCCGACAACGCGCCAAGGCTGCGGCCATGACAGGCCTGGCTGGCAGTGATGATGTGGTAGGCGCCGTTGCGGTGCAGCTGGCCCCACTTGCGCGCCAGCTTGATGGCGCCCTCGCAGGCTTCGGCACCGCTGTTGAGCAGGTAGGCCTGATCGCTACCGGTGCTCCGGCACAGGCGGTTGACCAACGCCAGCAAACCACGGCTGTGGAAGCCCGCGCCCGGGTTGATCAGTGCCTGTGCCTGGCTGCCCAGCGCCTTCACCAGCACGCTGGGGCTATGGCCCAGGCTGTTCACCGCACCACCCTGGGTGAAGTCCAGGTACGCATGCCCTTCGCTGTCCCACAACCACGAGCCCTGGCCACGCACAAACACCTGCTCTGCGCGTTCGGCACTGGGCATCAGGCGATCACGCGACAGCTCGGCGGCTGGCGGCACGATCACCGACGCGCGCTTGGGCTCAGCGGCCGCGGCTGGGGCCGAGCGGCGCAGGTTGAACAGGTTCATCAGGGCTCCAGCCAATCACGGAAAAGCGCGGTAACGGTGCGGTCTTGGTGCCAGCACTCGATATTTTGCCTTGCCTATCAAAAGTGTTTTTCATCCAGGGTAACAATCGATCGATTCATCGCTGTAACCCATTGGAATACGGCGATAGACTAGGCCTCACGAGGGTTTACGACCATTTCGTTTTTCCAGCATTTTCGATAAGTATCACTTATGGATTTCCGCCAACTGCGTTATTTCGTCGCGGTGTACGAAGAAGGCCATGTGGGCCGTGCCGCCGAACGCCTGTCACTGTCGCAGCCAGCACTTTCCCAGCAAATCCGCCAGTTGGAGCACAGCCTTGACCTGAGCCTGTTCGAGCGCAGCAACAAGCGCCTGTTGCCGACCCTGGCGGCACACACCCTGTACAACCATGCCTTGCCGTTGCTAGATGGCCTGCAGCGGGCTCATGAAGCCATGCGCAACTTCAAGGGCCAGTCATTGCGCACCTTGGCCATTGGTGTGTTGCAGACCGTACGGCCAAGCCTGGTGCCGCAGTTGCTCGAACGGCTGCGCAAAGCACAGCCGCACCTGGTCGTGCAGATCTATGAGTTGTCGGGGCTGGAGATCGAACGGCGCCTGCTCAACGGCAGCCTGGACATCGGTATCAGCTACCTGCCGCCCCGTCAGCCTGGCTTGCATGGCATGCTGTTGTACGAAGATGAGTTGCAACTGGTGATCCCCGACACCCATCCGCTGAAGGATTTCAAGAAGGTGTCCATCCGCCAGGCCGCCGAATTGCCCATGCTGATGCTGGGTGAGGAGTTTCAGATCCGCCAGATCTGGCAGGCGCAGCTGGCCAGCCAGGGCCGTCGGCCGCAAGTGCAGGCAGAGATGAACAACATGGCCGGGATTCTCGACAGCCTGGCACACACCGCACTGGCGACCATTTTGCCGGGCCGGGCCAAGGAAGCCGCCGAGGATGATCAGGGGCTGCTGTGGAAGCCGCTAAGCGAGCCGCGGGTGCCGCTGAAGGTTGGCTTGGTATTCCGCGATGCCCAGCGTCAGCAGGCCTCGGTAGAGTTGCTGCGCACGCTACTGGAGGAAGAAACGGACGCCCGGCTGCTGGCAGGATCGCCGCTGGATGTATTGGCCTGAAAAACGCGCGCACAAAGAAAACCCCGCCGAAGCGGGGTTTTCCAGACTGTTTCCCTGTGACATCCGTATCGTCCCGCCTCCTGGCAGGTGGTCCTTCGTCGCCGTCCTTGGTCTGTCCTTTGCGCTTCCTGCGCAACGTCCATGTGGTAAAGATTAACCGTGGATCCAATCTGAGAACAGTGGTGAAAAGTCACCACGTCGTGTAGGAAAAAGCTTACAAGGGAGATTCATTTCCAAACATGCCGGGAGTTGGGCTGCTACGCAGCCCCTATATGTGTCAGAACTGCTCAGCATCCAGCAAGTACAGCGACTCACTCCCTGCCTTGACCGACGCCACCAGCGAGTTCACCCGTGGCAACAGCCGCGCAAAGTAGAACCGCGCCGTCCCCAGCTTGCCCGAGTAGAACGCCTCGTCCCCATCACCTGCCTTGGCCGCCTGCGCCATCAATGCCCACATGTAGCCATAGGCCACATAACCAAAGGCATGCAGGTACTCGACCGAAGCCGCGCCAATTTCATTCGGGTTGCCCTTGGCTTGTTCCAGCACCCACTCAGTCAGCCCGTCGAGCTGGTCGAGGCTGGCCGCCAACGGTTTGGCAAATTCGCCCAGCTCGCTACCCGCACTGGCAACGAACTGGCGAATCTCGTCAGAAAACAGCTTGTAGTATGCACCTCCGCTGGCCACCACCTTGCGCCCCATAAGGTCGAGGGCCTGGATACCATTGGTGCCTTCGTAGATCTGGGTAATGCGCACATCACGCACCAACTGCTCCTGGCCCCACTCGCGGATATAACCATGCCCACCGAACACCTGCTGGCCGTGCACAGTGCACTCCAGGCCCAGGTCGGTGAGGAAGGCCTTGGCCACCGGTGTCAGCAGTGCCACCAGTTCTTCGCTGCGTTTGCGCACGCTGGCGTCTTCGCTGTACTTGGCACTGTCCAACTGCATGGCCACATAGGTGGAGAAGGCACGGCCACCTTCAATCAGTGCCTTCATGGTCAACAGCATGCGGCGCACGTCCGGGTGGACGATGATCGGGTCGGCGACCTTGTCCCTGGCTTGCGGCCCGGTGGGGGCACGGCTCTGCAGCCGGTCGCGGGCGTACTCCACAGCGTTCTGATAGGAGCGCTCGGCCGAGGCCAGCCCCTGGATGCCAACGCCCAGCCGCTCGTAGTTCATCATGGTAAACATGGCCGCCAGGCCCTTGTTCGGCTCACCGACGATATAGCCGACGGCTTCGTCGAAGTTCATCACGCAGGTAGCCGAAGCCTGGATACCCATCTTGTGCTCGATCGAGCCGCACGTGGCCGGGTTTCGTGCACCGAGGCTGCCATCTTCGTTGACCAGGAACTTGGGCACCAGGAACAGCGAAATGCCCTTCGGCCCTGCCGGTGCATCCGGCAGCTTGGCCAGCACCAGGTGGATGATGTTCTCGGTCAGGTCGTGTTCGCCACCGGTGATGAAGATTTTGGTACCGCTGACCTTGTAGCTGCCGTCAGCCTGTGGTTCGGCCTTGGTGCGGATGATGCCCAGGTCGGTGCCGGCGTGCGGCTCGGTCAGGCACATGGAACCGGCCCATACACCGGCATACATGTTCGGCAGGTACTTTTCCTTCAGCGCTTCGCTGGCGTGGGCGTTGATCGACAGGCAGGCGCCAGCGGTCAGCATCGGGTAAAGGCCAAAGGCCAGGCTGGAAGCGTTGACCATTTCCTCGACCTGGGCCGAGATGGCCTTGGGCATACCCATGCCGCCGAAAAGCGGGTCGCCTCCCACACCCACCCAGCCGCCTTCGGCGTAGGTGTTGTAGGCCTCGATGAAGCCGGCCGGGGTGCGTACCGCGCCATTGTCCCAGTGGCAACCCTCTTCATCGCCAGCGCGGCTGAGCGGTGCGATGGTCTTGGCGGTAACCTTGCCGGCTTCCTCCAGCACGGCCATGGCCGTGTCGGTGTCGACAACCTCGGCCAGCCCGGGCAACTGCGCCCACTGCTCGGCCACGTTGAAGACTTCATTCAATACGAAGCGCATGTCGCGCAGGGGCGCTTTATAGTCAGCCATGACAACCTCTCGCTAGTCGGGTCGGGGCGGTCTCGGGGAACCGCGACACTGGGGTTACTGGCAGTGTAACCGAACAACTTTTACGAGACATAGGGTCATCACTCGACCGTTTAGTCTAATTCGGTCACGCAGTACGCACAGCACCTCGCTGCGATTGTTGCCCATGCACCATGACACAATTGCGCCCTGCACCTTTGGCGCTGTACAGCGCCTGGTCGGCGGATTTCAGCACCGCCTCGGGGTTGCGATGATCGGCCTGGCGCTCGGCCACACCGATACTGATAGTAACCGAGACCGTGCCGCCTCCACTGCCCGCGCGCCGCTGACGCCCGGCACTGTCATCCTGCGGCCGGTTATGCTGGTCGCGCAGATGCATCACATAGTTGGCGATCACTTCGCGCACCGCCTCTACATGCGGCACGCACTCTTCAGCAGTTTTGCCGGCGAATACCAGGGCGAACTCCTCGCCACCATAACGGTAGGCGCGGCCACCCCCGGTAACCCTGGACAAGCGGCTGGCGACCAGACGCAGCACTTGGTCGCCGACGTCATGGCCGTGGGTGTCGTTGAATTTCTTGAAGTGATCGACATCGGTCATGGCGATCACATAGCTGCGCCCCAGGCGCTGCATACGCTCGTTCAGCGCACGACGCCCAGGCAGGCCGGTCAGTTCGTCACGGAAGGCCATCTGGTAGGCTTCGTGCGCGACGGCTGCGGCAATCATCAGCATCACCTGGCTGCACATGATGTTAAGGGTAAACGGCAGGATAAAGGTTTGCGGCAGCATCCAGAAAATGCCCAGCAGGCCGATGACCTGCGCCGCGTGCAAGGGCCGTGGTTCGCGCAGGTACTGCACCACCAGCAGGATGAACACACCCAGGAACAGCGGGTAGACCATCTGGATCAGGCTCGTCCATTGGCCATGCAAGGCCGGCCAGCGGATCTCCGCCAGCCAGGTCAGCAAGGCCTCGGGGTAGCTTTGCTCAAGGGCCACTGCCACGCTGCCCACAGCAAACAGCACGGCGCCGCGAGCGATCAGGTCCTGTAGCAGGTGGGTGCGTTCCTGCCAGGCGCCATAAAGCCCGAACAACGCTGGCAGCAGCAGGCACACCAGGTGAAAGATCACCGCGGCGTCTTCGCGCACGCGGCCATGGTCACGGTAAAAGTCGGTCTGGGTATCGAGCAGGAAGTAGGCGATATACACCGTCAGCATGAGAAACAGCTCACGCTGGCGGCGGTACACCGCACAGTAGGCGCCGCCCAGCAGCAGGACCAAGGTGGGCAAGACATTGAACAGCGATGTGAAGAAGACACTGAGGTCTCTCACATAGGCTGCGGCGAGCCCTGCCAGCAACAAGAACAGCGAAGGCAGGAAGTGGCTTGCGCGAACAGCGTTAAGACGAAACAAGGGTAATCTCCAACCCGGCAGATCAATAATGGCATTGTGCCCTCACTTCATCGGCAGTGCACATGAACAGTTGAATATCCATCCAGCGCGCTAAACCTGAAAAATAAAAAACCCGCCTGCCGGTTAAGGCAGGCGGGTTTAGGCTAGAGCGTTCGGATCAGTACGACAGGCCGAAGCTTTCCTCGTCCATCGCCATCAGGTTGTTCGCACCCGACAACATGGTCGCCACATGCGTACGGGTACGCGGCAGGATGCGCTGGAAGTAGAAGCGCGCAGTCTGCAGTTTGGCGGTGTAGAACGCCTCTTCGCTGGTGCCGGCGGCCAGTTTCTCGGCTGCCAGGCGGGCGATGTCGGCCCAGAAGTAAGCCAGGCAGGCGTAGCCGGAATACATCAGGTAATCGACCGAGGCCGCACCCACTTCTTCACGGTCCTTCATGGCGGCCATGCCCACTTTCATGGTCAGCTCGCCCCACTCCTTGTTGATCGCCGCCAGTGGCTCGACGAACTCCTTGACCGCGTCGTTGCCTTCCTGCGCCTGGCAGAACTTGTGCACGATCTTGGTGAAGCCCTTCAGTGCTTCGCCTTGGGTCATCAGCACCTTGCGGCCAAGCAGGTCAAGGGCCTGGATACCGGTGGTGCCTTCGTACAGCATGGAGATACGGCTGTCGCGTACGTTCTGCTCCATGCCCCACTCGGCGATGAAGCCGTGGCCGCCGTAGATCTGCACACCGTGGTTGGCAGCTTCGAAACCGACTTCGGTCATGAACGCCTTGGCAATCGGGGTCAGGAAGGCCAGCAGGGCGTCGGCCTTCTTGCGTTCTTCTTCGTCCTGGCTGTACTTGACGATATCCACCTGCTTGGCGGTGAAGTACACCATCGCGCGGTTGCCTTCAGCGAAGGCCTTCATGGTCAGCAGCATGCGACGCACGTCCGGGTGGACGATGATCGGGTCGGCAGCCTTGTCTGGCGCTTTCGGGCCAGTCAGGGAACGCATCTGCAGGCGCTCACGGGCGTACTTCAGGCCACCCTGGAACGCCACTTCGGCGTGGGCCAGGCCTTGCAGCGCGGTACCCAGACGAGCGGTGTTCATGAAGGTGAACATGCAGTTCAGGCCTTTGTTGGCCGGGCCAATCAGGTAGCCGGTGGCGCCGTCGAAGTTCATCACGCAGGTGGCGTTGCCGTGGATACCCATCTTGTGTTCGATCGAACCGCAGCTCACGCCGTTGCGCTCGCCCACGCCGCCTTCGGCATTGGGCAGGAACTTCGGCACGATGAACAGCGAAATACCCTTGGTACCGGCCGGTGCGTCCGGCAGGCGGGCCAGGACGATATGGACAATGTTGTCGGCCATGTCGTGCTCACCGGCCGAAATGAAGATCTTGGTGCCCGACACCTTGTAGCTGCCGTCGGCCTGTGGCTCGGCCTTGGTGCGCAGCATGCCCAGGTCGGTACCGCAGTGCGGCTCGGTCAGGCACATGGTGCCGGTCCACTCGCCGGATACCAGCTTGGTCAGGTAAGTGTGCTGCTGTTCGGCGGTGCCGTGTGCAGAGATGGTGTTCATCGCGCCATGCGACAGGCCCGGGTACATGCCCCACGACCAGTTCGAACCACCGACCATTTCGCTCAGGGCCAGGCCCAGCGACTCCGGCAGGCCCTGGCCGCCGTGCTCGACGTCGTGCGCCAGGCTTGGCCAGCCGCCTTCGACGAACTGTTCATAGGCCGCCTTGAAGCCGGTTGGGGTTTTCACGCCCGACTCGCTCCAGGTGCAGCCTTCCTGGTCACCCACACGGTTCAGCGGCGACAGCACCTGCTCACAGAACTTCGCGCCTTCTTCAAGGATCGCGTCGACCATGTCGGGCGTTGCGTCCTGGCAACCCGGCAGGCTCTGATAGTGCGCCTCGTAGCCGAGCAGCTCGTCGCGAACGAAGCGGATATCACGCAAGGGGGCTTTGTAATCAGGCATTGCGATGAACCTCTAGGTGAGTTCTGTGGGGTGACCGGCGCTTGGCGCGCCGCTATCAAACAGTTGTTTGAAACTTACGTTTAGCTCCGCCTTATGTCAAGGATGGACTATGGTGCCATTTACGCCACGAAAAATGGCAAATACGCCAAGCCATGGCACGATCCCTGTAGGAGCGGGCTTGCCCGCGAATAGGCCCACCCAGACAAAGTTGCTGCCTGGCAGGACGCATTCGCGGGCAAGCCCGGTCCTACACCGGGGCTGCATCAAGTTCGAGAAGGGCGCCGTATCAGGCGTAGGTGTCGATGATCCGGCCAAGCATTTCGTCGGATGCCTTGACCACTTTTGCGCCAAGTTCGACTTCAGTCTTGCCCACGGCCTGTTGCACGACGCTGGTGGCCATGTCCATCTGCTGGCTGCGGTCGACTGCGCGCAGGCGTTCAGCCTGAAAATCGCTGGACTGGCTGGTGGCAGTACGTTCGGCGGTGGTGTTGGCGATCTGGCTGGCGGCCTGATCGACGCGGTTCTGGCCGGTCTGGATTGCGCTCAGGCCCGCGTAGTAGGCGGAGCTACCGGTGATTTCCATGTCAGGACTCCATTGACGCTGGATGACGAACAGGCTCAATTAAAGCAGGACTGCCGTTAAAAGGCCCGTTTAAATCCCTAATGGCGCAGTGCCAGTCGATAGGCCTTGGGTATTCCTGCGCCGGCGATAGGGCCAGGCCTGGAAAAGACTAATCCAACAGATCCAGCTGCAGGTGCTCGGCTACCATGTCGGCACTCGCCTGCTTCAGCTTGGGTACCCGCCCCAGGCAAGGCGCTGGCAAGCGCTCAGCCAGGCTGGCCAGGTTCTCTTCAAGTCGCGAAGTACGCGGCTCGATGATGTTGGCCACCCAACCGGCCAGTTGCAGCCCGTCACGCTCGATCGCCTCAGCACTGAGCAAGGCATGGCTGATACAACCCAACCTCACCCCTACTACTAAAATAACCGGCAATTTCAAGGCAACAGCCAGATCAGACAGGTTCTCCAACCCCGACAACGGCACGCGCCAGCCACCCGCACCTTCAACCAAGGTGAAATCGGCGTTTTGTTGCAGCACATTGCGCATGGCCGCCAACAGCGCCGGTACAGCCAGCGTCACCCCCGCCTCACGTGCCGCCACATGTGGAGCAATGGCCGGCTCAAAGGCAAACGGGTTGACCTGCTCATAAGGCAGCTTGATCGTGCTTTCATCGATCAGCGCCTGGGCATCGCTGTTGCGCAAGCCTTTCGGCGTCATCGTGCACCCCGAGGCGACCGGCTTGGCCCCCAGCGTGCTCATGCCCTGCAAGCGCGCCGCATGCAACAGCCCGGCGGCGATGGTGGTCTTGCCAACATCGGTATCGGTACCGGCAATGAAATAAGCCTGACTCATTGTGCCCCCCTTACGCCTGTGGCTTGCGCAACACACCATAGACCACTTGATAGGTGGCTGGCAGCCCCGCAGGTTGGCGAAATGCCTCATAGGCCTGCAACAGGCCCTGCATGCGCGCCCGACCAGTAAGGCCGGAGGGTCGCCCTGGGTTCAGGTTGTGCGCACCCAACGCCTTCAATTCGTGGGTCAGGCTGCGCACATCCGGGTAGTGCAGCACGTGCGGGCAGCGCTGCAGCTCAAGCTGTTCGAAGCTGCTGGCAGCGCACAGACGTTGATAATCTTCGAAACGGCGGAAGCGGTTCACATGCACCAGGCCATCCACTGCCTGCCAACTGGCGCGCAGTTCTTCCAGGGTGCCCACACACAGGCTGCTGAAGGCCAATACACCGCCAGGGCGCAGCACCCGCTGAGCCTCGGCCAGCACACTGGCGAACGCGCCGCACCATTGCACCGCCAGGCTGGAAAACACCAGATCGACACTTTCATCACGCAACGGCAAGCGCTCGGCATCACCCGCAACGTGATGCTGCGCCCCGCCCTGTTCAAGACGGGCATGGCTCAGCATGCCTTCGGCGATATCCACCGCCACGCCACTGGCCTGGGTAAAACGCGCCGCCAGGATGCGGCTGAAATGGCCTGTGCCGCTGCCAAGGTCGAGCCAGCGCGACGGCTGCAAGCCTGTCGGCAACTGCTCCAACAGGCTCAGACCGACAGCGCGCTGCAAGGCCGCCACGCTGTCATAACTGGCCGCAGCGCGGGAAAACGAAGCGGCCACCTGGCGCTTGTCAGGTAGCGCGCCGGGTAAACTCGGACGGGAAAGGTCAGTCATCGCCACTCTCATGCAGGAAACTCTTGATGCCCGCCGCCAGCTCCTGCGGGTACTCCAGCAGGAACGCGTGGGAACTGTCTTCGACCAGGCCCACTTCCACGTCGGGCAGCAGCTCGCTCAGTGCCTTTGCCGCCTCTGCCGGCACCAGCGCATCACTGCCGGCGAACAGATGCAACTGCGGGCCGCCGTATGCCTGCAGGGCATCACGGGTATCCAGCTGGGCCAGTACTTCAAGGCCTGTGGCCAGGTACAGCGGGTCTGTATCCGGCACGCCGACACCCAGTTGCCGCAGCAAAGTGCGCGGTTGCTGGGCGCCGTCGCTGCACAGCGTGCGGAAGCGCTTTAGCGTGACCTGGGTGTGGCTGCGGCAGCCGTCAAGGAAGGTGCCGAAGGTGTCTTCGGCCATGCCATGGGGCCAGTCCGCACGGGTGACGAAACTAGGGTTGCTGGCCAGGGTCAGCAGGCCGCAACAGTGGTCGCCACGCTTGTGCGCAAGTGCACTGGCTAGCAAGCCGCCCAATGACCAACCGCCCAGCCAGACATCGTCCGGCAGCCTGCGGTCGAGGTATTCAAGCCAGGCCTGCACATCACTGTGAGGCAATTCTGGCAGGGGCATCAGTTCTACCTGCAGGCGGGCATCCTGGGCGCGCAGGCTGGCGGCCAGCGGCTCCAGTGAAGCAGTGCCCAGGCCCCAGCCGGGCAGCAGTACAAGACGGTTACGCATCGGCGTTCTCCAACTGTGGATAACACTCGGCCAATGCATTCAACAATAGCTGCACCTGCGCCTCGCTGTGTGCGGCGCTCAGGGTCACCCGCAAGCGGGCGCTGCCAGCTGGCACGGTCGGCGGGCGAATGGCCGTGACCAGCAACCCACGCGCGCGCAACAAGTGCGAAAGCCGCAAGGCCCGCGCACTGTCGCCAATGACGATCGGCTGGATCGGTGTCGGGCTGTCCATCAGTTGCAGGCCGATCTGCTGCGCACCTTCGCGGAACTGGCGGATCAGCGCGGCCAGGTGCTCACGGCGCCAGGTGTCACGGCGCAGCAGCTCCAGGCTTTTCAGCGTGGCGCAGGCCAGCGCCGGAGGCTGGCTGGTGGTGTAGATGTACGGGCGGGCGAACTGCACCAGCGCCTCGATCAGTTCTTCGCTGCCGGCAACAAAAGCACCGGCAGTCCCGCAAGCCTTGCCCAGGGTGCCGACCAGTACCGGCACATCATCCACGCCCAGGCCGAAGTGCTCGACGATGCCGCCACCCTGAGCGCCAAGAGTACCCAGGCCATGCGCATCGTCGACCATCAACCAGGCGTCGCGGGCACGGGCAACCCCGGCCAGCGCCGGCAGGTCGGCGAGGTCGCCGTCCATGCTGAACACGCCATCAGTCACTACCAGGGTATTGCCAACCGCCCTTTCCAGGCGGCTGGCCAGGCTGGCCGGGTCGTTGTGCAGGTATCGGTTGAAACGGGCACCACTGAGCAACCCGCCATCCAGCAGCGAGGCATGGTTCAGGCGGTCTTGCAGCACCGTGTCGCCCTGCCCCACCAACGCAGTGATCGCACCGAGGTTGGCCATGTAGCCGGTAGAGAACAACAGCGCACGCGGGCGACCAGTGAGTTCGGCCAGTGCTTCCTCTACCTGGTGGTGCGGCGTGACATGGCCGATCACCAGGTGCGAGGCACCACCACCTACCCCCCAGCGCTCGGCGCCAGCCTGCCAGGCGGCGATCACCTCGGGGTGGTTAGCCAAGCCCAGGTAATCATTGCTGCAGAAGGCCAGCAAACGCTGACCGTCGACCACCACGTCCGGCCCCTGCGGGCTTTCCAGCAGTGGCCGCTGCCGATACAGGTCTGCGGCGCGCCGTTCGGCCAGGCGCGCGGCCAGGTCAAAGGCCATTTCAGGCTGTCGCGGCGTTGTAGAACATCTCGCTGCTGCGCTGTTCAACCAGCGCCTGCTCGATGGCGGCCTGGTGCACTTCGTCGGCATGCTCTTCACGCGCTTCGGGCTGGATGCCCAGGCGTGCGAACAGCTGCATGTCCTTGTCGGCCTGCGGGTTGGCAGTGGTCAGCAGTTTTTCGCCATAGAAGATCGAGTTGGCGCCTGCCATGAAGGCCAGGGCCTGCATCTGCTCGTTCATTTGCTCGCGGCCGGCAGACAGGCGCACGTGCGACTTGGGCATCAACAGACGGGCCACGGCCAGCATGCGGATGAAATCGAATGGGTCGACGTCTTCTTCCTCGGCCAACGGCGTACCGGCGACCTTGACCAGCATGTTGATCGGCACCGACTCCGGGTGCTCGGGCAGGTTGGCCAGCTGGATCAGCAACCCGGCGCGGTCGTCCAGCGACTCGCCCATGCCCAGGATGCCGCCGGAACAGATTTTCATCCCGGCATCGCGCACGTAGGCCAGGGTCTGCAGGCGTTCGCTGTAGGTGCGGGTGGTGATGATGCTGCCGTAAAACTCCGGCGAGGTGTCGAGGTTGTGGTTGTAGTAGTCCAGGCCGGCCTGGGCCAGGGCCTTGGTCTGTTCTTCGTCGAGCTTGCCGAGGGTCATGCAGGTTTCCAGGCCCATGGCCTTGACGCCTTTGACCATTTCCAGCACGTAGGGCATGTCTTTGGCCGACGGGTGCTTCCACGCCGCGCCCATGCAGAAACGGGTAGAACCGATGGCTTTGGCGCGGGCGGCTTCTTCCAGCACCTTTTGCACTTCCATCAGCTTCTGTTTTTCCAGCCCGGTGTTGTAGTGGCCGGACTGCGGACAATATTTGCAATCTTCCGGGCAGGCGCCGGTCTTGATCGACAACAGCGTAGAAACCTGCACGCGGTTCGGGTCGAAGTGCGCGCGGTGTACGGTCTGCGCCTGGAACAGCAGGTCGTTGAACGGTTGCTGGAACAGCGCCTTGACCTCGGCCAGGGTCCAGTCGTGACGTGTTGTTGCAGTTGTGCTGGCGCTCATCGGCGTTTCCTTGTTTAGGCTGAAGCTGGCGCCGGGACAGGGAAGCCCGCCAGCGCATCACGGTTAGCTCGCATAGTCATGGAAGGCCTATGAACTGTCAACCTTACTGGAAAAGACTGGTTTACAAGTGCTCACTTATTAATCAGTCGTGTTTATTGTGCGATGAGCCGGACGAACAGCACTACCCGCTGTGCATCGCGTGCGAGCAGGAACTGCCCTGGCTGGGTGACCATTGCCAGCATTGCGCCCTGCCCCTGCCAATGGCGGGCCTCATCTGCGCCCAGTGTTGTCGAAGCTTGCCGGCTTTCGAACAGGTCATAGCCCTGTGGCATTTCGGCTTTCCGGTGGACACGCTGATCAGCCGCTTCAAGCACAACCGTCAGTGGCCTTTGGGGCGACTGATGGCGGAGTTGCTCGGACAAGGGCTGCTGCACCGTTTTACCGACGGGCTGCCGCGCCCTGACCTGCTGTTGCCTGTGCCCCTGGCCAGGCGTCGACTGCGCGAACGAGGCTTCAACCAGGCGGGGATGCTGGCGCGCTGGTTGTCATCGCAAGTGGGAATACGTTGCGACGAACGGCTGCTGCTGCGCACGCGGGAAACCCCTGCGCAGCAACAACTGGACGCCAAGGCCAGGCAGCGCAACCTGCGCCAGGCTTTTGCCGTGACGGGTGAACTGACGGGTAAGCATGTCGCCATCATCGATGATGTGCTGACCACCGGTGCCACCGCACAGGCCATTGCCCAGGTGCTGCGCAAGGCCGGGGCGCAAAGGGTCGATGTGTATTGCCTGGCGCGTACGCCCAAGCCCGGGTATGCATGACCGGGCGCTCCTGCCTATTATCGGCCTTCATGCCTGACAACGACCGAATGCCCATGCCCCTGCCCACCGTCCTCACCCAGCACATCGCCCGCCGCCCGCAGCGCATCGCGCTGCTGCAGCACATTGCCGAGCAAGGCTCTATCACCCGCGCCGCCAAGGCTGCAGGCATCAGCTACAAGGCTGCCTGGGACGCCATCGATGAACTCAACAACCTGGCCAGCCAGCCCTTGGTCGCGCGCAGCACAGGCGGCCGGGGCGGTGGCGGTGCCCGCTTGTCAGCTGAAGGCGAGCGGGTACTGCGGCTGTACCAACGGCTGCAGGCCCTGCAGACGCAAATCCTCGAAGCCGCCGAAGAATCCAGCGACCTCGACCTGCTGGGGCGGCTGATGCTGCGCACCAGTGCACGCAACCAACTGCAGGGCCAAGTCAGCGGCCTGCGCCGTGAGGGCCGCTATGACCGGGTCAGCCTGGCCCTGGGCGGGGGGCTGGAGATCGACGCACTGATCACCCATGACAGTACCGCGCGGCTGGAGTTGACGCTGGGGACGATGGTGGTGGCGTTGCTCAAGGCTGGCTGGGTGCGCTTGCTGGCGGCAGGAGAACAGACCGAAACAGGCAGCAATTGTTTGAGCGCTACGGTGGAAGAAGTGCTTACAGAGGATGACGGGGCCGGTGAGGTCCGGCTGGCGTTGGGCAATGGGCAAACGCTGTGCGCCATCGCCGAGGGGCATTGGTTGACGGGGCAGCAGGTGGCGGCTGGCAGTTCGGTGCGGGTGCAGTTTCATCCATCCTATGTGTTGATCGGGGTTCCTGCTTAGCCTTTGCCGGCCTCTTCGCGGCTAAAGCCGCTCCTACAGGGACCCCGCCGCCTTGAGCATGTGCCAAGACCTGTGCAGGAACGGGTTTACCCGCGAAGAGGCCGCCACAGGCGGAACGCGCTACCATGGCCACACGTAGCCTACCCCGGAGCCTCCATGTCCCACCCCTTCGACACCCTCACCCCCGACCTGGTCCTGGACGCCGTGGAAAGCATTGGCTTTCTCAGCGATGCCCGGGTGCTGGCGTTGAACAGCTACGAGAACCGCGTCTACCAGGTGGGCATCGAAGATGCGCAGCCCCTGATCGCCAAGTTCTACCGGCCAGGCCGCTGGAGCGATGCGGCGATCCTCGAAGAACACAGCTTCACCGCCGAACTGGCCGACTGCGAAGTCCCCGTGGTCGCGCCGATGCAACATGAAGGACGTACCCTGTTCGAACACCAGGGCTTTCGTTTCACCCTGTTCCCGCGCCGCGGTGGCCACGCTCCGGAGCCCGGCAACCTCGACCAGCTCTACCGCCTTGGGCAGTTGCTCGGCCGCCTGCACGCCGTGGGCGCCAGCAAACCGTTCGCGCACCGCGAGGCCCTGGCGGTGGACAACTTTGGCCACGCGTCGCTGAATACCTTGCTGGAGGGTGATTTTGTACCGCGCGAGCTGCGGCCGGCATTCGAGTCCGTGGCCCGCGACGTGCTCAAACGCGTGGAAGACATCTACGCGCGTACGCCTCACCAGCTCATTCGCCTGCACGGCGACCTGCACCCCGGCAACCTGATGCACCGCGACGAGATCTACCACATGGTCGACCTCGACGATTGCCGCATGGGCCCGGCAGTGCAAGACCTGTGGATGATGCTCGCCGGCAGCCGCGAGGAGCGCCTGGGGCAACTGGCCGAACTGATCGACGGCTACAACGAGTTCCACGACTTCGATCCACGCGAGCTGGCCCTGATCGAACCCCTGCGTGCCTTGCGCCAGCTGCACTACAGCGCCTGGCTTGCGCGGCGCTGGGACGACCCGGCGTTCCCGCCCAGCTTCCCCTGGTTCGGCCAGCCACGCTACTGGGGCGACCAGGTTCTCGCTCTGCGCGAACAAATGGCGGCACTGGATGAAGCACCGCTGAAATTGTTCTAGAGGGATGCCTGCGTCTGTCTACAATAGGCGTCGCTTTATTTAGCTACCTAAGCAAGGATTCTGCATGCACGCCGCCAACCCGCGTCGCGGGTACATACTGGGCCTGAGCGCCTACATCATCTGGGGCCTGTTCCCCATTTACTTCAAGGCTATTCAGAGCGTCCCGGCGGTGGAGATCATTGTCCACCGGGTGCTCTGGTCTGCGCTGTTCGGCTCACTGCTGCTACTGGTGTGGAAGCACCCGGGCTGGTGGCGCGAGTTGCGCGACAACCCACGCCGGCTAGGCATCCTGGCCTTGAGCGGAGCGCTTATTGCCGGCAACTGGCTGACCTACGTGTGGTCGGTGAACAACGGGCGCATGCTCGAGGCCAGCCTGGGTTATTACATCAACCCGCTGATCAACGTGCTGCTGGGCATGCTGATTCTGGGCGAGCGCCTGCGCCGCCTGCAGTGGCTGGCAGTGGCCATGGCCGCCGTGGGTGTGGCCCAGCAGGTTTGGCAGGTGGGGAGCCTGCCGTGGGTATCGCTGGTGCTCGCGCTGAGCTTCGGCTTCTATGGGCTGATCCGCAAGCAGGCGCCCGTGGCAGCACTGCCGGGGCTGGTGGTAGAAACCTGGATGCTGGTACCTCTGGCCCTTGGCTGGCTACTGCTGCACCCGGCCGCGATGAGTGCCCAGGGCGCGTTCTACACCAGCAGCGAGGCGCTGTGGCTGATGGCAGCTGGGCCAGTGACACTGGTGCCGCTGGTGTGCTTCAACGCCGCCGCGCGACACCTGCCGTATACCACGCTAGGGTTCCTGCAATACCTGGCACCGACCCTGGTGCTGCTGCAGGCAGTGCTGCTGTTCGATGAGCATTTGTCGCCGAGCAACCTGGTGGCGTTCATGTTCATCTGGGCAGGCTTGGCGATTTATAGCGTCGATGCGTGGCTGAGCTTGCGCAAGCGCAGCTGATCAAAAAACGATCAAAACTCTGCAGGCCATGTGGGCTGTGGCCTGCAGAGACATCTCCAAAGGTTATCCACACCCTCGTCCCCGTGCTTTGTGCACAAGCCTCTGATATTTGATTGTTTTTTGAGCAAATCTTTGCAGGGCACGTGGTTCCTAGCCTTGAGCGGTACACCCCCAGGTTATCCACAAGGCCTTCCCCGTGATATCGGGATAACCGCAAAGGGCCTTGTGTCGCGATGGGGCGCGAAGCGGCCCCGGCAATCTCGAATCAGTCCTCCACTCGCAGTTGCAGCTCAACCATCAAGTCATCCGCCAGGCTCTCCAGCTTCTGCTGCAGTTCATCCAGCGACAGGGTCAACGGTAATGCCAGCAACGCATCAGCATGGAACAGAGGCTCGCTGCTCATCGGAGCCGGCCGCACTTCAGTGGTGAACCGCTCAAGATTCACCCCCAGGTCAGCCAGCAGCCGAGTGATATCCCGCACAATCCCTGGCCGGTCATTGCCCACCAGCTCCATGGCAATCGGCTTCCAGGCACACGACGGCTCGATCCCGCTCTCGGCAATCAGCACGCGAATGTCATACCTGGCCAAGCCCTGCAGCGACGCCACCAGTTCGTCGTAATTCTCTGCCGGCACCGCTACCCGCAGGATCCCGGCAAACTGCCCGGCCATACGCGACATGCGGCTTTCCAGCCAGTTGCCACTGTGGTCGGCGATGCACTGGGCAATACGTTCGACCTGGCCGGCCTTGTCAGGGGCAATAACAGTGAGTACAAGATGATCCACAAGCCCTTCCTCGTGTCGGACCGCGCCGGGCGGCTGAAAATCGGGGGATCGACTCAGTATAGGCAAGGCGCGGCAACCTGCCGCAGGGCAATCCGCACAACGAATCGTGTACTGTTTCAAGATTTATCTGGAACAATCCACCTGTTTTTTGCGAACATACTCACTCCCAGCGTGACCATACGCGACCAACGGGTCGCATAACGGCGCTTTTAGTCTGATTTTGCCCCACCTACTGCTTCATGTAGTATCCCGTGGTGCGGACTACAAAACGTCGTTTGGATGTCTGCCAAGGCGCCTGTGAAAATACGCACACTGCCCGCCAGCCCGTCTGGCAGGCCGCACCCAGCCGCGCCCGGCACACCCCGGGAGCACGCACTGGTGCCGTGTTTAGAGAAGCGCTACAGGCTTAATACAGAAGAGCGAAATAGCTGAGCAGAGTGAGGCAAGCAATGACTGGATACGTTCAAGTCGGTGGCCTTCAGGTCGCCAAGGTCCTGTACGACTTCGTGAACAACGAAGCCATCCCCGGGACCGGCATCGTCGCCGAGCAGTTCTGGGCGGGTGCAGAGAAGATCATCAATGACCTCGCTCCAAAGAACAAAGCCCTGCTCGCCAAGCGCGACGAGCTGCAAGCCAAGATCGACGCCTGGCACCAGGCACGCAAAGGCCAGGCCCACGACGCCGTCGCCTACAAAGCATTCCTCCAGGAAATCGGCTACCTGCTGCCACAAGCCGACGATTTCCAGGCCACCACCCAGAACGTGGACGAAGAAATCGCCCACATGGCCGGCCCACAGCTGGTAGTTCCGGTAATGAACGCCCGCTTCGCCCTGAACGCCGCCAACGCCCGCTGGGGCTCGCTGTACGATGCCCTGTATGGTACCGACGCCATCAGTGAAGAAGGCGGCGCCGAAAAAGGCCAGGGTTACAACAAGGTGCGTGGCGACAAGGTCATCGCCTTCGCCCGGGCCTTCCTCGACGAAGCCGCGCCACTGGCCGCCGGCTCGCACGTTGATTCCACCGGCTACCGCATCGAAGGTGGCAAGCTGGTGGTTGCCCTCAAAGGCGGCAGCAACAGTGGCCTGCGTGACGACGCCCAACTGATCGGCTTCCACGGCGACGCCGCTGCACCGACTGCCGTGCTGCTCAAGCACAACGGCCTGCACTTCGAAATCCAGGTCGATGCCAGCACCCCGGTCGGTAGCACCGATGCCGCCGGCGTCAAAGACATCCTGATGGAATCGGCACTGACCACCATCATGGACTGCGAAGACTCGGTTGCCGCCGTCGACGCCGACGACAAGGTCATCGTCTACCGCAACTGGCTGGGCCTGATGAAAGGCGACCTGGCCGAAAGCGTGAGCAAGGGTGGCAAGACCTTCACCCGTACCATGAACCCGGACCGCGAATACGCCGCGCCCAACGGTGGCAGTGTGACCCTGCACGGCCGTTCGCTGCTGTTCGTGCGCAACGTTGGTCACCTGATGACCAACCCGGCGATTCTCGACGCCCAAGGCAACGAAATCCCCGAAGGCATCCAGGACGGCCTGTTCACCAACCTGATCGCCCTGCACAACCTCAACGGCAACACCAGCCGCAAGAACACCCGCAGCGGCAGCGTGTACATCGTCAAACCGAAGATGCACGGCCCTGAAGAAGTGGCGTTCGCCGCCGAAATCTTCAGCCAGGTCGAAGACCTGCTGGGCATGCCGCGCAACACCGTCAAGGTCGGCATCATGGACGAGGAGCGCCGTACCACGGTCAACCTCAAGTCCTGCATCAAGGCAGCCGCTGAGCGCGTAGCGTTCATCAACACCGGCTTCCTCGACCGTACCGGTGACGAAATCCACACCTCGATGGAAGCCGGCGCCGTGGTGCGCAAGGGCGCCATGAAGAACGAGAAGTGGATCGGTGCCTACGAGAACAACAACGTCGACGTTGGCCTGGCCACCGGCCTGCAAGGTCGTGCGCAGATCGGCAAGGGCATGTGGGCCATGCCCGACCTGATGGCTGCCATGCTCGAACAGAAGATCGCCCACCCGCTGGCCGGTGCCAACACCGCCTGGGTGCCGTCGCCAACGGCTGCCACCCTGCACGCCCTGCACTACCACAAGGTGGACGTACAGGCCCGTCAACGTGAACTGGCGTCGCGTACCCCGGCTTCGGTGGACGACATCCTGGCCATCCCGCTGGCTGCTGACACCAACTGGTCGGCCGAAGAAATCCGCAACGAGCTGGACAACAATGCCCAGGGCATCCTCGGCTATGTAGTGCGCTGGATCGACCAAGGCGTGGGTTGCTCGAAGGTGCCGGACATCAACAACGTCGGCTTGATGGAAGACCGTGCCACCCTGCGCATTTCGGCCCAACTGCTGGCCAACTGGCTGCGCCACGGCGTGGTGAGCCAGGAGCAGGTGCTGGAAAGCCTCAAGCGCATGGCCGTGGTGGTTGACCAGCAGAATGCCGGAGACACCCTGTACCGCCCGATGGCGCCGAACTTCGACGACAACGTCGCGTTCCAGGCGGCTGTGGAGCTGGTGGTGGAAGGTGGCAAGCAGCCGAACGGTTATACCGAGCCAGTACTGCACCGCCGTCGCCGCGAGTTCAAGGCGCGTAACGGGTTGTAAGCAACACCTGCGAACGGGGCCGCTTTGCGGCCCAATCGCCGGCAAGCCAGCTCCCACAGGAACTGCACAGGCCATGAAATCTGCGCGGTCCCTGTGGGAGCTGGCTTGCCGGCGATGAGGCCGGAACAAACCTCATCCTACTCGAGCTTCAATTCTTTTTTCACCAGCTCAAGCAGCTTGCCCAAGTCCACCGGCTTGAGCAGGAAATCCACCACCCCCAGGTGCATCACGTCCACCGCCTCTTTCACATCGGTGTCGCCCGACACCACGATGATCGACAACGCCGCCCACTTCGACTCCCGTATCTGGCGGATCAAGTCCATCCCGTCTTTGGGCTCCATACGCAAATCCGTGATCATCAGCGCGATCCTGGGCTCCCAGTGCAACTTCCATAGCGCCTCTTGGGCACCATCAGCAGTCATGCTGTCGATGCCCCTGCTTTTCAGGAAATAGCCAAGCGCTTCGCTATTCACTGGGTTGTCATCAACAATCAGCACCAACGGCCTGGGCGCCACAGGCGCACTCACCACGGCCAATGCCTCGCGTTCGGCGTCGCTCAGGATGTCGGTTTGCTCAGGCATGCTCATCTCGTCAAAAAAAATGCTCGCTTCAGCCTTAGGACCACATTGCTTGCCTAACCCGTTTCGCCTTTCGTCGGGTCTTTGACAGGGGGGCTCATAGACTTACGTCCAATGGGCACCACCCCGCCGCAAGCCGACCATGGAGGCAGAGAACAACATGGCCGGCACCTATATATAGATATATATAGTTCGGCATAGCGATACGGTCAGTTTCATGAGTAAAAAGGACGCCTACAGCCAGGCGGGCAGGACTGCGGTGCTGCAGAATATCCAGGGCACCTTGCAGTTTCTGCAGCGTTTTCCGCCGTTCAACCAGATGGAGCACAGCCACCTGGCCTATCTGGTCGAGCAGTGCCAGCTGCGCTTCTACGCGTGCGGCGAGAGCATCGTCAAACCTGCCGACGGGCCGGTCGAGCACTTCTACATCGTCAAGCAGGGCCGCGTAGTTGGCGAGCGCCAGCACCTGGCCAAGCCTGGGGTGGAGACCACCTTCGAGATCACCAGTGGCGAGTGCTTCCCACTGGCCGCCCTGCTGGGCGAGCGAGCAACCCGCACCGAGCACCTGGCCGGAGAAGACACGTTCTGCCTGCAGTTGAACAAGGCAGCATTCATACGCGTTTTCTCGATGTCTGAAGTGTTTCGGGATTTTGCCTTGCGTGGCGTCAGCAGCCTGCTCGACCAGGTCAACCAGCAGGTACGCCAGCGTGCGGTGGAAACCCTTGGCACTCAGTACTCGTTGAACACCCCTTTGGGTGAGTTGGCCATGCGTCACCCCGTGGTGTGCAGCGCCGATATGCCGCTGCGCGAAGCCGTGCGGCTGATGCACGAGCAACAGGTGGGCAGCATCGTGGTGGTCGACCCGCAACGCTACCCCATCGGCATCTTCACTCTGCGTGACCTGCGTCAGGTCGTCGCCGCAGCAGATGCCGACCTGGGTGCACCGATCGAACGGCACATGACCGCCAAACCGTTCTACCTCAGCCCCCAGGCCAGCGCCTTCGACGCTGCCATGGCCATGACCGAGCGGCATATCGCCCACGTGTGCCTGGTGGAAAACCGTCGGCTTTGCGGGGTGGTGTCCGAGCGCGATCTGTTCTCCCTGCAGCGGGTCGACCTGGTGCACCTGGCGCGTACCATTCGCCATGCGCCTCGCCTGGATACCTTGGTTTCGCTGCGTGGCGAAATCAGCCAGCTGGTCGAGCGCATGCTCGCACACGGCGCATCGTCCACACAGATTACCCAGATCATCACCCTGCTCAACGACCATACCGTGTGCCGGGTCATCGAGCTGGCGTTGGCCGAGCGCGGCGACCCGGGCGTGCCCTTCAGCTGGCTGTGCTTTGGCAGCGAAGGCCGGCGCGAACAGACCCTGCATACCGACCAGGACAACGGCATCCTCTTTGAAGCAATAGACAGCGCCGAGGCCGACGCCATCCGCAACCGCCTGCTGCCGCTGGCGCAGTACATCAACCAGTGCCTGGCCCAATGCGGTTTCACCTTGTGCATGGGCAATGTCATGGCCGGCAACCCTGAGCTGTGCCTGTCACGCAGCGAGTGGGCGCGGCGCTTTGCCGGTTTTGTCCGCGAAGCCAGCCCCGAGAACCTGCTGGGCTCAAGTATCTACTTCGACCTGCGGGTGGTGTGGGGCGACGAGCAAGGTTGCGAACAGCTGCGCCAGGGCCTGCTGCAGCAGGTAGCCGACAACCGCATTTTCCAGCGCATGATGGCCGACAATGCCCTGCGCCAGCGCCCACCGGTCGGCCGACTGCGCGAATTCGTCCTGACCCGCCAGGGCAACGACAAAGCCGCCACCCTCGACCTCAAGGTCCAGGGCCTGACGCCTTTCGTCGATGGCGCCCGCCTGCTGGCCTTGGCCAATGGCATCGGCGCCTGCAATACCCTGGAGCGCCTGCGCCAACTGGTGGCCAAGGGGGTGATCGAGCCGCTGGACGGCGCCGCCTATGAAGAGGCCTATCACTTCATTCAGCAAACCCGCATGCAGCAGCACCAGCGCCAGACACGCGACAACCTGCCGTATTCCAACCGGCTCGACCCGGACAGCCTCAACCACCTCGACCGGCGCATCCTGCGCGAGTCGCTGCGCCAGGCCCAACGCCTGCAAAGCAGCCTGGCCTTGCGGTACCAGCTATGAGCCTGTTCGCCTGGTTACGGCCCAATGCGCCCGAACTGGACCACACCACACGCCAGCGCCTGGCCCGGTTGCCCAAGCCCACGCCTCTGGGTGTCTGCAGCTTGCGTGAGCAGCGTTGGGTGGTGCTGGACCTGGAAACCAGCGGGCTGAACCCCAACCGTGACCAAGTGCTATCGGTCGGCGCCGTCGCGATCGAGGACGGTGCCATCGATTTTGCCCAGCAGTTCGAACGCACCCTGCACCGGCCCTTGCAGAAGACCAACGCCAGCGTGCTGATTCACGGCCTGGGGCCCAGCGCCCTGGCCGCCGGCTGTGACCCGGCTGAAGCCTTGCTGGATTTACTCGATTTCATTGGCGACAGCCCGGTGCTGGCGTTTCACGCGCCATTCGACCAGCGCATGCTGGCTCGGGCGCTGAAAGAGAGCCTTGGCCATCGCTTGCAGTCATTGTTTCTCGACGTTGCCGAACTGGCGCCGATGCTCAACCCCGACACGGTACTGCGTGAAGCCGGGCTGGATGACTGGATGGCGCGGTTTGGCTTGCAGGTGGAAGAGCGCCACCATGCCAGTGCCGATGCCCAGGTAACTGCCGAACTGGCGCTGATTTTGTTCAGCCAGGCCCGGCGCCAGCAGTTGGACAGCCCGTTGCAGCTGGAGCAGCGGTTGCGCGGGTGGCGCAGGCGCAAAGCCCAGAGCCATGGGTTGTAGGGCATGATTATTGTTGCGCCTGTGAGATCGAGCGCCGCCCGCGCGGCGCTTCGCGAGCAAGCTCGCTCCTACGCTTGTTTCGGACCAATTTCTTCTGTGGGATTTGTGCGCGAACGCTTTGGCGCATGGCTCAATATTGCGTCGTACAAACAAGGCGGTCGCGCGCGCCTGCCACAGGTATGACTGGCCCGAAACAAACGTAGGAGCGAGCTTGCTCGCGAAGCGCCGCGCGGGCGGCGCTCGATCTCACAGGCGCTGAAAACCTCAAGACAGCCCCATCAGCCTTTTCCATGCTGGCAATCCGATAAGCGTCCATTGCACCACCCCCCTCCCCTCTGCAACAATCGCGAATAATTATCGTTAGTTAATGCATACGTTCCGGGGGGACGCTGCTTGTCTTCTGCACAAAGCCCACACGCCGATCTGGTCGGTGCGCTGTACCGCGACCACCGCGGCTGGCTGCTCGCCTGGCTGCAACGCAGCATGGCGTGCCGCCAACGTGCCGAAGACCTTAGCCAGGACACCTTCGTGCGCCTGCTCGGCCGCGAACAACTGGCCACCCCTCGCGAACCTCGCGCGTTCCTTGCCGCCGTGGCCAAGGGGCTGATGTTCGACCACTTCCGCCGCGCCGCGCTGGAGCAAGCCTACCTGGCCGAACTGGCACTGATCCCCGAAGCCGAACAACCGTCGCCAGACGTGCAGCTGCTTATCCTCGAAGACCTCAAGGCCATCGATCGCCTGCTCGGCAAACTGTCGAGCAAGGCCCGCGCGGCATTTCTGCACAACCGCCTGGATGGCATGGGCCATGCCGAGATCGCCGAACGCCTCGGCGTATCGGTATCACGGGTGCGCCAGTACATCGCCCAAGGCATGCGCCTGTGCTACGTGGCCCTGTATGGGGAGCCGACGTGAGCAACGCGCCGGTTTCGTCGCGGGTACTGGAAGCCGCCATCGCCTGGAAACTTAGCCTCGGCGAGGCCAGCGGCACACCTGATGAGCGCAACGAATTCATGCGCTGGCACGCCGCCAGCGAAGAACATGCGCGGGCCTGGCGCCAGCTCGGCGCCATGGATCAACGCGTCAGCGCCGCGGCCGGCCCGGCACGCCAGGCCCTGCTGCAATCGCGCGCCAGCGTGCGTCGGCGCATCGGCAAGGTCGGCGGAGGCCTGGCCGGCATGTTCCTGCTCGGCTCGCTGCTGGCCTGGGTCGGCGCACCATCACTGGCGCCCAGCTACTGGCTGGCCGACCAGCGCACCGCTACGGGCGAATTGCGCACCATGCGCCTGGAAGACGGCACCCTGCTGAGCCTGAACACCCACACTGCCGTGGACATCGACTACGCGGGTGAGCAGCGGGTGATCGTGCTGCACCAGGGCGAAATCTCGGTAGAAACGGGCCATGACGACCCACGCCCGCTGCTGGTGCGCACCGACGACGGCCGTTTACGCCCGTTAGGCACGCGCTTCCTGGTGCGCCGCGAAGCTGCCGGTACCCGCCTGGAGGTGCTGCAATCATCGGTCGCAGCCATGCCGCACAACAGCGGCGACGAACACGTGCTGCGCGAAGGCCAGCAAGTGCTGATGAACGCCAACGGCCTCGGCCAGGTCGGTGCAGTGCCGGCCGGTGCCGATGCCTGGACCCGCGGCATGCTGGTGGTAGACAACGTACGCCTGGGCGACCTGCTGGCCGAGCTGGGCAAGTACCGCAGCGGCTACCTCGGGGTGGACGCCAAGGTCGCTGACCTGCGCGTGACCGGCAGCTTCCCGCTGACCGACACCAACCTGGCACTGGCATCACTGGTGCCGGCCTTGCCGGTGAAGATCGAGCGCCATACCCAGTGGTGGGTCAACGTCGTTCCCAAGTAAACCTGTACCGGCCTCTTCGCGGGCAAGCCCGCTCCCACAGGTACACCACAAGCCTCAAGCACTGTGTTGTACCTGTGGGAGCGGGCTTGCCCGCGAAGAGGCCAGGACAGGCAAAAACCAACTTCAAATAATTCTCACTTTTTTTCAGATTCACTCTGTCACTTTTCAATTCTCGCTCGGCAAGGATGCAGCAAGCACTTACCCGTCGAGGAACCACCGCATGTCCCGTGCCGTTGATCGTATCCTGCGCCCCAGCCTGATGGCCTTGGCCATCGGCCTGTCTGCCCCGCTGGCCAGCTCTGCCTTGTTTGCCGCCGAGCAGTCCGCTCCGCGCGCCTACAACCTGCCGAGCGCCCCCTTGGCCACTACCCTCAACCAGATCGCCAGCCAGGCCGGCATCGCTCTGGCCATCGACCCGGCACTGGTCAGCGGTCGCACTTCGGCCCCGGTTAACGGCCAATATGACGGCCTCGGCGCCCTGCAAACCGCCCTGCGCGGCACCGGCCTGCAACTGCAGCAGAGCAGCGTGGGCAGCTACAGCCTGGTAGCCGTACCGGATGGCACCCTGGCGCTGCCGGAAACCACCGTGGATGCAGCCAGCGTCTCTGAAAGTGCCTGGGGCCCGGTAGAGGGTTACCTGGCCAAGCGCACCGCCGCAGGTACCAAGACCGATACCGCACTGGTAGAAGCACCCCGTTCCATCTCCATCGCCACCCGCGAGCAGATGAAAGACCGCGGTGTGCACAGCCTCGACGATGCGGTGCGTTACATGCCAGGCATCGTGTCGGCCAGCTTTGGCAGCGACACGCGCTATGACTGGATGCGTGTGCGTGGCTTCGAGCCAACCCAGTTCCTGGATGGCTTGCCGTTGCCACGCGGTGTGTATGCCAACCCGAAGGCCGAAACCTGGAACCTTGACCGCCTCGCCCTGCTGCGCGGCCCGGCGTCATCAATCTATGGTCAGACCCCGCCCGGCGGCCTGCTGGACATGGTCAGCCGCCGCCCGCAGGCCGAAAGCGCCCATGAAATCGAAGTGCAGTACGGCAGCGACAACCATCGCCAGATCAATTTCGCCAGCACCGGCAAGATCGATGAGGACGGCCGCTTTCTGTACGGCGTCAGTGGTGTAATCCGGGATGGCGGCACGCAGATCGACCATATCGACGACAAGCGCTACAACATCGCCCCGAGCCTGACCTGGAACATCGACGAAGACACTTCGCTGACCTTGCTGACCCAGTTCACCCGCGACGATACCGGCGCCACCAGCCAGTTCCGCCCCATCCAGGGCACCAAGATCGACATGCCGTTCGGCAAGATCTCGCACCACAAGAACCTCGGTGACCCGGACTACGAGTTCTACGACCGCACCTATTACGCATTGGGCTACGCCTTCGAGCATCGCTTCAATGACGTATGGCAGTTCCGTCAGAACCTGCGCTACACCAAGTCCGACCTGGCATTCCAGACCATCACCCCTGGCAGCTACTACGAGCCAGGTGGCCCGGTGAAAGACGATGGCACGGTCAGCCGCATGTCCACCAACACCGACGAAGACATCAGCCAGTTCGCCGTGGACAACAACTTCCAGGCCGACTTCGCCACCGGCGACATCACCCACACCCTGCTGCTCGGCCTTGATCACCAGCGCATCAACACCAACTACCTGTCGATCTTTGGCTTCAACGTGCCGGACAGCAACGTCAACAACCCGGTCTACGGGCTGCCGATCACCCGCCCGGACCGCTCCACGGCCTTCTACGACTATAACCAGAAATCCCGCCAGACCGGGGTGTACGTCCAGGACCAGATGGCACTGGGCAACTGGCGCCTGACTTTAGGCGGTCGCGAGGACTGGGTGCATACCGGTACCAAATACTTCAACCAGGGTGATGCCACCAATACCCAACGCGACAAGAAGTTCAGCGGCAACGCGGCCATCAGCTATGTATTCGACTCGGGCTTTGTGCCGTATCTGTCGTATGCCGAGTCGTTCCAGCCTGCCAGCAATGCCAGCGCTTCCGCGACCGAATCGTTCAAGCCGACCGAAGGCGAGCAGTGGGAACTGGGCATCAAGTACCAGCCACCGGGCTCCAACACCCTGTTGTCGGCCGCTGTGTATGACCTCACCCAGAAAAACGTCTCGGTCACCAATAACGTCGGCGGCATCACCGTCACCAGCCAGAGCGGCGAAGTGAAAGTTCGGGGCCTGGAACTTGAAGCAGTTTCCGACGTTACCGAAAACCTCAAGGTGATTGCCGCTTACACCCTGGCCAAATCCGAAGTGCAGGACGGCCTGTACAAAGGCAACCGCCTGCAGCTGATGCCAAACCAGCAGGCATCGGTATGGGGTGACTACACCTGGCACACCGGCGTGCTCGACGGGTTCGGCATCGGCCTGGGCGCACGTTACACCGGCAATACCTATGGCGACCAAGGCAACACCTACTTGGGCAAAGCCAAGGCCTACACGGTGTTCGATGCATCGGTGCATTACGACCTCGGTAGCCTGAGCAGCAGCCTCAAGGGCGCATCGGTGGCGGTCAATGCCACCAACCTGCTGAACAAGGACTACCTGTCTACCTGTGATTCGTACTACTGCTACTACGGCGACGAGCGCAGTGTCGTGGCCAGCGCCACCTATAAGTTCTGAGTGGCTGGGGGCCGCCAAGCGGCCCCTCGGTCCAACAGACAAAAAATCGGTACCGTGATGAAAAGCCCCACCATCCGCCGCTGGTCCGTGATCCACACCTGGAGCAGCCTGGTATGCACCCTGTTCCTGCTGCTGTTGGCAGTCACCGGCCTGCCCCTGATCTTCCACCACGAACTCGAACACCTGCTCGGCGACGCCCCCGAATTGCGCGAGATGCCGGCAGGCACCCCGCACCTGGACCTGCAGCAGCTTGTTCTGAAAGCGCAGCAGCACCGCCCCGGTGAGGTGGTGCAGTACTTCGGCTATGAGGAGGACGAGCCCAACGGCGTAGTCGCCATCACCGCCGCTACCGCCGGCACCGACCCCAACCTGTCGCACACCTTCATGCTCGATGCCCGAACCGGCGAAGCCGTGGCCATGCCGGCTGCCAATGGCGGTTTCATGATGGTCATGCTGCGCCTGCACGTGGACATGTTCGCAGGGCTTGCAGGCAAACTGCTGCTGGCCTTCATGGGCGTGTTGTTCATCGTCGCGATTATCTCCGGCACAGTGCTGTATGCCCCGTTCATGCGCCGCCTAGAATTTGGTACCGTGCGCCACGGCAAATCCCGCCGCTTGCGCTGGCTCGACCTGCACAACCTGATCGGCGTGGTCACCCTGGCCTGGGCATTGACGGTAGGCATCACCGGTGTGATCAGTGCCCTGTCCGACCTGGTCATCGCTGCCTGGCGCAACGACAGCCTGGCCGCCATGGTCGCACCTTACCGAGATACCCCGCCGCTCACCGAGCGCGCACCCGCCACCCGCCTGCTGGAGATTGCCGAACAGGCGGCGCCTGGCATGCGCCCGGACTTCATCGCCTTCCCTGGCACCCGCTTTTCCAGCGAACACCACTATGCAGTGTTCATGAACGGCGCCACGCACCTGAGTTCGCATCTGTTCACGCCAGTGCTGATCGATGCGCGCACCCTGCAAGTGACTGCCGTCGGCGAGCGCCCGTGGTACATGGACGCTCTGGGCCTGTCGCAACCGCTGCACTTTGGCGACTACGGCGGGCGGCCAATGCAAATCCTCTGGGCGGTACTGGATGTGCTGACCATCGTGGTGCTCGGCAGCGGCCTCTACCTGTGGTGGGGCAAACAGCGAAAACCCAGGGGGGCCAGGCCATGAGCCACAAGTCGCAGAGCAGCGCTCGCATCTTCGCCTGGCCGGCACTGATAGCCTTGCTGGGTGCAGCGGGGCTGTTCGCCGCGTTGCTCGGTGATGGCTGGTGGGATGGTGCATCCTGGCTAGGCCTGGGCTTGCCAGCTTTTCTGTCAGTACGTGCCTTGTGCAGCCGATGAGTTAACCCGATAACGCAGGTTGCTTGCCGCAACCACACAACATGATCCGCCTCACGTGAGGAGACGGACCATGACAACACTAGGCAAACTTCAGGCACTGGACCAGGCGCTCGACGCGTTGCTGCCACCACAGCGCAGCGTTGAACAGAACCTGGACCAGTTCCTTGCAACCCTTTTCCCGGGCAAGACGATCACCGCTCGCAGCCTGCGCTTCGGCGAGCACCGGTTACTGGACCTGATAGGCTTCCACCTGTTCGACGGCGGCAAATTCCGCCCCCCGACCGGTAGCCAGGTGCGGCATGAAAACTACCCCAACTTGCGACTGCCTACCGACTTCAATACCCGGATAGGGCAATTTTGCAGCACCATCCGCCAGCAATTGCATGCAAACCTTGCAGCCTACTGGCTGGAGCGAGACAGCCGTGGGCTCAGCCGACTGGTTCAGCTGGCCTCCCTGCGCCGCGACCTGCTGAGCCATGAGATACGCCTGCGCCTCGGCGACCAGACGCTGACGCAGCCCCATGCAACGCTGCTGGAAAACTGCGTGGCATTTCCACAGCCCTGGCAGCGCAGGCACCTGCCCACCCTGGCCCGGCCCCAGGTCTACCGCCCCCTGCTGTCAGGCACAGGGCCAAACTGGCGCTGTCACCTGCCCGGCGTGCTGGTGGTCACTGAACATGGGCCCGAGGGCCGGCTGCTCAGCGCAGATGAAACCGTAGGTTGCACGCTGCTCTTCAGCGTCGCTCATGGCATCGAAGCCTTTGACAGCCTTGCAGCACTGCATCAGGAATTGTGCGAGCGCCTGGAGGACCCTCGGCAAAGTGCCCCCCTGGTCGAACTGCTGGTGACGCCCCAGGAGCAACAGCGCGCTCGACGCGCCGAGCGCTTGCGCTACGACTGGTACACCGACGATATCTGCGATGCCCACGCGATGGCTATTCGCGATGCCTTGGGCAAGCGCCTGGCTCAAGCCTGGCAAACAGCCTGGCATCAAGGCCGGCAACGCAGCATCGAACAGCTTGATGCCGACCTGAACAAAGCAATGGACCTGCGCGCCTTTGTCGGCAGCCAAGGGCCAGTTGCGACGCGCTATGGCCTGCTGCTGGAGAAGCACCTGCCCAACTGGCTGCGTACAACCCCGCTGCAAGGGGTGGCCCATATCATGCAAGCCATGCAGGAACAGGTGGCGGCGATCGAGGCCGCCGCCGCACCAGGGCTGCTCACACTGGAGCAGTTCAACCAGCACCACTCACTGCTGGGCTGGGTTAGGCAGCGGTTGCGAGAGTACTTGCTGCGTGACCCTGGCATCGACCACGCACCAGAGGACATCTACATCAGCGTGACCGAGGCGCGGCAGGTGGGTTCGCTGGTCAATCCGCTTCCCTTCGGCAGCAGCAGTTACACCCCTGTGGTCAGCAGGCAGCAAACCGGGCCCACAATAGAAACAGTGCGCTACACCTACAGGCTGGATGAACTGGCGCTGCTCAATGTCGACTGGTTCGACCTTGACTACTGGCTCACCGCACGCGTGCACCTTCACGTCGACCAGGACCTCGAAGCCCTGACGTCCTCACGGGTCAAGCAAATCGTGCGGCGCTTGAACGCCGGCAGCAGTTATCAGGCATTTCTGCGCACACACTTGCTGGACTCACCGCAAGGTGAGTGGCGCCAGCGGGCCCATGGCCAACTCAATCGCACGCGCATGAACGCTGACGCAGTCAAAGCCCGTTATGCCGGGCATTTCCTCGAAGATAGCCTCGAGCAAGGCTATGGCTGGGCCAGCACCGTGATCAAGGCGCCCGACAGCAACAACCGCCCTCACTACAAAGGGCAGCAGGTCATCGCCCGGCAGCTGCTGATCAAGGGGCATACGGTGGAAGGCGTCTTGCTACTGGTTTCCCCCGAGGAGTCGAAGCGTATCGTCGCCTACTGCCCCGATATCCCCGACCGCCGCTATTGGCGTGAATACACCAACACCCGGGATCTGGTACGTGCCGTGCGCACGGACGCCGGGCTGCGTGGTTACATCCGCCAGCGAATGCCCTTGGCCGACAGCAACAAGCTCGACAGGTTACTGCTCAAGGGCCGGCTTGGGCCCCATGTGCAATTGCAGACCATCACCGGCAACCTGTACGACGCACTGTACCGTGCCGAGGTCCGGAGCCTGTTGGCTCACACCGATAGCGTGACACGCAGCAACAGCGAACTGCTGGGCGAATACTCGATCAATGTGCTGCGCTTACTGCTCGATGTCATAACGCTGGTGTTGCCGCAAAGAGCTGCGGTGGCGTTGGCATTCGGCCTCATGGGCATTTCCATATGGGACGGCTTCGAAGCTTTCGACCAGAACGATCACAGCGGCGCACTACACCATGCCGTCGCCGCACTGAGCCATTCCACCTCGGCCCTGAACACCATGACCGGTTCCAGCCTGATGCGACGGGTCTTGCGCGGTCTGCCATCACCACCGCCCATCGGCATGCCCATTCACTACGAAGTCGCGCCAGAGACAGCCAAGCTCAGGTACAAGATCAACGCGCCCCATGGCGAGGCGGTCTATGAACTGATCACTGCCACCACCGGCCTGCCCCAGTACTTCGTGAAGGACAACCATGGCCGCTACTTCAACGTTTCCTTCGATGGGCAGCACTGGCGCGCGACCGACCCGAGCATGCCGGATGCCTACCTGAAATTGCCCATCAAGCGGCGCCTGGACGGTAGCTGGGTAATCGACTCGCCCGTCCTCTGGCATGACGGCCTGCCCGACCTCACGCGGCTGCTCGACGCCTGCCAGCTTGCGACGCCCCTGGCAGGACGCGCCGTGGACGATGACGCGCAACTGCTCGAGCACGATACCGCGCTGTACCTGCAAGTAGGTGCACGCCAGCTTCCGGTGCGGCGCCACCTGCTGGCTGGGCACTATCACCTGCTGCTACCAGAAGGGTTACTGGGCGCCGTTCCGGTCTGGGCGGTACTGCGCCGACAGGCACAACAATGGCATATCCGCGTGCGCCAGACCGGCCGCAGCAGCGAGTGGCTGCCGCTTCCGTAGCGTCAGGCGTCGAGCCTTGGCAACAACCGGTCGAGGCGTTGGTGCAGGGCACTGCCACTCGGCCAGTTGCGCAGCAACCGCGCCCGGTCCCTGGCGTAAGCCGGGGCGAAGCTGAGCTGAGTGGCATGCTGGCACATGGCATCAAGATCGATCAGCGACCACTGGCCGTTGTCCCAGAACAGGTTATGGCCCTTGAAATCGCCATGGCTGATACGTTCGCGGATCAGCTGCTGCATCACGTGCACCAGCGCATCGACCTGTTCCTCAGGCGCATCGCCGTTATCCACATACGGGGCGAAGCAAGCGGTCAGGTCCGGGCCTTCGACATACTCGGTGACCAGATAGGCACGGCTGCGCAAACCCATGACCCGCTGCTCCAGCACCGCCAACGGCTTGGGCGTGGCAATGTCGAGGAACGCCAGGCGGTGGCCTTCGATCCACGAATGCCAGGCCCGGCTCGGGCGCCAGAAGCGCTTGAACCAGTGCGCGGTGTTCTTGATGTTGTAGCGCTTGAGCACCAGCTGGCGGCCATTGACCTCGATGCGCGCCACGCTGGCGGCGCCACCGGTCTTGTACAAATGGCCTTTGTCGATCAGCGCATCGGCCTGTTCCAGCACAGGCTGCATGGCGTCGACCTCGTTGCGGCGGATCGCCTGCAAGCCGGACAGGCTGCGCTTGACGCTGAATAGGCTGCACTCACGGCCAGCCTTTTCCAGGTAGTCCTTCTGCCGCCAGCTACGCACTTTGTCCACCTGCTTTTGCAGGGCTTCCAGCGGCAACGCGTGCTCGGCATTGGCCAACAGGTAGTGCACCAGCAACTCTTCGATGAACGGCTCCAGGCGCTTAGGCAACTGGGCGAAGAATACGCCGAGGTTTTCCAGCACACGCGGGCGTGACAGCTGCTGGCCAGGGGTTTCCGACTTGATGCCAGCGCCATCGATCAGGTACAGCTTGCCGCCGTGGCGCAGCAGGTTGTCCAGGTGCAGGTCTTCCTGCCACAAGCCTTGGGCATGCATGTGCGCCACAGCCGTGAGCGCTTCGCCCAGCACCAGATGTTGTTCATCGGCCAGTACCGGCAGGTTTTCTACCGCAGCCCAGGCATCGGCGAGGCTTTCAGCGCCGTCGAGAAACTCGAACAGCAGCCAGCCACCCTCACCTTCCTTGAGGCCGTCGGCCAGCAGCCTGGGCGTGGTCAGGCCCTGCTCGGCCAACAGCTTCACGCCCTGCAGTTCACGCTGGAAATGCCGCGCCGCGTTCCCCCCGACCAGCAACTTGGCCAGCACCGGGGTACCGCGCCATACGCCGGCACCGACATAACGTTGGCCCGGCAGCACGCGCAACAAGCTGAGCAGTTGCAGTTCGGCACTGCCAGCGGCATCGGCCAAGGTAATACTCAGCGGCAACGCAGGGCTGCGCCCGGCATCCTTCAGTTCAGACAAACGCATCAGCGGGCCTCTTTTTCACGACGGCGTTGCGTCAGGCGCTGCAACCAGGTATCGACCAGCGAGCCGTCGGCCGGCTGCGCCAGGTAGGTGGCCAGCAAGGTACGCACATCCTGCTCGCTCCAGGCCCGTGCGCGGCGCAGCAGCGGCTCCAGGTCCTTGAGGCGGTCACGCATGCCGAACAGCAGCGGCCGGGTCTTTTCCAGGTCGATCAGTTGCGCGTCCCAGCCGTCGCGGCGTTGGCGCAAGAAGATGTGCTTGGGGTAGAAACAGCCGTGTACCTGGCCAGCGCTATGCAGGGTGCGCGCCAGTTGGCCACAGGCCTGCAGGATGCCCATGCGCTCGGCGTCACCTAGCTGCGCCCACTGCGCCAGCAAGCTTTCGAGGTCAGCCCACTCGTCCAAAGCACGCGTCATCAGGATGGCCCGGTGCTTGCCGCCTTGCTTGCGCTCACCATAGAACACGGCCTGCAAAGCCGGAATGTGCAGTTTCTGGTAACGGCTGATATTGCGGAACTCACGGGCGAAAGTGGGTTCGCCAAACGGCCGGTACAAGGTACGGGTCAGGTAGTCGCTCTGGCGCTTGAGGTAATAGCCCTTGCCTTCGAGTTCCAGCCGGAACACGCTGCTCCAGCCACCACGGCCGGTGTTGGGTTCGTCCACGGCGTCCAGTTGCAGCGCCCACAGCGCCTCGAAGTCATCCAGGCCATGGCGCTTGAGCAGCGCGAGGTCCGCGCTGGCCAGGTAATCGGTCATTCCCTTCCCTCGAAAAAGCCCAGTACCTGGCGAATGCGCTTCTTGTCACGCGCATTGAGCCGGTCGCGGCCACGGTATTGCAGGTAGAAGCGCAGGCGCTGGGTGGCCGACAGGTGGTATTTGGCCACTTTGTCCAGGCATGCCAGGTCCTTGATCATCCGGTGCCGCCACATGAAGCCGCGCCAGAAGTCGCCGGTGGGGCAGTCGATGAAGAATAGCGTGCCTTGGTCATCCACCAGCAGGTTGCGCCACTTCAGGTCGTTGTGCGCGAAGCGGTGTTCATGCATCACCCGGGTATGGCGCGCCAGCTGACGGCTGATATGGTCGACCCAGGCCCGATCGGCCAGCCGCGCATCGTTGCGCTCGGCCAGTGCCGACAAGTCTTCGGTGTTGGGCAGTTCGCGGGTGATCATCGCCCCGCGCCCAAAGGCCAGGCCATTACGCTCAAGGCCCCAGGCCACCACTTCGGCAGTGGGAATGTCCCACTTGGCGAACTGCTTGAGGTTCTGCCATTCGGCCTTGATGCGAGGCCGGCCCAGGTAGCGGCGCATGTGCTTGCCAGCGCCGGTATAGCGTTTGACGTAGTAATTGACCCCGTCACGCTCGATGCGTACCACCTCGCTGAGCGGGTCGCGGGTCAGGCGTTCGCCTTTGATGGCAAATACCGCATCGAGGCTGCCGAAGTCCGCCGCCAGGTGTTGGTAACCCGGCGCCAGTGTCCAACTCGCCATTAGAGTGCATCCCCATAGCGTTGCTTGCGATCGTAGAGTTTCTGCGCCTTGCGCTCCAACCAGGCAAGCAGCGCGGCTTCGTCCTTCAGGATTTGCCGCAGCGGACGCTGGAAGTAACCGCGCAGGAAACGCAGCTTGTCGCGCTGGGTCAGGCCGATGTCCAGCGCCGAGAAATACAGCGCAGCCAGGTCCTTGTCGCGCCAGCGTCGGCTGATTTTCGCCCGGGTTTGCGCGCGGTGCAGGTCGATCACCGACAGTTTGAAGTCATCCGCCGTCACCGGGCGGTCGGTGTGCAGCAGAAAGTGGCAGATGTAGCAGTCGCGGTGGTTGACCCCGGCGCGGTGCATACCACCCGTCATCTTTGCCACTTCGGCAATCAGCGCACGCTTGAGACGCGGCTGGGGAGGCTGCCTGACCCAGTCGATACTGAAGTCTTCCAGGCTGATGGTCGGCGCCAGCTCTTCGGTGATGATGAACGAATGCTGCGAGGCCGGGTTGCTGCCACGCTCGCCGTAAGCAACGGCGGTCATGGTCGGCACACCCACTTCATGCAGGCGCTGGATAGCTTGCCATTCCTGGCCGGCGCCGAGCACCGGCAATTTGGCGGTGAGCAGGTTCTTGAAGATTTCTCCCCAGCCAATGCCGCGGTGAATCTTGACGAAAAAGCCCTCGCCAGCCACCTCGGTACGCAGCGTGCGGCGCCCCTCCAGCTCGCGATAGACCTCGCCTTGCAGCGCCTCCACGGCGTCGAAGGCATCACGCCCAGCCCACAGGCGTTTGAAGGGTTCGGCCAGTATCAGCTTCATGCGGTTTTCTGCCCCAGGATCACGTCGGCAGCATGCTGCGGCATGCTGTACAGATCAGCGGTTTCAGCAAATGCCAGGCCGTTGCGCGACCAACTGACGCGGGCTTGCGGGTCTTCGAGCATGCGCTGCAGGTAGTCGTTGAGCTGGTCCTGATCGAACGGCTCGTTCAGCACCAGACCGCTGTCAGCCTCGGCGATGTAATGGGCATAACCGCACACCTTGGACACCAGCACCGGCAGGCCAGCCACCAGCGCTTCGAGCAGCACCGTACCCGTGTTCTCGTTGTACGCCGGGTGTATCAGCAAGTCGGCCCCCAGCAGGAAGCGCGGGATATCGCTGCGCCCCTTCAGGAACTGCACCTGGTCGCCCAGGCCCAGGGTGGCGCTTTGCAACTGGAACACCTTGGGGTCGTCCTGGCCGATCACCATCAGCTTCGTGCGCTTGCGCAAGGCCGAAGGCAGTGCTGCCAAGGCCTTGAGGCTGCGGTCGACGCCTTTGGTCTTGAAGCCCGAGCCAATCTGCACCAGCAGCAGGTCGTCATCACCCAGGTTGAATTCCTTGCGGAACTCGGCACGGATTTCGCCAGCGTTGGCCGGCGCGCGGCGGTCCTGGGAAATGCCCGGTGGCAACAGGTGGAAGCGCTCTTCCGGGGTGCCGTAGTGCTTGATGAACAGCGGCTGCTGCACTTCGGAAATCATCAGCACTTCGGTGTGCGCGTCCTGGGCGAACACTGCACGTTCATACTCGGCAAAATGACGGTAGCGCCCCCAGCGGCGGTACAAGCCACCGCGCAGGGTTTGCGCCTTGTCTTCGAAGCAGCCGTCGGCGGCGTAGTACACGTCCAGCCCCGGCATCTTGTTGAAGCCGATCAGGCGGTCGACCGGGCGCTTGGCCAGGTCCGCGGCCATCCAGGCGCTGAGCTTCTCGTTGCGGCGGTGGTTGAAAATCGCTTTCACCGGCGCCACCAGCACTTCGAAGCCCGGCGGGATCTCACCCTCCCAGATCAGTGTGTAGACACGAATCTGGTGGCCCCGCTTCTGGCATTCCAGGGCAATGCGCATGAAATCGCGCTGCAGCCCGCCAAAGGGGAAATATTTGTAAAGCACGAAAGCCAGTTGCATCAACGGACATCCTCAGCCAGCAGCAGCGCGCTCAAGCGGCTCGCCACATGCTCGGGATTCAGGCGAGTGAAGCACAGCGGCCACTCGCGTTTCAGATCGAACCGGGCCAGGTCATCGGCGCTCGGTTTGTAGGTGCACTTCTTCTGCAGGCAGGGAGCGCAAGGCCAGTCACTGGCCTGGTGAATCTGGGTCCGTCCGTAGGCGCCAGTCAGGCCCGGATTGGTCGGGCCAAACAGCGAAATGGTGGGCACATCGAGTGCCGCGGCCAGGTGGCCAAGGCCGGTATCGACCGCCACGCAGGCTTTTGCCGCCGCCAGTACGCGCGCGACGCCGACAAGGTTCAATTTGGGGAGTACCTGGCAGTTGTTCAAGCCTTGTGCAATGCGCTCGGCCCTGGCTTTCTCGGCCGGGTTGCCCCAGGGCAGGCGCACCTCCAGCTTGCGCCGGCCCATGCGCTCGGCCAGCTCGCGCCAGTAGGCTTCGGGCCAGTGCTTGGTTGCCCAGGTGGTGCCGTGCAGGAACACCACATAGGGCGCTGCCGGCGGCAGTTGCAAGCGGTCAAGGTCGAGGCCGTAGTTGCCGATACCTTCGGGCAGGTCGTAGGCCAGGGCCATGGCGAACAGCTGGCGTACCCGCTCGACCGCGTGCTGGCCAGTGGCGACCGACAGGCGCCGGTCGTAGAAGCGGCTCGCCCAGCCTTCGCGGGCCGAGTAGCGGTCCAGGCCAGCTACCGGTGCCTTGACGTAACGGGTCAGCCAGGCCGACTTGACCAGGCCCTGGGCATCGATCACCAAGTCGTACTTGCACTCACGCAGGCGCTTCTTGAACGCCCTCCACTCGCCACTCTTGATGGTTTGCCAGAGGTTCTTGCGCCAGCGGCGAATAGCGACCGGGATAACCTGGTCGACCGCCGGGTGCCAGTTGGGGATCTCGGCGAAGCCTTCTTCCACCACCCAGTCGAAACGGATACCCGGGATGGCATGGGCGGCATCGGTAAGCGCCGGCAGGGTATGGATAACGTCCCCCAGGGACGAGGTCTTGATGATCAGTACCCGCACTTAATCGACCTCGGCAACGGTATCGATCAGGTCCGGCCCGCTCAGGCTGTGCAGGGCGGCGATGACCTTGCCCGGCTCAAGCAGGCGCAGGCAGTTGTAGTGGCCAAAGCGGCAGGTACGATCGAAGCACGGGCTGCACTCGATGCCGGTGCGCACCACTTCCACCTGCTCGGCCAGCGGCGGGGTGAAGCCGGGCGAAGTCGAGCCATACACGGCCACCAGTGGGCGGTTCAGCGCGGCAGCCACGTGCATCAGCCCGGAGTCGTTGGACACCACGGCGTGCGCGCAGGACATCAGGTCGATGGCCTCGGCCAGCGAGGTTTCGCCAGCCAGGTTGACCGATTCTTCACGGAACCCCGGGATCAGCCGGTCGCGGATCTGCTCGCCGACCGGGTGGTCGTTCTTCGAGCCGAACAGCCACACCTGCCAGCCCTGGCGGATCATCGCATCGGCAACGGTGGCATAGTGCTCGGCCGGCCAACGCTTGGCTTCGCCGAACTCGGCACCGGGGCACAGCGCCAGCACCGGACGGTCCAGTTCCAGGTCGAACTTGGCCAGCGCGGCCTGGCGGCTTTGTGCTTCGATCTGCAGGCTGGGGCGCGGGTACGGTTGCGGCAGCTCGGCGCCGGGCGCGTAGGCCAGTGCCATGAAGCGCTCGATCATCAGCGGGTAGCGGGCCTTGTCCAGCTTGCGCACGTCGTTAAGCAGACCGAAGCGCATTTCGCCGCGCCAGCCGGTGCGCTTGGGGATACCGGCGAAGAACGGCACCAGTGCCGATTTCAGCGAGTTGGGCAGCAGGATGGCCTGGTCGTACTGGCCGGCCAGGGACTTGCCGATGCGCCGCCGCGTCGCCAGCTCCAGCGCTCCGTGGCCGAGCGGGAAACTCAAGGCCTGGCGCACTTCGGGCATGCGTTCGAGGATTGGCCGGCTCCACTCGGGGGCCAGCACATCGATCACGCAGTCGGGGTGCTGCTGTTTCAGGCACTGGAACAGGGTCTGCGCCATCACCATGTCGCCGACCCAGCTGGGGCCAATGATCAGTATTCTCATGCTTAGTCCAGAAACGCTCGGGGAGGCTACAGACTGCGGTACAGCCTGGCCTCCCCTCTTTATATTCAGGCTATGTGGCGGACAGTGTACCACTCAGGCAAGTCCATGGCTGATCGCGGCCCCTGTAGGAGCGGGTTCACCCGCGAACACCGGCAACGCCGGTGCCATCCACCGCGGTGCCTGCTTCGCGGGTAAACCCGCTCCTACAGGGTTATCGTGGCCTTCAGGTCAAACCCAATTCACCCCAGATCCGCCGCACTTCGCGGCGCTCATCGGCAAACAGCGCCGCGTCGATCACCCCGGCCTGCTTCTGCAATGCCTGGCGGTGCGAGGCCGAGCGGAACGCCTTGTACACTTCACGCAACAGCACCGCGTCACTGGCCGGCATCAACTTGGCCTGCTCCAGTTCTTCCAGAATGCGGATGTTATCGGTCCATCGGAGTATGGCCGGGTGGTCGTGGGACCAGGCCAAAGCGGCGTATTGCACCATAAATTCGATATCCACGATACCGCCGGCATCCTGCTTGATATCGAACGGCACGCCGGCCTCGAAGGCATTGGCTGCTGTACCGGCAGCCGTGGCCTTGGTGCCGAGGTTGTCGCGCATCTTGGCACGCATTTCGCTCACTTCGCCGCGCAGTTTTTCCAGGTCGCGGGCCTGGCCCAGGACCTTGGCGCGCACCCCTTCGAACGCCGCGCCCACTTGCTTGCAACCCACCAGCACCCGGGCCCGTACCAAGGCCTGATGCTCCCAGGTCCAGGCTTCGTTCTGCTGGTAGCGCTCGAACGCGCCCAGCGAGCTGACCAGCAGGCCCGAAGCGCCGGACGGGCGCAGACGCATGTCCACGTCGTACAACTGGCCCGAGTTGGTCTGGGTGGTCAGCAGGTGGATGATGCGCTGGCCCAGGCGGGTGAAGAACTGCGCGCTGTCGATTGGCTTGGCGCCGTCGGTTTCCGCCTGAGGGTCGCCGTCGTGGATGAACACCAGGTCCAGGTCAGAACCGTGGCCCAGCTCCAGGCCACCCACCTTGCCATAACCAATGATGATGAAGCCCGGGTCGCACAAACTGCCGTCGCTGCGCTTGGGCTGGCCGTGGCGGGCCACGGTCTGGCGCCAGGCCAGCGCCAGCACCTGGTCGAGGATGGCTTCGGCCAGCCAGGTCAGGTAGTCGCTGACTTTCATCAACGGCAGGTTGCCGCTGATTTCCGAGGCAGCCACACGCAGGCTGTGGGCCAGCTTGAAGTGGCGCAACGCCTCCATCTGCTGCTCCAGGTCGTCCTCGGGAATGCGTGTCAGGCGTTCGCGCAGCTCGCTGGCCAGTTCTGGCGCCAGTGGCGGGCTGAACAAACGGCCTTCATTAAGCAGTTCGTCGAGCAGCAGCGGGTAGCGAGCCATCTGCTCGGCAATCCATGGGCTGGCTGCGCACAGTGTCAGCAGTCGGCGTAACGCTCCAGGGTTCTCGGTCAGCAGCACCAGGTAGGCTGAACGCCGCGCCACCGCCTCGACCAATGGCAACACCCGTTCAAGCACCAGGTCAGGGTTGTCGTGCTCGACCGCCTGCGCCAGCAAACGCGGGATAAAGGCATCCAGGCGCTCACGGCCAATGCGCTGCATCGAACGCAGCTGCGGGCTGGAGCGCAGCGCGGCCAGGCGCCGCAAGGCTTCGACAGGCTCCCTGAAGCCGGCTTCCTCCAACTGCCGGCCAGCGGCTTCTTCGTCCTGGGCCTGCTCCCACAGCGGCGACCATTCGCCACCCACCACCAGTTCGCCTTCGCCGTCCTCATCATCCGGGTCGGCGATCACCTGGCGGAAATGCCAGTCGATACGGCCACGCCAGTACATCAACTGGTCGTGGAAGCTTTGCCAGTCAGCAAAGCCAAGGATATACGCCACCCGCGCCTGGTCGGTTTCGTCCTCAGGCAACATCTGCGTCTGGCGGTCGGCGATGGCCTGGATGGCGTGCTCGGTATAACGCAGGAACTCATACCCCTCGCGCAGCTCGGCCACCACCGCTGGCGGCAGGTAACCCTGGCCTTCAAGCGTGGCCAGTACCTTGAGCAGCGGCCGCTGCTGCAGGCTCAGGTCACGCCCGCCGTGAATCAGCTGGAAGGCCTGGGCGATGAACTCGACCTCGCGGATGCCACCGGCTCCCAGCTTGATGTTGTCGGCCATGCCCTTGCGCCGCACTTCCTGCTGGATCAGCTGCTTCATGGTGCGCAGCGCTTCGATCGCGGAAAAATCCAGGTAACGGCGGTACACGAACGGGCGCAGCATCTCCTGCAACTGCGCGCCGGACGCCTGGTCACCGGCCACCACCCGCGCCTTGATCATCGCATAGCGTTCCCAATCGCGGCCCTGGTCCTGGTAGTACTGCTCCAGTGCATTGAAACTGAGCACCAGTGCGCCGGCCGAACCGTAGGGGCGCAGGCGCATGTCGACACGGAACACGAAACCGTCGACAGTCACCGGGTCCAGCGCCTTGATCAGCCGCTGGCCCAGGCGCGTGAAGAACTCCTGGTTGTCCAGCGATCGCTTCACCCCTTCGGTTTCACCGCCTTCCGGGAAGCCGAAAATCAGGTCGATGTCTGACGACAGGTTCAGCTCCACCGCGCCCAGCTTGCCCATACCCAGCACCACCATGTGCTGCGGCTGGCCGCTGCGGTTGCCGATGGGCGTGCCAAACTGCTGGCAGTGTCGCGGGTACAGCCATTGGTAGGCTTCGTCGATGGCGGCATCGGCCAGATCCGACAGGTCGCGGCAGGTTTCACCCAACTCGGCTTGGCGGGTGATGTCGCGCCAGATGATGCGCATCTGCTGGCGGTTGCGCGCGCGGCGCAGGTTGCGCGCCAGCTCGTCCTCGCTTTGAGCCGCCTGGGCAGCCTCGGCAATTTGCCTGCGCAGCTCACCCGGCGCGTAACGCCGCTCCAGCTCACCACTGGCCAGCAGTGCGAAGAGCATGGCCGGGTCACGTTGGGCCACACCCAGGACGAAGTCGCTGGCGGCGGCAACTTGATCGAACTGCTGCCGATGGGCCGGGCTCCAACCGTTCAGGTCGAGTTCGGGGTGGGCAGCCACTGCATCACTGATGAACTGCTGGTTGCGAACGACCAGCGGCTGCAGAGTGACGGGCAGATCGGAGGGCAAAGGTAGGCGCATGGTCTATCCTTGATCGGCGTGAAATAGAGGGGAAAAAGCGGCCAAGGGAAAGCCGGACCACGGTTGGACTGTCGTACAAAAGTTGGAAATAGCTGAAAAAAACAGAAAATTGGCAAGAAACATCAAGAACCACCCGCTCGCGACACAATGCCAACCAACATGAACGTTTTTCCTCACAAGCCAAGGTGCGACCAAACGTCGCACAAATGTAGTTTTACTACTACTCGTGTCGTGTAAAAGCATGAAATGCGAAAGCAAATGTAGTAAAACTACAACGCGCCGGAAGACACCCCGGTAATCCAAGAATTCACGACGTCTGCCCATAAGGCCAGTCGCAATCTCAGGCAATCGATTCTGGTTGCCTTTCCGCCCTGGAGCAAGCCATGCAAGACCTCGATCCAATCGAAACCCAGGAATGGCTGGATGCCCTGGAGTCGGTCCTCGACAAAGAAGGCGAAGACCGCGCTCATTACCTGATGACCCGTATGGGCGAGCTGGCCACCCGCAGTGGCTCCCAGCTGCCGTATGCGATCACCACGCCATACCGCAACACCATCCCTGTCACCCACGAAGCACGCATGCCTGGCGACCTGTTCATGGAACGCCGCATTCGCTCGATGGTGCGTTGGAACGCCCTGGCCATGGTCATGCGCACCAACCTGAAAGACTCGGACCTGGGCGGACACATCTCCAGCTTCGCCTCCAGTGCCACCCTGTACGACATCGGCTTCAACTACTTCTTCCAGGCCCCGACCGACGAACACGGCGGCGACCTGATCTTCTTCCAGGGCCACGCTTCGCCAGGCGTTTACGCCCGTGCCTTCATGGAAGGCCGCATCAACGAAGACCAGATGAACAACTTCCGTCAGGAAGTGGACGGCAACGGCCTGTCTTCGTACCCGCACCCATGGCTGATGCCTGACTTCTGGCAGTTCCCGACCGTATCGATGGGTCTGGGCCCGATCCAGGCCATCTACCAGGCTCGCTTCATGAAGTACCTGGAAGCCCGTGGCTTCATCCCGGCCGGCAAGCAGAAGGTCTGGTGCTTCATGGGCGACGGCGAGTGCGACGAGCCGGAATCCCTGGGCGCAATCGCCCTGGCTGGCCGCGAGAAGCTGGACAACCTGATCTTCGTCATCAACTGCAACCTGCAGCGCCTCGACGGCCCGGTTCGCGGCAACGGCAAGATCATCCAGGAACTCGAAGGCGTGTTCCGTGGCGGTGGCTGGAACGTCAACAAAGTCGTCTGGGGCCGCTTCTGGGACCCGCTGCTGGCCAAGGACACCAACGGTGCCCTGCAGCGCCGCATGGACGAAGTCATCGACGGCGAATACCAGAACTACAAAGCCAAAGACGGCGCGTACGTTCGTGAGCACTTCTTCAACACCCCAGAGCTCAAGGCCATGGTCGAAGACCTGTCCGACGACGAGATCTGGAAGCTCAACCGTGGCGGCCACGACCCGTACAAGGTCTACGCGGCTTACCACCAGGCTGTGAACCACAAAGAGCAGCCGACCGTCATCCTGGCCAATATCGGCCCCGTCGGCCTCACGGTGACGACCAGCCTGTCGTTTAACTTCCTGCGCAAACCCGGCCCCGGCGCGCTGTTCGCCGAGTGCCGCCTGCTCAAGCTCGGACGCCGCCTCGCGGTCGGCGAGGTGGCGCTGCGCAGCGCGGGCAGCGAGGACATCGTCTGCCACGCCACCGGCACCTA